>FSXQ01002227.1_pt1 | contig 20835 bp, 17 predicted proteins | sample 1638011 | NCBI WGS metagenome assembly FSXQ01 (sample SAMEA3914789, study PRJEB12502) | metagenome | biome: forest; material: soil | place: Canada | collected 2011-07-03 | depth 0.3 m | reverse complement strand
TGCGACCGCCCGCTCGGCACGCTGGCCACGCAGACCCCATGAAGCAACGGCCTACGAACGCGCCTGGTGGTCGGCCTGGCGATCGCGAGCGTCGGCACCGTGCTCGGCGAGCATCTTCGCCCTGCTCGTCCGACGCCGGAAGGCACCGCCCGAGAACGGCCGCTGCTCCGACCAGCCCGACGACGTCGGCATGCCTTCCACGCTGCGCCCGTCGACGCCACGGCGTCGCGATCCCGTCAATCAGCAACGCGGCCGGTGGCACCGAATCGCCGATCTGCCACTCGCATCCGCCCCTGCAGCAACACACCATGAACCCCCTGTCGTCCACCCATGCGCCCCGGTCGCCGACTGGCGCAGACTGTCGCAAGACGGTTTGCAGCGCGGCGAGCCGGGCGTAATCTCCATTCATCGATCAACGCAACCTACCCAGGAGCAAACGATGTCTGACAGCGACGAACTCAACAAGCTCGGTGACCTGCACCAACGCGGCGTCCTCTCCGACGAGGAATTCGCGCGAGCCAAGGCGCGCGTGCTGAGCGGCATGCCCGCCGCGCCGCGCACCAGCCAGCCGGCGAACGCGCTGAACCAGTTGCGCCGCAGCCTCAACGACCGCTGGCTCGGCGGCGTCTGCGGCGGCATCGCCGAAGTGACGGGCATCCCGTCGTGGGTCTGGCGTCTCGTGTTCACGTTCGGCGTCGTGGTCGCCGGCACGGGCCTCGCGCTGTACGTGCTGTTGTGGATCCTGGTGCCGTCGGAACAGCTGTACCTGCCGGCCCCGAACGACTCGCGCAACGGCTGAGCCCCGCCGGCGTGGGACACTCGCACCGATGATCCGCATCCGCGACATCGACCACCTGGTGCTCCGGGTGGTCGACCTCCCCGCCATGCTGCGCTTCTATTGCGACGGCCTCGGCTGCCGCATCGAACGCCGCCAGGACGAGATCGGCCTGATCCAGCTGCGCGCGGGTCGCGCCATGCTCGACCTCGTGCCCGTCGACGGCAAGCTCGGCCGAGCCGGCGGCGCCGCGCCGGGCCGCGAGGGCCGCAACCTCGACCACGTCTGCTTTCGCGTCGAGCCCTTCGACGAGCCGGCCATCCGCGCCCATCTCGCGTCGCTCGGCATCGCCGCCGGCCCCGTCGAATCGCGCTACGGCGCCGAGGGCGAAGGCCCGTCGATCTACCTGAGCGACCCCGAGGGCAACGTCGTCGAACTCAAGGGCCCCCCGACGCCATGACGACGCTGCACGTGCGCCACGCGCGGCGCGACGACCTCGACGCCCTGCTCGCGCTCTACGCCCAGCTGAACCCGGACGACGTGGCAGCGCCGCGCGAACGGCTAGCCGCCATCCTCGACGCGATCCTCGCCAGCGAGCCGTTCGCCATCGTCGTCGGCACGCAGGCCGAGCGCGTCGTCGCCACCTGCTACCTCAACGTGATCCCCAACCTCACGCGCGGCGGCGCGTCGTATGCGGTGATCGAGAACGTGGTGGTCGACGCCACGCTGCGCGGCACCGGCCTCGGCCGCGAGGTGATGGCGTTCGCGCTCGACGAGGCCTGGCGACGCGGCTGCTACAAGGCGCTGTTGCAGACCGGCTCGCGCGACCCGCGCGTGCACCGCTTCTACGCGGCGTGCGGGTTCTCGGCGAGCGAGAAGACGGGCTTCGTCGCGCGGCCGCCGGTCAACTGAGCGCGTCCCCCGCCTCCAGGCAAGCCGTCCACCACAGGTCGGCGTCGTCGAATTCCCAGTCCCCGTCCGGCATGTCCGGCAGCGGCGACCCTTCGGGCACGTCGGCGGACACGTCCGGCGTCGACAGCGCTGCCCGCAGACGATCGTACGGCGCCGGCGTCTCGCGCAACGCGAACCACGCCTCGAAATCCGCGCGCGTGACGAACACCGCGAAGACCCACGGCTGCAGTTCCGCGCTCACCTCGCTCGCGCTCGCGCGCACCTGCGACAGCGTGTAGAACTGCCGTTGGCCGTGCGCCTGCGCGAGGGTGCGCGCCACCGCGCACGTGGCGCGCTGGATGGCGCGAAAGCGGCTCGGCCCTAGTTCGAGCGAAGGTGCTTGCATGCGCCCAGGATATCGGAGCACGTCGACGCATGCATGCAGAATCGGCAGGCCAACGTCCTCATGCCGCCATGTCCTCAACGTCCCCGATCGCCGAATTCATCGTCCGCCCCGGCTTCGACGCGGCGGCCCGCCCGCTGATCGAATTCCTCGGCGACCACCGCGCGCCCGGCTTCCCGTCCATCGTGCACGTGCTGCAGGACGAGCTGCCCGCGTTCGAGGCCGACGGCCACCGCCCGATCCCCGACGACATCCTGTGGCAGTGCCGCTTCGACGGCGGCACGTTCGAGATCGACGAACACTGGGCCGGCCTGTTCATCCTCGCCGAGGTCGACGCCGATCGCGTCATCGAGACGGTGGCCGACACGCTCGTGCGCAGCGGCCGTTTCCGTCGCCTCGCGCGCGCCGCCTCGCCCGACGGCCCGGAGAATGTAAATTAGCGTGTCCGTCGCCCACCGATTCCGGTACTCGAGCGTTGAACGGACACGTGCCACACGCGTGTGGCTGTCTCCGCCCGCACGGAAGGGGCGACTCAAGAGGACTCTCCCGACATGATCCATCCCATCCGTCCGGCCCCGTGGCGTCTCGGCACGCTGGCAGCCGCGCTCGGCGCCGCCGCGCTGCTGTCGGCCTGCGTCGTGCAAGGCCCCACGCGCTACGTCGATCGCCCGGTGCCCGTCTACCAGCAACCCGCGCCGGCCTACCAGCCGCCGCCGCCCGTGCAGGACGACGAGCCGGTCGTGAGCGTCTACGTCGATCCGCCGCTCGAGCAGCCCGAACCGATCGCCGTGCAATGGGCGCCGCCGCCGATGCTGGTGGAAGTGCCGCCGCCGCAGCCCTACGTCGAGGCCGTCTGGACGGGCGGCTACTGGGCCTGGGAAGGTCGCTGGTTCTGGAGCGCCGGCCGCTGGGTGCCGCCGCCGCGGCCCTCGTTCGTGTGGACGCAGCCGTACTACGAGCATCGCGGCGACATCGTCGTGTTCGTGCCGGGCTTCTGGTGCGCGCCCGAACGCCACTTCGTGCCGCCGCCGCCGGGGATGCGCATCTCGGTGGCCATCGCCGGGCCGGGCGTGCGCTTCGGCGGCCGTCCGCCGATGGGCCCGCAAGGCGTGTTCGTGCCGCCGCCGCCCGGCTCGCGCGCCGGCATCATCGTGCCCGCGCCGATGGGCACGCCGCCCGCGGTGGTCGTGGGCGCGCCGGCCGTCGTCAACGTCGGCATGCGCGTGCACGGCAACGTGGACATCAACAACAGCCGCAACGTCACCAACATCACGAACGTGACCAACGTGACGATCGAGGCCCCGCCCAACGCCACGGCCAACGGCCAGGCGTTCCAGAACTCGGTGCGCGCGCGCGGCGACCTGGCGGCGGCCACGGCGCCGGCGGGCCGCCCCGCCGCGCCGCAGCCGCAGTCGTCGCAGGCCATCCCCGCGTACCAGGCCGGCCACGCGCCGATGCAACTGCCGGCGGGCCAGCCGGTGCGCAACGACCGCTTCGGCGGGCGTCCGGGCCAGCCGCAGGCGCAACAACCGCAAGGCCAGCCGCCGCAGGGCCAGCAGCCGGCGCCGCAAGGCCAGCCGCAGCAGGGCCAGCAGCGTCCCGGCATGAACCCGGGCCCGCAAGGCCGCGAGTTCGACCCGCCGCCGCGCCAGCCCGCGCAGGTCAACGGACAGCCGCAAGGCCAGTACCCGGGCCTGCAACAGCCGCAACAGCCGCAGCAAGGCGGACAGCGTCCGGGCTACGGCCAGCCCCAGCCTCAAGGGCAGCCGCAAGGTCAACCGCAGGGTCAAGGCCAGGGCCAGCCGCAGCAACAGGGCCAGCAGCGTCCGGGCTATGGCCAGCCGCAGCCGAACCAGCCGCAGGGCCAGCAGCCGCAAGGTCAAGCGCAGGGCCAGCCGCAGCAGCCCGGCCAGCCGCAAGGCAATCCGCAGGATCCGCGCCGTCGTGGCGGCAATCCGCAGGGGCAGCAAGGTGGTCAGCCGGCAGCGCAGCAAGGCGCCCAACCGGCCGCGCAAGGCCAGCAACCTCCGGCCGCCAAGCCCAAGGAGGAGAACGAGAAGGAAGGCAAGAAGAAGACCGAGCACGAGCGCAAGGAAGACCGCGAGAAGAACGGCGAGCGCGAGCGCTGATCGCTGATCGCTGCGGAGTTCGACCAGAGAGAGGCACTTCGGTGCCTCTTTTTCTTGGCTTCGCGAAGCGAGACCCAGGTGGCCTGTCATCCTGCGCGCAGTCGCAGGATCCACCTTCGCCATGACGTTGCCCCCGATGGCTTCGCGGCGCAGCAGCGCCTGGAGCTGAGCTCATCGCCAGCGAGGCCGCCCGGCAGGGGTGGATCCTGCGACTGCGCGCAGGATGACGGGGCGAGGTGGTCGGCGTTCTTGCAATGCCGCGTCCACGTCGACGTCCACGTGCACGCCCGCGCGCACTTGGACGGCTCGGCGCCGCGCCGACCCGCGCTGCCCTACTGCGCCGCCACCACCTCGTGCAGCAGGAAGCCCAGCTCGTCGCTCGCCTGCTCCACCGCATCGTTCAACCCGGCCTGCGCGAACTGCCCGCCGACCAGGTCGGGCCGCAGCAACGCCACGCGCCCGCTCGGGCTCGCCTGCTGCAGCCGCGCGACCATCTTGCGCGACTGCGCCGGGTTGACGCGGCCGTCGCGGTCGCCGGCCAGCAGCAGCATCGCGGGGTAGCTCGCGCCGTCGCGCACGGCGCGCAACGGCGACAGCGCGGCCAGCGCGTCGTATTGCGCGCGGTCGCGCGTGCTGCCGAACTCGGGCGCGTCGTACTCGCCCAGCGGATCGCGCTCGAGCCGCAGCAGGTCGTAGCGGCCGTTGGACGCGGCCACCGCACGGAACAGGTCGGGCCGCTGCACGGCCGCCGCCACCGCCACGAACGCGCCGTCGCCGCGCGCGCGCACGCCCATCAGCGCGGGGCGCGTGTAGCCGCGCTTGACCAGCACGTCGGCCGCCGCGACGAGGTCGTCGACCATGTTCTGCCGCTTGGCCCGCACGCCATCCGCATGCCACGACTCGCCGCCATCGAGCGAGCCGCGCACGGCCGCCACGGCGACGATGCCGCCGCGATCGAGCCACACGCGGCGCGTGGCGTCGAAGTCGGGCATCGTGCCCGCGCCCAGCGAGCCGCCGGGCGACAGCAGCACCGGGTTGCGGCCGTCCAGCCGCGTGCCCTTGCGGCGCAGGATGTCGATGGGCACCGGCGTGCCGTCGCGCGACGTGGCGAACTCGCGCACGACCTCGCTGTCGTTGAAGTTGGCGTCGGACGTGGTGACCAGCGCGGTGCGCTTGACCTTGCCGCCGCCGACGCGCGTCCACAGCGGCGCCTCGACGTCGCTCACCACCTGCACGACGACGTCGCCCTTGCCCACGCGCGCGAGCGCCGCGATGCCGCTGGTCGCCGGCAGCGCCACGGTGGTGGCGTGCTTGCTGCGCACGTCGACGAGGCGCAGGCGCGTCGGGCCCGTCTGGCCCTCGGCGAGGTACAGCGTGCCGCCCGCGACGGTGAAGCGCTGCACGGCGCCTTCGACCGGCGTCGCCACCACGGGCACCTTGTCCCAGTTGACGGCCTTGGTGTCGGCGAGCGCCAGGCGCAGCACCTTGCCGCGCGGCGCGTTGGCGACGGAGCGGATCCACAGCGCGTCGTCGTCGCCGAACTGCGCGTCGCGCACGCCGTCCGACTCCGCGGCGATGCGGCGCCAGGCGCCCTCGCCGTTCGCATCGGCCGACTTCAGGTAGAGGCTCGCCTCGCCGCCACGGCCGTTCTCGACCAGCGCGAGCACGCTGCGGCCGTCGCGCGCGCTGTCCAGGCGCACGCGCGCCTGCGCCGGCAGGCCGGCACCGAGCTCCACGCGATCCTGCGTGGCCGGCGTGCCGAGCTTGTGGAACACCACCTGCACGCCGTGCGCGGCGTCGGGCGCGGGCTTGGCCGATGCCACGACCTGCTGCGTGCAGAACAGGCCCGCGCCGCCGGGGCCCCAGGCGACGTCGCCGCCGGCCGCGCCCGACGTGACGCGGGCGACGGCGTCGGGCAAGGCCTGGCCGCCGGCGACCAGGTCGATCACGCGCACGCTGTCGCCGTCGCCGCTGCCGTTGGACAGCGCGATGGCCACGCGGCGGCCATCGGGCGACGGCCGGATGAAGTCGATGGCCAGCGAGCCGTCGGGCGACTGCTCGTTCGGGTCGAACAACACGCGCTCGCTGCCGAGCTCGTCCACGGACTTCAGCGACACCAGCACCGGCCGCTGCAACCCGGGCGACGCCTTGAGCGCGAACAGCACGCCGCCGCGCTCCACCAGCGCCGTGTACGCGTTGGTCGTCGACCCCAGCAGGCCCTGCAGGCGCTGGCGAAGCGCGGTGCGCGCGGGCATCGCGTCGAGATACCGGCGGCCGTACGCGTGCTCGGACGCGATCCAGTTGCGCGTGACCGGGTCGGCGGCGTTCTCCAGCCACGTGAAGTCGTCGCTGACGACGGTGCCGAAGTAGTCCTGCGTGGTCGCGCGCGAGGCCGCGAACGGGTAGCCGTGCGCGCCCGGGGCGACCGGCACGCCGTAGCGGTCGGGCCCGCTGGCCGCGGGCGGCGCGCCGCCCGATGCGCAGGCCGCCAGCACCGCGAGCGCGGCGATCGACATGGCCGCGGCCAGGCCTCTCGAGACATCGGATCGGGGCACGGGCAGCGGCGGCATCAGGTTCACGCGGGGTTCCCGGCAGAGCGGAGCAGACCGCGATGTTAGGGGCGAGCGCGACCTTCGGCGCGCCGCTCCCGCCGATTGACGGACAAAACGCACGCCGCGTGGGGATTGACAGCGGCCCGCCGCCCTCATGCTGGCGGGCCTCGCGGTGTCGCGCTTCGTGAGCATCGGCGACGGCATGGAGGCGTCCGGGATCGTCGTGGGCCACGTGCTGCCCCGCCTGTTGTGCGTGCTGGGCGTCGTCGCCATCCTGGTGGGGCTGTCCACGCTGCAGCCCGACGAGGCGGCCATCATGACGCCGTTCGGCCAGTACTCCGGCACCGACCGCGCGGAGGGCCTGCGCTGGGTCAACGCCTTGTTCGTCAAGCGCCGCATCTCGCTGCGCGCGCGCAACCTCGACTCGCCGGCGCCGAAGGTCAACCACGAGCGCCGCAACCCGGTGGAGATCGGCGCCGTCGTCATCTGGCGCGTCGAGGACACGGCCAAGGCGCGCTTCGAGTGGACGACGTCGACCTGTACGCGAAGCTGCAGTCCGAGCCTGCGCTGCGCCACGTCGCGTCGCTGTCCGCCTACGACGAGGCCGACAGCGAGGACTCGAGCGAGATCACGCTGCGCGGCGGCCTCGACGCGGTGGCCGCGGCGCTGGCGGCCGAGTTGTCGGCGCGCTTCGAGAACGCCGGCGTGATCGTCGCCGACGCCCGCCCCACGCACCTGGCCTGCGCGCCCGAGATCGCCCAGGTGATGCTGCGCCTCCAGCAAGCCGAGGCCGTCATCCGCGCGCGCCACGAGATTGTGCACGGCGCGGTGGCGATGGTGGAGTCGGCCCTCACCGCGCTGAGCGAACGCGACGTGGTCGTGCTCGACCGATCATCAACACGGGCACGTTGTCCGGCTGAACCGAACGCACTGCTGTGGCCGCGGCGGTGACTGACACCGCATTCCGCATTGCAAAGCCGTGTGCCTGACACCGCGTTTCGCATCGCAAAACTGGGTGACTGGCACCGCTTTCTACATTGCGAAACGGAGTGCCTGACACCATGACTGCACGCGTTGTACGGCTGAACCGAACACACTGCGGTGACTGACGCCGCGTTTTGCTTTGCGAAACCGGGTGACTGGCACCGCGTTCTACATTGCGAAACGGAGTGACTGGCACCGCTTTCTACATTGCGAAACGGAGTGACCGGCACCGCAAAACGCAAGACCTGACACCCACGATGGCCAGTCCCGGCAAGATGTTCTACCCGCTGCGAGTCGCCCCGACCTGTGGGCCGAGATCGAGCGCCGGGCCGCGCAGGAGCTGCGCAGCGCGAACGCGCAGGTGGAGTTCCTGCTGCGCGAGGCGCTGGCGCGGCGCGGGCGCACGCCGCGGCCCGAGACCGATCCGGCCGCCGACAGCTCCTAGAATCGCCGCACCCTGCCCCTTGGAGCGACGATTGGCCTACGACTACAGCTCGGACAACAAGCGGCTCGAACTCCCCAACCCGTTCCGCGTCGAGAACTCGTTCCTGTTCGCGTGCGCGCTGGTCACGCTGCTGGGTGGCGTCACGGGCCTGCTGTGGGCGCGCGACGCGATCGAGTCGCACGACAAGCGCCTGGGCGTCGCCCCGCTGCTGGTGGGCGTGGCGCTGCTGGCGGCGAGCGTGTCGTTCGCGGTGATCGCGGCGCGCCGGCTGCGATTCTTCTTCGGCCGCGGACGCCCGCGCTCGCTGGCGCCCGAGGTGGCCATCGGCGCCACCGGCAACTCGCAGCGCGCCGACTTCTACAAGGCCACGCTGCGCCAGGGCGGCCTCGAATACCCCGAGCCGCAGGGCGCGCTCAACGGCGTGCTGTACCACGCGGTGCCGCGGCTCATCACCGCGCCGATCGTGGTGCAGGCGCTCGCGCAGCGCCACTTCTTCAACGCGCTGTCGTTCCTGGTCACGCTCGCCAGCTTCGTGTTCGCGTGGGGCGTGTTCGGCACCGAGGCCACGCGGCCGCTGATCTCGATCGTCTACTTCGTGTTCGGCGCCGCCGTGCTGCTGCGTCCGCTCGTGTCCGGCGACCAGGCGAGCCTGGGCACGGGCTCGCTGATCGCGCTGGTGGTGGCGGCCATCGTCGGGCCCGTGGCCGCCGGACTGATGGGCACGGCGCTGCCGTCGGTGCGCTACTCGATGACCGGCCAGGCCGTGTTCCTGCTGCTGTTCGCGCTGGTGGCCGTCGTGCTGATCCTGGGCGCGCTGCACGCGCAGCTCGACGCCTCGCCGCAGACCGAGCGCAGCTGCGAACAGCGCACGCTGTCGATGAACGGCCCGCCCGCCGCGCTGGTCACCGAGCTCGACCGCACGCTGCAGAACGAGTGGGTCGAGAAGATCCCCAACCGCCGCTACACGCGCATCGAGCCCGTGACGCACGGCGCCGCGGGCTCCGGCGGCTTCTCTGGCGAGTTGCTGGAGGAGACCCAGCCCATGCCGATGACCGGCACCGCCGCCGTCACGCTGGCCAGCGCGTTGCGCACGCCGCGCCACAGCTGGCTGGTGATGCTCGACCTCTACGGCACGCTGCTCACCGTGATGGGCGTCACCTGCGCGCTGGTCTACGTGCACGGGTTCGACCCCTCGCGCGTGCTGGCCGACGGCTGGGGCGCGACCGCGACCGTGGGCTACGCCGCGGTGTGCCTGGCGATCGCCGCGTTCTGCTTCCAGTCGGCCGGCGCCATCTGGGGCCGCTTCAACTTCGAGTCCGAGCTGGTGTGGGTGGAACTGCTGGGCACGTGGCAGTCGTCGCGCATCGGCACCGGCAACCAGTTCAACAGCAAGCTGCAGACCGAGAACGACGTGGTGCGCGTCGAATCGATGACGCTGCGCATCTGGCGCGCCCGCGTCGAGTCGGTGGTGTTCGGCAAGGACGGCCAGCGCCAGGTCACGGCGATGTACGCGACCTCGCAACAGGCGAGCCGGCTGGCCGACGATCTCGAGGCCTTCGCGGGACGCCAGAGCGTGTTCGTGGCGCCGCGCGCGTCGGAGGATCGCGATCGGCTGGGCGCGCTGCAGGCCACCGAGGCGTTGCTGGGCGGCGCCTCCCCCGCGCGCGTGGACGCGCTCGCGGACACGCGCGCGCCCGACGCGCCGCGCGTCACGAGCGCACCCGCACGCACGCCAGCCACCGCGCCCGCGGCACGCTTCTGCACCCACTGCGGCGCGAAGGCCTCGCCGGACGCGCGCTTCTGCAGCGCCTGCGGCACCGCGATGACGCCAGCATGAGCATGAACGCGCCGGCCATCCGCGGCGTGCTGTTCGACCTCGACAACACGCTCGTCCACCGCGACCGCAGCATCGCCCACTACGCGCAACGCCTCGCCGACGACTACGCCCTTCGCATGGCGCCGACGCTGTCCGACACCATCGCCACGCTGATCGTCGAGCGCGACGGCGGCGGCTACGGCGTGTCCGGCTCGACGTTCCCGACCGTGCGCGACGATGTGACGTCCGCGCTGCTCACGCGCCTGCCGTGGCACGACGCGCCGCCCGCCGACGAGCTGATCGCGCACTGGTTCGCGCACTTCCCCGGCAGCTCGGTGGAGATGCCCGGCGCGACGGCGTTGCTCGAAGCGCTCGCCGCCGCCGGCATCGCGCTGGCCATCGTGTCCAACGGCCTCGACGCCTCGCGCCAGAAGCTCGCGCGCGCGATGGGCTTCGACCGCCACGTGCGCTTCGTGCTCAGCTCCGAGGCCGCGGGCGTGAAGAAGCCCGACGCGCGCATCTTCGAGCAGGCGACCGCGGCGCTGGGCGTCGAGCCTCGCGAGTGCCTGTTCGTCGGCGACCACCCGGTCAACGACGCCGCCGGCGCGCACGCCGCGGGCTTGTGTGCCGTGTGGCTGCGCGGCTTCCACGAGTGGCCGGCAGATGCCGCGCCGCTGCCGACCATCGCCGACCTGCAGCACGTGCACGATCACCTCGCCCGCTGACGGGCGCGCCGCAACCTCAGTGCGGCACGACGGCCGGGGCGAGCTGGTCGACCTCCGGCGTGTCCTTGTCGCTGATCAGCTTGCGCAGGAACGGGATCAGCAGCGCCAGCACCACGCCCACCGCGACGGTGCCCCAGCCGAGGCGGCCGAACAGCATCGAGTAGAACGGGTTGGTCGCCTGCGGCGCGGCGTCAGCCGCGGTGGGGATGGCCTTCGACAGCTCGCCTGCAAAGATCGACGCCAGGCCGGTGAGCAGCATCCATGCCCCCATCATCACGCCCTGGTACTTGCGCGGCGCCAGACGACCGATCATGGCGTAGCCCACCGGAGAGATCAGCAGCTCGGCCACGCTCAGCAGCACGTAGCAAAGAAAGACCCAGACGAACGACATGCGGCCGGTGGCGGGGTTCGCCAGGCCGATGCCCAGCGGCAGGAACAGGAACGCCACGCCCATCATCACGATCGCGATCGAGAACTGCTTGGGCACGTCGATCTTCCAGCCCTTGTCGCGCAGCGCGGTGAACACGCCGGCCAGCAGCGGCCCGCAGAGCACGATGACGATGGTGTTGATGTTCTGCAGCCACTGCGGCGAGATGGTCACGCCGAACACCACGGGGTCGACGTTGCGGTCGTAGAACAGCGTCAGGCCGTTGGTCTGGATCTGGTACAGCGACCAGAACACCAGCGAGCCGGCCGCCAGCACCAGGTAGGCCACCATGTTGCGGCGCTCGAATCGCACCGGGTGGTTGATGGCCACCCACGTGATCGCCATGAACACCACGGCGCAGACGATCTCCACGAACACGGTGGTGGGGTCGGGATGGCGCAGCAGCACCCACACGACGGGCACCAGGCCGAGCAGGATCGCGATGCCGGCCAGGCCACGCGTACGGAACTGGTCGGGCGTGGCCTGGTTCAGCGGCGTCTCGCGGTCAGCCAGGACGCGCCAGCACGCGAAGGCCAGCAGGATGGCCACGAAGTTGCCAACGGTGGCGAAGACGAAAAGCGGGCCCCAGCGGTCGGCTTCGTAGCACAGGCCCGCCACGGTCATGCCGATCAGGAAGCCCAGGTTCATGCCGGCGTAGTTCCACAGGAACGCGGACTCGAGGCGCGGGTCGTCGGGCTTGAAGCGCTGCGTCAGCATCATGTTGAGGCAGGTCACGTTCAAGCCGCTGCCCGTGAGGAACAGCGCGAGGCCCCAGTACAACATCGCAACGCTGCCGGTGGCGATGCAGCCGCAGCCCAGCACCTGCAGCACCATGCCGCCGACGAACAGGTTGCGGTTGCTCAGGAAGCGGCCGCCGAGGTAGCCGCCGAACAGGTGCAGGCCGTAGTTGAATGCGCCGAACAGGCTCATCAGCGAACTGGCGGGCTTGTCGTCGAAGTGCAGCTTCTTGGTAGCGTAGAGCACCAGTGAGCTCTGCAGCACGGCGAAGCCCAGCGTCGCGAACACCTGGATGAAGAACAGTGCTGCCGAGCCTTCGGGGACCTTGTCCAGCCGGGCTTTCAGTGAGGACATCGAGAATCTTTCAAGAGGGGCAACCCGCCGCGCGTGGCCGCGGGGCGGGAAATGGGCGAAATCATAGCCGCCGAGTGTCAACGCCCTGTCACGGGGGAACCCCCGTCGGCCGTGGCATCCGTCACGGCCGCGCGGGGTCGCCGGCCGTTTCCGTCACCACGCGCACCGCGAGATCGCGGCCGCGCATCGCCTCGTTGCCCGAGAAATCCCGCGCCACGATGCGCAGCACGTAGTCGCCCGCGGCCAACCACGTGGGCGCGCAGCCCGTCGCCACCGGATCGCACACGCTCAGCGGATGCGCGATGGCGTAGCGGAAGTGCGTCTCGGCGCTGCCCTGCACGGTGATGCCGCTGCGCTCGGCGTAGACCGTCTTCACCTGGTCGTCGGGCGGCAGGCGCGCGAACTCGATGGCGGTGCGCGGCGTCTCGAAACCCGCCACCGGCGTGCCGTCGGCGTGCAGCCACTGGAAGCCGAGGCTGTAGAGGCCCAGGCGCCGGCGCGGCAGGTTGCCGTCGACCTGGTCGAACGCGTCCACCACCACCGAGCCGTCGCCTTGCGGCACGACCAGCCGGCTGGCCTCGCGCCGCGCGAGACGCGCGCCCGCGGCGTCGCGCATCTCGACCGAGGCGATCGTCGGCGGCACCGTGTCGACGAAGTCGCGCGGCTCGAGCAGCAGCGGGTTGAGGCCGTAGTCGGACACGCCCAGCCGCAGGTGCACGTGCGCCATCGGGTTGATGCTGCCCAGCACCTCGCCGGCGGCGAAGCGCGTGCCGCGTCGAACGCGCATGCGCTGCAACTTGCCGGCGTCGTCCAGCACCGGCACGAAGCGCGATGGATCGAGCGGAGCGCCCTTCGCGCCGCGGCCCACTTGCATGTGGATGTACGCGAGCTCGCCGACGGCCAGGCCCTCGTTGAGCTGGCCGAAGCCGAAGGTCGCGATGGGGTTCGAGACTTTGCCCGGCGCGATGGCCAGCACCTCCTGGCCGACGTCGCCGCGCACGTCGAGGCCATCGTGGAAGTGGTCGCGCGACTCGCCCTTGCCGTCGCCGCGATCCTCGCCGATCGTGCCCACCACCTCGTGCCACGCGAGCTGCGGGCGCAGCGGCCAGCGGTGTTCGGCGGCGGGCAGCGGGCGATCCGGCGCCGGGCCCACGCCGCCATCGACATGGGTCTGGCTGTTGGACGGGCCGTTGACGACCACGTGCAGGCGCGACGAGGCCGAGTCGGCCACCAGCAGGCGCTGCCCGCTGCCGACCGCCAGGCCCGTCGGGCGCACGAAGCCGCGGACACCCGCGTCGAACACGGGCAGCAGCACGGCCGGCGCGCGCGGCGCGAGCTCCAGCAGCTCTCCGGCCAGCGTGCCGATCACCAGCAGGCCGTCCTGCTTGCGCGCCAGCGAGGCCGGTCGATGCAGCAGCTCGAAGGCGTTGCCCGGCTGCGCCTGCGCGATCGTGCTCACGTTGCCGGCGGCGTCGATGGCGCGCAGCGCGTCGTTGCGCGTGTCGGCGACGAGGATGCGGCCGCCGGGCTCGACGAGCACCGCGCACGGCGTGTCGAAGCGCGCCTGCGCGGCGGGGCCGTCGACGTCGCCGGGCCCGTTGCCGCCGGCCAGCGTGGTCACCGTGCCGTCGGGCGCGATGGCGCGGATGCGGTCGTTGTAGGCGTCGGCCACGATCACGCGGCCCGCGGCGTCGATCGCCAGCGCCATCGGGCCGTCGAACTGCGCCTGCGCGCCGGGGCCGTCGCGATACCCCGGATGTCCGTTGCCGGCGAGCGTGGTGACGACGCCGGCGGGCGTCACCTTGCGGACGGCGTGGTTGCCGGTGTCGGCCACGTAGAGGTTGCCGAGGGCGTCGAGGGCGATACCCGAGGGTGTATCGAAGCGGGCGGCGGCGCCCTGCCCGTCCTGGAAGCCTTCGACGCCGCCGGCCAGCGTCGCCACGCTGCCGTCGGCGCGCAGCACGCGGATGCGGTCGTTGTCGCCGCCGTCGCTCACGTAGAGCATGCCGTGCGGATCCCACGCGAGGCCGTACGGGTCGGCGAACTGCGCCTGCGCGGCCGCGCCGTCGCGCCAGCCGATGCGGCCGTCGCCGGCCAGCGGCGTGACCAACGCGGGGCGATCCACCAACTGGTTGGGCGTGGGCGGCGGAGGCGGCGGGCCCTCCAGCGGCAGGCGCGACAGCACGAACCACGCGCACGCCGCCGCTGCCGCCACCACGACCACCGCGGCTGCCGCCACCACCCTCTTCGCGCTTCGCTTCACGCTGGCTTTCTCGTCTGCAAGGGCGCGAATCCTACCAACCCCGGCGAGGCAAGACCCTGACCGCGCACCGTCACGGCCTTGCGACTAAGCTGCGCCCTTTCGCGAATCGACATCCAGGAGAACACGATGGGCACCACGGTCACTTTCAAGCGTCCCGACGGCAAGGAACTGCAGGGCTATCTCTCCGAGCCGGCGCGGCCGAACGGCGCGCCCGCGGTCGTCGTCATCCAGGAATGGTGGGGCCTCAACGACCAGATCCGCGGCGTGGCCGACCGCCTCGCGCAGGCCGGCTACCTCGCGCTGGTGCCCGACCTGTACCGCGGCAAGAGCACCGTCGAAAAGGAAGAGGCGCACCACCTGATGACCGGCCTCGACTTCGGCGACGCCGCCACCCAGGACGTCCGCGGCGCGATCCAGTTCCTGAAGACGCGCGCGGCCAAGGTCGGCTGCGTCGGCTTCTGCATGGGCGGCGCGCTGACGCTGCTCGCCGCCGTCAACGTGCCCGAGCTCGACGCCGCCGTCACCTGGTACGGCTGCCCGCCGGTGGAGTACGTCGACGCCTCGAAGATCAAGATCGCGCTGCAGGGCCACTGGGCGCTGCAGGACGAGTTCTTCCCGCCCGCGCAGATCGACGCGCTGACCGAGAAGCTGAAGGCCGCCGGCACCGACTTCGACTTCCACCACTACCTCGCCCACCACGCCTTCGGCAACGAACAGGCCGTCGGCCCGGGCCGCATCGCCGAGACGCACTACGACCCGGTGTGGGCGCAGCAGGCGTGGGATCGGACGCTGACGTTCCTGGCGCGTCGGTTGGCCTGATCGCCGGCCAGTGTCAGGTCTCGAATCGTGCAGTTCGCATCTTCGATTTCATATCTTGAAAAGCGGTGTCAGTCACCGCGTCGGTCGCGGATTTCGGATGCTGAAACGCGGTGTCAGTCACCGTGTCAGTCACGGTGACTGACACCGCCCGACCGCGCTGACCCATGGCCTGGTCTCGCTGCCGGCCTACACTGCCGGGCATCCACGCCCCGGGCCGCGACCGATGCAGATCCAGATTCCCTTGCACGACATCGACGACGAGTTCCGGGCCGCCCACGACCAGCGCCTGGACGCGTTGCGGGAGTCGCTGCCGAGGCTCCACGAGACGGCGCGCACGCAGGTGGAGAGCCTGCCCGCGCTCGCCGACGCGGCGTTCGCCTGCGCAGGCTTCCACTACGTGCACGACCCGGAAGCCACGCAGGTCGTCGGCGGCCTGCGCCTGTGCCAGGAAGCGCTGGTCGCCCTGTTCGCCAGCGCGGGCACGCCGGGCCCCTCCACCCGCTTCGTCGGTCTCGCCGACGTCACCTACGCGCAGAAGCCGCCCGCGGCCGCCGTCAACATCGACCGGTGGCTGGACGCGTACTTCCTGAGCCTCATCATCGGCGACCTGGACGCGATGCAACTCCTGTGCGCGTTCCCAAGCGCGACGCTGCGCGCCTCGCCGACGCCCGGCGCCGCGCATCGCCACGCGCTCAAGGAGGCGTTGCGCGCCTGGCTGGCCAAGGACGCCGACGTGATCCGCCCGATCGCGGCCGCGATCATCGCCGCCATCGACGAGCCGGCGGACCCGCACGAGAAGTTCAAGGCCACGGCGCTGGCCGTGCCGCCGCTGAACGTGTTCCGCTACATCGTCGAGCGCGACGAGGTGAAATTCAACGGCGCGATGTGGGACGCCGTCGAGGAGCACAGGCGCTTCTGGAGCCGCTCGCCGGACAGCGCGCGGGATCCGCGCGGCTTCATCTCGCTCGAGCTGACCGGCCTGCTCGCGATGGCGGCGGGTGCCGGCCTCGCCTGTGGCGTCCGCACGCCCTACCTGCCACGGCACCTGATCCGCGAGCCGAGGTCGGCGCGGCCGTCGCCCTGACCCGCCGTCGCGGGTTCAGCGCCCCGACAGTCACGTCACGATCTCCGACCATAGACTCCGCCGACCACCACTCCGCGGAAGATCATGGACATTGCCCGGCACCGGATCGACGACGAATACATGGCGTCCCATCCGCACCGCGTGGCGATGACGCGCGAGGGCCTGCCCCAGGTGCTCGCGGTGACGCGCACGCGCGTGGAGAGCCTGGGCCACCTCGCGAGTTCGGCGCTGTCCGCCGCGGGCGTCTTCGACCTCGTCTCGCCGGCATCGCAGGACGTCGCCGACGCGTTGCTGCTGGCCCACCAGGCCCTGAACACGCTGTTCGCCTGCGCCGCCGATCCGAACACGCCCACCACGGTGCTGCTCGGGCGCGGCGGCCCCGCCACCTACGCGGGCGCGCCGCCGGCGGGCGCCGTCCATTGCGGAAACTGGATGAACGCGTTCGCGCTGAACCTCGTGTTCGGCGACCTCGACGCTCTGCGCCAGCTGTGCGCGTTCCCCACCGCCAGGCTGCGCGAGTCGCCATCGCTGTCCGCCGAGCATCGCTACCTGTTCAAGGACGCGCTGTGCGCCTACGTGAACCGGCAGCCCGATCTCACCGACCGCATCATCGAGACGATCAAGTCCGCCAACGCCGAAGCCACGGACGCCGACTGGAAGCTGCGGGCGCTGGCGATGGGGGTGCCGCAGGCGGAGATCCTGTGGCATCTCTCCGGCCGCGACGCACCGAAGTTCAACGACGCGATGCGGCGGGCGGTCGAGGATCACAAGCGCTTCTGGAGCCGTTCCGAGGACGCCGTCCGCAGCCCGTACGGCCTGCTGGCGCTCGAGCTCACGGGCCTGGCCGCGATGGCGAAAGACGCCGGCGTGGCCTGCGACGTGCGCTCGCCGTACCTGCCGCTGAGCCTCGTGCGGGACATGTGACCCATGCGATCCCTCCCCGTCCGCCGCATGCTCGCGGCCGTGTCCCTCGCGGTGCCACTGCTGTGCACGGGACAGTCCGGGCCCGGCACCGTCATCACGTTCTCGTCGCCCAGCGCGGCGGCCGAGCGGCAGTTCGCCGACGGCTACCGGCAACGCGGCTTCACCGTCACCGAGTCCAGCGCCGTGACGCGCACGCAGACTTCCGGCGGCTGGAAGCTCGACACGGTGAGCAGTCCGATGCTCACGATCGACCCGGCGACGGACACCACGACCACCGTCTACATCGCCGTCGCCCGCAAGCCCGACGCAGCGGCGGGCGACGAGGTGGCGCGTTGCGAAGCCTTCATGCACGGCGTCCCGGGCACCTGCAAGGGCGCGATCGAGGTCCCCAGGACGTTCTGAGCCGCGCCCGCTCTACCGATCGGATAATCGCGCCATGAGCAACGACGACGATTCGATCGGCTGCGACGCCCACGGCACCGCCACGGCGACCTACCTCTGCGGCCACCTCGCCGAGGAGCCCGTGCAACGCTGGCACGGCGACACGGCGTCGGCCGACCATCGCTGGCCGGACGCCTGGTGCAGCCGCTGCAACGAGGCCTGGCTACGCGACGGCGAGTGGAACGATTCCAACTCGAGCGGCCTGAACCTCAAGATCTTCTGCCATCACTGCTACGAACACGCGAAGGGCCGCAGCGTCGCCCGGCTGGCCGGCGCGTCGCTGGAGAGCTGGCGCGATTTCGTCGACACCTGCGTCGTCGACCTGCAGCGCAAGATGGATCTCCTCGACGAGAAGTTCGACATCGCGCACCACGCCCGCTGGGACTGGAACCAGGATCGCGCGGAGATCGTGTTCTCGAACGACGGCGTGCCCGCGGTCGTCGCCACCATCGCCTTCGTCGGCACGCTGTCGCGCGGCGCGAAAACCTGGATGTGGTCGTGGCTGAACGCCAGCCTGGCGCCCGAGGTCGTGGGCGGCATGGACCGCGTGCGCGACTACGGCGAGGCGCTGAACCGCCCGCACCTGAACGTGCCGATCTGGGCCGCCGATGAAACCGACGGCTGGGAGATGACGGCCGTCGCGGCGCACCTGCTGGAGGCCGAAGGCGCGTACCGCACGCCGTCCGACCGCGGCTTCACCTACATGATCCTCAGCAACGTGCGCGCCGCGGCCTGACGGCGGCCGTGCTCAGCTCAGCGGCGACGCCATCTCCATGAACCGCACCTGCGGGTCGAGCGCCAGCGCGCGTGTGGCCTGACGCGACTCGTCGGCCGACAGCGGCACCAGCAGCTCGATCTGCCCCGCCACGCTCGTGCCGATGGCCAGCCCGTCGCGATACAGCACGCGCGAGCCGGCCACGCGCGGCACCTTCGCGCCGGCCAGCACGGTGCCGAGCAGGTTGGCCGGGTCGGAAGCCGACAGGCACACCATCGTCTCGTCGGCCGGCTGGCGACGCACGGCGCGCATCGTGGCGATGGCGTCGGGCAGCGCGAACTGCTCGCCCGTCACGCCGGCGATGAAGCGGCCGCCGCGGATCTCGCCGCGCGCTTCCAGGCGGCGATACACGCGCACCAGCTCGCGCCACGGCGGCAGCCACGCGGCCTCGCGCTCGAGCAGCTGGAAGCACACGACGCCGTAGCGACGCAGCAGCGTGCGCGCGACGTGCTCGACGGCTTCGGCGTCAGCCTTCGCGTCTGCGACCTGCGACGGACGAATGACGTTCCACCGCCCCGCGTCCTCGATCCCGAACAACGCCACGCGCCGTCGCGAGCGCGACGCCGCCTTCTCGCGCTTGGCTGCCGGCACCAGCAGCGCGCGCAGGCCCGCGTAGCTGTCGCAGTTGGCGCGGCCGCGCACCACCAGCTCGGCGAGCGCATCTTCCAGCTCGGCGCGCAGCAGCCGCGCGCCGTCGGCGATCTCGTCGAAGAACGACGCGCCGCTGGCCGCCAGGAAATCGAACACGCGTTGCGCGCGGCCGCCCAGCGGCTCGTCGTCGGTCGTGGTCGATGCAATGCGCGACCAGGTCGGCGTCGCGCGGCGCGGCAGCAGCAGGATCGGCGTGCTGCGCAACGACGCGCGCCCGCCGCCCTGCGCACCGCTGGCCACGGGGCGCAGCCGCGTCCACGTGGTGCGGCCCGAGGTGCACAGGTCGTCCAGCCACGACGACGCGTAGTCCTTCACGCGCGCCGGCAGCACCTCGGCCTCCCACAGCGACGCGGGCGCCTCGAAGCCCTCCAACTGCGCGAGCACCGCCGGCAAGGCCTCGGGCCCGCTCACGCGCGACGCGCCCGCGACGTGTTGCCACTCGAACAGGAAGCGCACGAAATCGCGCGGCTCGACGGGTTCGATCTCGCGCCGCAACCGGCCCAGCGTGTAGCGATGGATGCGCGCGAGGAGGTGGCGCTCGCACCACTCGACGTCGGCCAGCCCCGGCGTGACGTGGCCCTGGAACACGCTGCCCTCGGTCTGCAGCGCGGCCAGTCCGAACTCGATCTCGCCACGCGGCAGGCCCAGCTGCGCGACCAGCTCGCCGACCGTCACGGGCCCCAGCCCGCCGAGGCGCGCGCGCAGCAGTTCGCGCAACGCTTCTTCCACCGTCTCGTGGCCGGACCCATACCCCACGGGGCATGCAATCTCCGGCTGCAGCGACGCCTGCGGATAGAGCTGCCGCATCGGCGCGAGCCGTTCGGCCGCGACCCACAACGCGCCCAGCCGCGTGGCGCGACCCGACATCGCGAGCGCCGCCAACGCCGCTTCCCAGTGTTCGTTGTCGCGCGCCTCGGCCGGCGTGATGGCGCCCAGCGTCATCAAGGCCTCGTGCACCTCGTCGGCGGTGCGCGCGCGCGGCCACGCCTCCTCGCGCACGCCGGCGATGGCGTCGGCGTCGAGCGCGCCCATCTCGTCGACGTTCGAGGCATCGCCGAAGCGGCGGTTCTGCACGGCCTGCGTCCGGCGCTCCTCGATCGGCGCGTCGTCGAGGAAGGCGTAGGGCTTGGCGTTGAGCGCCTCGGCGGCCAGCGGCGACGGTGCGGGCAGGTCGCGCACGACGACCTCGATCGCGCCCGACTCGATGCCACGCAGCACGGCGAGCCAGCCATCGGCGTCCATCGCCTCGTGCAGGCAGTCGTGCATCGTCTGGGCAACCAGCGGGTGATTCGGCACCTCGCGCTCGCCCGCCAGGTTCTCGGCACACGCCACCTGGTCGGGAAACACCGACGCGAGCAGGTCTTCCGACTTCATGCGCTGCAATTGCGGCGCCACCTTGCGCCCGCCGACGAAGCGCGGCAACGCGAGCGCGGTGGTGGCGTTCCAGCGCCAGCGCACGGCGAACCGCGGCGCGTCGAGCAGCGCCTGGATCAGCACGTCGAGCGCGGTGGCCGAGCGCAGGTAACGCGCCACTTCTTCGAGCGGGAAGCTGTGGCTGGTGGACAGCGACAGCACGATCGCGTCCTCGGTGGCCGCGGCCTGCAGCTCGAAGTTGAACTGGCGGCAGAAGCGCTTGCGC
>FSXQ01003238.1_pt1 | contig 21247 bp, 19 predicted proteins | sample 1638011 | NCBI WGS metagenome assembly FSXQ01 (sample SAMEA3914789, study PRJEB12502) | metagenome | biome: forest; material: soil | place: Canada | collected 2011-07-03 | depth 0.3 m | reverse complement strand
GCAACGCGCGGGCGATGGCCTTGCCGATGCCCTTGCTGCCGCCGGTGACCAGGGCGCGCTTGCCTTTGAGCTGCAGATCCATGAGGTGTCTCGAAGAAGAAGGGAAGGCAGATTCTCACTCGCCGTCGAATCGCAATGCCGACGACTCAGGAAAACGCGGGCCTGGCGCGCGGCGCCTATCATCGCTGCGCAACGTGTGCCCCGTGTTTCCGCACCCGCCCCCGTGACGCGCCGCGCCACGACCCCTGGAGCCTTCGCATGTCCGCCTCGATACCACAGCCGCCGGCCTCCGCGCGGTGCCGCGCATGAAGGCCTGGGCGCGAGGCCTGGCGACGCTGGGCCTGCTGGCGGCACTGCAAGGCTGCGCCTCGCTCGCCGAACTGCAGAAGATACCCAGTGTGGCGATTCCCGCGACGCCGGCCAGCCCGCTGGCGGCGCTGCTGCCCGCCGACCTGACGCCAGGCAGCGGTTCGGCGTTCCGCCCGCTCGCCTTCAGCTCGTACTCGATGGACGCGCGGCTGACGTTGATCGACCAGGCGCGCCAGAGCCTGGACATCCAGTACTACCTGCTCGCCGACGACCTCACGGGACGCGCCTTCCTGCGCGCGGTGCGCGACGCGGCCGTGCGCGGCGTGCGCGTGCGCATCCTCGTCGACGATCTCTACACCGCCAGCAACGACCACCTGCTGCAAGGCATCGCCGCCTACCCGAACGTGCAGGTGCGGCTGTTCAACCCGTTTCCGGCTGGCCGCGCGTTCACCGTCACGCGCTGGGCCCTGTCGCTGGCCGACCTGACGCGGCTGAACCACCGCATGCACAACAAGCTGTTCATCGTCGACGGCGTGTTCGCGATCGCCGGCGGACGCAACATCGCCGACGAGTACTTCTTCCGCAGCCCGCGTGGCAACTTCATCGACTTCGACCTGCTCGTGGCCGGCGACGCCGTTCCCGAACTCGCCGCGAGCTTCGACCGCTACTGGAACAGCCGCCACGTGTACACGCTGGACGCGCTGGAGCCCGCTGCACCGAAGGCCGAGGCGAGACGCGAGGAGTTCGAGCGCGCCACGGCGACGGCGCAGAGGCTGTTCGCGCCCATCATGGCCGGCGCGCGCGACTTCCTGAACTACGGCCCGCTGAGCCGCGACATGGCCAAGCCGCCGCTGAAGATGCTGCGCGGCCGCATCAAGGTGGTTGCCGACGATCCGGAGAAGGTCAGCGGCGAGAGCGCCTCGGGCATGGATCCGACGACGGTGATCTCGCACCTGGCCGCCGCCATCGACGGCGCGCACGACGACGTGCTGCTGGCGTCGCCGTACTTCGTGCCGGGCAAGACGGCGCTGGAGCGCATCTACAAGGTGCGCCAGGGCGGCGTGCCGGTGACGCTGGTCACCAACACCATGGCGTCCAACGACGAGCCCTTCGTCAGCGCGGCTTATGCGCGCTACCGCCGCAAGATGCTGCAGATGGGGGTGCAGATCTACGAGGTGAGCCCGCGCATCCTGCACATGGACACCAACTTCGACGATTCGTTCGGCGCGATGCTGGGCACCTCCACCGGCCGGCTGCATGTCAAGATGATGGTGATCGACCACCAGACCACGGTGGTCGGCTCGATGAACCTCGACTTCCGCTCGTCGCGCGAGAACACCGAGCTGGGACTGTTCGTCGACTCGCCCGAACTGGCCGCCGACGTCACGTCGCTGGTCGACGAGCTGCGTTCGGTGGGCACCTACCGGATGCGGCTGGGCGGCGCTTCGGGCACCGACGTCCAGTGGGTGGACGACGAGCCCGATGGCGAGAAGGTCTACGACGCCGAGCCGGAGATCAGCATCTCGACGTTGATCGAGGTGTGGCTGTTCTCGCCGTTCATTGCCGAGGATCTTCTGTAGCCGACAGTCGGCGCCGGCTCGTGAAGAGGCGCTGCTCGCCGCTGATCGGATCGGTGAACGCGAATTCGCGTGCCAGCAGTTGCAGCGGTTTCGAGTAGTCCGGTGCAAGGTCCGGCATCAGCTCGGGATAGATCCGGTCCCCGACGATGGGCAGGCCCAGCGCGCTCATCTGGGCGCGCAGCTGGTGCTTGCGCCCGGTGTGCGGCGTCAGGCGATAGTGCGCCAGGCCCGAGGAGCCGATCCGCGCGATCAGCTCGACGAGCGTCTGCGCATTGGGCTCGCCCGGCACGACCTGCATTTGCATGAACGCCGCGCCGGGCGCCTGCTCCAGGCGATGCCGGCCGAGGGTCGGCAGCGCCACATCCGCGCGCCGCGGGGCGACGGCTTCGTAGACCTTGTGGACCTGGCGGTCGCGCAGCAGCGACTGGTACGCGTGGCGCGTGGCCGGCTGCACGGTGAACACGAGCACGCCGGCGGTGTCGCGATCGAGCCGGTGCATCGGCGCGAGCGTGGCGATTCCGAGCAACTGCCTGAGCCGCACCAGCACGGTCTCGACCAGGTGGCGGCCGCCGGGGATCACGGAGAGGAAGTGGGGCTTGTCCACCACGACCAGGTCGTCGTCGCGGTGCAGCAGCTCGATCTCGAACGGCACGCGGGGCTCCGCTGGCGGACTGCGCCAGTACCACAGCAGCGAGCCCGGCACGCAGGCGGCGTCCGCCGTCAATCGCCGACCCGCAGCGTCGAGCACGTCGCCGCGCGCGAGGCGTGCCGGCCAATCGTCGACGGCGGGAAATCGCGTGACCAGGAAGTGCAGCAGCGTCGGGAAATGGCCGGCACCGATGCCCACCCGGCTGGCACCCACCCCGTCGCGCAGCGGCGGCGTGAACATCACGTCTTCTCGTCGAGGCGGCGTGCGCGCTGCAGGCGCCACGCTTCGTCGGGATGCGCGGCATCGAAGACCTCGCCTGCCGTGGTGGCGGTCTCGTTCAGGCAGGTGTCGAGCGCGACCCGGTTGTCGAAGACGAAGCACTCGCCCGACCAGTCGCGGTCCGCATCGTCGACCTGGCGGAAATAGTTCAGCACGCCGCCTTCGAGCTGCCACACCTCCAGCCCCAGGCTGCGCAGCCACGGCGCCGTCTTGTCGCAGCGGATGCCGCCGGTGCAGTACATCGCCACCGGTCGGCCAGCCTCGCGCCACGCCGGTGCCCGCGCCCGCACGTACGCGACGAAGTCGCGGAAGTTGTGCACCTGCGGATCGACCGCGCCGCGGAAGTGCCCCAAGCGGTATTCGAAGTGATTGCGGTTGTCGAGCACCACCACGTCGTCGCGCGCCAGCAGGGCGCGCCAGGCCAAGGGAGGCAGGTGGCTGGCGTCGTGTTCGTCGGGCGGAGCCAGCGTGTCGGCTTGGCCCGGCAACCCGAGCGCCACGATCTCCGGCTTGACCCCCACCTTCAGGCGACCGAAGGGATCGGTAGTGCAGGCGCTGTGCTTGAAAGGCATGCCGCGCAGCGCACCGTCCAGCACGTCGGGCCGCTGCAGCGCGGCCTCGAAGGCAGCGACGTCGACGGCCGCGCCCGCCACCGTGCCGTTGATGCCTTCGCCGGCCACCACGATGCTGCCCTGCAGGCCGCGCGCCAGTGCGCGCACGGCGTCGGCCGCGGCGCCCGGATCGGCGAACGGCACGAAGCGGTAGAAGGCGCTGTGCAGGAGCGAGGTGGGCGCGATGTCGGACATGGGGTGCCGATTCTCGCAGGTGGGCGACCGGGTGACGCCGGTTCAGAACAGCATGTCGGCGTCGCCGGGTCGCCATGCGGGGAACCGCGTCATCACGGAGTCGAACAGCGGCGAAGCGGTCAGACTCGCTGTCCATGCCCGCAGATTCGCGAGCGGCGCGGCATCGAACCAGGCGGCATCGACGGCGGCGAACTGGCGCACGAATGGCAGGATCGCCATGTCGGCCAGCGAGGGCGTGTCGCGCAGGAGAAAGCGGTGGTCCGCCAGGCGGGCGTCCAACGGCGCCAACATCGTCCCGACGGCCTCGTCGCGCCAGGCGTGAGCGGGCCGCTCAGGATGCCGCGGCGCGTACTTGTAGCGATCCAGCGCCTGCTTGAACGGGCCGTCGTTGAGCGCGATCAACGCCTGCACGCGGTCGTGCTCGTCCGCACGAAGCCAGCCATGCGGGTCGTGCGCGGACAGCCCCCAGCGCATGATGTCCAGGCTTTGCTCCAGCAGCGTGCCATCGGGCAACTGCAACACCGGGACGGTTGCCTTGGGTGACACGGCGACGAGCGCGGCCGGCTTGTCGCGCAGCACCACCTCCCGCAAGGCCACCGCGACGCCCGCTGCCTTGATGGCGAGGCGTGCGCGGATGGCATACGGACAGCGACGGAACGAGTAGAGGACGGGCAGCATGTCGTGCCATGTTGCCACCGACGTTCAGCGAGCGAGGAAGTCGAGCACGAGCCGGGTGGTCGCGCGCGGGTTCTCTTCCATGATCCAGTGTCCGGAATCCGGCACCTGGGCCTCGGTCACGTCGTCCGCGGCCGCGCGCATCACGGTGGCCATCATCGGCCCGAACGACTTCTGGCCGCCGACGGCGAGCACGGGCATCTTCAGGCGGCCGCCGTGGGCCAGGAATTCGCGGTTGTCGATCGCATCCTGGTCGAACGCGGCGAACTGGGCGAAGCCGGAATGCATCGCGCCGGGCATCGCGTAGAGCGTGGCGTAGTGCACGCGGGCCGCTTCGCCGAAGCGGTCGGGCGAAGCGGAGAACTCGTTCCAGAAGCGATCGAGGTAGATGCGCTCGCGGCCGGCCACGAGCCGCTCCATGTCCGGGCCGCCGAAGCGGAAATGCCACAGCAACGGATTCTTCAGGATGTCGTCCCATGGGCCGACACCCGGCACCGGCGCATCGATCAGCACGAGGCGCCGTACGCGCTGCGGCGTTTGCGCGGCGACCTGGAACGCCACCATGTTGCCGATGTCGTGGGCCACGACATCGGCCTTGGCGACGCCCAGGACGTCCATGACGCCGGTGACGTCGGCCGCCTGGGTCTTCTTGTCGAAGCCCCCGGCCGGCTTGGCCGACAGGCCCAGGCCGCGCAGGTCGGGCACGATCACCAGGTGATCCTTCATCAGCTCGGCGGCGAGCGCAATCCACATGTCCCCGGTCTCGCCGTAGCCGTGCAGCAGCACGACCGCCGGCCCGCTGCCACCGGAGCGCACGTGGATCGTCGTGCCGTTGGTCGGGATCTCGCGCGCGGCGAATCCGGCAGGGAAATCGAAAGTTTCGGCCTGGGCGCGGCCGGCTGCTGCGCCGATCGCGAGTCCGGCAAGCAAGGCGAGGAAGGGCATGCGCATGATCGAACCTCTTGGTGTGGAGTGGGCCGCGAGGCCACGGTACGCGGCGGATGTCTTGAAGTGTGGAGACTCGACGCCACACCGACTAGCCTGGAAAGATGGCAATCTGCTTCAACCATCGGTTTAAGATCAGTCATGGCCGATCTGTCGTTGCTGACCTCCTTCGTCCGTGCCTCGGAGCACGGCAGCTTCTCCGCGGCCGCCCGCAGCCTGGGCTTGACGGCCGCCGCCGTCAGCAAGAACGTCGGGCGCCTGGAGGGCCTCGTGGGCACGCGCCTGTTTCACCGCAGCACGCGCCGGCTGGCGCTCACCGAGAGCGGGGAGCGCTTCCTGGCGCAGGTGCGCGATCCGCTGGCCTCGCTGGACGCGGCGTTCGCGGGGATGCGCGGCGGCCACGGCGAGCCGGCGGGCTCGCTCAAGGTCAGCATGGGACAGGCGCTGGGCCGCAACTTCCTCGTGCCGCTCCTGGGCGAGTTCCTGGGCCGCTACCCGGCGGTGCTGCCCGACTGGCACTTCGACAATCGCCGCGTCGACCTCGTCGGCGAGGGCTTCGATGCCGCGGTGGGCGGCGGCTTCGCACTCACGGCCGGGGTCGTGGCACGCGAGCTGGCACCGGTGCACATCGTCGCCGTCGCCGCCCCGACGTACCTGGCAGGCCGGCCACTTCCGCAGCGTCCCGAAGACCTGGAGTGGCTGGACGGCATCATGCGGCGCTCGTCGCCGACCGGGCGCGTGCGGCCGTGGACGCTGCGCTCGCGACGTGTCGCCGAGCAACCGGTGCCATGTCGTCCGCGACTGATCCTCAGCGATCCGGAGGCCGTCGCGACGGCGGCGCGCCAAGGCCTCGGCGTGGCCCTGGTGCCGATGCCTTTCGCCTTCACGCACATCGCGAGCGGCGAACTGCTGCGGCTGCTTCCTGGCTGGTACAGCGACGCCGGCCCGCTCTCCATCTACTATCCGACGCGAAGCATGCTGCCGGCCAAGACCCGGGCGTTCGTCGATTTCGTCGTCGAGAAGTTTCGCGACAGCGGGTTCGCGCGCCTCGTGGACGGCCGCCAGGGTTCGTAGCGACCGTGCGCCGGCCGGTGCCTGCCGCGGCGCTGACTACACTGCGCCTGCCCGCAGCAACCAGACCTTCCTCATGAAACCCAAGCACCCGGCGCGTCCCGTCGCTCTTGCCCTGCTCGTCGCGAGTTGCTGCGGGGTCGCGCGCGCGGATGGCCTGGCCGACCTGCGCGCCACGCTGGCACGGCTGCAAGGCCAGGCCCCGCTGAAAGCCAGCGTGCAGGCGCGCGACTGGCGACGCACGGGTGAAGGCAAGGACGCGAAGGAGACGCAGGGCCAGGCCACCATCGGCCTGGAGGACGGCCCGCGCGGCCTGCAGCCGCTCTACAGCCACGACCTGCTGGCGCGCACCGATGCCGAATCGCGTGCCGCCATCAAGGACAAGTCCGCCCCCAAGCCGCTCTCGCAGGCGTTGGAGCAACTGGGCTTCAACGAACTGCGCACACTGTCGTCGGCCGCTCCGGCGTTGCAGCGCGAGATGGAGGACGCCGCGTTCAAGGGCGAGACGCCCGAACCCTGGGCCGGCAAGCCGGCGCGCAAGCTCGTGTTCGAGAGCAGCCTGGACAGCCTGCCCGAGGGCGACCGCAAGTACGTGCGCGACTACAAGCTCGTGCTGAGCGTCTGGATCGGCGCGGATGGCACGCCGCTGGCGAGCCTGCGCCACATCGAACTGTCGGGTCGCGCCTTCGTCGTGGTCAGCTTCGAGCACCATTCCGACGACCAGCGCAGCTATGCGGTGGCCGGCGATCGGCTGGTGGCGTTGACCGACGAGGAAAAGGGCAGCGCGAAAGGCGCCGGAGAAACGCAGTCGTACCGCATCGAGCGCAGCCTGCAGGTGCTGCCATGAGAAGGCCTGGCGTCAGCTTGCGACGCAGTCGTGGCGCAAGACGATGCGTGTCGCGGAACGCGCCGCCATACATTCGGTGAGCCGGGCGGCGCCGGCTGCCTTTGGTGACACTCGCCGGGCGTGCGCGGATATCGTCGCCAACATGATCCATCACCCCGCCGCGACCCTCTTCGCGATCCAGGCAGGCGCCAGGATCCGCAGCTTGCGCTCCCGGACCGTGCCGGGAGCCTGTCTTGGATCGTAGGCTGTTCATCGCGGCCGCGGGATCGGCCACCGCGCTCGGCCTGAGCGGCTGCGGCGGAGGTGGCAGCAGCGCCGCTCCCACGCCACCGTCGCCGGTGGGCCCGAATTGGGCCTCGCTGTCCAGCCTGATGCAGGGCAGCGTCCTGTTGCCGGGCGCGTCGGGCTACGCCGTGGCGGCCCCCGTCTTCAATGCGGTGTACGACGGCACCTTGCCGCAGGCGCTCGTGCGTTGCGCCTCGGCGTCGGACGTCGCGCTGGCGCTCGCCTTCGCGCACGAGAACAACCTGGCCGTGACGGCGCGATCGGGTGGCCACGGCTACACCGGCAACGCCACGACCACGGGCATGGTGATCGACGTCGGCTCGATGAACGCCATCGTGGTCGGCAGCGGCACGGCCACCATCGGCGCCGGCGCCAAGCTGGTGGACATCTACGACCAACTGTCCAACCAGGGCGTGTGCATCGCCTCCGGCTCCTGCCCCACCATCGGCATCGCGGGCATCACGCAGGGCGGTGGCATCGGCGTATTGGGCCGCGCCTACGGCCTCACCTGCGACAGTTTGGTCTCCGCGCAGGTGGTACTGGCCGACGGTTCGGTCGTCGCCTGCGACGCGAACACCCACGCGGACCTGTTCTGGGCACTGCGCGGCGGCGGCGGCGGCAACTTCGGCATCGTCACGTCGATGACGTTCGATACCTTTCCCACCAGCGAGCTCACGAGCTTCGCCGCCGACTTCGCCTGGGCCGATGCCGCCAAGGTGCTGGCCGCCTGGCAGGCATGGCCGCTGACGCTGCCCGATACCGCATGGTCGGGACTGGTGATGGCCACGACGGGCACGGCCACCGGCACCCCGGTCATCGAGGTGTCGGGCGTGTTCATCGGCAGCGCGGCCGACTTCGCGCCGATCTGGACGCAGTTCGTGGCCGACGCCGGCGCCACGCCCACCTCGTACAGCGCGCAGACTCAATCGTTCCACGACACCCTCCTGGCGAGCTGCCATGGCGAGACCGTCTCGCAGTGCCACCTCGCGAGCGAGACGAGCGATGGAGAGGTCAGCCGCGCGAGCTTCGTCGCGAGCTCCGACTTCTTCGACACCGCGCTGCCGTCCGCCGGCATCCAGGCGATGGTGGGCGCGATGAACGCGCAGCAGGCGGTGGACCAGATCCTCATCATCATGGATCTGATGGGCGGCGCCATCGCCCAGGTCGCACCCGACGCGACGGCCTTCGTGCATCGCAATGCGTTGTTCAGCGCGCAGTACTACATCTCGGGCCCGGTCGGCGTGTCGCCAAGCGAGGTGTCGTTGGCCCAGTCCGCCGTCAGCGGCCTGCGCGCGACGATGAGCCCCTGGAGTTCCGGCGAGGCCTACCAGAACTACCTGGACGCGAGCCTGGAGAACTGGCAGCAGGCCTACTACGGTGGCAACTACGCGCGGCTGGTGCAGGTGAAGGCGGCGTACGACCCGACGCAGGTGTTCAAGCCGGCGCAGGGGATTGCGCCGCAATGACGCGCGGCCCTGCTCGACAATGAGCCTGCCGCGGGGGCGGCCGTACCACAATTTCGGCCGGGAACCGCGTTCCGAACGAGAGTAGACTCCGCCCTTTTTTCCACTGCGACAGTGTCTGTCAACCTGGTGCGCGAGTCGCGCCGTCCCCCTCTCACCGGCTCGGCGTTCATTCGCGCATTGGCTGCACTGAATGACGTCCATGCCCCGGCATCGCCCGACGCCTTCGCGCAGCGGCTGAGCCAATGGTTCGACTGGACGCATGCATTCTCGCTGTCGGCGGCGTTGAGCGATGCGGCGGCACGTCCGGATGTTGCGGCCCTGGTCGGGCGCGCGGCCTCGAGCGCGGACGAGCGCGAGTTCGGGCGCGTGCGTGCCGCGCTGGTGAAAACGATAGGCGAAGCACCCGCCGGCGGCGCCGAACCGCGTCGTCTCGGCCGCCCGCTGGCCGGTGCAGTCGCGCCGATCGAGGTGCCGGTCGACTTCGCCACCTACCGCCAGCGCTACACGAAGTGCCAGCTGGCGATGGAGACGCAGATCGTGCCGCTGCGCCGGCGCCTGCGCTCGACGCTGGCCGATCGCTCGCCGGCGCTGGCCAAGCTGGCCGAACTGGACACGGTGATGGAGCAGGTCGTCGGCGCGCAGGAGCGCACGCTGCTGGCCACCGTGGCGGGGCGACTCGAATCCCGCTTTGACAGCCTGCGCGGCGCGCAGGGTGACGCGGCGTCCGACGCGCCCACCCGGCCCGGGCCGTGGCTGGACCGATTCCGCCAGGAGATGCGCAGTCTGTTGCTCGCCGAACTGGATCTCCGCCTGCAACCCGTCGAAGGCCTGCTCGAAGCGGGCCGCAAGTCGTCAACCGATCGCTCATGAACCAATTTCTTCGCCACGCCGCCGCCCTGGCGGGCCTGGCCGTCATCGCCTGGGTCGGCGCGGGGTACGTCCTCACGAATCCGCTCGCGCTGGTCATCACCGCGCTCATCGGCACGTTCTACCTGATGGGCGTGCTGGAACTGCATCGTTTTCGCCAGGCTTCGGACGAACTGGCGCTGGCCGTCGCCGAACTGACCGAGCCGCTGCCCAGCCTGCGCCCGTGGCTGGAGCGCGTGCCTGCCGGCCTGCGCAACGCCGTGCGTCGTCGCGTCGAAGGCGAGCCCGTGGGCCTGCCCGGCCCGTCGCTGGCGCCGACGCTGGCCGGGCTGCTCGTGCTGCTGGGCATGCTCGGGACCTTCCTGGGCATGATCCTGACCTTGCGCGGCACCGGCACCGCGCTGGAGACCGCCACCGATCTCGTCGCCGTGCGCAACTCGCTGATCGCGCCGGTCAAGGGCTTGGGGCTCGCGTTCGGCACGTCGGTGGCCGGCGTGGCGGCGTCGGCGGCACTGGGGCTGCTGTCGGCCCTGTGTCGCCGCGAGCGCCTGCAGGTGGCCCAGCTTCTGGATGCCCGCATCGCGACCACGTTGCGCGTGTTTTCTGTGGCGCACCAGCGCGAGGAGTCGCTGAGCCTGCTGCAGCGCCAGGCCGAACTGATGCCCGCGCTCGTAGCCGGGCTCCAGGCCATGATGGCGACGATGGAGCGCCAGGCCGATGCATCGAACGCCCGGCTGCTGGCGAGCCAGGAGCGCTTCCAGAGCCAGGCCGAAGCCGCGTACGCGGGACTCGCGTCGTCCGTCGATCGCACGTTGCAGGCGAGCCTGACCGAAGGCGCACGCATGGCCGGCGAGACGATCCGGCCCGTGGCCGAGGCCACGCTGGCGGGCATCGCGCGCGAGACGTCGGCGCTGCACGCGGCACTGGCCGGCACGATGCAGGGCCAGCTCGATCAGCTGTCCACGCGCTTCGAGGCCAGCACGGCCAGCGTGGCCGATGCGTGGCAGGCGCTGCTGGCGCGTCACCAGCGCGCGGGCCACGAGCTCACCGCCCAGCTGGGCGTCTCGCACGAGCGCTTTGCGCAGACCTTCGAGCAGCGCTCGGCCACGCTGCTGGACGACGTGGCGCAGCGCCATGCCGGATGGCAAGGCGAGATGGCCGCAACGATGGCGGCCATGGCGCGCGAGACCGCGGCCACGCAACAACGCGTGGCCGACGCCGCGGCGACGCAGGTCGACGGCGTGGGCACGCGCCTGGACGCGGCCGTGCAGCGCGTGACGCAGACCTGGGCCGGTGCCGTGGCGCAGCAGGAAGCCGTCAATGCCCGGATGTCCCACGAGACCGGCCAGGCCCTGGCCGCGGCGGCGGGCACCTTCGAACAGCACTCCGCCTCGCTGCTGCGCACGGTGGAACAAGCGCACACCGAACTGCAGACGGCCTCGGCCGCGCGCGACCAGCAGCGCGTCGAGGCGATGGCGCAGTCGCTCGAGGCCATGGCCACGTCGCTGCATGACCAGTGGCAGCAGGCCGGCGCGCAGTCGCTCGAGCAACAGCAGCGCGTGGTCGAGACGATGGAACGCACCGCGCGCGACATCACCGTGCAGGCCGAGACGCAGGCGCGCAGCACGATCGCCGAGATCGGCCGGCTGGTGCAGGCCGCCTCCGAGGCGCCGCGCGCCGCCGCGCAAGTGATTTCCGAGTTGCGCCAGAAACTTTCCGACAGCATGGCGCGCGACAACACGATGCTGGACGAGCGCGCCCGCATCCTCGAGACGCTGGGCACGTTGCTGGATGGCGTGAACCAGGCGGCCAGCGAGCAGCGCGGTGCGATCGATGCGCTGGTGAGTTCGTCGGCGGACGTGCTCGAACGCGTCGGTACCCGCTTCGGCGAGCAGGTGCAGGCCGAGGCCGGCAAGCTCGCCGACGTGGCCGCGCAGGTCACCGGCAGCGCGGTGGAAGTGGCGAGCCTGGGCGAGGCCTTCGGCTTCGCCGTGCAGCTGTTCAGCGAGTCCAACGACAAGTTGGGCGCGCACCTGGAGCGCATCGACGGCGCGCTGAACGCGCAGATGTCGCGCAGCGACGAGCAGCTCGCGTACTACGTGGCACAGGCGCGCGAGGTGATCGACCTGAGCATCCTGTCGCAGAAGCAGATCATCGAGGAACTGCAGCGCGTGGCCGGCCACCGGGCAGAGGCGCTGGCGTGATGGTGGACGACATCGACGCGGAGGGCGCCGTCGACGCGTCCACGCCGGTGTGGGCCGTCTTCGGCGACCTGATGGCGGGCCTGCTGGGCGCGTTCGTGCTGATCCTGTTGTTCGCGCTCGCGTCGCAGCTCGAGCTCGTGACCCGGCTGCAGGACGAGGTGAAGCAGCATCAACTCGAAGAGCAGCGCCGCGCCGCGCTCGAACGCGCGCTGGCCGTGCCGCTGGCCGCCGGCCGCGTGACGATCGATCACGGCCGCATCGACATCAACGGCGCCGTGTTGTTCGCCTTCAACTCCGCCGAGCTGCAGCCCGATGGGCGCGCGCTGCTGAAGACGCTGGCCGCGCCGATCGCCACCTACCTGCACGCCCGCGACGAGATCCTGATGGTGAGCGGCTTCACCGACGACCGCCAGGTGCGTGGCGGCAATCACCAGTTCGCCGACAACTGGGAGTTGTCGGCCCAGCGCTCGCTGACCGTCACGCGCGCGCTGATCGAGGAGGGCGTGCCGTCGTCCGACATCTTCGCCGCCGCCTTCGGCTCCGAGCAGCCGGTGGCCGACAACGCCGGCGCCGACGGGCGCTCGAGGAATCGCCGCGTGGAGATGGCGCCCACGCCGCGACCTGCACGAGCCGCCGCCAGTGCGGCCGCCCCGCATGCCTGAAAGCATGCCGCCGCCCGCCGAGACGAGCGCGTTCGACGCCTTGCGCGAACGCGGCGCGCAGCGGCTGGACCCCGTTCGTTTCCGGCTCGCCGAATCGCTCGCGCGTCGAGCGGGGGCGCACGCGGGCGCCGCGCGGCGCGTGCTGGACGACAAGCTGGCGGTATTGCTGCAGACGCTCGCTGCCGTCGCCGCCGCCGCATCGCAGCAGGCGGCGGGCGTCGTCGCGCCACGGCCGCGGCGCGGGGCGCTCGGCGAGCTCGCGGATCACGCGGCGCGCCAGAAATCGACCCCGGCCCTGGGCCCGACGACGCTGTCGCGCGAGGCGACACCGGACAGCGCGGGCGCCGACGCCAGGACATTGCAGTTCTTCAAGCGCACCTGGTCGCGCCTCAGCGCGGATCAACGCCTCGCGCAGTCACGCGCATCGCTGCCGGACAACGCCGGCCCGCTCAACTCGCACCACCTGGTGCACCGCTCGCTGACGCTGATGCGCGAGCTGTCGCCGCAATACCTCGAACGCTTCGTCGGCTACATCGATGCGTTGCAGTGGCTGGAGCAGGCCAACGAGTCCGCCGGCCAGGACGCGGGCGCTGCGGCGCGCGGCGGCAAGAAGAGCATGGCCGCCCGACGCGGCTGAAGTGGCGCTCGCCCCTACGGTCTCGCGTGAGTGGAAACTCGGGCCGGTTTCAGCTTCGGCGCACTTTGCGGCAGCTGGCTTGTGCCATCCTGAGCGCTGCATCGATCCATTCGCCCTTCGAGGACCCATTTCCATGACCGACGACACCCATCCCGCCATCCGCGACAACGTCGCCGCCAGCCGCTTCGAGATGATCGTCGACCGCCACGCCGCGGTCGCCACGTACTCGATCTCCGGCAACACGATCACCTTCATCCACACCGTCGTGCCCGAGGCCTTGCGTGGGCGCGGGATCGCCCGCGAGCTGGTGGAGTTCGCGCTGGCCTCGGTGCGCGAGCGCGGCCTGAAGGTGGTGCCGCAGTGCGAGGTGTTCGATGCCTACATGCGCAAGCACGCCGAGACGCACGACCTGCTGTCCGATCCGACCTTGTTCGATACGCTGCCCGGCACCGACTGAAGCGCGGGCCGGGAACGGCCGGATCGAGGATCTCGGCAACCCGCATGCCTTCACGGGCCAACGAAGACCTGGCTCGAGGGGCAGGCGCGCTGAATGCCTGACGCCTCATGCGCCGATCCGGCGCGCAGAGGTTCGGACATGCCCGGCCCATCATCCAATCCCGCCCGGCATGCCGAGACCGGGAAGTCTCGCGGCAGGCCGCTCACCGTCGTCGAGCTGCTGCTTGTGCTCGAGGAACTCGATCGTATCGTCGACGAGCTCGAAGCGTCGCTGACAGAGCTCGCGCTGCCCCTCGACGATGCGTCGCGCTTCGCCGCCCGCTCGGCCATCGCGTGCGCCGCCCGGCGCGGCGCTTGAGTCTGGCCGGCACGCGTCAGTCCAGCTTCTTCGGCGGGCCGCCGTGCCCTCCGTCGGCCATCGGCGTCCTCCAAGGCAACCCGCTCCTCCCTTTTGGGGATGGTGGCCCGGCTCCTACCCTCCGATGATCCCGGGGCTCGATGCCAGCGGTGACGCCGCCGCAAGAGCATCCCGAAGTCTTGCCTCAAGGAAGCACCATGAACCTCATCGAACGCGCCAAGGCCATCCTCCTCAAGCCCGCGCAAACGTGGCCCGTGATCGACGCCGAACCGGCGACCGTGGCCTCCATCTACAAGGAGTGGCTGGTCATCATGGCGGCCATCCCGGCGGTGTGCGGGTTCATCGGGCTGTCGCTGATCGGCGTCGGCATGTTCGGCTACGGCTATCGCATGCCGATCGTCGGTGGGCTCGTGGCCATGGTGTTCGGGTACGTGCTGTCGCTGGTCGTCGCGTTCGTGATGGCGTTGATCGTCGATGCGCTCGCGCCCAGCTTCGGCGGCGTGAAGAACCGGGTGGCCGCGATGAAGGTGGTCGCCTATGGCAGCACGGCCGTGTATGTCGCGGGCGTGCTCAAGCTGCTGCCTTCCCTCGCCATCCTGGGCATCGTCGCCGCGTGCTACTCGATCTACCTCATCTACCTGGGCCTGCCGGCGCTGATGAAATGCCCGAAGGACAAGGCCGCCGGCTACACCGCCGTCGTGGTCATCATCGGCATCGTGGCGGGCATCGTCATCGGGGCGATCTCGGCGGTGTTCATGGGCTTCGGCATGCTCGGTGCGGGCAGCCATGCCGGCAGCGCCTTCAGCATCAAGACGCCGGACGGCGAGGTCAACATCGACACCGATGCGATGGCCGCCGCCGCCAAGCGCATGGAGGCGGCACAGGCCCGCATGGACGCCGCGCAGAAGTCGGGCGATCCGGCCTCGGCCGGCGCGGCGCTTGGCGACATGATGGGCGCCCTCACGGGGACCAGCGGCTCGCCGATCCCGGTCCAGGACCTGAAGGCGCAACTGCCCGACACTCTCGGCGCGCTCAAGCGCGAATCGTTCGAGACCAGCGGCGGCCAGGCGATGGGCATCGCGAGCTCGGTGGCCAAGGCCAGCTACGCGGCCGGCGACCAGCATGCGCAGCTGACGATCTCCGACGTCGGCGGCCTGGGCGGCCTCGCGTCGGTGGCGACGTGGGCCAACATGACCGTGGACAAGGAGACGCCCGAAGGCATCGAGAAGGTCTACAAGGACAGCGGCCGCACGGTCCGCGAGGAGTCGCGCAAGGACGGCAGCCACTCCGAGTACATGGTGGTGCTCAAGAACGGCGTGATCGTCGAGACCACCGGCGACCGCATCGACGGCGCCACGCTGAAATCCATGGCCAGCGGCGTGAACCTCGACGCCATCGAGGCGATGAAGCGGCCAGCGAAGTCCTGAGCTTCCGAGCCCGGGCGTACATTCCGCCTTGTTTCGACAACCACAAGACACCCATGTCATTTGCCAGCCGCTATTCGAAGATCTCTCCTTCCGGTGAAACCATGAACGGCCCCGCACTGCTTCGCGACGGCCTGATCGCACTCGTCGTGCTGTTCGTGCTGGTGTCGTTCTGGCCGCTGCGCACGGTGCCCACGGGCTCGCGCGGCGTCATCACGGTGGGCGGCGCCATTCGCGGTCTGCAGAGCGAAGGCTTCACGCTGGTGGCGCCGTGGCAGAAGCTGGATGTGTTCAGCATCCGCGCCGAGCAGGCCGACATCGAGAACGCCGAGGGTTCCACCTCCGACACGCAGCCGGTGAAGGTGAGCCTCACGGTGCGCTATTCGATCGCACCGGATCGCGTGACCGAGGTCTACGAGAAGTACAGCCACGACGGCAACCTGGCCAACTACGTGCAGACGGCCACGCAGGAAGTGTTCAAGGCGGTCACCGCACGCTACACGGCCCCCGACCTGATCAGCCAGCGCGCGGCGGTGTCCAACGACATCACGTCGGCGTTGCGCGCCAAGCTGGCCAACTACGGCGCGCAGGTGATCAGCATCGACATGCGCAACTTCTCGTTCAGCGAAAGCTACATGCGCGCGATCAACGACAAGGTCACGCAGGAGCAACTGCGCCTGGCCGCCGAGAACAAGCTCAAGACCGTGGAGGCCGAGCAGAAGCAGAAGGTGGCCATCGCCGAGGCCGAGGCCAACGCCGTCAAGGCCACTGCCGACGGCGACGCCTACGCCAAGATCAAGGTGGCCACGGCCGAAGCCCAGTCGCTGCAGGTGCAGAACGACGCACTGTCCAAGAACAAGGACGTGCTGGAGCTGCGCCGCATCGAGGTGGAACTCACCAAGGCGCAGAAGTGGAACGGCGCGCTGCCGACCTCCATCTATGCCGGGGCGCCGATTCCGTTCATGAACGTCGGCAAGTAGCCCGCTTGCGCGGCTGAAGAACCCGGGCGAAACGCCGACCTGCTGTGGCATCATCCCGCGGGCACCGCAACGGTGCCTGCCCGATGGATTGGCCTGGCACATGCCGCGCTTGCTGCCGGGCTCCTTCCCAGCCGGAACCCAGCCGAACGCATGCCCGCCGCAATGCCATGAGCGCCGATCGACTACTGGAGATCGACGGCCTCGTCACCACGTTCAAGACCCCGCGCGGCACCGTGCGCGCCGTGGACGGCGTGAGCCTGAGCGTCGCCCGTGGCCAGACGGTGTGCATCGCCGGCGAGTCCGGCTGCGGCAAGAGCGTCACGGCGCTGTCCATCATGGGCTTGCTGCCGGATTCGGCCCAGGTCGAATCCGGCACCATCCGCTTCAACGGCGTCGACGTGCTGACGCTGCGGCCGGCCGAGCGCCGCGCCCTGCGCGGGCGCTCGCTGGCGATGATCTTCCAGGAGCCGATGACGGCCTTGAACCCCGTCCTGTCCATCGGCCACCAGATCGCCGAGGTGTTCGCCATCCACGGCACGGCGGCTCGCGGCGAGGCGCGCGAGAAGGTGCTGGCCCTGCTGCGCCAGGTGAAGATCCCCGACGCCGAACGCCGCTACGACGAGTTCCCGCACCAGATGAGCGGGGGCATGAAGCAGCGCGTGATGATCGCGATGGCGCTGGCCAACCGGCCCGCGCTGCTGATCGCCGACGAGCCCACCACCGCGCTGGACGTCACGATCCAGGCCCAGGTGCTGCACCTGCTGCGCGAGTTGCAGCGCGAGCTGGGCACCGGCATCGTGTTCGTCACGCACGATCTCGCGGTCGTCGCCGAGATCGCCGACCGCGTGGTCGTGATGTACGGCGGCCGCGTGGTGGAGCAGGGCAGCGTGTTCGACGTGCTGGAGCATCCGGCGCACCCGTACACCATCGGCCTGCTCGGGGCGCGCCCGCGACCGGGCCAGACGCGCCGCGACGGCCATCGCCTGAACGTGATCCCCGGCACCGTGCCGTCGCCAATGACACGCGTGGCCGGCTGCCGCTACCAGGCGCGCTGCCCGCGCGCGCAGGCGCGCTGTCGCGTGGACGCGCCCGCGCTCGAAGCGGTGGCGCAGGGTGCCGCCGACGGCCACGCCGCGGCCTGCCACTTCCCGGAAGGCGGGCACGCATGACGACGCCGTTGCTGCAGACGGACCACCTGTCGGTCGAATTCCCGATCCGCCGCGGCCTGCTGCGGCGGGAGGTGGCCCGACTGCGCGCGGTCAACGACGTCAGCGTCGAGATCCTTCCCGGCGAGGTGCTGGGCATCGTCGGCGAATCGGGCTGCGGCAAGACCACGCTGGGGCGCGCGCTGGTGGGGCTGTACGCGCCGAGCGCCGGCACCCTGCACGTCGAAGGACGCGACGTGGCGACGCTGGGCGCGGACGCGCGCCGCCAGATGACGCGCGACGTGCAGATGGTGTTCCAGGATCCGTTCGCGTCGCTGAATCCACGCAAGCGCATCCGCCAGATACTGGAGGCGCCGTTCGAGGTGCATGGCCTGCCCGGCGGCGCCGTGCGCGAGGCGCGCATCCGTGAGCTGGTGGATCTCGTCGGACTCGCGCCCGGGCACCTGGACCGGTGGCCGCACGAACTCTCCGGCGGCCAGCGCCAACGCGTGGGCATAGCCCGCGCGCTGGCGCTGCAGCCCAAGGTGGTGGTGCTGGACGAGCCCTTGTCGGCGCTCGACATGTCTATCCAATCGCAGGTGCTCAACCTGCTGGTGGACCTGCAGGAACGGCTGAATCTCAGCTACGTGTTCATCTCGCACGACCTGTCCATCGTCGAATACCTGTGCGACAGCGTCGCCGTGATGTACCTCGGCCGCATCGTGGAATCGGCGCCGGCCGCGGAGCTGTTCGCGTCGCCGCGCCATCCGTATACGCAGGCGCTGCTCGCCGCGGTGCCCGACCCGGTGCCGCGCCGCGAGCGTCCGGGCAGGCCGCTCGAAGGCGACGTTCCGGGTTTGCTCGACGCGCCTGCCGGCTGCGCCTTCCATCCGCGTTGCCCCTGGGCCGAGGCGCGTTGCCGCGAGGGCGTGCCCGAGCTGCGCGTGATCGACACCGGGCGGCTGCACCTGGGCGCGTGCCATCTTCTTTGAACCAGCCTGCTGATGACTTTTCCGCGCTTCACCTGTCTTGCCGCCGCGGCGCTTTTCGCGACGAGCCTCTTCTCGACGCCCGCCTGCGCGCAGGAACCCGCGGTGCTGACCGTGCCGCGCCTGTACCAGTTCGACTCGCTGGATCCGCCGCGCGAGTTCGACGAGAACAGCAACCAGGTGCTGCGCCAGCTGTACAGCACGCTGCTGACCTACGCGTACCTCGAGCGCCCCTACAAGCTTGAACCCGACCTGCTGGAAAGCATGCCGACGCTGGCCGCGGACAAGGTCACCTACACGTTCAAGCTGCGCAAGGGCGTGCGCTTCGTCGACAACGCGTGCTTTCCGGGCGGCAAGGGGCGTGAGCTCACGACCGACGACGTGATCTACACGATCCGGCGCTACGCCGACGCCAACGTGAACAACAAGAGTTTCTTCGCGATGGAGGGCGCGGTCGTCGGCCTCGATGCGTACCGCGCGGCGACGGCGCAGGCCGGCTCGACGGCCGACTTGTCGAAGACGGAGGTGGGCGGCCTGCACAAGATCGACAAGACCACGTTCACGATCAAGCTGACGCATGAGAACCCGTTGTTCCTCTACGCGCTCGCCATAGCGCCGACGGCGATCGTGCCCGTCGAGGCCGTGCAGATGTACAAGGACAAGCTCAGCATCGTCGCGGTGGGCACCGGCCCGTTCATGGCGACGGCGCCGCTCGATCGCAAGGGCACGCTGCACCTGGTACGCAACCCGACCTACTACCGCGTCTATCCGGGCGTCGGCGCTCCCGGCGACGCGGAGAAGGGCCTGTTGAAGGACGCCGGCAAGAAGCTGCCGCTGGTCGACGTGCTGGACATGCCGCTGATCGAGGAATCGCAGCCGGCCGCGCTCAAGTTCCTGCGCGGCGAGGTCGATCGCCGCAACCTGGATCGCGCCAACTTCACCAAGCTGGTCACGCGGGCGCCGGATGGCTCGCTCAAGCTGGTTCCCGAGTACGCCGGCAAGTTCACGCTGTCCAACGCGCCGGCCGGCAACCTCATGGTCATCAACGTCAACATGCGCGACCCGGTGCTCGGCAAGAACAAGGCGCTGCGCCAGGCGATCGCCGCGGCCATCGACCCCGGCGCGATCATCAACGTGATCTGGAACGGCCGCGGCATCCCGTTGCAAACCATCGTCCCGGTGGACCTGGCGGGCAACGAGCACGACACGGCCGCGCCGCCGCGCCAACGCGACCTGGTCGCCGCGAAGAGGTCGCTCGCCGAGGCCGGCTATCCCGACGGCAAGGGCCTGCCGCCGTTGACGATGCGCCTGCAGGGCACCGACGCGGACACGCGCAACGAGTTCGACATGCTCAAGTCGCAGCTTGCCGCGATCGGCGTGAAGCTCGTGGGCGACTTCAACGACGTGCCCACCTTCACGAAGGCCCTGGACGCCGGCAACTTCCAGCTGGCCTACTACGGCTGGTATGCCGACTATCCCGATGCCGGAGATTTCTATCAACTGCTGTACGGCAAGAACCTGGCGCCAGGCCCCAACAGCGGCAGCTTCGTCGACGCCGCCTACGACAAGGGCTACGAGGCCTCGCGCGCACTGGTCAACGGCCCGCAGCGCTACGCGATCTTCAAGCAGCTCAACGCCATCATCCGCGACGAGGCGCCGCTGATTCCCGTCTACGAATCGCTGCGCACCGACAGCGTGCAGAAGTGGGTGGGCAACTACAAGCGCAATATCTTCACGACGGAGATGCAGTTCCTCAGCGTCGACATGGCGATGAAGAAGAAGGGCCTGCAGTGATCCGGTTCGAGAGGCGTTGATGGGTGCGTACATCGTCCGCCGCCTGCTGCAGGCCGTCCCGACCGTGCTGGGCGTGGCGCTGCTCACGTTCCTGCTGTTCAACGCCTTCGGCGCCGACCCGGTGCGCACGGCGCTCGGCCAGCACGCGACGCCGGAGGCGATGGCCAACCTGCGCCACCAGTGGGGGCTGGACCAGTCGTTGCCGCTGCAGTTCGTCGACTTCCTGCGCCAGATCGTCACCTTCGACTACGGCAAGTCCTTCGTCACCGGCGAGGATCTCGGCGCGCAGATCAAGGCCGGCGCGCTGGTGAGCCTGTCGGTGACGGTGCCGCCGTTCGTGTTCGGCGGCATCGTCAACGTGTCGCTGGCGCTGTTCATCACGCGCCACCGCGACGGCGTCGTCGACAGGGCGTCGCGCGTGCTGTTCATCGCGGCGATGAGCGTGTCGGCGCTGGTCTACGTGCTGGCGCTGCAGTACCTGCTGGCGTTCAAGCTCGACTGGTTCCCGATCAACGGCTACGAAGGCGGGTGGGCGGCGGTGAAGTACCTCGGCCTGCCCTGGCTGATCCAGTTGCTGCTGCTGATGGGCCCGGACATCCGGCTGTACCGCACGCTGTTCCTGGCCGACATCAACGCCGACTATGTGCGCACCGCGCGCTCCAAGGGCGCGGGCGAGGGCCGGGTGCTGTTCCGCCACGTGCTGCCCAACGCGTGGATCCCCATCATCACGCAGAACGTCACCACGATCCCGTTCCTGATCCTGGGCTCGTTCCTGATGGAGCGCTTCTTCTCGATCCCCGGCATCGGCAACCTCACCAT
>FSXQ01004146.1_pt1 | contig 21294 bp, 14 predicted proteins | sample 1638011 | NCBI WGS metagenome assembly FSXQ01 (sample SAMEA3914789, study PRJEB12502) | metagenome | biome: forest; material: soil | place: Canada | collected 2011-07-03 | depth 0.3 m | reverse complement strand
TCGCTGGTGGTGGACGGGCTGCTGATCGCGTTCGCGTGGAACGTCACCTACCTGTTTCGCATCGGCTTCGACCGCTGGTTCGAGGCCCGGCCGTGGTACGACTTCTGGGTGATGCTGGGCATCATCGGCGTGTACCTGACGCTGTTCTGGATCCTGCGCGTTCCGCAGAGCATGTGGCGCTTCTCGGGCTTCGGCGAGGTCAAGCGCCTCACCTGGGCCTGCCTGGGCGCGGGGGTGGCGTGCGCGGCCACGGTGATGGGCCTGCAGCTGTACGGCGTGCCGCGTTCGGTGCTGGCGTTGCATCCGCTGGTCACGCTGATGTCGGTGTGCATGGTGCGTGTGGGCTATCGCATGCTCTACGAACATTCGCGCGCGCAGATCACCGGCGGCGACAAGGAAGTGCGGCGCGCGCTCATCCTCGGCGCCGGCCAGGCCGCCAAGCGGTTGATGGCGGGCATCCACCAGCAGGGCTGGATCGTGATGGGCATGCTCGACGACGACCCGGTCAAGCAGGGCGCGCGCATTGCGGGCGTGCCGGTGCTGGGGCCGCTGGAGGCGGTCAGCGACCGCGCGGTGCTGGGCGCGGCCACGCACCTGATCATCGCCTTGCCGGGCGCGACGGCCCGCCAGCGCCGGCGCGCCTTCGAGCTCGCCAGCGCAGCGGGACTGCCGGTGCTGACCGTGCCGTCGGCCGACGAACTGCGAGCGGGGACGGGCAGTTCGGAGCGCGTGCGCGACGTCGAGCCGGAAGACTTGCTCGGCCGCGAAACCGTGCAGCTCGACGAGCAGGGCATCGACAAGGTGCTGCACGGCAAGACGGTGCTGATCACCGGCGGCGGCGGCAGCATCGGCTCGGAGCTGTGCCGCCAGGTGGCGCGCTACAAGCCGGCGCGGCTCGTGCTCATGGAGCTGTCGGAGTTCAATCTATACACGATCGAACAGGAGTTGAGCCAGCGTTTCCCGGATCTTCCGTTGCTGCGCCTGATCGGAGACGTCAAGGACCTGGACGGCCTGCGCAGCATTTTCCGGGCGACGCGCCCGGAGGTCGTGTTCCACGCGGCGGCCTACAAGCACGTGCCGTTGATGGAAGAACACAATGCCTGGGCGGCGATGCGCAACAACACGCTCGGCAGCTATCATGCGGCACTGGCATCGGCCGAGGCGGGCGTCGAGCGCTTCGTGCTCATCAGCACGGACAAGGCGGTCAATCCCACCAACGTGATGGGCGCCACCAAGCGGGCCGCCGAGATCGTGATTTCCGCCCTCGCGCCGGCCTGGCCTGAAACGCGATTCATGGCGGTGCGCTTCGGCAACGTGCTGGGATCGTCGGGCAGCGTGATCCCGAAGTTCAAGGAACAGATCGCGCGCGGCGGGCCGATCACCATCACCCACCCGGACATCATTCGTTATTTCATGACCATTCCCGAGGCAGCCCGTCTGGTACTGCAGGCCGCGGCCATCGGCGCGAGCGGGCAGGTCCTGGTGCTCGACATGGGCGAACCGGTGCGCATCGTCGATCTGGCGCAACAACTGGTGCGGCTGAGCGGACACGCCCCGGAGGACATCCCGATCGTGTTTTCGGGCTTGCGTCCCGGCGAGAAGCTGTTCGAGGAAATGCTCGCCGACTCCGACACCACGCTTCCCACGCCGGTCGCCCGGCTGCGCATCGCCCGACTGCGCGAACGGGATCCCGGCGACGAGAGCGTGGACGTCTGGCTCGCCGGCTTCGAGGCGCTGCGCCAGGCCGACGACGAGGCCATTCGAACCCACCTGCGCCGCCTCGTCCCGGAATTCCAGACGCCGGCCCATTGAACTTCAGCGCCGGGGCCGCGGTCCCGCCACACATCGACGATTCGCAGCACTGCCCACGCGCACCGCTCTCCCGTCATCATCTTCCTCACGAGAAACACATGGACATCTCCAACGCAAGAGTCGCGATCATCGGCCTCGGCTACGTGGGCCTGCCCCTGGCCGTCGAATTCGGCAAGCGCAGGCCGGTGCTGGGCTTCGACATCAACAAGGCGCGCATCGAGGAGCTGCGTGGCGGCACGGACCACACGCTGGAAACCGACGCGGAGGAGCTGGCCAGCGCAACCCAATTGACGTTCAGCCACGACCGCGAGGACCTGAAGTCGTGCCAGGTCTTCATCGTCACCGTGCCGACGCCGGTCGACCAGGCCAACCGCCCCGACCTGACGCCGCTCGTCAAGGCGAGCGAAACCGTTGGACAGAACCTGAAGACGGGCGACATCGTCGTCTACGAGTCGACGGTCTATCCGGGCGCGACGGAGGAAGTCTGCGTGCCCATCCTCGAGAAGTTCAGCGGCCTGCGGTTCAACGTCGATTTCTTCTGCGGCTACAGCCCCGAGCGCATCAATCCGGGCGACAAGGAACATCGGCTGCCGACGATCAAGAAGGTGACCAGCGGCAGCACGCCGGAGGTCGCGGATGCGGTCGACGGCCTGTATGCGCAGATCATCACGGCCGGCACGCACAAGGCGAGCAGCATCAAGGTCGCCGAGGCCGCGAAGGTCATCGAGAACACGCAGCGCGACCTCAACATCGCGCTGATGAACGAGCTGTGCCTGATCTTCCGCAAGCTGGGCATCGACACGCTCGAAGTGCTGCAGGCGGCCGGCACGAAGTGGAACTTCCTGCCGTTCCGGCCGGGCCTGGTCGGCGGCCATTGCATCGGCGTCGATCCTTACTACCTGACGCACAAGGCACAGGAAGTGGGCTACCACCCCGAGGTCATCCTGGCCGGGCGTCGCATCAACGACAGCATGGCCGCCCACGTCGCCGACGAGACCGTCAAGCTGATGCTCAAGAAGAACATCCCCGTCCTCGGCAGCCGCGTGCTGGTGCTGGGGCTGACGTTCAAGGAGAACTGCCCGGACGTGCGCAACACGAAGGTCGTCGACATCGTCAAGACGCTGCGTGGCTACAACACCGAGGTCGACGTCTACGACCCGTGGATCGACCACGACGAGGCGATGCACGAATACGGCCTCGCCTGCCTGAAGGACGCGCCGCAGCCGGGCCGCTACGCGGCGGTGATCATCGCCGTGGGCCATCGCGAGTTCCAGGCACTCGGCGCGCAGGGCATCCAGGCGCTGGGCATCCCGGGCGCCGTGATCTTCGACGTCAAGGGCCTGCTGCCCTTCGGCGTCGCCGACGGTCGCCTCTGAAACCGGGCCAGCGAGCATGACCTCTCCCGCCAACCCGTCCGCTTTCGAATCCCTGCAGTCGATGCTGCGTGCTCGGCCGCGCACGTGGCTGGTCACCGGCGTCGCCGGCTTCATCGGCAGCAACCTTCTCGAGACCCTGCTCAAGCTCGACCAGCACGTGGTCGGCCTCGACAACTTCGCGACGGGCCACCAGCGCAACCTCGACGAGGTGCGCACGCTGGTCGACGCGGCGCAGTGGGCGCGCTTCCGCTTCATCGAGGGCGACATCCGCGAGCCTTCCGATTGCCGGGCTGCGTGCACCGGTGTCGACTACGTGCTTCATCAGGCAGCGCTCGGCAGCGTGCCGCGAAGCCTGGCCGATCCGATCACGACGAATGCCGCGAACATCACCGGCTTCCTGAACATGTTGACGGCGGCGCGCGAGCTGGGCGTCTCGCGTTTCGTCTACGCGGCGAGCAGCAGCACCTACGGCGACCATCCGGGCCTGCCCAAGGTGGAGGACGTCATCGGCAAGCCGCTGTCGCCGTATGCGGTGACCAAGCTCGTCAACGAGCTGTACGCCGAAGTCTTCGCCCGCGCCTACGGCTTTCGCAGCATCGGATTGCGCTACTTCAACGTCTTCGGAGCCCGCCAGGATCCGGAAGGCGCCTATGCGGCGGTCATCCCCAAGTGGACGGCGGCGTTGCTGGCGGGCGAGCCGGTCTACATCAACGGCGACGGCGAGACCAGCCGCGACTTCTGCTACATCGCCAACACGGTCCAGGCCAACCTGCTGGCGGCCGCGTCCACCGATGAAGCCGCGGCGGACCAGGTCTACAACGTCGCCGTCGGCGACCGCACGACGCTCAACGAGCTGTTCCGACTTCTGCGTGACGGTCTCGTCGGCCAGGGCGTTGCCACCGATGTCCAGCCGATTCATCGCGACTTCCGCGCGGGAGACGTCCGGCATTCCCAGGCCGACGTGTCCAAGGCTCGCCGCCTGCTGGGCTACGCGCCGACTCACACGCTCGCCCAGGGGATCGGAGAAGCGTTGGGCTGGTATGTCAGGAATGCGCAGCGGTAGGCAGTTGCTGCGGGGCGGCGACTAGGAGTCCGGTCTGTCGAACGCGTTGGTGAGGCCGTCCTTCAGCTGGTTGTCCGGCGCGAAGACGTTGCCGCCGGCGTCGAACCGGCGCCCCGGAGCCGCGCTGACCGCGTGAGCCGTGCGGTGCGTAGCAGACGCAAACGTGTTCCCGGCAAAACGCACGCGCTGGGATGATCCGCTTGCGAACCGGACGGCGCTCGAGTCGCGGGCACCGTTGCCGCAATCGAGCCAGCTGTTGCGCTCGAAGCGAACATCGCTTGCGGAGAACACCTGCAATCCGGCGTCCTCGTGAGAGCCGCAACGCTCGAAGACGTTGTCCCGCAGCGTGACGTCGTGCACGTCGTCCTCGGGCCTGTCGAAGCCGATCTGCGCGTCCTGCAGCGTGTCGGCGAACAGGTTGTCCGAGAGCACGGCGCCTTCGACGCCACGCAGGCGAAATGGACGCGCGGCGCATCGATGGATCCGATTGCCGCGGAAGACAAGCTGCGTCGTATCGGCGGCCGGGCCGCGCATTCCGGCAGGCTGTTCGAAGCTGAACGCGTTCGTGAGGGCATCGTCGATCGTATTGTTCTCGATCAGGATCCCGGTGGGCTTCGTCAGGACGCCGCGCGGGATGTAGATGGCGATCGCGCCGCCATGACCGCCCACGCCGATGAACGTGTTGCGCGCAATGTGCGCGTTGCGGACCACATGAAAACTCTCGCCGTCGGGCTCGAGGTCGATCGCGCCGGGCATGTCGGCCTTCGTCGTATTGATGAACCGGCAGTCCTCGATGACGAGCCCGTCGCAATCGATGACGCTGACGCCGTTCCGGTTCTGATGGTTGATGCCATCGAACACGCAGTTGCGCAGCGTCACCTGCGTGTTGTGGCGCTCCTGTCCGCCGATGTTGCCGCTGCCGATGTAGAGGCCGTCTCCCCGGAAGCCGCGGAACAGCACGTTGTCGACCACCACGTCGGACACGCCGTTGAGGCTCACGAGATGCACGAATTCGGAAAAGCCGTCGCTGTCGCAACTGCCGCGCAATTGCAGGTTCGAGAGCCGGATCGCTCGCAGATTGGACGACAGTCTCGGGCTGCCGCTATCGGCCAGGACGGCGAATCGCGCCTGCGGATGCTGCTTCAGCACGGAAGACTCGCCGGCGCCGGTGATCGAGGCGCCGCTCGACAACTCGACATTGCCCAGCAGGTAGATGCCCGCCGGCACACGGATCTTCGGCGACTGCGCGAGGGCCTTGCGGAAGGCCTCCGAGCTGTCCCGCTGTCCCGTGGGGTCGGCGCCATGGGCCGTCACGTCGACGCCTTCGCCGGCCGTCGAGGCGGCGCCCGCGTCCCCGATCGGCAGGGCCGCCGCCAGCAGACCGAGGGCATGCCGGCGGGACAGGCCGGGCCACGGCGTCTCGACTGCAGCACCCCGCACGTCGCGCACGGCTATGGCGTCCCGAGCGGACGCAGGCACTCGAGGTACTTCTGCACCACGAGTCGCTCGTCGAACTCACGCTCCACCTTCGCGCGGCTGGCGCTTCCCATGCGTGCCCTATCGTCGTCGGCCAGGGCGGCGAATCGCATGCACTTGTCGGCGAGGTCCGCGCCGTCGCCGACGTCGACCAGGAAACCGTTGACGCCGTCGTCGACGACGTCGCGACAGCCCGGAGCGCGGGTCGCGATGAGCGGACGCCCCATGCTGGCGGCCTCCAGCAGCGTGCGAGGAACGCCTTCGCGGTAGGAGGGCAGCACGACGCAGTGCGCGGCCTCGATATGCGGCCGCACGTCGTCCGCGACACCGAGATAGTGGATGCTGCCATCGCTGACCCATTGATCGACCTCGATGCGCGACAACGCAGTTCGATTCTGCGCATCGACCGGCCCGAGGATGAAGAACTCCGCCGCCACGCCTGCAGCCCTCGTCCTGCGAGCCGCCTCCACGTATTCGAGCACGCCCTTGTCGCGCAGCACGCGGCCGATGAAGAGGAAGCGCAAGGTACCGCCGCTGCCGAGCGGCGGCAGCGCGCTTTGAGCGAACGCGGTCAGGTCGACGCCCGAGCCCGGCACGCGGTCGGTGCGCGCGGCGTCCAGGATGCCGCTCTCGATGAAATAGCGGCGATCGTCCTCGTTCTGGAACAGGATGCGATGCGACTTGCGCAGCGCCAGGCGATAGAGCCAGCGCGCCACCAGGGTGACCCAGCTCTTGCGGATGAACGCCGTGCCGAGCCCGGCGATGTTGTTGATCGTCGGGATGCCGAGGGAATTTGCCGCGAGCGATCCGTAGACGTTGGGCTTGATCGTGAAGCCCAGGAAGACGTCCGGGCGCTCGTCGCGCAGGATCCGGCGAAATCGCCAGTACAACGAGACGTCGCGTATCGGATCGGTGCCGCCGTTGTCCATGGGCAGCGCGATGAATCGGCAGCCCAGCGCAAGCAGCCGGTCGACATGTTCGTCGGGGGGAGCCGCCGTGACGACGTCCCATCCGTCGGCTTGCAGCGCGCGGATGAGCCCGCTGCGGAAGTTGACGATGTTCCAGGCGCTGTTCACCGAGAGGAGGGCCTTGCGGGTCACGGCGACACGGCCTCGTTCCACGCCTGGAACATGAGAATGTCCCACAGGTCGTGATGCCAGCTTCCCTGTCCGGCCAGGAACTGCTCCCACTTGCGACGGACGGGCGCCGGCGCGAAATAGCCCTCCCGGGCCAGCCTCGAAGGGTCGAGCAAGGCCTCGGCCCAGTCGCGCAGGGGCCCCTTCAGCCAGTCCGCGAGCGGGACTGCGAATCCCTGCTTGGGGCGATCGAACAACGAGCGCGGCACATGGCGCTCCAGGACCTGGCGCAGCAGCCATTTCGTTTCGCTGCCTCGAATCTTCTGGTGCGCGGGAAGCCGCCACGAAAACTCGGCGATGCGCTGGTCCAGCAAGGGCACGCGTGTTTCGAGCGCGACGGACATGGCCGCACGATCGACCTTGACGAGGATGTCGTCGGTCAGGTAGCCGAGCTGGTCGGCCAGGCACATCCGTTCGACCGCGGTTCCCCACGACGGGGCCGGATTCTCGCCGTCCCGTGCAGGCAGGGAGCCCCCGATGACCACGCTCGCGGCATCGTCCCAGTGCGATGACAGGGCCTGGTACAGGCGCGAGACATCGCTTGCCGGAAGAACGCGCGAAGCGATCTTGTGCATCTTCTCGCCGACGTTGCTGCCGGATCCCCGCCCGGCACTGGCCAGCGCATTCCATGCCCCGGACGGTATGGCGAGCATGGCGCGTGCGAGCCCTTTGCGCAGCCCGAGCGGAATGCGCTCGATCTGGCTCCAGTAGCGAGACGCGAGCAGATAGCGGTTGTAGCCGGCGAACATCTCGTCGCCCGCATCGCCGGACAGCGCGACGGTCACGTGCTGGCGGGCCATGCGCGACACCATGAACGTCGGTATCTGCGACGAGTCGGCGAACGGCTCGTCGTACATGGTCGGCAGCATCGGCACGATGGCCAGCGCGTCGGCTGCCGTCGCATAGAGCTCCGTGTGGGCGGTGCCCAGGTGCCTGGCGACGGCCTTGGCCTGCTCGGCTTCGTTGAAGCCGCCGTCGGAAAAGCCGATCGAGAAGGTGCGCACCGGCGTCGTCGCGTGCTTGCGCATCATCGCCACGATGACGGAGGAGTCGATGCCGCCGGACAGGAACGCACCCAGCGGCACATCGGAAATCATCTGGCCCTTCACGACGTCCGACAGCAGGGATTCCAGGGCATCGGTCGCTTCGCCGTCGGAGAGCTTCAACGGGTCCTGCGAAGCGTGGCGCGCGACCTGCGCGAGATCCCAGTACAAGCCTTCCTGTTCGCTGCCGTCGGCGCCGATGCGGAGCCAGGATCCGGCGCGCAGCTTGCGGACGTTGCGATAGATCGACCAGGGCGCCGGAATGCAGTTGTGCCGCAGGAACAGCGAGAGGGCCTGACGATCGACCTCGCCGGCCCAGCGAGGATGGGCGCGCAAGGGCTTGAGCTCCGACGCGAACGCGAAATCGCCGCCTGGCAGGCGGCAGGCATAGAGAGGCTTCTCGCCGAAGCGATCGCGGGCGAGGGTCAGCGAGCGCTCCTGGCGATCCCATACGGCGAACGCGAACATCCCCACCAGCAGGGGCAGCGTCCCGGTCACGCCGTAGCGTGCGATGCAGGCCAGAAGCGTCTCCGTGTCGGAGTGGCCACGCCAGTCTCCGTCTCCCAGCCGTGCCCGCAGTTCGAGATGGTTGTAGATCTCTCCGTTGTACGTGATGACATAGCGGCCGCAGCGCGACTGCATCGGTTGCGCGCCCTCCTGCGTGAGGTCGACGATCGCGAGGCGGGTGTGGCCGAAGGCGATCCCGTTGGCCTGGTCGATCCACGTGCCGTTCGAATCGGGGCCGCGATGCTCGATCGCTCGCACCATCGCCGCCAGCGATTCGGGATCCCCAGACGTCCATGGCGACGTTCGCCAGAATCCTGTGATGCCGCACATGTGTTTAAGCGTCTCCGTGTTCGATGAGTTCGTGAAACCATTGGACGAGCATCGGCGCCGTCCGCTGCAGGCAGTAGCCGTCCTCCACCCGCCGCCGACCGGCGTTGCCCATCTCGGCTCTCAATGCGGCGTCGGCTGCAAGCCGCGACAGGGCGTCGTACCAGGCATCCTCGTCCTTGGCCAGGAATCCGTTGACGCCTTCGGTCACGATGGTACTGTTCACGCCCACCGGCGATCCGACCACCGGGATCGCGCACGCCATGTACTGGATCAGCTTGTAGCCGCACTTGCCCTGTTCCCAGGGAGAGTTCTTCAGCGGCATCACGCCCACGTCGATGCCGGTGATCGACTGCACCTCGGTCTCTCGAGACCAGTCCTGCATCACCACGTCCACGCCCGGCAGCGCCACGTTGCGGCCGCCGATGACCAGCAGGCGGATGCGCCGCTCGGCCGCCAACCGGGCGAGTGGGCGAGCCAGGATCTGCAGGTAGTGCTCGGTGGCCGGAGATCCGATCCAGCCGATGGTCAGCACCGCGTCGGCGGCGCGCGGGGGCCGCTCGATCGGCATCGGTGGGTAGTGGTCGAGGTCGACGACGGTCGGCAGAATCTCGACCCGCGCGGCGCCCGCCGCGCGCGCCCGCTGCGCCAGATAGTCGTTGCCGGCCGTGACAAGCGCGGCGCCGGCCATCAGCCGGTCGATCTTGGCGCCATACAGGCGCCGCACCAGCGCGCTGCGGTGCAGGTCGTAGTTGTGGAAGACGGCGTCGTCGAGGTCCACCACATAGGGCGTGCGCCGCAGCACCGCCCGCTCCAGCCACGCAGGGACGAACGGCCACAGTTCCTTCTCGATCCACCGGACGTCCGGGGCCGGATTGTTGGCCAGCCATCGGGCACGGCGCGCGAATCCTCGGAGGACGTCGCGCATGACGGACAAGCCGGAGTACTTGCGTCGCAGGTAGTCGTCGTCGAGCAGCGACTGCCGTTCGAACCGGACCGACGGCGCGATGCGCGCCATCGGCTCGACGTACTGCGTCCAGCGCACTCTCGAAGAGGCACCGAGGTCGCCGTAGCGGGTCAGGCTCGCGACCCTCATGGTTGGCTTGCTGCGCGCAGTGTCGAAGGAAGGTCGCGCCACACCATCCCGAAACCGGCGACGGTCTCGCTGGCGCCGGACACGGACCGCTGAACCAGCGCAAGCAGCGCGCGTGTCAGCGGCTCGACGAACAGCGTCATGGCGAGATGGGCATGCGCCTGCCAGGCAGGGAAATGCTTGTACGCATAGAGGATGCGGCTGCGCGTGGCGTAGAACAGGCGCCGCGCCTTGACCTGGCGCGACACGCCACCGCCGGCGTGGTACGAGGTCGGCCCCGCGAGGAAGCGCACGCGCAGGCCGGATCGACGAACCCGCAGCGAGAGATCGAGGTCTTCGAGGTAGACGAAGAAGCGCTCGTCGAAGCCGCCGAGCCGCGCGAACACGTCCCTGCGCATCATGTAGAACGCACCGATGACGTGATCGACATCCGAGTCGACGGCGTGGTTCCAATCGCGCATGGATCCGTCATCGAAGCGCTGCGACATCACATGCAGCCCGAGGATGCGCCGCATGAAGCTGCCCACGGTCGGAAAGCGGTGGCAACTGCGCGAGACGGCGCCATTTTCATCGGTCAACGCGATGCCGCAGACGCCGACGCCGGGATCGCGGAACTCCTCGCTGCAGCGGTCGATCGAGCCTGGGCCGACGACGCAATCGGGATTGAGGAACAGCAGCAAGGGCGACGTCGCCACCCTGGCGCCGATGTTGCACGCGGCGCCGAAGCCGAGATTGACGCCGTTCTCGATCACCGTGACGTTGTCGAAGCGTTCGCACGCGCTCAGCGAATCGTCGGTCGACCCGTTGTCGACCACGATGATCTCCTGCGGGTGCGAATCGGTCCTGGTGGCCGCAAGGCTTTCGAGGCATTGCAGCAGCAGATCACCCCCGTTCCAGTTGACGATCACGATCGATATCGACGTCGGGGTTTCGGCGGTGTCCGAGGCGGCCGATGCTTGATGGGGAGTCACGATGAAACGCGCGCCGGATCACGGCTCGGGCGCGGCCTGTTGTTGACGGAGGGGAAGGCGCCGCCAGTTCCTGAACGAACGAGCATCGGCGCATCGCCGGACGCGGCCAGCAGCGCGAAACAGATGATGAGCAACTGGCTGACGCCGGAGTTCTGGATGAAGTAGAAATCCTTCACGTTGACGACGAAGGTCGTGACGACGAACACGATCAGCAGCATGGCAAGCTCTTTGTGCCTGCTGCGCAGCGCCACCGCCAGGATGTAGACGAAGACGGACATCATCAGCAGCATGCCGACGACCCCGCCGCCGAAGATCATCAGGATGTAGCCGGCATCGGAGTCGATGTAAGGAAAGTCAGGGCTTCTTCCGAAATTGCCGCTTCCGAGCAGCAACGGGAACCAGTCGTCGGGGACGAAGAACATCTGCTCGAACAACACGGATGTCGACGAGGTGGCCAGTCCACGTCCTTCCGACAACGAATAGATGAATTCGAAGGACCAGCGCAGGTTCTGCTCGATATTGTCCGTCGAGATCATGAGCGCAGCCACGGTGACGAGCGCCGCGCTGCCCAGCAGCGTCAGGAGCAGGTTGCGGCCGAGACGCATTCCCCGGTCGCCGAACGCCTCATAGACAAAGATCACGCCAAGGCCGATCAGCAGCGTCACGAAACCCGTTCTGCCAGAAATCGCGATCGCGGCAATCTCGAAGATGGTGGCAACGGACATCAGAAGCAGGCGCCTCCACGATGGCCGCCCGGGCGAGCGAAGGTAGGCGACCTGCCCGATGAGCAGCACCCAGGCATTGAAGGTGCCCAGGATCGCGGCGCCGGAGGAGAACAGCCCGGGCGAGCGATAGCCCTGGCTGATGTGCGCGGCCGAGTCCTCCGAGAGCGTCACCACGCTGTAGACGACGTCTGCAACCGGTGGAATCAACAGGACGAGGAACTGGATGACGGCATGCGCCAGTCCCAGCAGGAAAAGCGATTTCAGGACGACTTCGATCCCGCGATCGCCCCATGTGCGTCGGTACGCGCGGACCAGGACCAGCGACGAGGCATACATGATGATTCCGTAGACGCACATCTGTACGACAAGGAAATCACGTGCCTCTCTCAGCACGGACAAGCCAAGAAAGTACGTCAGCAGCAAGCCCAGGATGCCGAAGAGCACGTGTTCGCGGCCGAGCGGGCGGCGCACGGCCACCTGGTCGATGAAATACCAGGCGGACAACACCAGCATGACCGCAAGCGACGTGTTGAGGTGCGCCCCGCCGACTCCGAGTTGCATCGGCACGGTCAGCAGGAACAGGCTCAACGGCAGCAGGATGTTGCGCGATAGCGTTCTCATTGCCTTATTTCGGATAGAACACGCGCGAGTCGGAGCGCGCTTGTCCGGACCTGACCTTGAGACGGAAGGCGAGTTTGCGACAAAGACCTGCCAGGAGAATCGACAGGGCCGACAACTGCGTCAGCAGCGCCGCATTTCGGTCTTTCTTTCGTACGAGGTCGAGCCAATCGAGATACTGCTTCGGCCGGCCCGAACGCAGCGCATGGTAGGCCGCTTCTGCCAGGAAAGCGGCGTGCGAATGCCGGATGGCCTGCGTCGGCGCGTCGGCGGGCGTCACCTCCTGCAGCGCCTGCCAGACCAGTCGCCGCACCCCGCCGTTGTCCTGCTGGATGGCCGACGCCGAGGATTGCGCCCGATACGAGGTGAGCGGACGGTCGATGTAGCCGAGCAGCCCTTGGCGCACCAGTCGCACGTAGATCTGAAAGTCGATGAAGGGGCCCTCGGCCGGAATGGCGACAGCCTGCCACTGGCGCCGATACATCATCGAGCTGTGATGGAGAAAGTTCCCGTCCCTGATCAGGCAGGACATGTCGAACGTCGTGTGCACGCCGCTGGAGAAAAGGCCGATACGGATGCCCTCGGCGGATATCACGTGCGAATTGCTGAACACCGCGACGCAGCCTGGATGCGCGTCGAGGAACTCGATCTCCGCCTGGAGCTTGCCGGGTTCCCACGAGTCGTCCCCGTCGCAATGACACACGAATTCGCCGCGCGCGGCCGCGTGCACGGCCCGGTAGTTCGCGAACATGCCGAGGTTGCGCTCGGGCAGCATGGCCTTGACGACGGTCGGATGATCGCGGGCGAATTCCTGGACGATGGCACGTGTGGCATCGGTCGAGCAGTCCTCGCCCACGAGAATCTCGAATGGCCATTGCGATTGCTGGTCGACCAGGCTTTGCAGGCACTGCCGGATGAACGGCTCGTGGTTGTAGGCGGTGACGCAGATCGACACCCTCGGGCCGGACGAGGGCGGTGCGCCGAGATCATTGACACTCGTGTCCATGGCGGTATTCCGGAAAGTGACTCTTAGCGGCGGCGCGACAACGCGTCGCGGGGAAACAGCGTCACCATTCGGGACAGGCGCCGCTGGCCGCGCGAGGTGCACGCGGCCCCGACCACCACCATGGCCGTGAAGAGGATCGCCGCCTGGACGAAGGCGGCAAGGCGACCCGGATTCTCCGGCATCGACAGCGAGAGCAGGGTGCCGGCGAGCGCGATCGGCAAGGCGATTGCCAGGATGTCGCGCGCGAACCAGGCGCCGTTCAATCCCGGCTGGATGCGCTGGTGGATCAGCGGCGTCCACCCGAACAGATACACGACGTTCATGCACAGCCACACGCAGCCGGCGCCGGGGCCGCCCCATGTCCGCGCCGCCCAGACGATGAGCGGTACGAGGATCAGGACATACACGCCATTGCCGATGACGTGCAGACGCAGGTCGCCGGTCGCGTACTGGAGATAGTAGGGAAACGCTGACAGCGCGAGCACGCCGTTGCCCAGCGCGTACCACGCCAGCACGGGCGCCGCATGGGAAGCGATCAATGCATTCCCCGTCCATCCGAACAGGAGCGAATGGGCCAGCAACGCGAGCGTCAGCGACACCGAGAGCGCGAGAACCGCGATCATCTGCGTCGATTCCCGATAGAGCACGATAAGCTCCGGGCGCTTGCCCTCGGCCTCGAGCCGGGCCATGCGAGGCAGCAGCGCCGCGCTGATGGGGCTGGCGAGCGTGGTGACCCCGCTCGCTGCCAGCGCGGCGAGCGTGAAGTAGCCGTACTCGGCCAGGGGCAGCACCTTGGAAAGCACCAGTTTGTCGCTCTGCGTGACGAACACCCAGATCGACGCCGTGAATGCCAGCGAGAGCGAGAACCGGATCAGGTGGCGTGCGTTCACGAATCCTTGCCAGACCGAGGGCTTCGCGGCGGAGGGCGCGGGCAGGATGCGCCAGGCGTAGGCGAGAAGCCCTGCGAATTCCAGGATCGCCGCAAACAGCTGGAAGGCGAAGAACGTCGTCGGGCGCGCATCGACGTACCTGAGCACGCCGATCACGCCGATGAACCTGATCGTGGCCATGGCCGAGCCGAAATTGCCGAGCCAGACGAGGCGTTCCGCGCCCGAGATGACGCTGCGGTAGATGCCTCCCATCCAGCGCAGGGCCACGATGGCGGCGATGATCTCCAGCGAACCCTGCACCTGCGCCGCGGGCAGCGCCTGCGCGTTCAGCCAGCGCGTGGCGAGCCAGCCGGAACCCAGGTACAGCACGACGCCGCCGAACACGCCCACGACTGCGAACAGCAATTCCAGCGCCCTCACCAGGGACAGGAATTCGTCTGCAGCGACGGCATCGCCCTTGTAGCGGGCGGTCTGCCGCGCCACCGTCGGCGTGAGGCCGAGGTCGAGCAGCATGAACCAGGCCTGCAGCATGACGAAGAAGCCCACGAGGCCGTAGGCCTCCGTGCCCATGTACCGGATGTAGTACGGCACCGTCAGGATGCTGGCCAGCGTCACGTAGGCCTGGTTGGCGTACGTGGCGACGATATTGCGCCGAAGTCCCATGCGCGCTACCGGAACGGCACCGGGAGAGCGTGCCGCCCCGGCCTCATGGCGTCAGGGGCCCGGCATTCAGCAGCAGCTCGATCATGCTGACATCGAATGTGGGAATGCCGTGTATCGCATGCACTTCTCGCCGCTCGGCGAAACTGTCGTCGATGAAGATGGCGTCCTGCGACTGGATGTGCCGCGACTTGGGCTCGCCCTGGCGCAGATGCACGACCTCGTCGAACAGTTCGGCGATGCGGCAGCGCTTCAGCTCGGCGCCGATGTCGCCGGCGTGGCGCGTGAGGAGGATGACCTTGATGCCGTCATCGATGCACTTGTAGACCAGCGAGATTGCATCGAGGTTGACGCGACCGTTGACGACGATCGTGTCGTCGAAATCGATGTAGAGCGTCTTGAACCTGAATCCGTGCCGGTAGCGATTGCGCAGCGCCCGGTCGAGCTGCACCGGCATGGGGTTGGTCAGGACCGACAGCGGACGGCGCTCCTGTTCGAAGATCGACAGCAACGCGAAATTGACGCCCGTGACGCGATGCGCGCTCATCGAGCCCGCAATGCGGGGGGCGACCTCCAGCAGGGCGAGTTCTCCGTCGCGCGCGCGCTTGAGCTGGAAGAACCAGGCACCCCGGAGTTCCATCCGGCTCGCGATGCGCGTCGCCACCTCCGCGATTCCGGGCAATTCCGTCGTCGACGTGCTGACCGAGATCCCGTTGCGCGTGCGTTGCCGTATGCGCGCGCCGCAGAACAGCAACCCTTTCTCGCGATCGCTGAAGCAGTCGATCGTGTATTCCTCGCCGGGCAGGTATTCGCAGATGAGGGGATCCTGCACCGCCTGCATCGCGGCGGCGAGTTGCGCGGCGTCGTCCACGCGGGCAATGCCCTGCGAACCCTGTCCGCGCTCGGGCTTCACGAGCACCGGGTAGCCGACGACCTGCGCGGGGCTTTCGTAGACCGCCGGTACGCGGATGAGGCCGTCGAGCAAGGCATAGGTCTGCCGCTTCGAGCGCGTGACCAGGCACGTCTCCAGCGGAGACGACACCACCTGCGCCGGCAATTCGCCGGCGTGTTCGGCGAGCGCCACGATGACGTCGTCGTACGCCGGAAAGATGTAGTCGATCCGAAGCTCGCGACAAAGCGCGGCCAGAGCCTCGACCCATCCCGGCTCCCGGATGCTGGGGATGACGTGGTACTTGTCGTACGCGAACATGGCGTGGTTGGCCACGTCCTGGCCGGCAGCGTGCAGCTGCGTTTCCTTGCAATGCCGCAGTGACTCGAAGATCTCGAGTCCGATCTCGGTGCCCGCAGGAAAGACGAGGACCTGGCGCGCCGTCATCGGGCCAGCTCCGCGATGCGGTCGCAGATGAAATCCACGGTCTCGAATTCGAGCGTCGGATAGATGGGCAGGCAGATCACTTCGTCGGCGGCGCGGGTGGCGATCGGCAGGTTTGCCGGATCTGCCGAGGGCAGTCCGCGGTACATCGGGAATTGCGTGATCAACGGATAGAAGTAGCGGCGACCGTTGATGCCGTGGTCCTTGAGGTGCTGGTACAAGGCATCGCGCGTCAACGGATAGTCGGGCTTCACCAGGATCGGGAAGTAGGCGTGATTGGCCACGGTCTCTCCCGCGTCGCCCAGGCACTCGATGCCCTTGACGCCGGCCAGGCGCTTTCTGTACCGCTGGTCGACGGCGCCGCGCATCCTCATGGCCTCATCGACACCCTTGAGCTGCAGCACGCCGAAGGCCGCGTTGATCTCGCTCATCTTGCCGTTGATCCCCGGCGCAACCACCGTGACCTCGTCGACGAAACCGAAATTCTTGAGGTGGTCGATCCGCTGCTTGGTCTTGGCGTCCTGGCAGACGATGGCGCCGCCTTCGAACGTGTTGAAGACCTTCGTGGCGTGAAAACTCAGGACCGACAGATCGCCGAAATTGAGCACGCTGCCGCCATCGACCTCGACGCCGAAAGCGTGCGCGGCGTCGTAGATCACGCGCAGGCCGTAGGTGTCGGCGATCTTTCCGATGCGCGTCACGTCGCAGGGATGGCCGTAGCAGTGCACGGGAAGGATCGCCGTGGTTCGCGGCGTGATCGCGGCCTCGATCTTCGCGGGATCCATGTTCAGGGTGCCCGGCTCGACGTCGACGAATACCGGCTTGATGTCGTTCCACAGCAGCGAATGGGCCGTGGCGACGAAGGAATACGGGGTCGTGATGACTTCCCCGGTGATGCGCAGTGCCTGCAGCGCCGTGACCAGCGCGATGGTTCCGTTGGAGAACAGCGAAATGTGCTCCACGCCGAGCCGCTTGCACAGGCTCGCCTCGAGCTCCTGGTGGAACGGGCCGCCGTTGGTCAGGATCCGGCTCTGCCAGATCTGTTCGAGGTAGGGCACGAAATCAGCCAGTGCCGGCAGCGTCGGCTGGGTGACGTAGATGTTCTTGTGGGTCATGGCAGGGATATCAGACTAAGTGGCGGGCGCACCGCGGTCGGGCCAGGCAGTTGCCGAAGCGAGATCTCGGGACACGCAGGCATCGCGCCTTGTGCGCACGGAACCGTGCCGGAAAAACCGTATGGGCGTGCCTGAAGCACGAATTGCGAGCGGTGCGCGGCGCAGGACCCGCGCTGGCGGAAGACGAGACCTGGGCTGCGCCGACGCGACCCGTCGGCCAGCCTGGATGACGCGCCCCCCATCAGTGCCGCGTGCGAGCGAGGGATGGACTTCATGTAGTCTCTTCTGTCGGGCTCGCAAAAAGGCCATTGTAGCTTTCGGGAGCCCGGAAGACGGGCCCGGACCAGTCCGCGGATCCACGCCCGCGTCGCTCCGATTCGTCGTCTACCGGTTCGAACGCGCGGCTGCGGAACTCCCTGCGTGGACGGTGTCGAATGTGCGCTTGCGCGCGTTGCACGGTCAATTCGCGCGAAGCGGGCGTGGGCGATCCCTGTACATGATCCGCATCGCCATCAGCAAGCCACCCAGCAGCGCGGCACCGATCGCCATCAGCGCGCGCTTGGGCCTGCTCTTGAGTTCAGCGGGCTGCGCACTGTCCACGACCTGGATCAGTTCCCCGTCGCGACTCTCGTCGACGCGAGCGATCTCGTACTGCTTGGCCATCAGCTCGAACAACGTTTCCTGGTACTTGAACTCGCGGTACTTGCCGATGTAGTCGGCGCCGGACGAGTCGTGCGGCGCAGCGCTGGAGAGCAGTTCGAGCTGCGAGCGCAGCGCGGCCAGTTCGGTGATCTGCTGTCGCACCTGCGGCGCGGTGTCCGCCAGCGAGTTGCGCAGCGTCTGCAAGCGGACGTCCGCCGCTGTCGCCTGCGCACTGAGCCTGGCGTACTGTTCGGCGGCCGCTTGCGGTTCGGACTTGATCGCGCCGGCGCCAATGCCGCTCTGCTGCAACGCCACCTGGGCAGCGACCAGGCGTGCCTTGGTCTCCTGCATCCGGTCCTCGAAGAAGACGCGTCGCTGCTTCGCCTCGGAAATGGCCAGGCTGGACACCATCTGCCGCAACTCGTCGACATACTGGTTGGCCATTCGCGCGGCGCGCGCGGGATCCACGTCGTCGACGGCGACACTGATGAGGCCGTCCCTCTTGCCCAGCATGATCCGGACATGATCGGCAAGCACCTTGCGCGCTTCGCTGCGGTATTTGACGCCGTAGACCTTCGCCAGGTCGAATCGGTCGATCAGGCGGTCGCTGACCGTGACGCTCTCCATGAGCGAGACGTATTCATCGGCCGGGCTCTTGATGCCGACGGCTCCGCCTGCGAGCGCGCCCAGGGCGCCCAGCGATGCCAGCGCGGACGCGGCCCCGCCCTGCTGCTGCGGAGGAATGAACGTCGTGGTCGACGTGAATTCCTTCTGGAAGAGAAAGCTGCCGGCCGCGCCCAGCGCGCCCGCGACCACGATCGCGGCCGCGAGGGAGACCCAGTTCCTTCCGAGTGGCGCGATCAGGCGCGGAAAGTTGAATTCGGCCTCCTCGAAAGCGATGTTCGCGCCGGCGTGAACATGAGGGGAGGTTGTCGTTTCGTTGGCAGCGGGAGATCTGTCGTCCATCTCACAGCCCCAAGGTCTTGATGCCAGCCAGGCCGAGGCCGAACTGATACAGGATCTGCGTCCAGTCCTTCGCATCCTGCACGAACGTCGACTTGTTGACCTGCTCCGGCACGAAGATCGTGTCGCCAGGCTGGACGACTGCGTTCGCGAAGTCGCTGCCGCTGTGCCAGAACGAGGCCCCCTGGCGCGCGCTGATCACCGAGCCGTTGGCGCGCAGCATGAAGATGCTGTCCTTGTCCGCGCCGCGGGTCGGACCACCCGCCAGTGCGAGGTATTGCCCGGTCGTGTGGTCGGGCTCGAACACGAAGCTGCCGGTGTTGAACACGCTGCCGAAGATGCCGACCGAGGAGACGCGGTTCGGGATGTTCAGGGTGTCGCCGTCCTCGAGCGGGAGGTCGGGCAGGCTCTTTGCGTCCGGCGCGATCTGGAGCACCACGCGGCCGGTCGGGCGCACCTGGCGCAGCCGGGAGAGCAGCCGGGCATTGGCCGCTGCCGTGGCGTTCTGCGAGGCGAGTTCCTCGCTCGACGTCACGCGCTGGCTGGCCTGGTTCTTCGACATGTCCGTCTCGAGGTCGCGCAGCGCGCGCTCGTAGTTGACCTGCTGCGTCCGGCGCACGCTCTCGCGCGAGAACTCGGTGCCGTACGGATAGGCCGAGCCGGTCATGCCGCCTGCGGCGCGCAATGCGTCGGAGATGTGGCTGCCCGGCGGCAGGATGTAGTCGCCCGGATGCGCCACTTCGCCTTCGACGCGGACGTGCTGGTTCTGCACTTCCTCCGGCAACGCGGCGGTGATCACGCTGAAGGCATGCACGATATCGCCCGACGCGAGCGCGTCGGTCAGGTGCGCCGGCAGGGCGAGTTCGACGACGCGGCCGCTGTTGCGGTCGGCGAGGCGCTCCAGCGAGACGCGCCTGCGATCGGCGACGGCGTTGAAACCCCCGGCCATGCCCATCACGTCGGCCAGGGTCTCGCCCGGCTTCAACTCGTAGATCGCCTGCTGGTTCACGCTGCCGAGAACAGCGACCTGCGTGCCCACAGGCCCGACGAAGATCACGTCGTCCGGCTGCACCAGGGCGTCGGTGTCGCGGTTGCCCTTGAGCAGCAGGTCGTAGAGGTCGAACACGGCGATCTCGTGCCCGGCGCGCCGCAGGTGGATGTCGCGAAAGCTGCCGGAAGCCGACGGGCCTCCCGCGCGCATGATGGTATGCAGGATGGACGACAGGCCGCTGACCGTGACGCTGCCCGGACGCTGCACGTAGCCGCCGACGAACACGCGGATGGCGCGCACCTGGCCGAGCGTGGCCGAGAGCTGGAAGTTCTTGAACGTCTGGCCGACCCGGCGGCTGATCGCATCGCCGAGTTCGGCGCTGTGCAGGCCCGCCACGTGGATCGTCCCGACGCGCGGCACCGCGACGCTGCCGGTGCGATCGACCGTCAGGCGGAGGTCGGCGTCGACCGTGCCCCAGATCGTCAGCCGGAGCTCGTCGCCGGGCCGGACGATGTAGTCGCCGGGAATCGCGGGCAGCGGATCCTGGCTCACATAGGACGATTCATCCGTCACGAGGTTCGCACCGAAACGGCGCACCTGGATGCCGGAGGTGCTTCGCGTGCCCTGGGGGTCGCTGCCGCGACCGGAGTTCGTGCCGTCACGATCCTGGCCTTGCGCCTGGTTCTGTTCGAGATCCACGTCCTGCGTGCGGCCCTGGTTCTCCAACTCGTTCGCACGTCGCTGCACGTAGCGTTCGAATTCGCTGGGCTGGTATGGGGCCTTGCGATAGAACGGATCGCGCGGCTCGGCCTGGTCGCCCTGGCGGTTGTTGCTGCGCGCGCCGTTGGCTTGCCGCAGGTTCGTTGTCGCGGTCGTTGGCTGCCCCGCGGAATCGGCGTTGGCGCTGCTGTCGTTCGGGCTGGCGCCGTCCTGCGACATCAGGTCGTTGCCAGTGTTGCCGTTGAACTGTGCGTGGACACTCGCGACGTTGAGCGCCAGGACGACTGCCAGCGCGCATGCGCCCGCCGTCCGCAAGCGGGAACGGACCGGGGTCGGGAACTTTGAAACCGGGAGGCGAAGAATCGGCATGAATGAGGGGCGCATTGACGGGCCGCCGCCAGCTCACGGCACCCACGGGTGCGCGAGCCCGGCAGGCTGAAGAGCGGCGAATTCTAGCTGGTCGACGTTGCCCGTCCGGAACGCGCGACGCGGCTGTCATGCGCGCTCCATCAGTACAAGCGATAATGGCGGTTCATGACAGAAGCCTCCCAAGCCCAGGTCCCGGCTCAAACGGACCCCCGAATGGATGAAGCCATCGAGCAACAACCCGCCCCAGCGCCGGCCCGTTTCGATACCCTCCCACTTGACGCGAAGCTGATCCGCGCCGTCGCCGATCAGGGCTATGCCTTCATGACGCCGATCCAGGCGAAGGCGATTCCGCTGGTGCTGGACGGCCGTGACGTGATGGGCGCCGCCCAGACCGGCACCGGCAAGACCGCGGCGTTCTCGATCCCGCTGCTGCAGAAGATGATGCGCCACGAGACCGC
>FSXQ01001943.1_pt1 | contig 21540 bp, 21 predicted proteins | sample 1638011 | NCBI WGS metagenome assembly FSXQ01 (sample SAMEA3914789, study PRJEB12502) | metagenome | biome: forest; material: soil | place: Canada | collected 2011-07-03 | depth 0.3 m | reverse complement strand
TCGTGGTGCCGACGCTCAGGCGCCGACCCTTCGCCTTGGCCGATGCGCGGGACTCGGTGCTGCTCTTCAAGTCCCCAGCCGATGCGTATCGCATCGGCACGTACGAGCGATTGTGGGGCATTCGTTGGCAGGATGACCGTTGGATTCCTGTCTCTTTTGTCACCTTTGAAGTCGGCCTTCGACTGCAACATCGCAAGAGAGTCCAAGTCTTCATGTCAACAGCAATCAATACAGCCTCCAGCTTCCCGCATTCGCTCGCCGGGCGGATCAAGGCGACCGTGGGCGCCGAAGAGTCGCGCGTCTCGAAGGGACTCGCGGAGGCGACGAGTTCCGCCGTCGGCGCCTCGGACGCGGGCGTGACCGTCTCGCTCAGCTCCGCAGCGCTTGGCTTGCTTGAAGGAATTGGCGAATCCGCGATTGATGTCGTCAAGGGTGCGGGAGAACTGGTTGCCGACGTCGTTGAAGGCCCGCTGAGCATTGCGGGAGATGTCGCGAGCGGCTTGGTCAATGCGGTCGAGGACGTCGCCAAGGCCGGTTGGGATGTCATCGCCGGTGGGATGGGTTCGTTCGGCTCGGATGCCGGGGCAGCGGTGAAAAGCGTTCTCGTGGACGCTCCGACGACGGTGGCGAAGGATGTGGAGTCCGATGCCAAGTCCGTCGTTGACGACGCCGCCACGCTCGGCACCGGCGTTCTTGGGCTCTCCACCGCGGGCGTGGCCTGACTCAACCGGCCGCATACGTGACCGATGGCTGCAGGTTCATCAGGGCGGACGGCTCGTCGCCGCGCGAACCCGTCCATGCATCGTCGAAGAAGAACTCAGCGTCGATCCTGCTCGCTGACGCGCGCCGAAATCGGCCAGGAACTGCCGATCCAGATCGGCCTTGGACGAATCTGCCCGTGACCGCGCTCCGGCCCGCTTGGCACGGCGCCTACCCGCCCCATGGGAAGGGCGATTGACGACTGGAGACCTGGCCCGAGTCCGTGAAGAAGACCGAGCCGTTGCCCAGCGCCGGATAGCTGTAGTACCAGACGCTTCTTCCATCCAGCGTCAGCCGCCTGGTCGGCTCGCCAAGCAGCCCGGAGACTTCGGCGGACGTCATGCCTGCGCCGATCCTCGCCCAGTTGCTCCGGAGCTGAACCTGCGCGCTCGGGCCGATCGCAGCGGCCTCGATCCGTCGAGCTGCGATCGGGACGGCGGGGACCTCGGCTCGAGAGACGATCCCTGCAGACGCTTGGATTGATTTCTGAGGCGTGACTGCCGGCTCGGTTCTTGCGGGATCGGAAGCCGACGGTCCCGCCGACGAGGCTTGCAGCTCAAGGCGATCCACGCGTGCCTGCAGTCGCTGTACAAGCTCTGAAAGTGCGATGACATCTCGCTGCAGGCTTGCCACGTCGGGCTCCGCGGCGTGCCCGAATGTCGAGTACCCCAGCCCGAACAACAGAAGCGCCATCAAGCTTGTGCACGACGGGACGGACACAGCGCGGCAGACGCCGCTCGCGGCCGATTCACGAGCCCGGTTGCCGACATTGTGGCGGTCTTGATGAGCCATTGTTGACCTAGCGGGATGCCGCATAGACCGCGACCGCCTTGATCTGCTCCGCGGTCAAGGTGCGCACGACGGCCAGCATGATCGGTGCGTTCGACCGCAGGCCCGACTGGAAGCCCTGCAACTGGGCGACGAGATAGTCGACGTGTTGTCCGCCGAGTCGAGGGAACGCGGCCGCGCCTTCGGCGTTCGCCCCATGGCAACTCGCGCACGCGGGCACGCCCTGCGCGGGAATGCCGTTGCCGAAGATCTCCGCCCCCGCGGCCACCAGCCTGGCGTCCCCGGGCTGGCCCGGAACGGGCTTCTGCGCGGCGTAGTAGTCGGCCAGTTCCTTGATCGTGTCGTCACCGAGTTGGGAGGACATGCCCCACATGTAGGCCTGGGCATTCGGATCGCCGCGCAGGTGGCCGCGGAAGGCGTCGAGCTGCAGCATGATGTACGCCGACTGCTGCCCCGCCAGGCGCGGGAAGACCGGGGACACGCTGCGGCCATCCGGGCCGTGGCAGGCCGAACAGACGCGGGAAGCCAGCGACTTCGCGTCCTGCTGCGCCGGCGCGGCGAAGGCGCCCGTGGTCGACAGGATGGCCCATGCGAGCGCGATGATCTTGTGCATGCCGATTCACCTAGAAGTTGATCCAGCTGAGGAGGTACAACGTGTTGTTGTCGCGTGCACTCCTGCCCAGGCCGTCGTAGTTGGAACTGCCGCCGTTGAACTTGTTGTATGCCGTGTACTGCAGCGCGAACTTGGTGTTCTCGTACGGCACCCAGTCGAGTTCCGTACTCCAGCCCTTGCTGTCCGGAACGCTGTTGGCATAGCCCGTCAACGCCGTGCCGCCGGCATAGAGCGTCGGGTCCGCTGATCCAGTCGTCGAGAACACGCCCAGGGCACCGCCGTACCGTCGCTGGTAGTAGTAGCTGCCGGCGACGCGAATCGTCGTGAGGCGGTTCGAGGCATTGGAGGACAGGCCGGCCGCATGCGTCGCATCGAGCTGCTGCTGTTCCCGGATGTAGGTCGCCGTGACAGAGGCCAGATGCACGTCGCCGATGTACTGGTACTGGCTGTCGAGGGCCCAGTCGCGGTAGTGGTTGGTCGGGCCGTCCAGCGCGGTGCCGCCGCCCGGGTACAGGCGTGCGTCGACGCCATAGGTGCCGACTTCCCATGAACTGCGGTTCCATTGGCGTTCGTAGGCCAGTCGCCAGTACGGCGCGATCCCGCGCACCACGTTGCTGCTGGTGCTGTCGATCACCGCGGCTGCCGGGGCCGAGTGATAGGCGCCGAATTCCGCGAACAGCGAATTTCGCCAGGAGCCGTACACGCTCAAGCCCGCCACGCCGGCATCGACGAGGCCGCCGTCGATCATGGTCGACTGGCCCGGGGACGGCGCGGTCGCGCTGCGCTGGTCGAAGGGCGACTGCCAGGCCGGGGTCGTGTTCCACAGGTCCTGCACCGTCGGATTGTTGTTGGCGCTGATGCCCCAGAGAAAGTCGTCGCTCGCGGGTTGTGCGTAGCGGATGTCGGTGTTGTCCCAGCCGAAGGTGCCGGCCGTGCCGTCGTAGGTCATCTGCACGAAGGCGCCGAAGTTCGGAGCGATGCGTCCCGCGTAGAAGAGGCTGGCCTGCTGGGGAAAGAGGACCTGGCCGTTCTTGGCCAGGGCGTCGGCAGGCACCGAACCGATACCGGCCTGTGTATCGGGCACCTTGGCCTTGGTCGAGGTGTAGGAGGCCTGGAACATGAAGGACAGCGGCGGCAACTGGTTCAGCGCGAGCGTCTGGTCCTTGTCGGCGTTCATGCCGCTGACCTGCGGCAGGTTGTCGATGGTGTAGGCGTGCAGCTTGAAGTTGCGGCCGAACGGCGTGAGCTCCGGAAACACCGTGTGGCAGGCCTCGCAGGCCATCCCTGTCTGGCGAGCGAAGCTCGGCACCGCGCGCGCGGCGCTCGCAGCAAGCATGAACGCGCTGCCGACCAGCGCGAGCGTAGCGATGGACTTCCAGGACCTGGCTTGCTGCATCTCGATCTCCTGTTCGAACTTCAGTGACACGACAGACCCGGCTGCGAGGTCGTCTCGGCCATTGCCAGTCGGCCAAGCGACGCTGCGAACTTCCATCCACGGTATCGAGCGACGAGATTCAAGAGTTGATCAAGATCAAGGAACAACTTGAACGGACGCTTCCTCGAACCTGTACGTGTCGCCGCGGTGGATGCGGCAACGACACCGACGAGGGCCAAGTCAAGGCCTCAGCATTGCGCCGATATCGCTTCGAGTCTGTCCGGTAGCGAACAGACGGGTCGGAGCGACTCGATATCAGGGCCGCCGATCAACCGGCCATTTGAACGAGGTTTTCCGCAATTCAGTCGGTGCGACTGCCGCGCTCGAGCTTCATTCGAGAGAACGCTGCGACGACGTCTATGTCTACCAGCCAGCCATCGGCGGGAGCCTTCATGGAAATCCTTGGGCGCGCCGTCACCTGTCGGGAGGCTGACCAGCGGTCCCACGCGGACATGACCGCCCCGTAGTCTTCCGCTCGGAGCAGATTTATTCGAGTCGAAAGTATGTGAGCGGGATGACCGCCCGCATCTCGCAACAATCGATCGACGAGATCCAGCGCGCCAACAAGCTGCTCTCGGGCGTCGAGTTCCGGATCATGCGCGACTTGTCCATGGAAGTAGACGACCCTGCTATCGCCAACCGCTAACTCGGTCACGCCATTGATGCGAGGCAATCCGTCCGGTCCCACGGTCACGGCGTGGACTGGTCGGTAGTGTTGCCGCCGACGACCTTGGTCGGGAGCGGTGCGCTGAAGCGATACGTTAGTGTCACGTCGTCATTCAGCAATCTTCAGGCCCATCTACTGATAGGACTGTGCTGTCTCGCCTCGTTCCGATTGGACTCGGTTCGCCTATGGGGTCAGCGTCTTCGAGGCCAGCACACGGCCACTCATGCGGGATGAAAAAGCCTGCAAGCAACTGCACACTGAGTTGCGCAATTTCTTGCGCGGCGAGCAACGCATTGCGCACAAAAACCGCCACGCCTTCATCCAGCTGAATCGAGAAACCTGACGGTGGCGAATGACCGGTCTTATCCATTCATCGAATGCAGGCTCGCCGCACAAAGATTCGCAGATCAAACAAGAGGCCATCATGTCTTCTTTCATCGGCACACAACTCTACGGCCGCGATTCGACCGCGCGCCAGTTTGCGAGCTCTCTGAGATCTGTCGCGAGACCTCTCGAAACTGCGATCGCACCGGCATCGACCGCGAGCACGCCTGCTGTGAGTGCGGCTGGCACAACGGTGTCACTCAGCAGTGCTGGCCTGAAGCTCCTGCAGGGGATCGGTACATCCCTCGAGGATGTCGCGAAGGGCGCCCTTGGCGTCGCGACGGAAGCGGTCGAGCTGCCGTTTGATGTCGTGAAGGACGTGGCGAAGGGAATCGGCGACGCGACGGGCGCTGCGGGCAAGATGCTCCAGGATCTCTCGACCGGAAGCGTCTCTGCGCTCGCTTCCGACGCGAGCACCTTCGCGCACGATCTGTTTGTCGACTTCCCCGCCAACATCGGCTCGGACATCGCAACGGACACGAAGGCCGAACTCGTCGACGCATCGACGCTCGCCGGCGGTCTGCTCGGCCTGGCGTCCCTCGGTGTGGCAGGCGGCGCCAGCGTCCTGGGCACGACCGCCTGAGATCACCACGAAATCATCTTCTGGACGATGAAACCAGCCCTCCTTGTCGCCCTGGGCGCGTCAATGCTTTCTGGCTGCAGCGTGCTGAGCGTGAACCCGACACTCGAGCTTGTCAAAGCAGGAGGCGCGGTCGCCCTCAGTGCGATCTCGACAGGTCCGAGCAGCGCCAGAAATTCGGTTCAACACGCACACCCCGCGATCGAAACCGTCTGCGTGGAATACAACCCGGTCACTCCCGATCCCGACATCGTGCCGGCTCTGCAACAAGAGCTCCGCGCGCTCGCTGTCGACAGCCGCGTCTACGAGGACGACGCACTCCCGCCTTCGTGTCAATTTCGACTCGGCTATACCGCCGACATCGATTGGGATACGCCGCCGATGGGATCCGGCCTCAAGGCGTATCTGCGTGATGCGACCCTCACGCTGCGCGGCCAGGATGGGGCTGTAATCGCCAGCAGCTCATACCAGCTGGACGATGCATTCAAGATGGGGAAGTGGGCCGACGATCGGCGCAAGCTCGCGCCACTTGTGACTCAAATCATCACCGGCTTCGATCGCTGATCTCGTTTGAACGGAATATCTCGGAGTCCGAGCCTTTCTGGTTGAACGCGAGTTCGTGAATCCGCATTGAGGCGTCAATGAGAATTTCTTTCGTTCCGAATGTCCTTCGAGACCTCCAGGTACATGGGTTCAGCCAGACTGGAGACCTTTGGAGCAAGACATGCGGGTTCGCAAGAAGGAATCTCACAAGATCACTCGAGTTGGCTGGCTGCGCGCGGCAGTGCTGGGCGCCAACGACGGCATCATCTCGACGTCCAGTCTGATGCTGGGCATCGGCGCGGCAAGCAGCCACTCGGAAAACATCGTCTTTGCCGGCGTGGCGGCCATGGTCGCCGGTGCCATGTCGATGGCTGCGGGCGAATACGTGTCGGTATCGTCTCAATCCGACACGGAGAAGGCTGCGCTGGATGAGGAGCGGCTGGAAATCGAGTTCGACGCCGAAGCGGAACATCGCGAACTGGCCGCGATCTACGTCAAGCGCGGCGTCAAGCCTCCGTTGGCCAAGCAGGTGGCTGCGCAGATGATGGAGAAGGATGCGCTGGGTGCCCATGCTCGTGAGGAGCTGGGCATCAACGAGGTCTCGACGGCGAGACCTCTCCAGGCAGCCGGCAGCTCGGCGCTCAGCTTCACGGCCGGAGCCATCGTGCCGCTGGCCGCGGCGATCGCCATTCCTGAGGCGCATCGCGTGCCAGCCATTGCCGCGGCATCGCTGGTCTGCCTGTGCGCGTTGGGGTGGCTGGCCGCGCGCCTGGGTGGCGCGGCTGCGTTGCCCTCGGTGCTTCGGATTGTTCTGTGGAGCAGCTTGGCCATGGGCGTGACCGCGTTGGTTGGCAGGTTCTTCGGCGCCTAGAGATGTGCGCGTGCGCCGTCGATGGAAGCCGCCAACGGCCGCGATCGCAACGCACCTCCCGGCTTGACGTCCATCTACCTGCGACCGGTCGCAAACGGGATACGCCGGTGGCGGCAGTCCCGAAAGATCTCCAGCAATAGCGTCTTGATCTGCTGTTCCACGCTCGATGCGGCCACGCTCGCCGTGCGGCTTCCAAGGTGGGCGTGCCACACCGTGAGCATGTCGTACTGGATTGCGTAGAACCCCTCGAAAGGCTGTCCATCAGCCTGGACAGTCACAGGCTTGATCTCTCGTTCCATCAATCGACTCCGCCATGGAGCAGCCCGAACTGGCCGCGCGATGCTGGCGTTTTGCAATCTTCGGACCAGAGCCGCAAATCAGCCTGAAATGACCGTGCCCACTGCAGCGGGTAGCGACGGTCGTCCCTCAGCCAATTGGCTCGTTCGACGTGCAGAGGTGCCTGCAATGAATTGCGCAGTGCGCCAGAAGTTGCAGGCTCCCAGGTCAGTGCGGACAGGTTGCAGCTCCGTCTGGCGGCTGCACGACGGCAAGCACCTCCACGCGGCGGTCGACCATGCAGACCGAGACGTAGCCAATCGCGCCGGGAGTCGAGGCGACAAACCGCAGGACGGCCTCTTCGGATGCCAGTACCGGTGGTGGAACGACGCCGTGGAAATACTGGTCGTTCCAGTAGTCCTGCATTTCTTCAGGTGTTCTGTCAAAGACCCAGCGTGAGAAGTTGCGCCGCAAGGGGTGCGACGCCGGCAGGTTCACAGGCACGATCGGCGACCGGTCATGCCAGAGCTGGCGCTTGCGTGCAAAGATGCCTGCCACGAGGGCCGGAGAGAGCGGGGCCGTCTCCGCCTGACCGCGACCGACGACGACTGCGATAGCCGCGTCAGTTCCCGTGGCGCCGGCGCCAGGCGTTGCCCAGGGCGTCGCGAGCATCGTCGCGAGAAGCAGTCTCACCAGCGGACGCCCTATGCGAAGCCTCCGGGAGTCGATGTGACGCATGCGGTTCAGTAGACCAACGTCACCGACGACAGCAGCCCCGACGGCAAGCCTTCGGAATTGCCCGAGGCCCTCGCCCATTCGGCCTTGAATACCCAATGCTGGCCGCTCTTGTAGACCAGTCCCAGTAGGCCCGTCCGGCTGCTCGACGGCTCGCCCGCACGGTGGTAGGCCTCGACACGGCCGACCGCCCACCACCGGTCGACGATCGGCACGACGGTCTGGCCGAACCAGCCATGTTCGTTGCCCGTTCCGTCTCCTGTACCACGACGCGAGATCGCCTCGCCGCTGAACTCGATGCGCCGCCAGGACCAGGCGGCATCGACGCCGACGAGCGAGAAGCGTGTCGCGACATAGTCCGCTTCGTCGAAGCGACTGAACGAGACTCCAAGTTGGAACGATGGATCCAGGGATGTCGAGACACGTGCCCCGATGGCCCGGTCGAACGTCTGCGAGCGTGGGCTCGGGCGCCAGTCGCCGCCGTCTGCCGCGTACACCTGGTAGTCGATCCATCGATCCGAGAGCGGCACGCTGCCGAGCACCATCAATCCCGTGGCGCTGGTCGGAAAGGCCGACTGCGAAATGAGCGGTCGCAGCACCGTCCAGACGAGCGGATCGGAATGTTCCTGGTTCCAACGACCGATCGGCGTCAGGAACTTGCCGCCACGCACGGTGAGCGAATCGGTGACGTGGTAGTCCACATACAGGCGATCCAGCGCGACGAATGATGCAGAGTCAGGCCCGTCATCGTCGTCGTCGTGGTGCGGCACCTGGACAACGTCCTGCAGGTCGACTTCGACCAGGACCTTCCACGCCGGCGAGGGCTCCCACCACACGATCCCGCTCAGGTGGCTCAGGTTCAATCGCGCACGCTGGCTGAATTGCGATGCGTCGTCGTCGGGTCCGTCTCCGTCGCCAGGGCCACCGTCTCCGTGGCCTGCGGCATCCTGATCCCTGGATCGACGATCCGGTGCCAGGAACTGCAACGTGCCGTAGCCGGAGAACGTCACGCCAGGCGCCAACCTGATACCCGTCGGTGGGCTATCCGGGATATGTTCAGCAACGGGTACATCGGACACCGCGTCGTCGGCCGCATGCGTAGGGCACGCCGCTGAGGCCAGCGTCAGCGCCATGCACAATCGAATCGCCACAACTGACGCCGCGCTGCGCCAGCGACGCAGGTGCATCGCGGGTGGCGCGGTTCTTGCGCCAGCGAAAGGGTTGCGGGGCTCGCTCATGCCATCCTTGTCGTTCATTCGTTTCCAGCGCGCAAAGTTCGTGCCCGTCCAGCGATCGGGTCGAAAGGCGCTTGCCGCTTTCCCTTCAGAGCCGACATTCTTGACCCTCCGACGAACCTTGCTCCTGGCCTTCGTGCTGCTCGGACTGCTGCCCAGTGCCGCATTGTCATGGCTCAGCTTCACGCGGACACGCGATGCCATGGTGGGACAGATCCAGCTGAACCTCGAAGTGCAAGCGCGAAGTATCCAGGCCGACGTCGACCAGATGCTGTTCGAGCGCTTCGAGAATGCGGCGGTATGGAGTCGCTCCGAGCTCATGCAGGACCTCCGCCTGGGCGACGTCGACAAGCGCGTGACGAACTATCTCGTCGACCTGCAGGCAGGCTACCCCGGCGTATACGACTACCTGGATTGCCGCTCCGACGATGGACGCGTCATCGCGAGTTCCGTGCCGTCGCGCATCGGGCGCATCGTGCCAGCCAGCGATCCGGCGTCGATGTCGATTCAGCGCCGCCTCGGAGATGTCGTGGTGATGCTGTCGCTGCCAGCCGCGCCGACACTCGACGACTCGGTGCCCCTGGTGATCGAGACGGCCATCGACTCTCACTATGCCAGCGCCGCCACTTTCCCTGCCCGACTGCATACCGCCTTCGATGCCCGGCAGCTCAGCCGCCTCCTGGATGCGGCAGCCGTAGGCCATCGCGTGATCGTCGTGGTGGACGACCAGGGTCGATGGGTGGCAGGGTCCCGCAACCTGCGCGGCCGCGCCCTGCCGGACGCTGCGGGGCGCATGACCGGCCTGGCTCTTGCCGCCGCTTCGGCCAAAGGGGTCGCACGGGACGCGCCCTGGCTGGCTGCTGCCGCACTTTCGGGCAAGAGCCGATCGATCGCCACATCGGCGTTCGCTGGGTCAGGTTGGACGACGCTCGTCTATGAACCAGTGGATGAGGCACTCGCGCCGGTGCACCAGATGGCTGCGATATTCGCCGGCCTTCTGGTCGCCGTCTTCATCGCCACGCTGCTTGCGACAGCCTGGATCGTGCCGGCCATTTCGCGACCCATCGTCTCGCTGACCACTCGGACGCGTCATTACCAGCAGGGCCTCATCGGCTCCCAGGACGCCCCGCTGCGATCGCGGATCAGCGAAATCGACATGCTCGCGCGTGCCTATGACGACATGATGCGAGCGGTCGAGCGATCCCGCGAAGAGCTCGTGCGCACCTCGAAGATGGCGATGCTCGGCGAGCTTGCCGCCGTGCTGGCGCACGAAGTTCGCACGCCATTGGGCATCCTGCGCTCGTCGGCGCAGATCCTTCGACGCGACGCGCGCCTCTCACCGGAAGGCATGGAGCTCATGGCCTTCATCGAATCGGAGACCGAACGCTTGAACCGGCTGGTCTCCACGATGCTGGATACGGCGCGCCCGCGGCCGCCCACGTTGGCGACTTGCGACATCCACGAGCTGCTCCGCCGCTGCGCCCAGATGCACGACCTGCGCCGTGGCGCGGAGGGCGGCAGCCATCCCACGCGTCTCGACCTTGCCGCGAAGCGATTCACAGCGCTCGTGGACGCGGAGCAGTTGATGCAGCTCGTCTTCAATCTGCTCAACAATGCGAGCCAGGCGGCGGGTGGGGAGGGCCGCGTCGAGCTGTCCACTTTCGACGACCCGTTGGGCCTGTGCATCGCCTGTTCCGACGACGGCCCCGGGATCCCGCCCAAGTTCGCCGAGCGCATGTTCGACCCGTTTGTCTCGGGCCGCGAAGGTGGCATCGGACTGGGCTTGGCCGTTGTCCGCCAGGTGGTCACGGCGCATCGCGGAGAGATCCAGGTCGGTCGCAGCAAATGGCGCGGCGCACGGTTTCTCGTTCGGCTGCCTTCTTCGTCCCTCATCTCCGTTGTGGAAGAGTCCCCATGAACAGCGTGACCGTCCTGGTCGTCGATGACGAGGCGCACATGCGCCGCGTGCTTGAAATCATGGTTCGCCAACTGGGCCACAACGTCCTGAGCGCTGCGGACGGTGCGCAAGCCCTGCAGACGCTGGAACGGGAGAAGGTCGACCTGGTACTGACGGACCTGCGCATGCCTGTCCTGGACGGCCTGGGGCTGCTTCGCGGAATCGTGGACAAGGGCTTGAGCGTGCCGGCGATCGTGATGACCGCGCAGGGGTCCGTCTCGAGCGCAGTCGAGGCCATGAAGCTCGGAGCCGAGGACTACTTGCTCCGCCCCTTCGACATCGAGGTGCTCGAACTGTCGATCCAACGCGTGCTGGCGCGGGGCCAGCTGCGCATCGAGAACAGCTACCTGCGCGAGCAGGTCGAGCGCCCAGATACCGAGTTCTTCGGCACCAGCGCTGCCATGCAGCATGTGTTCGAGCAGGTACGGCAGGTCGGTCCGACGCGCGCCTCCGTGCTGATCACCGGAGAGACGGGCACCGGCAAGGAGCTCGCCGCACGCGCCGTGCACCGTGCCTCGGATCGTCGGGCCAATCTCTTCGTGCCGATCAACTGTGCTGCGATGCCGGCCGACATGGTGGAGGCGGAGCTCTTCGGCCACGAGCGCGGCGCCTTCACGGGTGCCGTCAAGGAGCGGATCGGGAAGTTCGAGCTGGCGTCCAAAGGCACGATCTTCCTGGACGAGATCACGGAGATGCCCATCGGCCTCCAATCGAAGCTGTTGCGCGTGCTGCAGGAATCCCGGATCGAACGACTGGGCGGCAATCGGACGATCGATCTCGACATGCGGGTCATCGCGGCCTGCAACCAGGATCCGCGCGAAGCGATTCGCGCCGGAACCCTGCGCGAAGACCTCTACTACCGATTGAACGTCTTCTCGCTCGCATTGCCCCCGCTGCGCGAACGCAGCGAGGACATCGAGGGCCTCGTCGTCCACCTCGCGGCCAAGCAGAGCCGCAACGTGGCGGTCTCCGCCGAGGCACTTTCCTGCCTGAGGCGCTATGCATGGCCGGGCAACGTGCGCGAACTGGAGAATGTCGTCCAGCGAGCCCTGATCCTGAGCCATGACAGGATGATCGAAGTGCGGCACCTGCCGTCGGACATTTCGGCTGAGGTGCGTTTCGACCCCGCCGCGATGGCGACGCCAGACGCCGCTGGACTGCCAGCGCTCGCGTCGATGTCCCTCGATCTCGGCCAGGCGACCGAGGCGCTCGAGGAGCAGCTGATCGCCGAGGCGCTTCGTCGAACGGACGACAACAAGCGCCGTGCGGCCGCGCTGCTGGGCATCAGCGAACGAACGCTCTGGTACAAGCTCGGCCGCTCCAAGTAGTCAGTCAGACGTCGCCGCAAGCGTCGCCCGGAATCGACTGCGGGCGTCGGCCAACGTCTCAGCGCACGGCTGGCACGGCCTCCTCGTCCGGCGTCCAACGTGTGACGTGGCCAGTCGCGTCAACGAGGACATGCGAGACGCGCTGCTCGCGCAGGAAATGGGACGCGTCCTGGCCCATGAGCATCGCGATGGTCGTGAGTGCACCCGCGGCGAGACAGGCGGGCGCGATCACGCTCACCGATTGCCAGTCGTGCACGGGCCACCCCGTTCTGGGATCGAGGACGTGGCAATAGCGCCTGCCATCGTGGTCGATGTAGCGCTCGTAGTCGCCGCTGGTGGCCAGCGCGCCATCGCTCAGACGAACCTCGGCCGCGACTTCGCCCGCGACGCGCGGATGCGCGATGCCCAGCAGCCAGGGACTGCCGTCGCACATGGGGCCGAGCAGTCGGATGTCGCCGCCCAGGTTCACGTAGCCGTGACCGAAGCCAGCCTCGCGCAGCAAGGTCCCGGCGCGGTCGGCCGCGTATTCCTTGCCGATGCCTCCCAGGTCGAGCTCCATGCCCGCCACAGGCAGTGCAACCTTGCCCGGTGTGCGAATGACGTGCTGCCACCCGATCAAGGCAAGGATGGACTCGATCGCGGATGCTTCGGGCGGATGGGTCGCGCGGAAGTCCCAAGCTCGGCGCAGGACGCCGGACGTGATGTCGAATAGCCCGCCGCTGGCTTCGTGCAATTGCGCGGCGAAACCCAGCAGGTGGTCGGTCTCCTCGTCGACGGCCACCGGCACGCCGGAACCAGCCGCCGCGTTGACGCGCGACAGGACGCTGTCGGCACGGTAACGCGAATACTTCGACTCGATGCGGCGAACCTCTGCCGCCGCACGTTCCGCGGCGTGCGCGGCGTCGCGATCGTTCTCGGAGACACCATCGATCCGCACCCGGCAGGGTGAGGCCATGGCCCGGAACTCATGGAGCAAGCCTGGTCGCATGAAGGAATCATCGCTCAGAACGCGCGCTTGACCCCAATCTGCCAGATGACCGCCGTGAGCGGCGAGAGTCCCGGCGACCCCTGACCGAGCACGCGCAAGCCGCTTTGCTGACGGTACAGATCCAGCTTGCCGTCCAGCGACCAATCCTTGTCGATCGCCCAGTCGTACTTCGCCCCCACGCCGATCGCTCCATAGGCTGACAGCCGCTGATCCAGGCTGTAGAAGCCGCTCTGGTCGGCCGGCGCGGGAAAGGCGGCCGACGATGCGTCCGGGTTCACGTAGAACGAGGCGGCGCTCTGCGTGTAGTAGCGCAGGCTGGGCGTGAACGTGGTGCGCGCATCATCGCTGGCTGGAATGGCCAATGCGAGGTCGAACGTGTGGGAGCGTATGCCGAAGGTGTCGCTGTAGTAGCGGTAACCGAACTTGAGCGCGGCGCCGTCGAGCCAGTGGTTCCAGCGGGTCTGCACGATGTTCGCCGATCGTCGGTCCGGCCGGTTGTCGTAGGACTTGTACGGGTCGTTCAGGTATCCGTTCTCCAGGCTGCGCGTGTACGTCACCTGCAGCAGGTCGAGCGAGCTGAGCGCCTGCGTGATACCGACCTCGTATTCGTTGGTGTCCTTGTGCGCGTCGTGCACGATCTGGTTGTTCGGGTTGTTGATGTCGTGCGTCAACCCGAGACCGATGTTCAGGGTCGTGTTCTGGCTTGGCGTGGAGAACCGTGCCGACGCGGACAGGGCATTGGACGTGTAGTCCGACTCCTTGGACGAAGCGACCCCGAGGCTCACCGCCGCGCGTTCGAAATAGCGGGTCAGCTTGGCGTCGCCGCCCGTGCGCCGGTCGTGGAAATGCACGAAGCTGCTGGAATCGGTGTAATACGATGGCGACGCACCTGAGATCTCGTCGACCGTCAGCGACCCTTCCGCCGACCATTGGCGCCCCAGTGGAACGAGCGCATAGATCGATGGCGAGGTCACGACGATGCGATCGAGCAGGTTGCTGCCCACGCCGAAGCCGGACCCGATTCCGCCGCCTCCGCTGCTGGCCGACGAGATGGTGGCGTGGGGCTGCGCGGGGCTCAAGCCCTGCACGGTCTGCCTGGTGGCGACACCTGCCGCGCCGCTGCTTCCGGCAGTGTTGATGCCCGCATTCTTGTCCTGCGCGTCACGATACCCAGACAGCTTGATCTCGACGACGGCCTGCTCAGGTGCGTCTTCCGCGCGCGCCGCGCTCGACATCACGCCCGGCAGGGCGCACGCCGACATCACGATAAGCCCGAGGCGGGAAGGACGGTGCACGTCAGTTGCAGCCACAGCCGCCCCCGCCGACGCCATCGCCGCCCTTCGAATCTTCCTTGCTGAAATACACGTGGGAGAAGAACTCGGATTCAAGCGGATCGGTGTCCATTCTCATGACGGGCCTTGCCAGCTCCGCCTTCTCCCAGGGTTGCGGAGGCTGGACGTGCGCGCAGCCGGCCGACAACACGGCTGCGGACGCCGCGATGGCGGTGTTGAGTCTCTTCATGGATTCGCCTCTGGTTGGGACGTCACCGTCCGGCGGACAAGTGACAAGATGGATCAGTTCGACACCCGCGACAACGCTTGCTGGATGCTGGCCTCGACCGCGGCGGCCTCGTCGGTGCGGAACCCGTTGTGAACGAGCAGAACCTTGCCGTCAGGGCCGATGAGCACCGACGTCGGCATGCCACGAATCGCGTACTGCTTCGGCGTTACCCCCTGCGTGTCGAAAGCGACCCGGAAGCGCGGAGGCAACTCGGCGAGGAAAGCTCGCGCGTCTTCGCTATGGACGTCGACATCCACCGCGAGGATCGTCAGTCCTTGCTTGCCGTAGCGCGACTGCAGCTCGTTCATCCACGGGAACGACTGCTTGCAGGGCCCGCACCAGGATGCCCAGAAATCCAGGTAGACAACCTTGCCGCGCAGATCCGTCAGATGGACGCTCGATGCGCCCGACTGCGGATCGCGGCTGGCGGGCAACTGGAAATTCGGCGCGATGTCGCCGACGGTCACCGCTGAAGCAGAGGTTGCGCAAAGCGACGTCGCGAATCCGAGCGCGCAAAGAATCCAGCGGTGAGAGAAGCACTTGCCGATCTCTCGACCCCACGTCAGGCACAGGCGGCCAGGCTGCGGAGGGAGCAGCTGTGCTGCTTCTGGGGGCTTCCTCGATTTCACGTGTTTCGACATCGATGCCTTTCGGAATTTTCGCGGATGCACGTCGTGTTCACCGCGCGTCCGAGATGTCATATCGCAAGCTTCGGGCCATGCGAAAGGAACGCCGAGTTCGCCGTTTGCCAGAAGATGTGCGCTGCGCGAGAACCCCTCGGCGTACCAGTCAAGTCTTCGAGTCGTCCGGTTCACTTGCGGGCTCACCGCGCTCCGGGCGGCCCACGATCAGACGTGCAATGTCATGCGCACCGCGCAAGAAGCTGCGGACTCCGCGTTCAGGCGTCGGCGCCAAAGATCCAGTGTCGGCTCGCGGCAGCCGCCCGCAATTCATTGCGCGCACTGCAAGATCGTTCGCGGTCGCTCCGCGCATTTCGGCGCCAAGTCGCATCAATGTCCGCTGCCGGATGGTTGGCCGCAACAGTGCCCATTCAGCCCCTTTCCTGCAGCGGTACTCGCGGACGGGCGCCCTTACGCGTGAATCGACTCCTGCGCTCCTTTTCGTCGAACCTGTCGCGTCGCAATACCTCTCGATGCCGTGGCCCGAAGCTTGCGGTATCGGGTTACGGGGGGCCCTCGCCGCCGACTGCACAAGAAGGCGCGCGATGGTGGAATCACTTCGAACTGGATGGTCTGAATCGCGCCATGGCTCAAGGCGAGCCCGGTTGATCGCCGGCTGGCGATCGGCCGAAGGCACGACTCGCGGTCCGTGTCTGGCAACGGCGATCGGACAACCATGAACCCGAGAAGGGCGGCTTCCTTCAAGACGCTTTCGCCTGACATCGCGCTCACTCGTTCCGATGCCTCCGCGCAACCAGCCAGCGGCGTGCTCCTGTCGATCATCGTTCCGACATTCAACGAGGCCGGCAGCATCGGCGAGTTGATCCGACGAGTCGACGCTTGTCTTCCGTCCACTCCCTGGGAAATGCTCGTCGTCGATGACGAGTCCACGGATGGCACCGCCGACATCGTTGAGGAGTTGGGGCGCAGCGATGGCCGCATCCGGTGCCTGCGCCGCGTCGGTCGGCGCGGGTTGTCGAGCGCCTGCACGGAAGGCATGGCACTGGCTAGCGGCAGCTATTACGCGGTCATGGACGCCGATCTGCAGCACGACGAACGGCTGCTGCCGGCGATGCTGCGATCCATCGCGAGCGGCGATGTCGATCTCGTGGTCGGCTCCCGCTATGTCGATGGCGGATGCGTCGAGGCCTGGAACCCCGTGCGGCTGGCACTGTCGCGCATGGCGACTGGTGTCACTCGCCTGCTTCTGCGCGTCAGGCTCAGCGATCCGATGAGCGGGTTCTTCATGATCCGCCGGGAAGCGATTCTTCCGCTGCAAACGCGCTGCCAGGACAAGGGATTCAAGCTGCTGCTCGACGTCGTTGCGTCATCCACGGCGCCCCTGTGCGTCGTCGAACTGCCGTATCGCTTCGCGATCCGGACATCGGGGCAGAGCAAGCTCGGCGCCGGCGTTGCGTGGCAGTTCCTGGTGCTGCTCGCAAAGCACCTGGCGCAGCGAATGCCGTTGCGGTTCCTCAAGTTCTGCATGGTCGGCGGCTCGGGCGTGCTGGTGCACTTCGCCATACTCTGCTCGGCACAGCGATGGCTGGAAGCCTCGTTTCCGGTGGCGCAGACGACCGCCGTTCTCGTCAGCATCGCCAGCAATTTCTGGCTGAACAACTGCTTGGCTTTCGGCGATCTGCGACTGCGCGGCACTCGAGTCGTCGCCGGCATGTCGCGCTTTGCGGCACTTTGCGCATTCGGGGCCGTTGTCAATGTGATTCTGGCCATGACCCTGCAACGCTCTGGCGTCGATCGAACGGTATCGGCCGCCGCCGGAGTCCTCGCTGGCGCCGTGTGCAATTACTTGACCGTCTCGAGGCTGGTATGGCGGTCGTAGGCGCACTGTCGGGCATGCGACGGATGACAGCGGCGTTCAGACTGCCCACGCCTTCGGCCCGCTGGTTGATCGCGCTCGGCGTCCTGCTCCATCTGGCGCTGGCGACGTCTGCAGGGCTCTCGCCGGACGAGGCGCACTACGCTCTGTATGGCGCTCATCTGGACTGGAGCTACTTCGACCATCCTCCGCTCACGGGCTGGCTTCAGGCGCCCTTCGTGGCCGCCGGAGGCCTTGATCTCATGATGCGAATCGTGCCCATGGCGAGCTGGTTGCTCGCGGTTCGCTGGATGATCGCGCTGTGCCGTCAGCTTCCGCTCACGACAGGCCAATGGAATGCGAGTGCCGCCCGGATCGACGTCTGGGTCGTCGTGATGATGCTCGCCAGCCCGATGCTGAACCTGCTGGGTGTTGCGCTGGTGCCCGATACGCTGCTGATCGCGTTGGTGCCTGGTGTCATGTCGGCGACGTGGAGGCTGCGGTCCCCGGACGTCGCGGCGCGCCCGCGAAACTGGCTTCTTCTGGCTCTGCTGTTGGGGCTGTGCGTCCTGTCCAAATACACCGGCGTGTTCGTTGTGTTCGGTACGCTGCTGAGCCTCCTGCGATTCCACGGCGCGGGACTGCTGCGAATTCGGGGAGCATGGCTGTGCGCGTTCATCGTCGGCGTCAGTTCGAGTCCCGTCCTGGTGTGGAACATTCAACACGACTGGGCTTCCATCGCCTACCAGTTTGCGCATTCGATCGGCAACCAGGACTGGACGATCCGATCTGCTGTGAGAGCGGTCGCGCTGCAGTCGGGCCTCTACGGCTTGCTGCTTCCAATCGCCGCGGCGCGAGCCCTTCGCGAGCGCGCAGTGAACAGCGCTGATGTCGTCGACGCACGCAAGATGGGTGTCGCATTTGCCGTGCCTGTGCTGGTCGTCTTCGCGCTGATGTCCGGGCGCGGTTGTTCGTTGCCGCATTGGACTGCGTGCGGGTGGGTGGCATTGGTGCCACTTGCCGTCGGCGGCGTGCGGCACATGGGCTCGCGTACTCTCACCGGCTTGCTGCTCTGGCAGGGCGCGTTGATCGGCGCCATCCTCGGACTTGTCCTCACGGGCGGCCCGGGGAGCGAGTCAGGCGCAGCGGCGACCTCTGCGGCCGGCGCGCGGATCGCCGGTGCCCATCGCAACCCCATCGCTGACATGGTGGGCTGGGAAGAGGCGGCCCAGCATGGAGCTGGCCTTGCCGAACAGCGGCGGGCACGTGGCATGGTCGTGATGAACTGGTCGCTCGCGAGCCGGCTCGCCTGGTACGCCCGTCCCATGCCCGTCTTCGTCGCGCCGACGCACAACGACCAGTTTGCGTACTGGTTCGGCTCGCTTCAGCCGGGCGATTCAGCGGTGGTCGTCGATTGGTCTGGAATGCCGCTGGACGTGCCGATCGGACCGGACGGCTTCGCAAGCTGCAAGGCGCTGGGCCAGCTTCCGTCGATGGTCGATGGGCGTCAGGTTGCCCACTTCAACTATCTCTACTGCCAGGGTTGGCGCCGGCCGTCACCGAAGCGGTGATCGTCTCGTTTCGCGTTGCCAACGGCCGGCGGGAGAAGGAGAGAATGGCGAGGTGCTCCCGCCAAATTTCCTGGTTGCCCAGAATTCTTGAAAGAAGAAACAGATGATCCTCGATTCGAAACTGGGGCTGGAAGCTGCTCCGCAGAGATACGGTCGCGTCGCTCAGTTGCTTCACTGGGCGACGGCGATGCTCGTCCTCGTCGCCTTCTTGTATGGGCTTGGCGGCCCGGAGGCGAGGGTTTATGCCGCGTCACGCGACTTTGATCGACACCTTCACGAGACCCTGGGGTCGACCGTTCTTCTGCTCGTGATCGTGCGCGTGATCTGGCGCCGCTTCGACAGACGCCCGGAACCTGCACCGGTGAACCGCTGGATGGGCTTGGCCGCTCGGGCCGTCCAGGGCGCTCTATACGTGTTGCTTTTCGCTGTGCCCCTGTCCGCCATCCTCGGCGCATGGCTGGAAGGCCATCCTTTGGCCTATCTTGGCGGACTATCCATAGAGGCGCCGTTCTCGGCTTCGCATCAACTCGGCGCCTCGCTCGCCACCATCCACACTTGGCTTGGTGACGCGATCCTCTGGATCGCCGGCTTGCACGCTCTTGCTGCTCTCTTTCATCAATTCATTTTGAAGGACGGCGTTCTTGCGACGATGCTGCCGGGATGGACGTCGAGAACCGGCTCAAGACGAACCTAGGCTCGCCGATCGCGGTCGCGATCACGGCGCTGAGCCTCGGTACGTTCGCATCACAAACTTCGAGGCTTTAACGACAGGCTGGCGCTCTCGCCAATGTGTCCAAGCTCGCCCGAATGCACGGGGACGTCCGCAGCCCATTCGTTCGACGAGGCCGGCGTCGTGCACCCTCAGCTCGGGGGGCCAGTAGTTCAAGCGTTGCTGCAGGCAGCCAAGAGGCGCGCTCCAAAGGGAGGGCTTCGGCAGTGGCATTGCGCCGCTTGGTCCACGCAGTTGGAACGGCTGCTACGCGGTCGCCGTCCTTCCGTGGCGTGCAGGCGAACGACCGGTCAGCGGCTGAGAGCCGTCCACGGCATCCGCAGCGCGCTGAACCTCCGCGGCAACAATGCCGGAAAGCCGTGGTACGAGGACGAGATGCGCGCCTCGCGCGCCGATGGGCTGGTGCATTTCGACTACGCCCTCTCGGCCGAGCACGACGTGACACCCCGACAGATGGCCGAATTGCTGCGCGTTGTCGCCGACGCGCCCAGGCCGCTGCTGATCCACTGCAATGCCGGCGCCGACCGCACCGGACTTGCCTCGGCACTTTACGAGGTATCGCAGGGCGTGCCTCCAGTCGAGGCCGCACGACAGCTGTCGCTGCGCTTTGGGCACGTCCCCTGCCTCTGGAGCAAGACGAGCGCCATGGACCGCCGCTTCGCGGTCTTCGTGGCGCAGCGCGCGGCCTCGGCGCCGTGAGCCGCCGAGAGATCGCGGGGCAACGGCTCGGCATCGAATTCCACGACAGCATCGTGACGCAGCGGCTTTCCGATCAGGGGCGCAGGGTCAGACAGCGCACGTTCAACAACTCTCGCTAGCGTCGAGGTGACGGCTTCTCAAACCACCACGCGCGAGCTCGACAGCACGTGGGGCGTGCGATGACGACACACCTGCTCCGGGCGCCAGCCTGCCACTGCCGAGGTTCTCCATGACGACGTCCAGCCAAAGACATGTGATTCCCGGAAGTGACCGCAGCCCCGTTCCCGGTGCGGTTCCGATTGCTCCGATTCGAGATGACGAACGCATCGACGTGACGGTGCGTGTCCGTTGCAAGGCCTCACTGGCCGCGCAACTGGCCGATGGGCGCGGCAGCGATACGCGTCCATACAGCCGAAGCTACCTCACGCGTGCCGAGCAGGCAGCCGCGTTCGGCGCCAGCGACGATGACCTGCGGGGCATCGCCGACTTCGCGCGTGCCCACGGTCTGGCAGTCGTCGAATCCAGCGCCGCGCGGAGATCGGTCGTGCTCAGCGGGCCCGCGAGTTCGATGAAGACTGCATTCGAGGTCGAGCTTCAGCAGTTCGCCCACGACCGCTTCACGTATCGCGGGCGGGTCGGCGCGGTCTCGGTGCCGTTGCAGCTCGCGGATATCGTCGAAGGCGTCTTCGGACTCGACAACCGTCCACAAGCGAGGTCGCACCTGCGGCGCGCCCGGGTGGTACCGGATGCGGCGACGGCGTCCTTCACCCCGATCGAACTCGCGACGCTCTACGGATTTCCAAGCGGTGCCGACGGCAGCGGCCAGTGCATCGGCATCGTTGAACTGGGTGGCGGCTTCCAGCCGGCGGACATCGCCAACTACTTCAGCGGCCTGGGATTGCAAGCCCCACAGGTCACCGCGGTGTCGGTCGATCAAGGCCAGAACACGCCGACGACCGCCGACGGCGCCGACGGCGAGGTCATGCTCGACATCGAGGTCGCCGGAGCCATTGCACCCGGCGCCCGGATCGCCGTGTACTTCGCGCCGAATACGGACCAGGGCTTCCTCGACGCGATCACGACGGCCGTCCACGACGCCGTCAACACGCCATCCGTGATTTCCGTCAGCTGGGGCTCGGCGGAATCTTCCTGGACGGCGCAGGCCATGACGCAGTTCGACCAGGCCTTCCAGGCCGCCGCCGCGATGGGCGTGACGATCTGCGTCGCCGCGGGAGACGCTGGATCGAGCGATGGTGTCGACGACGGCGCCCCGCACGTCGACTTTCCAGCCTCGAGCCCGTACGCCCTCGCATGTGGCGGGACG
>FSXQ01000977.1_pt1 | contig 21791 bp, 18 predicted proteins | sample 1638011 | NCBI WGS metagenome assembly FSXQ01 (sample SAMEA3914789, study PRJEB12502) | metagenome | biome: forest; material: soil | place: Canada | collected 2011-07-03 | depth 0.3 m | reverse complement strand
GCGCCAGGGCATCGGCTCCGATCCGCGCATCGGCTACCACTTCCTGTACGCCGGCTGCGGCTACGGCGGCTCGTGCTTCCCCAAGGACGTCAAGGCGCTCATTCGCACCGCCGCCGACTCCGGCCGCGAGCTGAAGGTGCTGCAGGCCGTCGAGGACGCCAACGACGCGCAGAAGCAGGTGCTGGTGCAGAAGATCGTCCGCCGCTTCGGCGACGACCTGGCCGGCAAGCGCTTCGCCATCTGGGGCCTCGCGTTCAAGCCGAACACCGACGACATGCGCGAGGCCAGCAGCCGCGTGCTGATCGGCGAGCTGCTCGCGCGCGGCGCCACCGTCACCGCCTACGACCCGGTGGCGATGGACGAGGCGCGCCGCATCTTCGGCGCCGAGCCGCGCATCGCGTATGCCGAGAATCCGGACGGCGCGCTGGTGGGCGCCGACGCGCTCGCCATCGTGACCGAGTGGAAGGAATTCCGCAGTCCCGACTTCGCACGCATCGCGGGCACGTTGAAGACGCCGGTGATCTTCGACGGCCGCAACCTGTACGAGCCGAAGGATGTGCGGGACGCCGGCATCGACTACCAGCCGATCGGCCGCGTGTAAGCGCGTGCAAGAATCGACAACGAGCAGCAGAGCGAGGGGGATGACATGACCAAGAAGAACACGAGGCTGCATCGCGCGGCATTGACGGCCGGCGTCGTCGGCACCGCGCTGCTGCTGGCGGCATGCTCCGGCCACAAGAAGAGCGCCACGCAATCGGCGGCGCGCGTGGACGGCACCGAGATCACGGTGAGCCAGATCAACTACCGCCTCCAGCGCGAGCGCGGCCTGCGCCCCGACCAGATGGACGAGGCCAGCCACAAGGTGCTGGAGCAGCTGATCGACGAACAGCTGATCGTCGAACGGGCCGAGAAGGTCAAGATGGACGAGCAGCCGGAGGCCGCGCAGGCGCTGGCCGCCGGTCGCCGCGAAGTGCTCGCGCGCGCCTACGTGGAGCAGGCCGCGTTCAGCGTGCCCGCGGCCACCGACCAGGCCATGCACGCGTACTTCGACAGCAACCCGGCGCTGTTCTCGAATCGCCGCGTCTACACGCTGCAGGAATACCTGGCGCGCGTGCCCGAGGCGCAGATTCCGGCGCTGCGCGCGCTGGTCGAGGGCGGCAAGCCGCCGGCCGACATCGAGGCCTGGCTCAAGGCGCAGAACGCGCCGTTCCGCGGCCAGCAGAGCACGCACGCCGCGGAGCAGATCCCGCTGAACTCGCTCAACGCGCTCGCCGCCACGCAGGACGGCCACGGCACCGTGGTGTCGGCGGGCGACCAGGTGCACGTCACCTACATCGTCAGCAGCGTGTCGCAACCCGTGACCTTCGAGCGCGCCAAGCCGGCCATCGGCCAGTTCCTGGGCGTCGAGGCGCGCCGCAAGGTGACCGAGGCCAACATGGCGGCGCTGAAGTCGTCGGCCAAGATCACCTACGCGACGCAGTACGCCGCGCTCGCCGCTTCGGGCCCCGCGCTGGGCACGATCAAGGACATCGATTCCACCGCCCAGATCACGTCTTCCAACGGCACTCACGTGACGCTGCCTGCTGCCAATGCTTCGTCCAGCGTCCAGGTGACCCTGCCGACCACGACAAGCTCGAGCGTTCAAGTCACGCTTCCGCAGACCCAGGGCGTCCACGTCAGCCTGCCGTCGACGCCCGCGTCGTCCGTCGAGGTGCGCCTGCCCCCGCAGGCCCCGACGGACGCGCCCAAGAAATAAGGAAACCTCCATGCCCAACCTGTTCACGCCCGCCGTCTTCCGCCGCCTGGCCTGCGCGCTGTCCCTCGGCCTGTCGGCGGCGATGCTGCTGGCCGCGCCGCTGGCCCAGGCCCAGGCCTCCGCGCCCAAGAACGCCGTGGTCAAGCCGACCGATGTCGACCAGTCGCGCATCGGCGCCGGCGACACCATCCGCATCACCGTCTACCAGAGCCCCGACCTGAGCCTCGAGACGCGCGTCAACGAAGGCGGCGCGATCAGCTACCCGCTGCTGGGCCGCGTGCAACTGGCCGGCCTCACCGTCACGGCCGCCGAGCAGCACCTCGCGCAGGAGCTCAAGCGCCGCGACTTCGTCAAGGATCCGCAGGTCATCATCGTGGTGACGCAGGTGCGCGCCAACCAGGTCAACGTGCTGGGCCAGGTCGGCAAGCCGGGCCGCTATCCGCTCGACCTCACCGGCATGCGCATGACCGAGGTGCTGGCCCTGGCGGGCGGCGTCGTCGCCGGCGCGGGCTCCGACACCATCGTCGTCACCGGCGTGCGCGACGGCCATTCGTACCGCAAGGAGATCGACCTGCCGCGCCTGTTCTCGCCGGGCAACCAGGCCGAGGACATCGTCATCAACCCGGGCGACACCGTCTGGGTGGACCGCGCTCCGCAGATCTTCATGTACGGCGAGATCCAGCACGCCGGCGCGCTGCGCCTCGAGCGCGGCATGACGGTCATGCAGGCCGTGGCGGCCGGCGGCGGCGCCACCCCGCGCGGCACGCTCAAGGGCCTGAAGGTCACCCGACGCGGCCCGGACGGCAAGATGCAGACGATCGAGCCGTCGATGGAAGACACCCTGCGCGATGGAGACGTCGTCTTCATCCGCGAGAGCCTGTTCTGATCGCCGGAGCCCAGCAATGAACCTTTCCCACTTCCTGGCCGTCCTGCGTGCGCGCTGGGTTGCAGCGGTCGTCGTTTCCAGCGTCGTGCTGGCCGCGGCGATCCTGTACCTGGTCTTCGCCACGCGCGTCTACACGGCGACCGCGTCGATCCTGATCGACGTCAAGCCGGACCCGGTCAGCTCGATGCTCTATGGCGGCGCCACGCCGTCGCAGATCAACACGCAGATCGAGATCCTGCGCAGCGATCGCGTCGCCCAGCGCGTCGTGCAGAACCTGAAGCTGGCCGACCTGGCGGACATGCGCTCGACCTGGGCCTCGGCCAAGAGCGGCCTCACGATCCAGGAGTGGCTCACCGACATGGTCGAGACGGGCCTCGACCCGCGCGTCGTCTCGCCGGGCAGCAACGTCATCAACATCGGCTACCACTCCGCCGATCCGCGCTTCGCCGCCACGGTCGCCAACGCCTACGTGCAGGCGTATCTCGAGACGTCCATCGAGCTGCGCGTCGACCCCGCCAAGCAGTACTCGGGCTTCTTCACCGACCAGCAGAAGGACGCCCGCAGCGCCCTCGAGACCGCGCAGAACAAGCTGTCGGCCTTCCAGAAGGACAAGGGCATCATCGGCACCGACGACAAGTTCGACCTGGAGCTGAGCCGGCTGACGGCGCTCACGCAGGAACTCGTCGCGATCCAGACCGCGCGCGTCGACGCGACCACGCTGCAGTCGCAGGCGGGCGGTTCCAAGACCGTCCTGGACAACGGCACCGTCAACAGCCTGAAGGCCGACCTGTCGGCGGCCGAGCTCAAGCTGCAGGAGCTGTCGTCGCGCTACGGCGACCGCCACCCGCAGGTTCAGGAAGCGCGCGCGGCCGTCGCGGAGCTCAGGGCGAAGATCTCGCGCGCCACCAACGACGTGACCGGCGCGATCGGCATCGACGCCCGCGTCAGCCACGCCCGCGAAGCCGAGATCCAGGCCGCGGTCGGCGCGCAGCGCACCAAGGTGCTCGGACTGAAGGAAACGCGCGACCAGGGCGCCGTGCTCGCGCGCGACGTCGACAACGCCCAGCGTTCCTACGACCTCGTCTACAACCGCGCCAGCCAGACCAACCTGGAAAGCCAGAACCGCCAGAGCAACGCCACGGTGATCAGCCAGGCCACGGCGCCGTCGAACCCGTCGTCGCCGAAGATCGTGACGGTGCTGCTGATGGGCATCGTCGCCGCGCTCGGCGCCGGCGTGGCGGTGGCGCTGCTGCTGGAGCAGATGGACAAGCGCATCCGCACCAACACCGACGCGTTCGAATTCCTGGGCCTGCCGGTCATCGGGATCATGCCGAGCCCGAACATGAATCGACGTCTCAAGGGCCAGATGGCCATGATCCAGGACCGCGTCGTCTCCGGACGCCGGCTCCCCGCACCTGACAAAGGGCAAGCATGAGTGCCAATACCGACAGCCCCGATCTCTACATCGGTGAGGGCCCGGTGCCCGAGGGCACGCCCAAGACCAAGGCGATCGGCGAGCTGATCCAGGACGCGCGCAACCTGTCGGCCGACGACCTCGATCGCATCGGCCGCTATCAGCGCGAGAACGACCTGCGCTTCGGCGAAGCCGCCATCGCGCTCGGCCTGGCCGACACCGAGGACGTGCTGCAGGCCCTGGCCCAGCAGTTCAAGTACGCCTACGCCGACGAGGAATCGCGCAAGGCGGCGCCCGAGCTCGTGATGCTGAACCAGCCCTTCGGCCACCAGGCCGAGGCGTTCCGGGCGATCCGCAGCCAGATCCTGATGCGCACGCAGTCCGAGAACAAGGGCCAGCGCCGCCCGCTGGCCGTGGTCAGCCCCGACAGCGGCGACGGCAAGACGTATTTCTGCGCCAACCTGGCGGTCGCGCTGGCCCAGCTGGGCGGCAAGGTCGTCGTGATCGACGCCGACATGCGCGGCGCGCGCATGGACCAGGTGTTCGGCGTGCCCAGCGGCGCCGGGCTGTCCGGCGTGCTGTCCGGCCGCGGCGGCAAGGGCATCGTCAAGTCTGTGCCGGGCATCCCCAACCTGTTCGTCATCCCGGTGGGCGTGCAGCCGCCGAACCCGCTGGAGCTCGTCGAAGGACCGTCGTTCGGCATGCTGCTGCGCGAGGTGTCGATCAAGTTCGACCACGTGATCGTCGACACCCCCGCGGCCTGCTTCGGCAGCGACGGCGTGGTGATCGCGTCGCGCTGCGGCTCGGCGCTGGTGGTGAGCCGCAAGGACGCCAACAAGATCGCCAAGCTGCAGGACCTGGTGGGCTCGCTGCAGGCCGGCCAGGTGCGGCTGGCGGGCGTCATCATGAACGAGCTCTGAGCTCGCGATGAGCGTCACGCAGCGCCTCACCGCGCCTCGAACCCTGCCGTGGTGGATCTGCGCGCTGGGCTTGCTGGCGCTCTACGTTCCCACCGTCGTCGACCTGGCCCGCAACATCTGGTCGACCGAGGAGCAGAGCCAGGGCCCGATCGTCCTGGCCATCTGCGCGTGGCTGATCTGGCGCTCGTGGACTCGCATCGACGACTCCACCACGTCCACGCCGCGCCCGCTGATCGGCTGGGTGCTGGTGGCCCTGGCGGTGCTGCTGTACGTCTTCGGGCGCTCGCAACGCATCCTGAGCGCGCAGGCGCTGTCCGCCGTCTTCCTGCTGCCGGGGCTGGTGCTGCTGCTGCGCGGCCCGCGCCAGCTGCAGGCCGCGGCCTTCGCGCTGTTCTTCATGATCTTCCTGGTGCCGCTGCCCGCCACCATGGTCGACGCGATCACGCAGCCGCTGAAGCTGGCCGTGTCCAGCGTCGCCACGACCGTGCTGTTCGCGGCGGGCTACCCGATCGCGCGCACCGGCGTCATCCTGCAGATCGGCCAGTACCAGCTGCTCGTCGCCGATGCCTGCGCGGGCCTGCACACGCTGTTCTCGCTGGAGGCGATGGGGCTGCTGTACCTCAACGTCGTGCGCCACACCTCGCTGCTGCGCAACGTCGTGCTGGCCATCCTGATCGTGCCGATCTCGTTCATCGCCAACGTCATCCGCGTGATGGTGCTCGCGCTGATCACGTATCACTTCGGAGACGAGGCCGGCCAGGGCTTCCTGCACGGCTTCGCCGGCCTGGTGCTGTTCATGACCGCGCTGATGTTCATCATCGCCACGGACAGCGCCCTGCGCTGGCTGGCGTCCCGCAACGCACCGAGGACGCAAGATGTCTGACGCGCTTCTCACGCGCCGCGCCGTGATCGCCGCCATCCTGATGGGGGCCTCTGCGGTCGCCGGGCAGGCGCTGGTGCCCACGAAACGCCTGGCGCTGCTGCGCGGCGCGTTCAAGTTGGACGAGATCGTGCCGAAGACATTCGCCAACTGGCACGTCGACGAACGGTCGACCGGCGGCATCGTGAACCCGCAGACCGAGGAACTGCTGAACAAGCTGTACAGCCAGATCCTCGATCGCGTCTACGTCGATGGCGAAGGCCACCGCATCATGCTGTCCATCGCGTACGGCGCCGACCAGGCGGACGACGACGTGCAGCTGCACTATCCCGAGGTGTGCTATCCGGCGCAGGGCTTCCGCGTGAAGAACAACCGCACGGACCTGCTGTCGCTGCCGGAAGGCGACGTCCGCGTGCGGCGCCTTCAGACTCAGTTCGGCGACAGCCGCTACGAACCTGTCACGTATTGGACGATCGTCGGCGACCGCCAGAGCCTGAGCGGCTGGGATCGCAAGGTCTCGGAGATCCGCCACGGCCTGCACGGCGAGATCGTCGACGGCCTGTTGTTCCGCGTATCGTCCATCGACCCCGACTTCGAACAGGGCTTCCGCTTACAGAACGCGTTCATTCGTGACATCGTGCGCGCTCTGACGCCCGCCGCCCGCACCCAGCTGGTCGGGCTCTCATAGCGGGATCGGGAGATCTGCACGTGAAATACGGGCTGTTGGGCGGTTTCGCGGCGACGCTTTTCGTCACAACCGCCGCGTTGATCGCGATACCCGCCCCGGGTACCGTCGGGGCCATCGCACAGCCTCACGCGATTCGTCCAGGTGACCTGGATGCTCGACCGTACGGAAAGAACTATCGGCACGCCTTCGCGATCTTCGGAGGAGCCGTAGCATTTCCTTGCTTCTTGCATTCACTAACACCTGATTGTCTGCCGATAGACAGTGCATCGCAGCACGTGTCATCGGGGGTCTCCGTTGACGAGGATTGGCTGCGGCTCATCCCGACATTGGCAGTACCCCACATGGCAATCAATTTCTTCGGCGGCGTCCGCATGTCCGCGACCGCTTTCGCGGTCGGCGCGCTGGTCACCGCTTGCGGCGGCGGCGGCGGCGGCTCGGACAGCGAGACGACGCAGGCGGGCATCAGCGCGTCGAACACCGGCACCTCCAGCAGCACGGCCGGCACGTCCACCAGCACCGCCGGCACGACGACCGCCACCGCGGGCACGTCCACGTCCACCGGCTCGGCGGGCACCTCGACCGACACGTCGACCTCCTCCACCGACACGACCGCGGTCGCGCCGCCGGCCACGTCCACGGCCTCCACCACCGACACGTCGACGTCCACCGAGACGACCACGGTCGCCTCCACGTCGACCGGCAGCGCCGACACGTTCGGCACGCTCGCCACGACGTCGACCGCCCCGCCGACCACCACCACCATCGGCACGGTCGTGGCGCCCAGCACGGGCACCGGCACGTCGAAGCGCTCGGGCGCCGGCCTGAACCTGGGCCCCATCGACATCTATTCGACCGGCGTCTTCACCGTCGACCTGATGAAGCGCTCCGGCGCCTGGCTGACGCAATGCCAGTCCTGGACCAGCACGACCTGCAACAATTTCGCCAGCGGCCAGTCGGCCTTCGACACGCTGGAAGAGTCCAAGCTCGACCTCGACGCGCAGGGCTGGGTCAAGAGCCTGCCCGCCAGCAACGACAGCACGGTCAAGTACCGCATGGTGATGACAGCGCTGCTCTCGGGCGGCACGCTGCCGGACGGCCAGTACGTGGTCCGGTACGACGGCCAGGGCACGCTGGCCTATTCGGGCGGCGCGTCCAAGGTCGCTTCGTCCTCCACGGCGGGTCGCGACGTCGTCCAGATCTCGAACGCCAAGGGCGGCTTCTTCCTGGCGATCACGGCGACGACGCCGTCCAACTACCTGCGCAACATCCGCGTGTATGCGCCCGGCGGCGCCTGCGCGAACGACTACTCCACCTACGCGGCCGGCGCGTCGGCCTGCGGCGGCACGAAGGGCGCGTACGTCGCGTTCGAGTCGTTCCCGGCCAACAAGCCCTGGTTCCCGAGCTTCTTCACCGACCTGAAGGGCTTCCGGACGCTGCGCTACATGGACTGGATGCGCACCAACACGAGCACGAACGCCAACTGGGCCGCCCGGTCCCTGCCGACGGATCGCAGCTGGGCGGGCGCTAACGGCGTGCCGCTGGAAGCGATCATCGACCTGTCGAACGACTCGGCGACCGATCCGTGGGTGAACATTCCCACCTACGCCACCGATGACTACGTGCACCAGTTCGCGCGCCTCGCGCACCAGCGCCTGTCGTCCAGCCTGAAGCTGAACCTGGAGTACTCCAACGAGGCCTGGAACTACGCCTTCCCGCAGACCAACTGGATGCTGGCCCAGGCGAAGGCCGCCTGGCCGACGCAGGTCGCCGCGGGCGCCAACGTGTACTCGCTCGAACTGAACTGGTACGCGCAACGCCTGGCCCAGGTCTGCACGATCGCCAAGCAGGAATTCGGTGCCGACGCCTCCCACGTGAACTGCATCGCCAACACGCAGGCGGCGCTGCCGTCCAACACCGACCAGGTGCTGGCCTGCACCTACGCGGCCGCCTCGCTGGGCAAGCCGTGCGCGAAGTTCTTCGATGTCGTCTCCATCGCGCCGTACTTCGGCTTCTACCTCGGCAACCCGACCTACCGCGCCACCATCGGCACCTGGTACGGCGACGCCGACGGCGGTCTGACCAAACTGTTCGAGGAACTCAATGGCGCCGACCCCACCGGCGCGGCGATGATCGCTCCGCTGGCGTCCCTCACGAAGTGGAATGCGGGCGCGCGCAGCATGTCCAGCGCCTGGATGGTCGGTACCAAGGCCGTCGCCGACAAGTACGGCCTGCCGATGTGGGCGTACGAAGGCGGCCAGCACCTGGTGCCCCCGGGTGGCGACACGGATGCCGCATTCCTGAACCTGATCACGACGGCCAACCGCGACCCGCGCATGCAGGCCGCCTACCTGCAGGATCTGGCCGACTGGAAGTCCGCCGGCGGCCAGACCTTCGTGTACTACAACCACGTGGGCATCGCCAGCAAGTACGGCATGTGGGGCGCCAAGCTGACCCTGGACGACAACAGCGCGCCCAAGTGGAAGGCCGTCACGCAGGCCCGCGACGGCACGTCCTGCTGGTGGTCCGGCTGCTGATGCAGCACCCTGGCCGACGCGGCGCCGTCCTACTCGAAGGCGCCATAATGTTCGGCTAGACTGGCATCACCCATCGCCAGTACGCGCACGCAAGTCGTGCAAATCACAAGGCGGCTTCGGCCGCCTTGTTGCTTTTTGGCGGTCGAGAAACCCTGTTGCCCCCGCCGAAGCCGAACCGCCATGAGTGAGTCCGTCCCGCTGCTCACGACGCTGCTCGTGAGCTTCAACACCCGCGCGCTGCTCACGCCCTGCCTGGATGCGCTGGCGGCCGCGCGCGCGCCGCTGGGCGACTCGCCGGTGATCGTCGTCGACAACGCGTCGGCCGACGGTTCGGCCGAATACCTGGAGCAGCATCATCCGGACGTCCGGCTGATCCGCTCCGACCGCAATCTCGGCTTCGGCCGCGCCAACAACCTCGGCCTGCCCGAGGTGCGCAGCAAGTACCTGCTGCTGCTCAACACCGACGCCTTCGTGCCGCCCGACGCGCTCACGCGCACGCTGGAGTTCATGGAGGCCACGCCCGACGCCGGCATCCTCGGCGTTCGCCTGGTGGGCCGCGATGGCGTGCTGCAACCGAGCTGCCGCTACTTCCCGACGCCGTACAACACCTTCCTCGCGCGCGCCGGCCTGGCGCGCTGGCTGCCGGCCACGCGCATGATCGACGACATGGACTGGCCGCACGACCAGGTGCGTTCCTGCGACTGGGTGCCGGGCTGCTTCTACCTGATCCGCACCGAGCTGCTGCGCGACATCGGCCTGTTCGACCCGCGCTATTTCCTGTACTACGAGGAGGTCGACCACTGCTTCGCGGCCAAGGCGGCCAAAGCGCAGGTGATCTACTATCCGCACGTTTCCGTGGTGCACATCGGGGGCGAGAGCGCCAAGTCGCTCGGCGCCATCGACAACAGCGGGCGCCAGGTCGAGGTGCTGCAGATCGAGAGCGCGCAGATCTACTTCCGCAAGCAGTTCGGGCTGCTCGGGTTGTTCTGGCATCTCGCGCTGGAGCAGGTCGCCGACCTCGTCCTCATCGCGAAGGCGCTGGTGCACCGCAAGGGGGCGAGCGAGGTCGGCTACCACCTGCGCCGCATGTGCAGCACGCTGGCCATCGCCGCGCGCACGCATCTCGGACTCCAGGCGACGCGCTGACATGGCCTTCGAGAACATCCGCGGCGACTTCCAGGCCCACGGCCGCCAGATCGGCGCCCAGGGCTTCTGGGTGATGCTGGTCTACCGCTACGGCCGCTGGCGCTACGGCATCCACCCGCGGGGGCTGCGCATGCCGTTCAGCCTGCTGTACCACGTGCTGTTCAAGCTGGTGCAGATCCTCACCGGCATCGAGCTGCCTTGCGAAGTGGAACTGGGCCCCGGGTTCGTGATCGACCACTTCGGCGGCATCATCGTCAGCGGCTACGCGAAGTTCGGCGCGAACTGCCGCCTCCGCAACGGCGTCGTCGTCGGGCTCAAGAATGTCGAGCAGCCGATCGCGCCCATCTTCGGGGACAACGTCGACATCGGTGCGGGCGCCAAGGTGCTGGGCCCGATCCGCATCGGCAACAACGTGCGCATCGGCGCCAATGCGGTCGTCCTCCGGGACGTGCCCGACGACCACGTGGCCGTCGGCGTCCCGGCCACGATCAAGCCGATCCGGAAGACGGCAGAGTGACGGGCCGGTCCTGTCCGATCCGCTCCGGTACGGCGCTTGCATGGCCCGGCTAGCCCTTCGATGTTCCACTCGCGCGGCAGCGGCTCGCGCGATCTCCTGCGATCGATCCAGATGACATCCCCCACTCCTTCGTTCGGCGTCCTGACGCTGGCCACGCCCGCCGACTACCTGAAGGCGATCGGTCTGGCATTGTCGATTCGCGTCAGCAATCCGGGTGTCCCGATCGCCGTGGCCTGCCCGCCGCGCGCCAAGGCCTTGCTGGCGCCGTATTTCGACCACGTGATCGAGGAGATCCCGGGTCTGCGCGGTTTCGTGCACAAGGTGCATCTCGACAAGTACACGCCGTTCGACGAGACGTACTTCTTTGATTCCGACGTGCTCGTGTTCAAGGACCTGAAGCCGTACCTCGAGGTCTGGCGCAAGCATCCGTACGTGGCCACGGGCCGCTACATGTCGACCGGCAAGAGCGCGTTCGGCATGGACCGCGCGGACATCCTGCGCCAGCTCGGGAAGAAGGAGCTCGTCGTGATCGACGGCGCCGGTCACGCGTATTTCCGCAAGCCCGATTGCGGTGCGGTCTTCGACGAGGCGCGCGCCGTCACCGCGCGCCACAAGGAGATCATGGGCCCGATCCCCTACGCCGACGAGGACGTCATGGACTACGTGATGACGAAGTTCGACATCCCGCCGATGCCCAAGCCGGACTTCTTCTCGCGCCACGTCAGCGGCAAGCCGGGCACGCACAGGATCGACGCCACGCGTGGCATCTGCGAGTTCGTGTTCCGCGACACCGGCGAGGTCATGCACCCCTGCATGATGCATTTCGCGGCCAACGAGGCGCCGCTCGTGTACCACTGGCAGCTCGCCAGGCTGTTCAGGAAGTTCGGCGTCAAGGAGCCCGGCCTGCTGCGCAGCGCGGCGCACGATTTCTACGAAACGTCGATCAAGCTGCGCCTGCACTTCCTCAAGAAGCGCCTGTTGGCCAAGGGGAAATGAGCTTGGCGACCGCCTCCACCGTCCTGCCCGCCGGCTCGCCCGGGGCGCACCGCACGTCGCTCGACGGCGTGCGTGCGCTGGCCATCTTCGGCGTGATGCTCATTCACGCGGGGTTCCCCGGCGTCGCCTTCGGCTGGATCGGGGTCGACCTGTTCTTCGTGCTGAGCGGCTTCCTCATCACGACGCTGCTGGCCATGGAGTCGGCGGCGTCCGGCTCCATCGCGTACGGCGATTTCATGGCGCGGCGCGCGCTTCGCCTGATGCCGGCCTATTTCCTCTACGTCGCCTTCGTCACCGCGTTGATCTGGTGGTGGCCGGGCAGCGTGCGCGGCGAGGAGGGCGGCTGGAACGCGGCCGGCCTGACGGCGGCGCTGTGGACGTACACCGTCAATTTCGTGCCGCAGGGCGGCGTCTGGAACGGCCAGGAGCTCACGGTGCACCTGTGGTCGCTGGGCGTCGAGCAGCAGTACTACCTCGTCTGGCCGTTGCTGTTCCTCGCGTTGCACGGCCGGCCGGTGGCCCGGCGCTGGGTCTCGCTCGGCCTCGCCGTGGCCGCCATGATCACGTTCATCGCCTGGCCGTACGGCCTCTACAAGAACAACCTGCTGCCGACGCGCGGATTCAGCCTGCTGCTCGCCTCCGCCGTGGCGTTGTGGGCCTGGCACCGGCCCGACCTGCTGCGCATCCGTGCGGTCAACCGGGTGACGGACGTGGCCGGCGTCGTCTTCTTCGCCGCGCTGTGCGTGCTGCCGTATCGCCCGGGCTGGGACGGCGACCGCGTGCGCGCCGTCTTCGTGCCGCTGCTCGTGCCGGTCTTCGCGCTGTGGATGGCGCGGCTGTGGACGCTCGAGGGCTCCAACGCGGTCCGGCGCTTCCTGCAGCGCCCCAGCCTCGTCTACGTCGGCAAGATCTCGTACGGCGTGTACCTGTACCACGAGGCGGTGCGCATCGCGGTGTGGGAGTTGCTGAAACCGCCCATGAGCGCCTGGCCGCCGGCGCTTGGATTCATGGTCCGCTTCGGCCTCTACGTCGCGCTGACCATGGTGCTCGCGGCCCTGAGCTACGAGCATTTCGAGAAGCGCTTCCTGCGGCTGGCGGGCCGGTTCCGGCCGGCGCGGGTCGCACAGCGGCCGTCGTGACCTGCGGCGCCTCGCGGCGTCCGCGAATGGATCGCAATTTGCTTGCGGGGTCCGGATCGACGCGTCGCCGGACGCATTTTCGAGCGGAAATGGCGTCCGTTGGCGACTCCGGCACGCCGGGGCGCGTCCGTCGCGCCGCTGCCAGTGGCTCAAACGATATGATTTCGGACCGAAGCGGGAGAATGTAAAGTGAGCAGTCAATCAGGGGCGTTCCAGCGTGCAACCTTGCCGATCGAGGTCGGCGACGGGTTGAAGATGGACCCGGCCGAAGCCCGGTCTTTAGGTTCGCTGTTCAACGAGGAATACACCAGCGCCGATCCGTTCGAACACATCGTCCTGGACGGCATCCTTCCCGACGAACTCGTCGAGAAGATCCTCGCCGACTTCCCTCGGGAAGCGCGCGCGAACGACGGCGTCTTCAACATCGGCTACGGCGGCGAACACAAGCGCCAGGTCATGCCGGAGGACTGCGACCGGTTCTCGCGCGAGCTGTTCCTTTTCTTCAATTCGCGTCCAGTGCTGCAGTTCCTCGAAGGGCTGACCGGCATCGACGGCCTGCTGCCCGACCCGTATTTCCTGGGCGGCGGCTATCACGAGATCACGAAGGGCGGCCGGCTGGGCGTGCACGCGGATTTCCGCATCAACCAGCAGTTGCACGTGCAGCGCCGGCTGAACATGCTCATCTACCTGAACCCCGAGTGGAACGACGACTGGAAGGGCCAGCTGGAGCTGTGGTCGCGGGACATGAAGCAATGCGTGCAGCGGGTGTCGCCCCTGCTCAATCGCTGCGTCGTCTTCAACACCGAGGCGGACACCTGGCACGGCCACCCCGACGCGCTGGAGACGCCGGACGGCGTGACCCGCAAGTCGATCGCGCTGTACTACTACACCGCGTCGCGCGAGGTCTACGCCGAGGTGCCCAGCCATTCGACGATGTACGTGGCGCGCCCCGAGGACTCTGCCGAGGACAAGGCCGCGGCGCGCAAGTTCCGCACCGAGGAATACCTCAAGGACTGGCTGCCGCCGCTGGCCTATCGCGGCCTGAACAAGATCCGGCGCCGGCTGAAGCGGGCCGCCTGAGCCCGCGGCGTCCTGACAACTGCTGCCGCGCGCGAGAATTGCCGGCCGCCGACGAACGTTTACCCCGCGCATCGCAGGATGCGCCGATTGGATCCCGGTGATCTACGCACTCAAGCTGTTGTTCCCCGTCCTGGTCGTCTGCGGACTGGCGGCGCTGTTCCTGCGTTCGGCGTTCAAGACGCTTCTCGAGCCTCGCCAGTACTCGCGTGCCTGGTACGTGATCGCCGCGGCCACCGTCATTGCGTTCCTGGGCACCACGAACGCGATCTATGCGGTGGCCATCCTGGTGCTGGCGCGGCTGGCCCGCAGCTACCTGGGTGGCGACATGCGGGCCAACCTCGCGGCCTTCGTCCTGCTGATCTTCGTGCTGCCTCCGCTGACATGGCAGGTCGGCGGCCTCGGCGACATCAACTACCTGCTGTCGCTGTCCGGCCCGCGCTTGCTGGCCCTGGCGCTGCTGGTGGGGCCGGCCCTGTCGCTGCTGGGCGACCGGCGGATCCGGCGCGAGCCGTGGGTCGCGCCGCTCGACTTCGCGGTGCTGGGCTACCAAGTGATCAAGATCGCCCTCCTGACGCCGGGCAGCGCCATCACGACGGTGTTCCGCTCCATGGTCGAGAGCGGGCTGGACGTCCTGCTGCCGTACTACGTGATGTCGCGCGCGATCCGCAAGGAGGCCGACCTGCGCTTCATCCTGTCGCACGGGATGCTGGGGCTGGCGTTCCAGGCCGCCGTGGGCTTCACCGAGTTCTTCGTCCATCGCGACCTCTACTCGGAGCTGCAGTGGGTCTACGGCTACAAGTGGCAGCTCACGATGAACCTGATGCGCGGCGATCACCTGCGCGTTCAGGGCGCGACGCCACAGCCGATCGTGTACGCGTTCGAGATGATCTTCGCGCTGGGCCTCTGGACCTGGCTGCGCGGGCGTGACTGGGCACAGTGGCCGGTGCGCGGCGTCTACGCATTGCTCGCCTGTGCGCTGTTCTTCACTTTCTCGCGCGGCCCCTGGCTCGGCGGGCTCGCGTTCGGCGGTGCGTTGCTGGCCGTGCGCAAGCTCTCGGTCAAGGCCTTCGTTGGGCTCCTGGTGGCGCTGATCGTCGCGGCGGTGCTGGTCAAGGTGACCGGGGTCGACGCGACCATCATCGCGATGATGGGGTCGGTGTTCGGTTCGTCCGATGCCGACATGAGCACCATCGTCTATCGCAACCAGCTGCTGGACACGGCGCTGGCCCTGTTGAAGCAGAGCCCGTGGCTCGGCGTGCCCAACTACGCCGCGCAGATGCAGGATCTCCGCCAGGGCGAAGGCATCATCGACCTGGTCAACAGCTACATCGCCATCGCGCTGGATGCCGGCGTCATCGGGCTCGTCGTGTACCTGCTGCCATACCTGCTGGTGCTGCGGCGACTGCTGCGCGTGCCGGGCGTCTCGCGGCGCGGAGTTGTCGGCGTCGGCGACCCTTCCACGGGGTGGTTCGCGGCGACGCTGCTGGCGATGTCCATCGCGATGCTGCTGACCATCTTCACGACATCGGTGTTCTTCACGATGCCGTTCATGCTGATCCTGCTGATCGCCTTGCCCATCGCCCGCCTGTCGATGAAGGCCGAGGAAGTGGACATCCCGCTGGAGATCAAGCCGCCGCCGGGCCACGGGCTGCACCAGCGCGCCGTGATCCTGCGATGACGACCTTCGACGACGGCGCGGCGGCGTCCGGCTACGGCATCGTCGTCATCGGCCGCAACGAAGGCGAGCGCCTGCGCCGCTGCCTGCAGTCGTGCCAGGACGCCGCGGTGCGCGTGTACGTCGATTCGAACTCCACCGACGGCTCGGTCGACCTCGCGCGCTCGCTGGGCGCCGAGATGGTGGCGCTGGATCTGAGCGAAGGCTTCACCGCCGCACGTGCGCGCAACGCGGGCTTCCGCAGGCTCATGGCGCTGGCGCCCGGGCTGCAGTTCGTCGTGTTCGCAGACGGCGACACCGAGCTGTTCCCCGACTGGATCGCCGCCGCGCTCGGCTTCCTGCGCGAACGCGCCGACGTCGTCGCCGTCTGCGGCCGCCGCCGCGAGCGGCACCCGGAGGCGTCGGTCTACAACCAGCTGTGCGACATCGAATGGAACACGCCGCCCGGCGAGGCGCGCGCGTTCGGCGGCGACGTCGTCCTGCGCGCGCAGGCGCTGCGCGCCGTGGGCGGCTACCGCGACGACCTGATCGCCGGCGAGGAGCCCGAGCTGTGCGTGCGCCTGCGCGCTGCGGGCGGCCGCATCTGGCGCCTCGATCGCGACATGACCTGGCACGACGCCGCCATGACGTCGCTGCGCCAATGGTGGCGCCGCAACGTCCGCTCGGGCCACGCGTTCGCGGAAGGCGCCTTCCTGCACGGCCAGCCGCCCGAGCGCCACTTCGCCGGCGAGACACGGCGCGCCATCGTGTGGGGCGCCGCGTTGCCGCTGGCCATCGTCGTGCTGGCGGTGCTCGTGTCGCCGTGGATGCTCGCGCTGTTCGCCGTCTACCTGCTGCAATGGCTGCGCATCGGCACGCGTTTCTCGCGCGCCGGCACGCCGATTCCGTGGACGCATGCGGCCTTCCTGCTGCTGGGCCGCCTGCCCGAGGCGCAGGGCGTGCTCAAGTTCCACCTCGGGCATTGGCGCGGACAACGGAGTGCGATCATTGAATACAAGTAACGCACTCGCCGACGGAGCGTGCGCATGAAGGTCGCGTACTTCGTCAACCAGTACCCGAAGGTGAGCCACACGTTCATCCGCCGGGAGATCGCCGCCCTCGAGCGCCGCGGCCTCGAGGTGGAGCGCTTCGCGCTGCGCGGCTGGGACGCCGAGGTCACCGACGACGAGGACGTCGCCGAACGCGAGCGCACGCGCTACGTGCTGAAGGGTGGCGTCGTCGGGCTGCTGGCCGAAGGCCTGTCGATGGCGCTGCGCCACCCGCGGCGCATGGCGCGCGGCCTGCGGCTCGCGTGGCAGATGTCCCGCCGTTCCGAGCGCCCGCTGCCGTTCCACCTGGTCTACCTGTGCGAGGCGAGCCGCCTCGCGCGCTGGCTCGCGCACGCGCGCGTGACGCACGTGCACGCGCACTTCGGCACCAATTCCGCCGAGGTCGCGATGCTCGCCCAGGTGCTGGGCGAGGGCACCTTCAGCTTCACGGCGCACGGGCCCGAGGAGTTCGACAAGCCCGAGGCGCTGGGCCTGGCGCGCAAGATCGCCAACGCCCGCTTCGTCGTCGCGATCAGTTCGTTCGGCCGCAGCCAGCTGTGCCGGTGGGTGCCCGGCCCGCAGTGGGACAAGATCGCCGTCGTCCACTGCGGCATCGAGGACGGCTTCTTCGCGCGCGCCGACGATCTCGCGCCGGCCGTCGTGCCGCGCCTCGTGTGCGTGGGGCGACTGTGCGAGCAGAAGGGCCAGTTGCTGCTGGTCGCCGCGGCGGTCGCACTCGCGCGGCGCGGCGTGCAATTCGAGCTGGTGCTCGCCGGCGACGGCGAGATGCGCGCCGAGATCGAGGCCGCCATCCGCGAAGGCGGCATCGTCGACCGCGTGCGCATCACCGGCTGGATCAGCAGCGCGCAGGTGAAGGCCGAGCTGCTGGCCGCGCGCGCGCTGGTGCTGCCCAGCTTCGCCGAAGGCCTGCCCGTCGTGATCATGGAAGCCATGGCGCTGGGCCGGCCCGTCATCAGCACGTACATCGCGGGCATCCCCGAACTGGTTCGATCCGGTTCGGAAGGCTGGCTGATTCCCGCCGGCGACGTCGACGCGCTGGCCGACGCCATGCGCGACTGCCTCGAGGCCGACCCCGAGCGCCTCGCGCAGATGGGCCGCGCGGCGCACGAACGCGTGCTCGCGCGCCACCAGGTCGACACCGAGGCCGCGAAGCTCGAACGGCTGTTCCGCGACGCGGTCGGAGCGTCCGCATGATCGTCGTCGGCCAGATCCTCGCGGTGCTCGCGCTGCTGCTGGGGCTGCTGCTGCTGGTGGCGGTCGGCGTCTTCGTGTCGCAGATCGTGGCCTACGTGCTCTCGCCGCGCGGGAGCGACGCGATGTCGACGGCGTCGGCTTCGCGCGGACCGCTCGTGGTGCTGGTGCCCGCGCACGACGAGGAGCGCGGCATCGCCGTGACGCTGGCGGCGATCCGCGGCCAGCTCGCGCCCGGCGACCGCGTGCTCGTGGTGGCGGACAACTGCGCCGACGACACCGCCGCCGTGGCCCGCGCGGCCGGCGCGGAGGTCGTCGAGCGCCGCAGCGACCTGCGCGGCAAAGGCTATGCGCTGGGCTTCGGCATCGACCACCTGCGCGCCGACCCGCCCGACGCCGTCGTCATCGTGGACGCCGACTGCCTGCTGGGCCCCGACGCGCTGGAGCGCATGGCCCAGGAGCTCGCGCGCTCCGGCCGCCCCGTGCAGGCGCTCTACCTGATGCTGGCGCCGGCCGACGCGGGCGTCGGCCGGCGGCTCGCGCAGTTCGCCTGGCGGGTGCGCAACGGCATGCGCCCCGGCGGCTGGAACCGGCTGGGCATGCCGTGCCAGCTGATGGGCACCGGCATGGCGTTCTCGTGGGACATGCTGGAGGACGCGCAGCTCGCCAACGCCTCGATCGTCGAGGACATGAAGCTGGGCATCGAGCTGGCCACCGAAGGCGCCGCGCCGCTGTTCTGCGACGCCGCGCTCGTCACCAGCGAGTTCCCCGATTCCAGCGCCGCCACGCAGACACAGCGCACGCGCTGGGAGCACGGCCATCTCGAGATGATCCTGCGCGAGGTGCCGCCGATGCTGCGCGCGGCGATCGCGCGCCGCGATCTCCGGCTCGCCGGCCTTGCCCTGGATCTCGCGGTGCCGCCACTGGCCTTGCTCACCGGCCTGCTGGTGGTCGACGCCTTGGTGGCCGCCGCCGGCGCGGCCCTGGGCGGCAGCGGTGTCGCGCTGGGCCTGGCGGTGACGCTGGTCGCGGCCTTCGGCGGCGCCGTCCTGCTCGCCTGGGCGGTGGGCGGCCGGGACCTGGTGCGGCTCGCCGAACTGCTGGCGGTGCCCTGGTACGTGCTCGCCAAGCTGCCCGTCTACGCGCGGTTCCTGTTCAAGCGGCAGAAGGCCTGGGTCAGGACGGATCGCAAATGAGCGCGTCGCCGACCTTGGCAGGCCGCTTGCCATGCGCAGTTCCGCACGCCGCGCGCCTTTTCTGCTCGGCAGTGTTCAGGCGCGCGCATGACAAAATGCGCGCTTCGCGAGGCGGCGAAGACATGCCGGCGATCCACACGACGACCACAGGGCGGAAGACACGATGAACCCACAACAGGGCATGGCGCAGGCCACGCACGGCGAGGCCAGCCCCCGCCCGGCGTCGCCGTGGCCCCGCCAGTCCTTGCTGAACGTGTGGGCCGACGACCTGTCGATGGACGACCTGCTCGAGCGCATGCTGGACACCGGCGGCGTCGTGTTCACCGTCAACCCCGACCACCTGTACCACCTGCAGTACAACCCGGTGTTCCTGCAGGCGTACCGCTCGGCCGACATCATCACCGTCGACAGCCACTACGTCCGGCTCGCGCTGCGCCTGCTGGGGCGGCCGGTCGTCAACCGCCTGCCGGGCTCCGACATCGTGCCGGCGTTCTGCGCGCGCGGCGCCACCAACACCGATGTCCGCATCTTCCTGCTCGGCGCGCGCCCCGGCGTGGCGCAGACCGCCCTCGAGGCGATGAACGTCAAGGCCGGCCGCGAGCTGGTGGTCGGCGCGCATGGCCCCTCGATGAACTTCGTCAACGACCCGGCCGAGATCGCGTCCGTGCTGGACATCATCCGGGCCAGCGGCGCCAATGTGTTGCTGGTGGGCCTCGGCGCGCCCAAGCAGGAGATCTGGATTTCCAGCGTCCGCCATCTTTTGCCGCAAGTTCGGGTGATGATGGGCGTCGGCGCCACGATCGACTACGAGGCGGGCGCCGTCAAGCGCGCGCCCATGCTGCTGCGACGCCTGGGACTCGAATGGACGTACCGGGTCGCGACCGAGCCGCGGCGCTACCTGATGCGCTACGTGCGGAGTTCGAGGTTCCTGTGGTGGATGCTGATGGACCGGCTGGGCCGCTACAAGGATCCCTTCGGCGGCGCCGCCGCTCCGCTGACAAGATGATGCGACGCCGGCGCTGACCGGCTTGGAGAAGACAATGAAGAACAAGACCCTGGCGATCCTGTCGCCGCTGTGCCTGTGCCTGCTCGCCTCCAACGCGAGGGCCGCGCTCGAGCCGTTCACGCTCGCCGCGAGCGAGTCGCTGCAGCATCACACCAACATCAACCACTCCGCCGATGCCCTGGCCACCGCGGACTGGATGTCGCAGACCGAGCTGAGCGCCGCCGTCGACCAGGCGCTGGGCCGCGACAAGCTCGTCGCCTCGGCGGCGGTGGACTTCAACCACTACGGCAAGACGGCGGACAAGGCGCTCAACGCCACCGGCTACCGCGCCGCCGGCGAGTTCGACTGGAGCACCATCGGCGACCTGTCCGGTGCCCTCGGTGCGGACATCAATCGCCGCCAGTACCTCGCCGGTTCGACCGCCGAAGTGCCGGCGACGGCCACCAGCGAGGCGACGACCGTCACCCAGCGCAACCTGCAGACCGACAGCCACGGCTTCGCGCGCGTCACCCTCGGCGGCGACTCGCGCTGGCAGATCTACGGCGGCGGCGACGTCAACCAGCGCAAGTACTCGGCCGACGCGTTCAGCGCCTACGAGGAGCACCAGTGGTCGGCCAACGCCGGCACGCGCTATTCGACGAGCCCCGACCTGTCCTTCGGCCTGCAGGGCATGTACACCAAGGGCCAGTACCCGCACGGCGGCGTCCCGGTGGCGCCCGCCACCGAGGGCGGCCCGTCCGATTTCAGCTCGCGCACCGTCAGCCTCACCTCGCGCCTGCAGGCCAGCGGCAACAGCGCCCTGGACGGCAACATCGGCTACACGTCCGACTCCAACGACTCGCTCTCGGGCGACCGCCACTTCATCAGCGGCGCCCTGAACTGGCGGTGGACGCCGCCGTCGCACATCTCGGTCGTCCTGGGCCTGACCCGCAGTTCCGATGCCGATGCCGCGACGGGCGCCACCTCCGGCACCGTGAACGTGAACAACCTGCAGGGCACGTCCATCAACAATGCCGCGCACCTGGAAGCGACGTACGCCTTCACGCCCAAGACCAGCCTCGACGCGAGCACCGACTACACGCAGCGCAAGTACACGGGCGTGCAGCAGCTCTCGGGCAGCGCCGCCAACGGCACCACCCGCACGGTGCGTTTCTACCTGAGCGCGCACTTCCAGCCGACGCGCACCACCGACCTGAGCTGCGGCGGCGGTCGCGAGACCCGGCGCGGCGACGTCGTGGTCCTGGACGTCAACAACCTGCCGACCAACCTGGTGCCGGCCTACAGCGACAATTACTTCCAGTGCATCGCGTCGATCAAGTTCGACTGATCCCCCGGTTTCCCTCGTAGCAGAAGTAGAAGCAATGACCACCGTCGCTGTTGTTGGCCTGGGCTATGTCGGCCTGCCCCTGGTAGTTGAATTCGGCAAGCTCGGCAGGACGATCGGTTTCGACATCGCCATCGACAAGGTGGCCAAGTGCCGCGCGGGCACCGATCCGTCGCGCGAGATCCCCGACGCCGAGATGCGGGCCGCGACCCACGCCGAATACACGTCGGACGCGGCGGACCTCGCCGCGGCAGACGTGGTCATCGTCGCGGTGCCCACGCCGGTGGACAACGCCAAGATCCCCGACTTCGGCCCGCTGATCGGCGCCAGCCGCGCCATCGGCCCGCACCTGAAGCCGGGCGCGATCGTGGTCTACGAATCCACGGTGTATCCG
>FSXQ01000661.1_pt1 | contig 21828 bp, 16 predicted proteins | sample 1638011 | NCBI WGS metagenome assembly FSXQ01 (sample SAMEA3914789, study PRJEB12502) | metagenome | biome: forest; material: soil | place: Canada | collected 2011-07-03 | depth 0.3 m | reverse complement strand
TAATGTTGGATTCAGATGACAGGCGCTCGGCCTGGAAAGTGGAGTGTTTCGATGAAAAAACGTGAGTTCCTGGCAATGGGCGGCGCCTTGCCTTTGATGTTGGCCGGCTGCGGCAGCGGTTCAGGCAGCGCCCCGATGCGACTGGTCAACGCGAGCGTTGGCTATCCCTTGCTAGGTTTCATGGACCAGTCGACGCCGGCCACGACGGCCGACGTCGCCTACGGCGCCACCAGCCCGTACATCAACGTGGAGGCTGGCGCGGTCGGTCTCACGCTGACGGTCGGCGGTGCCAGTGCCACTGCGGCGCAGATTCGCACCGTCAGCAAGGATTCGCGTTATTCGCTCGTGGCCTTCGGTTTCGCGAATCTGTTGAAGTCCGTGCTGATCACCGAAAGCACCGTCGTGCCGGACACGGGCCAGGCCAACGTCAACGTGCTGAACACCTCGGTGGACATCGGCCCGGTGGACGTCTACCTGTCCACCACCCAGGACCTGTCGGTCTCGACGCTGATCGCCTCCGGCATCAGCGGCGTCTCGCAGAGCGCGTTCGCCGGCATCCTGGCCGGTTCGTACTACGTCACGGTCGTCGGTGCCAACAGCATCGCCCAGGGCGTGAACGACCAGCGCTTCCAGACCCCGACGCCGATCGTGCTGACCGCGCTGCAGGTGCTCACCATCATCCTGACGCCAGGCGCCAGCGGCGTGCTGGCCAATGCGATCATGCTGACGCAAGGGACCACGGGCACGGCCGTCAGCTACCTGAACACCACGGCGCGTCTGCGTGCCGTCTCGGCCGTCGGCGGCAAGACGGTCGCCGTCAGCGAGAACGTGCTCCCGTCGAACACGGCGTCACAGTACGGCGACTACGTCGTCGTGACCACCGGCGCGCCGCCGGTCGTCACCGTCAATGGCGCCACCGTCCCGACGACGATGACGACCACGACCACCACCGGCACCGGTACCACGGCCGTGACCACCAGCACGGTCGGGCCGGCCGTCCTGGTCGCCGGCGGCGACTACACGTTGATGGTCTATCTCGACGGCAACGGCAACCCGGTGTCGTCGATGATCACGGACGACAACACCGCGCCGGTGACGGCGTCGGGCGTCAAGTTCCGGTTGATCAACCTGGTTTCCAACAACCAGGGCCTGTCGCTGTCGATGTCGGTCAACTCGGTCGGCGTCGCGTCGCTCGTCACGTACGGCAACGCGTCGAAGTACAAGGAACTCACGACGCCGCAGACCACGAATTCCACTGCCACGGTCTACAACGGCACGGATGCGCTGCTCAGTCACATTCAGGTCATGACCTTGCCCAACATCTTCACGGAGATCGTCGTGGGCGTCGACACGACCACCAACCCGATCACGGTCAAGGACTTCTTCCGCTCGGCGACCGTCTCGTCCTGAGACCGCGGCTTCGCGAACAGGAATGGCGCCCGCGGGCGCCATTTTTCATTTCCGCACGCCATTCAGGCGTGGTCTGGTTCAGCGCCCCGGCGGCGTGCCGAACTTGCCCGCGCGAAAGTCTTCCACGGCCTGGAAGATCTCGGCCTGCTTGTTCATCACGAACGGACCGTATTGCGCGATCGGCTCGTTCAAGGGCCTGCCCGCGATGATCAGGGCACGCGCGCCGTCGGCGCCCGCCTGCACGCGCACGCCGTCACGGTCGGCCGCGTTCGCGAGCACGGCCATGCGTTCGCGCGGCACGCCGGTGCGGGTCGTGCCGCCGTCGATCTCGAGCTCGCCGCGGTAGACGTACACGAACGCGTTGTGGCCCGTCGGCAGCGCCTGCTCGAACGTCGCACCCGGCTCCAGGTGCACGTCCAGGTACAGCGGCTCGGTGTGCGCCTTCTGCACCGCGCCGACGACGCCGTGGCTCTCGCCCGCGATCACGCGCACGGTCGCGCCCGCGAGGCGAAGTTCGGGGATCTCGCCGGTGGGGATGTCGCGGTAGCCCGGCGTGCCCATCTTGTCGGCCGCCGGCAGGTTCAGCCACAGCTGGAAGCCCTCCATGCGGCCTTCCTCCTGTTCCGGCAGCTCGCTGTGGATCAGCCCGCGGCCGGCGGTCATCCATTGCACGCCGCCGTTCTCCAGCAACCCCTGGTTGCCCGTCGAATCGCGATGGCGCATGCGCCCCGCGATCATGTAGGTCACCGTCTCGAAACCGCGATGCGGGTGGTCGGGGAAGCCGCCGATGTAGTCGCTCGCGTCGTCCGAGCCGAACGCGTCGAGCATCAGGAACGGGTCGAGCCGGCGTTGCAGCGGCTGCGTCAGCACGCGCGTCAGCTTCACGCCGTCGCCGTCGCTGGTGGCCTGTCCCGTGACCAGGCGCTCCACCGTGCGCGGCTTGCGCACGACGGCATGCTGGGTCACGGTAGGAACGGGGGCGGTCAGGGTGGTGGTCATGGAAAGTGTCCTCTAGGGCGGCCCGCGAGGGCCGCGTGGGAGAAGGTCAGGCGGCGACGCCGTCGGCAATGCGCGCGATTTCGGCGCGGGCCGAGGCCAGGGCCTTGGCTTCCGCGTCCGGGCCCATCGCCAGGCCTTCGGCGTAGATGAACTCGATGTCGGTCATGCCCAGGAAGCCGAGCAGCATGCGCAGGTACGGCACCTGGGTATCGCCGGGCTGGTCACGGTAGACGCCGCCGCGCGTCAGCACGGCGTAGACCTTCTTGCCCTGGATGAGGCCGACCGGCCCGTTGGCGGTGTACTGGAACGTGAGGCCCGCCTTGGCGACCGCGTCGATCCAGCTCTTGAGCTGGCTGGTGATGCCGAAGTTGACCATCGGCACGCCGATCACGATGACGTCGGCGGCCTTCACCTCCTCGATCAGCGCGTGGTCGAGCGCCACGCGGGCATGTTGCTCGGCGGAACGGGCTTCGGCCGGCGTGAACAGCGCCCCCAGCGTCGATTCGTCGAGCGCCGGATGCGGATTGGCAGTCAGGTCGCGCAGCGTCAGCGTGGCGCCCGGGTTGGCGGCACGCAGCTGCTCGACGAGTTCGTTGGCCAGGCGGGTGGATTGCGAGCCCTGGCCATTGGCCCACGAGCGTGCGCTGGAGTTGATTTGCAGGATGTTCATGAGGGGCTCCTTGAGTGCCGGTAGCGTTGATCAGTCGAAACGGAGGTTTCCGTTTGATATGACTGTATTGACAACGCTGGCGCACCGGAAGCCGTTGGAATGCATATCATTGTTCCGTGAGCGGCACAATCACTCACGGCGATGTGGACGATGGCAGTCGCCAGCGCATCCTGACGGACTACTGGCGCGTCAAGGCTTGCGCACGCCAGGCCGACGGCGTGGATCCCGTCTCGCGCTCGAAGAAGCGGGTGAAGTAGCCGGCATCCGTGAATCCGAGCTTGTAGGCGATGTGCTTGATGCTGAGGGTCGTGTAGGCCAGCTCGCGTTGGGCCTCCAGGCAGATGCGCGCATGCAGGACGGCAAGCGCGGGATGGCCGAGGACGGCGCGACAGACGCGGTTCAGCTGCGTCGTCGTGATGCCGATCTCGTCGGCGAACTGGCCGAGCGTGGGCTGTTGCCGAAAGCGCTCGTCCACCAGGGTGCGCAGGCGCTGCACGTGGGCGACCGATCGATCGCCCACGCCGGCCTCCCGGACCAGCGTCGAGGGCAGTGCGCGTCCGATCGTGACGAAGAGCCGGGTCATGGCGGCGTCGACGGCGGTCGCGCGCCACGGCGCGTGCTGCGTGTATTCGCCGAACAACGCGCTCACCGCATGGCCGACGCCGCGCCTCGACGCCGCGGGAAGGCGTTCGCAGCGCGTCTGCAGCAACGCGTCGCGCAGCGTGTCGTCGCGGGCGAGCAGATGGCGGATGTGGGATTCGCGGATCGTGAAGACGGTGCCTCGCACGTCGCTCGTCCAGCGGAATCCGTGGACCGCCAGCGGCATGATCGTGATGACGCCGGGCCCGTGCAGCTCGTGGCGCTCGCCGTCGAGCAGGATCTCCGCGGTGCCGCTGTCGACGTGGAAGAACTGGAACAGCGCCTCGTGCCGATGCGGTCGGATCTCCCACGAGTGCAGGCTGCTGCGTTCGGCGATGGACTCCGCGTGCATGACGTCGGAGGGCGCAATGCCCGCCTCCTCGGCGTAGAGCAGATAGGTCGGCAGGTGTTGGGCCATGGTCGAGGCAGGTTCGAAATTGTCAACGGCAAGGGTTTGTCTCCCCTGAAAATTCTTCGGGTCTTCCCGCGCATGTTCCGATTGTTCAATCAATCGCCGTTTCTGTCCATTGAACTGACGCAGCGCCGGCCTTACGCTGCGAGCCACAATTTCCAGATATCGGAGACATCGATGAGAAGCTCGCCTTCGACATCGCCGCAGCCAGTCCGCACCCAGGTCGCGATCATCGGCGCCGGCCCGGCCGGCCTCCTGCTCGGCCAACTCCTGCACGAGGCTGGCATCGACAACGTGATCCTCGAGCAGCGCAGCCCTGACTACGTGCTGTCGCGCATCCGCGCCGGCGTGCTCGAGCAGACCACCGTCGAGCTCCTCGGGCAGGCGGGCGTCGGCGAACGCCTGCGCCGCGACGGGCTGCGGCATGGCGGTACCGAGCTCGCGTTCGACGGCCGGCTGCACCGCATCGATTTCGAACGCCTCACGGGCTCCTGCGTCACGGTCTATGGCCAGACCGAGGTCACGCGCGACCTCATGGAACGGCGCGCCGCAGTGGGACGCACGACGATCTACGAGGCCGAGGGTGTCTCGCTGCTCGGCTTCGACGGCGACGCGCCGCGGGTGCGCTACCGCCAGGACGGCGTCGAGCACGAACTCCGGTGCGACTTCATCGCCGGCTGCGACGGCTTCCACGGCGTCTCGCGCGCGAGCGTTCCGGCGCGCGCGATCGTCCTGCACGAGAAGGTCTATCCGTTCGGTTGGCTCGGGCTGCTCGCGCACGTGCCGCCGGTGCGCGACGAGCTGGTCTACGCGAATCATGCGCGGGGCTTCGCGCTGTGCAGCCAGCGCAGCCGCACGTTGAGCCGCTACTACGTGCAGGTGCCGCTGGAGGACAAGATCGACCAGTGGTCGGACGACGCGTTCTGGGACGAGCTGCGGCGCCGCCTGCCGGCCGAGGTCGCCGACTGCGTGACCACCGGCGCGTCGATCGAGAAGAGCATCGCGCCGCTGCGCAGCTTCGTGGCCGAGCCGATGCGCTTCGGCCGCCTGTTCCTCGCCGGCGACGCCGCCCACATCGTGCCGCCGACCGGCGCCAAGGGCCTGAATCTCGCCGCCTCCGATGTCGGCTTCCTGGCCGCGGCGATGCGCGATCACTATCTCGACCACAGCGAAGAAGGAATCGACGCCTATTCGCAGCGCTGCCTGCGCCGCATCTGGAAGGCGGAGCGCTTTTCCTGGTGGTTCACCTCGCTGATGCACAAGTTCCCCGAGGCCGGCGAGTTCGGGCACCGGATGCAGCACGCCGAACTCGACTACCTGGTGGGCTCGGCCGCCGCCTCCACCGCGCTGGCCGAGAACTACGTCGGCCTGCCGATGGAGTCGACTTCGCGCACGCCCGCGGCGCATCACTGATCCGTGCCCGCAGGGGACGAAGGAGACATGGCCATGAACACACCCTGCATCATCTCCGTGGCGATCACCGGTTCGCTGCCGCGCAAGAAGGACAATCCGGCGGTGCCCGTGACCGTCGCCGAACAGGTCGAGTCCACGCACGCCGCCTACGAGGCCGGCGCGACGCTGGTCCACCTGCACGTGCGCAACGACGACGAGACGCCGACCTCCGCGCCCGAGCGCTTCGCGCAGGTGCTCGATGGCATCCGCAGGCACTGCCCGTTGATCATCACGCAGGTGTCCACCGGCGGCCGCTCCAGCGCGGGCCGCGAGCGCGGCGGCATGCTGCACCTGCGACCCGACATGGCGTCGCTGGCCACGGGCTCGGTCAACTTCCCGACCCGCGTCTACGACAACGCGCCCGACCTGGTCGACTGGCTCGCGAACGAGATGAAGGCGTTCGGCATCAAGCCCGAGATCGAGGCCTTCGACCTCTCGATGATCTTCCAGGCCGCCGCGATGCAGAAGGCCGGGCAGATCGTCGCGCCGCTGCACGTCCAGTTCGTGATGGGCGTCAAGAATGCGATGCCGGTCGATCGCGAGGTGCTCGAGTTCTACGTCAGGACCTTGCATCGGCTTGCGCCCGGCGCCACCTGGACCGGTGCGGGCATCGGGCGAGATCAGCTGACGCTGGCCAGGTGGTCGCTGGAGCTCGGCGGCCATTGCCGCACCGGCCTGGAGGACAACGTCCGCCTGGATCGCGAGTCGCTCGCACCGTCGAACGCCGCGCTCGTGAGCCAGATCGTGAGCCTTTGCGACCAGGCTGGGCGTCGCGTCGCCACGCCGCAGGAGGCGCGTGAGATGCTGCATCTGCCGGCGACACCCGAGCGCCGCAGCGCGGCCGAACTGCACGCCGAACATGTGGCCCACGCCTGAATCCACACCGGGAGAACACACGATGACGAACCTGATGATGCCGACCCTGCCGCCAGCGGGTGCCGATGGCGAATATCTGATGCGGGACCCGATGTCGCACCCACCGGCGCTGTCGGCCGGCTACAAGACCAGCGTGCTGCGCAGCCCTCGCAACGCACTGATCTCGATCCCGCAGACGCTGTCCGAGGTGACCGCGCCGGCGTTCTCGGCCGACGAACTCGGCCCGCTCGACGGCGACCTGATCCGCAACTACGCGAAGACGGGCATGCCGATCGGCGAACGCACCATCGTCCACGGCTTCGTGCGCGACCAGTTGGGGCGGCCGGTGAAGAACGCGCTGGTCGAGGTCTGGCAGGCGAACGCCAGCGGGCGTTATCGCCACAAGAAGGACCAGTACCTCGGCGCGCTCGACCCGAACTTCGGCGGCTGCGGCCGCGTGCTGACCGACGAGAACGGCCACTACGTGTTGCGCACGATCAAGCCCGGCCCCTACCCCTGGCGCAACCGCATCAACGACTGGCGGCCGGCGCACATCCACTTCGCCGTCTCGGGCAGCGGCTGGGTGCAGCGGCTGATCACGCAGATGTACTTCGAGGGTGACCCGCTGATCGCGACCTGTCCCATCATCCGGACGATTCCGGACGAGGCGCAGATCCGCGGCCTGATCGCGCAGCTGGACATGGGCGCGACCGTGCCGCTGGACAGCCGCGCCTACCGCTTCGACATCGTGCTGCGCGGACAGCGCGCCACCTGGTTCGAGAACACGTTGCAAGGAGAAGCGCCATGATCGCGCTGCTGCGCGAGACCGCCTCGCAAACCGCCGGCCCGTACGTCCACATCGGGCTGGCGCCCAAGGCCGCGGGCTTCGACATCTTCGAGAAGAACTTCGGTCCCGTTTTGACCACGCCGCAGACGCAGGGCGAGCGCATCACGATCGAGGGCCGGGTGTTCGATGGCACCGACACGCTCGTGCGCGACGTGCTGCTGGAGATCTGGCAGGCCAACGCCCAGGGCCGCTACGCGCATCCGGCCGATCGCCAGCCCGGCAAGCAGCCCGACCCGTCGTTCCGTGGCTGGGGCCGCGCCTGCAGCGACTTCGACACCGGCGTGTGGTCGTTCGAGACGATCAAGCCCGGCGCCGTCGCCGGCCGCGGCGGCGTGCCGATGGCGCCGCACGTGAACCTGTGGATCGTCGCGCGCGGCATCAACATCGGCCTGAACACGCGGATGTACTTCGACGACGAGCCGCAGGCCAACGCCGCCGACCCGATCCTGAACCTGATCGAGTGGGAAGAACGCCGCAAGACGCTGGTCGCGCGGCGCGAGCAGCGCGGCAGCGCGACGGTGTACAAGTTCGACATCCGCCTGCAAGGCGATGGCGAGACCGTGTTCTTCGACGTCTGACACGTGCACGATCAGCCAACGCGCCGCACAATCCGACGATGATCTTCGACCGGTTCCTCGCCTCCGCCGATGCCACGCAGGCGCTAGCCGAGCAGGCCTTCGTGCAGGCCATGCTGGACTTCGAGGCCGCGCTCGCGCAGGCCCAGTCCGACGCCGGGGCGATTCCCGCGGGCGTCGGTGCGGTCGTGGCGGCGGCAGCTCGCGCCGAACGCTTCGACATCGACGCGATCGTGGCCGATGGCGCGCGCGCCGGCACCCTGGCCATCCCGCTCGTCAAGCAGCTCACCGCGGCCGTCGCGGCGCAGCATCCCGACGCGGCGCTGTACGTGCACTGGGGCGCGACCAGCCAGGACGTACTGGACACGGCGCAGGTGCTCGTCGCGCGGCGCGTCCTGGCACTCATCGACCGCGATCTCTCGGCGCTGGTCGACGCGCTTCTGAAGATGGCCGATCGTCACGGCGATGCGCCCATGCTCGGTCGAACGTTGCTGCAGCCCGCGCAGGTGATCAGCTTCGGTTTCAAGCTGGCCGCGTGGATCGCACCGCTGGTGCGTGCCCAAGCCCGGCTACGCCGCGCCGGTTCGTCCGCGCTGCAGCTGCAGCTGGGCGGCGCGGTGGGCACGCGCGCCGCGATGGGCGAGTACGGCGACGCGGTGCTCACGCACATGGCGCGACAACTCCAGCTGCGCGCGCCGCCAGCCGCCTGGCATACGCAACGCGATGAGCTGGTCGCGCTGGCGTGCGAACTGGGCCTGCTGGCGGGCTCGCTGGGCAAGATCGCGAAGGACCTGTCGCTGATGGCGCAGGCCGAGGTCGGCGAACTGGCCGAGCCGTCGGACGGCGGCCGGGGCGGCTCGTCGACGATGCCGCACAAGCGCAATCCGGTGGCGGCCATGGTCGCGCTCTCGGCCGCGCTGCGCGCGCCGCAGCACGTGGCGGCGCTGCTTGCGGCGATGCCGCAGGAGCACGAGCGCGGGCTGGGCAACTGGCAGGCCGAGCTGGCGGAGTTCGGCCCCTTGCTGGCCTGCGTCCATGGCGCCGTCGCCGCGCTCGCGCAAGCCGGCGCGGGCCTGCAGGTCGATCGGGACCGGATGGCGCGCAACATCGACGCGCTGCAGGGCCTGGTCTTCGCCGAGGCGTTGTCCATGCGCGCGGCACGCGAGATCGGCAAGGGCGACGCGCACCGATGGGTCGAGTCGCTGTCGCAGCGGGCGGTCGCGGACGGCGTTCATCTGCGTGACGTCGCCGCCCGGGCCCTGCAATCGCATGAGCGCTTGCGCGAGAAGATCTCCCGGGACGAGCTCGCCGAGCTGTTCGACCCGATTGCGCCCGCCGCGCACGCCAGCGCGCTCGCACGGCCGCAGCTAGCCGCGCTGCGCCAGCACGCGGACGAACTGCGCCGCGACGCCCCCTGGCAACTCTGGTTGCCGCAGCCTGACAAAGGATGACGATGGATCGCGAAGACGACTTCGACCGCGGCGTGAAGAACCGCCGTGCGGTGCTCGGCGACGAGTGGGTGGACAAGTCGCTCGCCGGCGCCAACGCCTTCAATGCCGATTTCCAGGCGCTCATCACGCGTTACGCATGGCATGACATCTGGAGCCGCCCCGGCCTCGACCGCACGACGCGTCGGCTGCTCGTGCTGGGCATGACGATGGGCCTCGCGCGTTGGGAGGAGTTCGAACTGCATTGCGAGGCCGCGATCCGCGGCGGCGTGCCGCTCGAGAAGATCCAGGAGACACTGATGCAGGGCGCGATCTATTGCGGCGTGCCGGCGGCCAACACCGCATTCAAGCTGACGATGGACATCCTGCGCAAGCTCGGCCGCTTGCCGCAGCCCGAACCGCTGACGCCGGCCGCGCGCGTCGCGACGCACCACACGTTCAGCACGCCGCAGCTGCGCGTGACGATCCAGGGCGAGGGCGCGCCCGTGGTGCTGAGCCACGCGCTGGGACTGGACTCCGTAATGTGGGACGACTACGCCGCGCAGCTCGCCGCCGGCACGGACGGGACGCCCTGCCAGGTGCTGCGCTACGACCACCGCGGCCACGGCGGATCCGCGACGCCACCCGGGCCCTATTCGATGGACGAGCTGGTCGACGACGCCGCCCGCGTCGTGCGCGAATGGGGACGCGGGCCGGTCACCTGGATCGGACTGTCGATGGGCGCGATGGTCGGCCAGGGGCTCGCGATCCGCCATCCCGACCTGGTGAGCAGGCTCGTGCTCGCGAACACCACGGCGCGCTACCCGCAAGCCGCTGCCGCGGGCTGGGCGCAGCGCATCGCCACGGTGCAGGGGCAAGGCATGGCGGCGGTGGCCGAGATGGTCGTCGAGCGCTACCTCCAAGCGGACTTCCGCGCCGCACATCCTGCCGTCGCCGACGCGATCCGCCAGCGCCTGCTGAGCGACGACGCGGTGGGCTATGCCGCGAGCTGCCACGCCGTCGCGAATGTCGACTGGCTGGACCGCCTGGCCGAGGTGCGCTGCCCGACGCAGGTCATCGCCGGCGCGCGGGACGCCGGCGCGCCCCCAGCCATGGGCCAGGCGATCGCCGAGCGCATCCCGGGCGCGACGCTGCGCGTCATCGAAGACGCCTCGCACTTGAGCGTGCTCGAGACCCCCGAGGAATTCCGCCAGATCGTAAGACGGTTCCTGCAACAACCGTCCTGAAGCGACGCCCTGCGCCAGGCCGCTCGAACGGCCGTGCGTTCCCCACAAGAAACCAATGAGACAAGCATGCGCGACAACCAGACAGTCGATGTCCAGACCTTCCTCAACGAGCACCGGTTCTCGCCCTTCCAGTGGTGCGTCTTCGGGCTGTGTTTCCTGATCGTGCTGGCCGACGGATTCGACACGGCCGCCATCGGCTTCATCGCGCCGTCGCTGATCAAGGAGTGGGGCGTGGCCAGGCCGGCGCTCGGGCCGGTGCTGAGCGCCGCGCTGTTCGGCCTGGCCGCGGGCGCGCTGACGTCCGGGCCGCTGGCCGACCGCATCGGGCGCAAGGCGGTGCTCGTCTCCTCGGTGCTGGTGTTCGGACTGGCCTGCCTGGGTTCGTCGTTCTCAGGATCGTTGACGCAGTTGACCGCGCTGCGCTTCGTGACCGGCCTCGGCCTGGGCGCCGCGATGCCCAACGCCGTCACGCTCATGAGCGAGTATTGCCCCGACAAGATGCGTGCGACGCTGACCAACGCGATGTTCTGCGGCTTCCCGCTGGGCGCCGCGTTCGGCGGTTTCCTCGCGGCGTGGATGATCCCGCAGTTCGGTTGGCGCAGCGTACTGATGCTGGGCGGCATCGCGCCGCTCGTGCTCGCCGCGGCGATGCTCGCCTTGCTGCCGGAGTCGGTGCGTTACATGGTGGCGAAGTCGCAGCCGGTGGAGAAGATCCGCGCCGCGCTCGCGCGCATCTCCGCGCACGCGGCGCACGCGACGTCGTTCGTGCTGAGCGAGTCGCGTCCGTCGGCTGCAGGCAGGAGCGGCGTCGGCGTGGTGCTGTCGCCGCCCTACATCGTCGGCTCGGTGATGTTGTGGATCGCCTATTTCATGGGCCTGGTGATCTTCTACGCGCTGATCAACTGGATGCCGATCCTCTTCAAGGACGCGGGTGTCGAACCGCGCTCGGCCACGCTGATCGCGGCGCTGTTCCCGCTCGGCGGCTGCGGCGCGATCCTGTTCGGGTGGCTGATGGATCGCTTCAATGCCAACAAGATCATCGCGTCGGGCTTCGTGGTGACGGCGGCGCTGGTCTACGTGATCGGCCAGGCCGCGGGCAACGTCGGCGGGCTGGTCGCGATCGTGTTCCTGGCCGGCGCGTTCATGAACACGGCGCAGTCGTCGCTGCCTGCGCTGGCCGCGGCGTTCTATCCGACGTCGGGCCGCGCCACGGGCGTGTCGTGGATGCTCGGGTTCGGGCGCTTCGGCGGCATCGCCGGCTCGTTCCTGGTCGCCGAGCTCGCACGCCGCCAAGTCGGCTTCGCGGACATCTTCACCATCGTCGCCATCCCCGGCGTCATCGCCGCGGTGGCGCTGCTGGTCAAGCAGTGGGTGCATCCTCAGGACGGCGCGACGGCAAGTCAGGCAACGGAAACCGTCGCGCATTGATTTCGGCCAGGCCCCTCAAATGACCTCGCACCCGCAGGCCGCGAGCGCCTGTCCGACGCGGCGATAGCCGATGCGCTCCTGCTCCAGCCGCACCTGGCCGTCACCCAGGCGTTTCCATCGCAGGTCGTCGTACAAGGCGCGCTCGTCGTCTTGCAGGCGCGGCAGATCCCGCAACGTGGGCTGCGGCTCCTCGGTCCAGAGCAAGCGATGGTCGATGAGCGTCTCGCGGTCCATGAGGAAGGACTGCGCGTGGGGGAGATGCGCGCGTAGCTGGTCGAGTATGGCGAAGCCGTGGGTATCGATATCGCCCCAGTAGCGGATTTTCCGCGACTGCAGCCAGTTCGCCGTGGAAAGGGCGTCGAAGCCGTACCCCGCACCGAAGATCACGATGGCGTCGGCGACGGCCGGGAAGGCCAGGAAGTTGATCTCGTTCTCGGTGATGAAAACGTGCGCGCAGGCCGGGCTGAGCTGCGCGAACGTCTCGGCCGGGATGGAGAGGTCCTCGTCCGTGGCCGTCCCGAGCAGCGACCGGCCCGGATCGAGGTTGCGCAGGCGCACGCGCGGCGACTTGACGCGGAATCCATAGCGCTCGGCAAAATCGGCGACGGCACCGGCGCTCGCGGCGACGGCGTGTGCCGGCAATGCGAGGTCGAGCAATTGGACTAGCGTCGCGCGATGCGCTTCGATGAACTTGCTGTGGATCCCGGGCAGGTCCACCTGCCGCAGGTAGATGCCGGGGCGCGGATGAGACTGCAACCAGCCAACGACATCCAGCAGCCGCGGCCAATCGTCTTCCAACGCGAGTGCGCGCAAGGGATGCGTCCTCAGCCAGGCGAGCAGCGCCGGCTGCCGGTCGCGCGTCAGACCGAGCAGGAGGCCGAAGGCGTGTGCGTCGCGACGCCTGCCGATGAGCCGCAACGCGTCGTCGAGCGAGTCGACCCAGGCCTCGTCGGGCACACGGTTGACACCGAGCACACGGTGGCGCATCTCGCGCACGACGATCCGATAGCCGGCGCCCGCGCCTTCGTTCAACGCTTGTGCCCAGGTCCGCGCCTCGTCGAAGCGTTCGGAGAACTCGCGGGGTTCTGGCGTCTTCAGCGTCAATCGCAGCGGGAAAAGGTCGGCTCCCGCCTCCACGCTGGCCAGCAGGCGGCCGCGATCCCACAGGCGCTGCACCTGCGCGCGAAGATCCGACGGCAGGGTCCATCCGCTTCGACCGGGAGGGTTCATGCGCCATCCCCGTCCCGCTCGGAGCGGTACTCGGCTATGCTCAGGTTGCGCAGTCGCGAGATGCGCCCGTCCTCGTTGTGCACGAATCCGACGCTGGCGACGAAGGGCTCGATGATGTGGATCTTCTGCAGCGGCGTGACGATGAGCAATTGCAGGTTGAGTTGCTGGAACAGCCGCAACCCATACTGCGCGGATTCGTCGGAGCCGCGCCCGAACGCCTCGTCGATCACGACAAACCGGAAACTGCGCGAGCGCACCTCGCCCCACTCCAGGCCGAACTGATAGGCCAGGCTCGCCGCCAGGATGGTGTAGGCCAGTTTTTCCTTCTGCCCGCCGGACTTGCCGCCCGAGTCCGAATAGTGCTCGTGCTCTCTGCCATCCTCGCGCCAGCGCTCGCTCGCGGCGAACACGAACCAGTTGCGCACGTCGGTGACGCGGACGGTCCATCGCCGATCGTGTTCGGTCGTTCCCTCGCGCCCGCGAAACCGCTCGACGATGCGCTTGACCTGCAGGAACTTCGCCTCGGAATATTGCGCGTCGTCCGAGCCGCTGAGGGCGCCTTCGGTGCAGGAGCGCAGCTCGGTCTGGAAATCACGGACATCGACGTCGCCCGACGCTTGCGACTCGAGCACGATGAACCGGCCCGGGTTGTAGTCGATCTGCGTCAGCGAGTCGTTGATGCGCGCGATGCGTTCCTTGATGGTCTCGCGTTCACGTGCGAGCTGCGACTGGAAATTGGCGATCTCGCGAATCGTGTTGACGTTCAGCTGCTCCTTGAAACGCGCCTCGAAGCGCGGCAGGTCGTCGGCGTTCAATTGATCGAGCATCGCCCGGTATTCGTGCGCCGCGCCGACGCTCGCATCGACTTCCTGCGTATCGACCCGGTAGGCCTCGCGGTACTCGGCCATCGCCTTGACGATCTTCTCGCGCAACCTGGCCAACTTCTTGTCCTCGCCGTCGAGGCGATCCTGCAACCATCGGCGCATCTCCTGTTCGCGCGGATCGCAGGACTCGACGCTCAGCTGATGCTCGCCGAGCGCCTCGTGGCGAAGACTCTCGACGCTTGCGAAGCGCGGTTCGTGTTCGGCCAGCTCCGCATCCAGGATCGCGTTCGCCTGTTCCAGCTGGGTCTGCGCCTGCTCCCTCTTGAGCGCCGCCTGCGCCTGCTCGCGCTCGCGTTCCTTGAGGGATTGCTTCGTCGCGTCCAGCGCGGTTTCCAGCAACTGCAGCTGCCGCGTCAATTGCTGCAGCATGTCGGATGCGGCCTCGAGCGTGCGCTTCTCGTCACGCAGACGCTCGATCTCGGCGGCGACGGATGGCCAGTCGAGCTCGGCGAAATCGCGGTACTCCTCCATGCGGCTCAGCGCCTGCACTCGATCGCGCGCCGCTTGCTGCTGCGCGTGCAGTGCCGCGATGCGTCCACCGGTGTCGCGCAGCCGCGACTCGAGCGCGAGCGACTTGGACAGCAGAGCCTCGATCTTGGCCTCGTTGCTCCAGCCGAGCACGTAGCGACTGCGCTCGTCGATGCGATGTCGATCGTCTTTCTCGTGGCGTTCACCCGGCGCCTTGATCAGCCCGGCGCGCGTGATCGCGCGCGTCTCGCGCCGGAACTGCTCGACGCTGCTGCAGCACGCGACGTCGAAGCGATGCGCGAGCTCCCGTTCGAGCCAGGCGTGGAACGGCGAATCGGGCTTGACGGCGAGCTTGTGCACGAGCGAGTCGGGATGCAGCGCGGGCAGGTCGGCGCGGGCGTCCTTGCGCCCGACCCGCACGCGGAAGTACACGAGCCGGCTCCTCAGGTTCGTTCGGTCGACCCAGTCGCTGACAAGGGCGTAGTGCGCATCGGGCACGAGCAGCGACAGGCCGAACGCGCGCAGCAATCGCTCCGCCGCACCTTCCCAATCGCGCTCGCCATCGCGAACCTGGATCAGCTCGCCGGCGAAAGGCATGTCTGCTTCGCGCAAACCGAGCGCCTCGCACAAACCGGCCCGCAGGGCGACCTGCTGGGCGTCGATATTGCTGCGGCGCGCCTTCAGGCTGCTGATCTCGTCGGCAAGCGCTTCATGTTCCTGCCGCCCCTGCGCGAAGCTGACCTTGATCTCGGTCAGCTCGTTTTGCACCTGGGCCTCGCCCTCGGCGGCGGCCTCGCGCAACTGCGTGCAGACCTGGCGCTGTTCGACGAAGTCCTCCGCGCTGTGCATCGCGAGAAGACCGAGTTCGCGTCGCAGTTCGTCGTAGCGCCGGCTCTTGTCCGCGCGTCGCTGTTGCTCGGCCTCGTTGCGCTCGATGTCGAGCGACAGGCGCTCGAGACGGTCGCCGCCGCTGTCGGCAATGGCGCGGCGCAACTCCCGCTCCTGCGTCGCCTGTGCCGCGCCTTGCGCCTCCAGGCGCGCGAGGTGGCTCTCGTGGCGCCTGAGTTCATCGTCCAGATGGCCGAGCCGCTTCGTCAGCAATTCCCCCTTCAGCCGGGCGAAAAACGGGTGCAAGGCTTCGCGGCATCCGCGCAATGCTTCGGCCTGCGATGCGAGTTCATCGTGGCGCGCGCAATCGGCCACCAGCGGCGCCAGCAGCTCGACTTGCCGCTTGGCCTTGAGCACCGCCTCGTGCGCGCGGTGCAGGTCCTCGAAATGAGCAATCAGCGCCGTGATGCGCGGCGCGATGTCGAAAGGCTCGAGCATGTGGTCGCGCACGAAGTCCGTCAGGTTGCCGACCGACTTCATCGACACGGTCTGATGGAACAGCTCCATCGCCTGCTCGTTCCTGATTCCCAGCAGGCGCCTGAATTGCGCGCCATAGGGCGGGAAGCTGTCGTGCAGATCGACGCCGGCGCCGCGCAGCCGCTTGCGCAGGCGCGCGATGTCGGGCCCGAAACCCGCGAAGTCGCCGGTGATGGACAGCTCGCGATCGGCCACCGCGTACAGCCGCGCCGGCTGGCCATGCGGCTCCTTGAGCCAGAAGACCTGGGCCAGCGTCACCGTCTGGTCGTAGCCCGCGTTGTGGAACACGCCGAGGATCACCGAGTAGCTGCCGGCATCGCGCAAGGCGACCGGGCGGCCGGCGCCGCCGAGCTCGCTGCGCTCGGCCTTGTAGTGCCCGAGCACGTAGGAGCGCAGCGTCCGCTCGCGGGCGTCCGCGCCGGCCGCCCGGTTGTAGGCGACCCGGTGGGACGGGACGAGCAAGGTCGTGATCGCATCCACCAGCGTGGATTTGCCCGAGCCGATGTCGCCGGTGAGCAGCGCGTTGCGCGCGTCGGCACGCAGCGTCCACACGCGCGAGTCGAAAGTGCCCCAATTCAGCACTTCAAGTCGGCTCAGACGGAACCCCGTCAGTTGCTCTTCGGCGAAGGCTTCGCGGCCGGGCGACTCACGATCCATCGGGGTCCCCTGCCAGTTGCGCGCGATAGGCCGCCAGGCGCTCGTCGAACTGCGCCAGCCATTGCCCGTCGACGAAGGCCTTGACGATGCGCTGCACCTCGATCGTCTGCGCCTGCCCGCGCAGGCGGCGCACGAAGCCGAGGTCGACGATGCGGTTGATGTGCGCGTCCACCTGGTCGATCAGGCGCGCTTCGTTGCTGCCCTGGGGCATGAAGACGCGGATCATTTCGACGACCTCGTCGCGCGACACGATCAGCCGCGTGCCGCTGCCGCCAGCGTCGAACTCCGCCAACTTCTTGCGCAGCAGGGCGAGCAGGAGGCTGACCGGGAACGACAGCGGACGACGCGCGATCAGGCGCGGTGCTTTCGCAGCGATCTCGTCCTCGGGGCCTTCGGCGCGCGAACGAAGGAAAGCGTAGCCCTCGGCTTCGTCCAGCGTCAGCTCCAGCCCGAGGACGGCGACGTAGTCGCGCACCCGCGCCTGGAGGTCCAACAGCGCGCTCCAGCGCAACACGTCGTCCTCGCGGTAGAGCACGCCCTTCAGCAGCGGGATCAGCACGGAGGGAAGGTCGGCCGGGGCCGGCAATTCATCCACGATTTTCACCTTGAAAAGATCACTCGCGGCAGGCGCGCCCGGCGTTCGCGGCCGTCGACGCCGTGCCAGCGGACGACGTCCTCGACATTCTCGTCGACAGCGTTCGGCCCATCGGCCGCGATTTGCAGGTACGCCACCAGCTCCGCGAGCCCCTGGGTCAGCGGACGCGCCTCCAGCAGTTCGAGCAAGGTGACCTGCGCGCGCTGCTGCAGGGTCCGGCGCAGGTGCTGGACCAGCGCCGCCTTGTCGATCACGAATTGCGAGAACAGCACCGACGCGTCCAGATCCTCCGCACCGGCCTCGAGCACCACGCTGGCGATCGCCGTCTTCACGGTCACCGCGTGCAGCGGTCGCTCCATCGGCAATTCGATGGCGGCTGCCGTATCGGCCAGGGTCATGAATTCCCCCACCGGCGGCGACTCCCGCACCGCGAGCGCCCCCGCCTCGATGCCGCGCAGAAGCGCCATGATGCGGCGGTTCTCGAGATAGGCCTGGTCGTCCAGGAAGCGGCGCAGCTGCTGCGACAGCAAGGCCACCGTGCGCTGCGCCTGTTCACCGGCCTCCAGCCAGTCGTAGTGCACGCGCCGCAGCCGCGCGTCCGGCGCCAGCTCCGCCACCGGCTCGAGTCGCAGGACGCGCTCGAGGAGCCGCGTCAACTCGTCCTGGCGGGCCTGCGACATCAGGAAGTCCCAGAAAGCGCGAAAGCTCCGGCCCTGGTCCGACTCGGCGATCGCGTCGCGCTCGCCCATGACGTCCTGCAGCAACTCGCCCTTGGAGCCGTCCCATTGCGCAATGCGCTCGCGCACACGCCGGTCGAGCCCGCGGAAGTTCTGTTCGACTTCGCGGAAATCGGCCAGCAGCTCGCGCGCGAGTGCCGTGAATTGCTGGAATCGCTCGCGCAACGCGGTGTCGTTGAGCAGCGGCACGTCGCCCTGCTGCACACGAGCGATTTCGGCGTCGATCTCGTCGCGGCGCCGATGCAGCTCGCGCAGTCGCACCTGCGGGTCGGCTTCGCTGCCTTCGTCCATCTGGCGCAGGAGATCGAACAGCGTGAGCAGGCGCGACTCGGTGCCGACGAAACCGCGCTCGGCCAGGCTCGTCAGCCAGGCGATCGCCTTCTCGGTCGCCGGCGTGAGATCGAAATGCGGTTCGTCGGAGCCCGGTGGGTAGAACTTGCGGAGCCAGCCGCGCTCGTTGGCGGCCCAGTCGTTCAAGTAGTCGAGCGCGTCCTTCGGCCACGCCTGCGCGCCGCGCTGCTCGCGCAGCACGAAGAGCGTGTCGTCCAGCGCCCCGGCGAGATCGGACTGACTCATCGCGCGCATGTTGGGTTCGACGAAGACACGTTGCAGGAAGCTCGCCACCAGCGGCCCCGAATCGGCCGCGAGCAGGCGCCACGCAGGATGCTGGCGGCGCATGGCCTCGAGCGTGGCGAGATCCAGGCTCACGGCTCCGACCGGTCTTCGTCGCGCGGCAGGCGCGCCAGCAGGCCGCCGACCGCCTGTGTCAGTCGCGCCAGCGTCTCCGGTTGCGGCAGGGGGATCCGGAGCACGTCGCGCCCGGTCGCGCGATCGCGCTCTATCGATGCCACTAGCCCATTCGATGCGCCGGCCTCTCGCGGCGACAGCGCATCCAGCAAACGAAGGCCGGCATCGACCAGCGCCGCCCAGGGGTCGGGCGTCGAACCCTGGGCGATCTCGGGACTTCCGTCGCCTCTTGCCTCCGCGAGGGTGGGCGAGGGCGCCGCGACAGCCGGGGGTACCGGTTCGGGGTCAGCCGAAACGGGCGGCGCAGTCTCGGCCGAACCCATCGAGCCCGTGACTTCGTCGACTGCAGACATGAACTTCGCAAGCCGCGTGCCGTGCAGGAAGACGTCGCTCTCACCGCCATCGAGCACGCCCGCGGCCAGCGATTTCTTGAATGCGAGCACCGACAGCATGCCTTGCTCGATGCTGCCTTGCGCGACGAAATTGAACACCTGCACGCTGCCACGCTGTCCCAGCCGGTGCACGCGCCCGATGCGCTGCTCGAGGACAGCGGGGTTCCACGGCAGGTCCATGTTGACGACTGTCGCGGCGGCATGCTGGAGATTCAATCCGACGCTGCCGGCATCGGTGGAAAGGAACAGGCGGCAATCCGGATCGGCATGGAACCGGTCGATGAGCGCCGGCCGCTGTTCGCTCGGCACGCCGCCGTGGAACAGCACGTGCCCCCAGTTGCGCGCCTGCAGGCGGCGGATGATCAGCTCGTGCGTGCGCACCCACTGGCTGAAGACCACCACCTTGGCATCGGGTTGCTCGAGACACTCTTCCAGCAGCGTCATCAGCTCGTCCACCTTGGTGCCGTGATCGGTCTCGTGATCGAGCAGGTAGGTGCTGTTGCAGGACATGCGCATGTTCTGCAGCGCGCAGGTCAGCACGCGCTGGTCGATGTCCGACAGGAATCCGCGGGTACGCCATCGTTTGACGATCCGCGCGACGACGTCGCCGTTCTCGGCGTGACAGGCCAGCTGCTGCTGCGTCATCGGCACGAACAGCGTGCTCTCCACGCGCCCGGGCAACTGGTCGAGCACCTCGCTCTTGCGCCGACGCAGCATGACCGGGGCCAGCGTCGCACCGATGCGGTCGAGGTCGCGGTAGCCGATGACGCGGCCCGCTTCGTCGCGCAGCTGGTGGGCGTCCAGCAGGCGCCAGGTCGGGCCCAGCCGGTGCTGGTCCACGAACTGGACGATGGAGATCAGCTCCTCCAGCCTGTTTTGCAGCGGCGTGCCGGTCAGGACGATCGCATGGGGGCTCGCGACCCGCTTGAGCGCTCGCGCGGCCACGGCATCCCAGTTCTTGATGCGCTGGGCCTCGTCGGCGATCACGACGTCGGGTGCCCAGGCGTTGATGAGATCGAGGTCGCGCGCGAGGGTCTCGTAGTTCGTGATCTTCGCCCAGACGCCAGGTTCCCGGGCGTCGGCCCACTGCGCCCGGCGCGCCTCGCGCGGGCCCTGGACGACCTCGGCCGTCCGGTCGCTGAAGCGCGCGATTTCGCGTTGCCATTGATGCTTGAGCGACACCGGACAGACGATCAGCACGCGTTCAGCACCCGCATGTCGCGTCAGCAGTTCCGCGGCGGCGATCGCCTGGATCGTCTTGCCCAGGCCCATGTCGTCGCCGATCAGCGAGCGCCCCGCGCGCGCGGCGAACAGCGCGCCCTCGGCCTGATACGAGTAGAGCGGAACCTTCAGCAGCTTGCGCAGCGCGGGGCTTTTCGCGCCTTTCGGGAAAGCGCCGGCCAACGCTTCGCAGCGGCGCTCGGCATCGCGCTGACGGGCGACGAACGCGCGCGCATCCTCGTAGAAGCGCACTTCGTGACCTGCCTTGCGGGCCGCGCGAAAGAAGGCGTCCAGTCCTGCAGACGCATCCGCATCTTCACCAAAGAGCGCGGCGCCTTTCCCGGCCAGCGCTGGCGGACATTCGATGCCGGCGCGAAAGCACAGCCGGCGTGCCGCGCCATAACGCAGATGGACTTCGCTGAACGGCGGCTGGAAGCCGCGTTCGAGCGCCGCCTTGCCGCCGCGCCTGGCCGACAGCCGGGCCAGCGCGAACTCGACGTGCTTGCAGGTGCCGAGATCGTTGGTCGCGAAATCGGGGCAGGAGCAGAAATTCTCGCCCGCACGGGCGTTGCGGATGGCGACGCGATAGCGGGTCGCGCCCTGCGGATTGCTCACGGCAAATTCCCACCCGGCCGCTGTCCCGACGTCGAGCGGCTCGAGTTCGAAGCCCTGTTCGCGGCCGAACTGGCGTCGCAGCCCGGCTTGCCAGGCCTCGACGGACATCGGTTCGGGCTTGCGGCTCCTCGACAGGCGCGGCTCGGCAGGCGGCCGACGAGCGGTCGACGCGGGGCGAGAGGAAGAGGGCTTCGACGGACGGGTCATGGGCGGACGTGCCGAAAGATTGAAGCAAATGATTTTGCTTCATGTGCGAGGGTGCGCGATGCCCGTCCTCCGCAAGTCGGCGGACGGCGCCACGGCCGGTGTGCTCGCCGGCGCATGGAAGGCCGTGCCATGATCGAGCCACCGCTTCCGCTGCCCTGCGGCGTCATCCTGGCCCACCGTCGGTCGCGCCACGGCCAGGAAATTTGCATGACCCGCCCCACGAACCTCTTCCTGCCATGAGCCCAGACGCCGACGACCTGCTGCTGTTCGCCCGCGTGGCCGAGGCCGGCAGCTTCAGTCGCGCCGCCGAGCGCGTGCAGCTGCCGAAATCCACCGTATCGCGCCGCATCGCCGCGCTGGAGAAGCGCCTTGGCGAACGGCTGCTGCAACGCACCACGCGCAAGCTGGTCATCACCGACTTCGGGCAGGGCGTGCTCGATCACGCCCGCGCGCTGTCGGAGGAGGTGGATGCCGCACTCGCTTTCGCGCTCTCGCGTCAGGCGCGTCCCAGCGGCCGGCTGCGCGTGTCGATGCCGGGCGACTTCGCCAGTACCGCGCTGGAAGCGCCGCTGGCCGGCTTCATCCGAGACTATCCCGAGGTGGCGCTGGAGCTCGACCTGTCGCCGCGACGCGTGGACTTGATCGGCGAGAACTTCGACCTCGCGATCCGCATGGGCGCGCTGCCGGACGACACCCAGCTGGCCGCGCGCCGGCTGGCCGTCTTCACGACCGGGCTCTACGCCGCGCCC
>FSXQ01001526.1_pt1 | contig 21830 bp, 23 predicted proteins | sample 1638011 | NCBI WGS metagenome assembly FSXQ01 (sample SAMEA3914789, study PRJEB12502) | metagenome | biome: forest; material: soil | place: Canada | collected 2011-07-03 | depth 0.3 m | reverse complement strand
TACCGCATGAGCGGCGACATCGACTACCTGCTGCGCATCGTCGTGCCCGACATCGCCGCCTACGACGGCGTCTACAAGCGCCTGATCGCCGGCACGCAGTTGTTCGACGTCAGCTCCAGCTTCGCGATGGAGCAGCTGAAGTTCACGACGGCGTTGCCGTTGCGGTACGCGGACTAGATATCGGCGCTAGCCCGCCGCGAGCCAGCCGAGCCCGCGCGCGAGCAGCAACACCGCCACGCCCCCGCTGATCACCGCGAACCCCTGCTGCAACCGCGGCCCCGCCACCCGCGCCGCGATCACGCGCGCGAGCAGCGATGCCGCGACCGACCCGATCGCGAACGGCAGCGCGATGTCCCACGCGATCGCGCCGTGCCAGGCGGCCGCGCCGACGCCGCCGATCGATGCGAGCGCGATGACGGCCAGCGACGTGGCGACGACGCTGCGCGCCGACAGCTCGGTGAAGCGCGTCAACGCCGGCACGATGACGAAGCCGCCGCCGACGCCCAGCAGGCCGCTGAGCAGGCCGGCGGCCACGCCGGTGAGCGCGAGCGCCTGCGCGCATGGGCGCGTCCACACGAGACGCCCGTCGCGCGCGTCGAGCACGCACGGGAGCGCGGCGCGCGCCGCGGCCGCGCGCGCATGGATCGCCTGCATCGCCCGTTGCCACATCCGCCACGCGGACAGCGCCAGCACCGCGGCGAACGCGATCGTGAGCGGCGTGTTGGGCACGCGCTGGGCGGCCGCGACGCCCAGCGGCGCCAGCGCCATCGCGAGGCCGCCCATCAGCAGCGCGGCGCGGTAGCGCACGACGCCGTCGCGCAGTCCCAGCGTTGCCGACATCGCGGCGGCGAGGCCCACCGCGAGCAGGCCGATCGGCGCGGCCTCGGCCACGCCCAGGTGCAGCGCGAACACGAGCAGCGGCACCGCCAGGATGCCGCCGCCGGCGCCGGTGAGCGCCAGCAGGAGCCCGACGAGCGCGCCGAGTGCGAAGGGCTCCATCACGGCGTGTCGAGCGGGATCTCGAGAGCGCGGGCGCCGGTGGCCGCGGACTCGAGGACCGGCGCTGCGGAATCGGTGGGGACGGAAGTCATGAGACGCATTTGAACAGCGCGCACGCTACGCGAGATTCCAGCGCGCGCCCACCGGGTTGGTACCCACTGGCAAGGGCTTGTCGCGGAAGGTCACTCGGTGAGAGACTGGACCGATGGACAGTCAACACGCCACCCTCGACCCGCAGTCCCACACCTGGCTGGAGCTCGGAGAAGTGCAGCAGTTGCTGCTGGACGCCTACCCCGGCGTCGTGCTGGGCGTGGACGCGCAGAGCCGAATACGCTGGATCAATCCCGTCGCGGCCGAGCGCCTCGGCTACGGCCGCGACGAGCTCGGCGGCAAGCCGATCGCCGGCACCCTGATCGCGCTGGAAGAGCTCGAGGCGCGCGCGGTGGAACTGTCCGGCATCCTCGGCGAACACGTGGTCGCCGACGCGGGCGTGCTGGGCACCGCGCTGCGCCGCGACGGCGTCGCCAGCGAGCACGACTGGGTGCTGCGCCACAAGGACGGCTCGCCGCATTCCACGCGACTGAACGTCGGCGCGCTGCGCGACGGGCGTGGACAGGTGACCGGCCTGATCGCCGTCGAGCCGCTGCACCGCGGCAGCGAGGAATCGCCGCTGCGGCTGACCCATCACGACAGCCTCACCGGCCTGCCCACGCGCGCCGTGCTGCAGGATCGCGCCGAGATGGCGCTGCTGCGCGCGGCCCGGCAGAAGAGCGTGCTCGCGATGATGCTGATCGAGATCGACGGCTTCGACGCGATCTGCGAGCAATACGGCCAGAGCGTGGGCGACGACGTGCTGCGCGCGACGGCCGGCCGGCTGCACTTCGAGCTGCGCAAGACCGACACCGCGGTGCGCCTGGATCGCGGCCAGTTCGCCGCGATGCTGGTCGACCTGCATCAGCCCGAGGAGGCGCAACGCGTGGCCGCCAAGGTCGCGCAGGCGCTGGCGGCGCCGATCAACGTGGGCGTCGCGCGGCTGTCGCTGGTGGCGCGCGTGGGCGTGGCCTGGACGCCGACGCACGGCAACCAGCTGATGGCGCTGCTGCAGGCCGCCGAGACCGCGCTGGCCGCGCTGCCGGCCGGCCAGGGCGGCGTCGCCGACGGGCCGGCCAAGGCCTAGAAGGGTTCGCTCGACGGCACGAAGTCGTCGTTGGTCGTGTCGCCGACCGGCAGCTGGCGCGACTCGTGCGCGTGCTTGTCCGCGCGGCCGAGGGCGTGTTCGGTCGCGCGCACGAGCTTGCCCATCGCGCCGTCGACCGCCGCGTCGAGCGATGCGGCGTCGTTGCTCACCGCGATCGGCGCACGCCCGTTGACCCGCGCCTCCATCACGCAACGAAAGGCGGCCGGCCCGCCCTTGCCGGCGTTCTCGTCGCTGAGATGCACCTCCACGCGCGTCACGCTGTCCGCGAAATTCGCCATCGCTGCCTCGACGACGCCGCTGGCCCACTGTTCTCGCGCTTCGCTGCCCTGGAGATGATGGTCGGTGTTGATCTGGATCTGCATGTTGTTGTCCTGAGTTCGAGTCGCTTTCCAGCGGCAGTCCTCGTGCCCGTCGCGTTCGCGGCGGGGCATGACGATTGCCCGACAGCGCGCATCCAACTTCGAGCCGTGACCATGGACGCCAACACCGAATCCGCCCGCACCCGGGACGACCTGCCCGACAACCGCAACGGCCGCGTCGTCGGCGAGAACGACGACAACGTGCTCGAGTCGATCGGCAAGGCCGTCGTCGCGCCTATCGAAGGTGCCGATGAAGATGCCGAACCCGTCGACGGCGAGCACGGCCGGGCTTACGTCGACCTGACCAGGACGCTGCCGCAAGGCCAGTCCGCCACGCAGGCGCCCACGGCGCCGAAGCCGCAAGGCAAGGCGCTCTAGTCGAACCTCGCGTTGCGGCGCAGGATCGTCAGCCGCGACTGCTGGCGCTTGCGAAGGCCCAGCTTGTCGTAGAGCGCGATCGCCGAGTCGTTCTCGGCGATCACGTGCAGGAACGGGACCTCGCCGCGCGCGACGATCGCCTGCGAGACCAGCCGCATCAGGCCGGCCGCCAGGCCGCGTCCGCGCCAGTCGGGGCGGCAGCACACCGCGCTGATCTCCGTGTGGCCCGGAACGCGCATGCGCTCGCCCGCCATCGCCACGAGGCGGCCGTCGTCCTCGAAGCCGAGGAAGCGTCCGAGTTCGGACGTGCGCTCGAACCACGGGCCGGGCTCCGTCGCCTGCACCAGCGCGGTCATCCGCGCCACGTCGCCGGCGCCCAGCGGACGGAAGCGCCCGGGTTCGCGCACGTCGCCGGTGGCCGCCCCGATCATCTGCACCAGGTTCTTGCGATCGACCACGTCGAACCAGGGACCGGGATCGAAGTCGTGCGACAGGGCCATCGCGACGACCTCGTCGGGCTGCATGTCCGCCGCGAGCGCACGCAAGCCCGCCTCGGACAACGCCGGCATGCCGGCGAAGCGGGCGAACTCGGGGCGGTAGCGCCGCACCAGGTCGTTGCCGCGCGCCCAATCGGTCTGCGAGGTGGACAGCGCGTTCCAGATGACGTTGTCGAGGGGATGGGCGGAGTTCGTCGGGGTCATGCCGCCAGTGTGCCTGCGGGCGCGGCTGCCTGCGTTCGCCGGTGGCCGAACCGTCTCACGCCGCCTCGAACGACACCAGGAACTCCGCCCCCACCGTGCCGTTGCGCGCCACCAGCGACCAGCCGTGCGCCAGCACGATCTCGTGGCAGATCGCCAGGCCCAGGCCGGCGCCGGTGTCGCGGCGCGCGGCGCCGCGCCAGAAGCGCTTGAACAGCTCGCCCAGGTGCTCGGGCGGGATGCCCTCGCCCTCGTCGCGCACCGAGACCCCGCCGGCGCGCACGTCCACGGTCACCACGGCGCCGGCGGGCGAATGCTGGATCGCGTTCTCGATCAGGTTCTTCAGCAGCACGAACACGGCGCCGCGGTCGGCGCGGCGCGGCGCCAGGCCTTCAGCCACGCGCAGGTCCAGGTGCACGTCGGCGCGTTGCGCGAGGCGTTGGAGGAAGGCCGTGGCCTCGGCGGCCGCGGCGCGGAGGTCGAGCTCGGCCATCTGGAAGTTGCGGGCCTCGCTGACCTCGGCGAGGTGCAGCAACTGGTGCACCTGACGCGCCATGCGGTCGATGTCGCCCAGCAGCAGCTCGCGGTCGGAAGACTCGCTCAGTTCGACCTGTCCGCGGATCAACGCCAGCGGCGTCTTCAGCTCGTGCGCGGCCGCGGCCAGGAACTCCTGCTGCACGCGGTAGCCTTGCTGCAGCCGATCGAGCGCCGCGTTGAACGCGCGGATCAGCGGCCGCAGCTCGCGCGGCATGACGGCCTCGGACAGGCGCGTGTCGAGGTTGCGCGGCGCGATGCGCGACGCGGCGTCCGACGCGCGCCGCAGCGGCAGCAGCAAGTGGCCCAGCGTCGCGTGCACGCCCATCGCGAACAGTATCAGCGAGATGGCCGCGATCACCAGCGCGTTCTGCAGGATCGGGCCGACCATCGCGCCGCTCAACAGCGCGGCCGCGCGGTCGCTGATCGCGACCTGCACGACGTACGCATGGCCGTCGTGCGACAGCGCCTTCGACACGACGTGCAGCGGCAGGCCGTCCGCCACGACGTCGAAGCGCCCGGTCCTTCCATCGACGCCCGCGGCCGTCGGCGCGAACGGCGCCGCGTTCGCATCCGACGACAGCACCGCCGCGCCGCGCGCGTCGACGACGCGGTACTTCCAGTCCCGCGTCGCGGCCGTGTAGACCCACGCCGTGTCCGGCGGCTCGCGCAGCGCCGCGGGCCGGCCGGCGGCGTCGAATACCAGGTGCGACTCGATCCAGTCCACCTGCTCGCCGAGGCCGTGCGCCAACGCCAGCGAGCGATGCCAGTTGAACGCCGTCTCCAGCGCCACCGCGGCGAGCAGGATGCTCAGCAGGGACGCGACGACGAACGTGGCGAGCAGGCGTCTGCCGAGGCTGCCGCCCTGGTGATGGCGGCAGTGGTGCACCAGGTGCCACGCCACGTGCCGGCGCCAGCGCTTCTCGCGCTGCAGCGCGGCCGCGCCGCCGCCGCGCCGGGCGTCGCCGCGCGGACAGTCGCGGCCTGCGTCCCAGTCGCGCCAGTCGCTGTCGCGCCAGGGCCGGCGCGCGCGGGTCGGGTCAGGTCTCATCGGGTCGCAACGCGTAGCCGTGGCCGCGCACGTTGAGCACCTGCAGCGTCGAATCGATCGCCTGCAGCTTCTTGCGCAGGCGATGCAGCGCGACGTCGAGCGCGTTGGGCGTCACCGCCTCGGTGAGGCCCCAGGCCGCCGTCTCGAGCGTGCCGCGGCGCACGACGAGGCCTTCGGCCTTGACCAGGCACAGCATGATCTGCAGCTCGGCGGACGGCAGCGTCACCGTCTCCGCGCCGCAGCTCATCGTGCCCTGGTCGGGCGCCAGCTGCACGTCGCCGAACGCGGGCGCGAGGCTGCGCATCGCGGCCGGGCGGCGCAACAGCGCGCGCACGCGGGCCGCGAGCTCCTCCATCGAGAACGGCTTGGCGAGATAGTCGTCCGCGCCGGCCTCGAGCCCTTCGACCCGGTCGTGCACGGCGTCGCGCGCCGTCAGCATCAGGCACGGCGTGACGTTGCCGTCCGCGCGCAGCCGCCGCACCAGCGCCAGTCCGTCGCCATCGGGCAGGCCGCGGTCGACCACGATGGCGCCGTAGGGCGTCTCGGCGATCGCGTGACGCGCGCTCGCGATGCGGTCGAACACGTCGACCTCGATGCCGGCGCCGGCCAGCGCCTTGCGCACCAGCATCGACAGGCGTTCGTGGTCTTCGACGAGGGCGATGCGGTTCATGGCGACGGGACGAGCTTGTTCAATGTCGATTCAATCGAGGGCGGTCTTGCCCGGTGCCCAGTAGGCCTTCACCAGCATCTGCGATGGCTTCGCGCCGGCGCCCTTGAGCGTGCGCTGCAGCCGCTGGATCGCCAGCGACTGCCCGCTGAGCACGTACTGGCGGAACGAATCGGCGCGCGCGTAGCGCACCAGCGCCGTCTCGACGTCGGCCAGGTGCGCGCCGTCGGGACGGCGCTCGACGAGCCACGCGTGGCGCAGCATGCCACGGCCCATGGACTCGAGCACGGCGCGCACCTCGGCGGCGTCGTTCACCTCGAGGATGAAGTGCGTGTCGAGCCCGCCCAGCGGCGTGCCGCACAGTGCGAGCGCGAGGCCCAGCGAGGTCTCGTCGCCGATGAAGACCGTCGAGCGGTCGATGGCCGCGAGATCCATCGAGCGTCGCGGGCCCATCACGTGACAGCGGTCGCCGGGCGCGACGGCGGCCAGCCAGCGCGTGGCAGGCGCGCTGCCGTGCATGTAGCCCAGCAGTTCGAGCGAGTCGTCGCCCCCGCCCATGCGAAACGGCGTGAAGGTGCGGAACGCCATGCCGCCCACCCGGACCTGCACCTTGTCGCCGGGCAGGTGGGTGACGCGGCGAAACGCGTCGCTGCGCAGGGACACGAGGCGGAAGTGCGGCGACAGCGCGTGGACGGCGTCGACCCGCGCGCCGTGCGTCATCAGCCGCAGGACGGCCTGGCCGATCGGGCCGGGATCGTTGCGCGGTGCGCCGTCGCGGAGCGCGGCGGGGGGCGATGCGATGGGAATCATGGCGCGCTCCGGGGGACGGTTGTCGAGTGCGTGCATGGTCGCCCGGGCCGGCTTTCGGACGACTTACCGCCGCGGGCATCCGGGTCAACCCGGACTCGTCGGCAAATTCGTGCGGCGCATGAGCCGAGTGTGCGGAACTAGTTCACGTTTCCCGCGACAGGCGCGCCCCGGCCGACCTTGTCACCGATGAAACGCGACAGTACAGAGGTAACATCACGTAACCAGCTCTGCATCGGACCATCATGTTCAAGACCAAGCGCAAGCGCGCCGTCGTTCTCGCGCTCATCGCATTCTTCTGCACCGCCGCAGCCACGTACGTGGCGGTGGACTGGAAGCGCTTTGGTGGTGGATTCCTGGCCTTCTTCAAGGGCGGCAAGGGAGATGCGGCCGTCGCCTCGGCGGGCGGCTCGCCGGGCTCGACCGTCGGCCGGATGGCCCCGGGCGACAGCAGCCATTCGAACGCGCCGGCGCTGCCCCGGCTGGTCGCCGCGACGTCGCGCAGGCACACCAGCGGGCTCGCCGGCGGTGCCGTCGGCCACAAGACCGACGACGACCTGTTCAAGTACGGCGACCCGGCCGCCGGCGGCATTCCGGCCGGCAGCTTCACCGTCGCGCAGAACGACACGCCCGGCGGCGGCAACAACGACGGCGCAGGCGTTCCGGCCGCGCCCGAAGACGGCGGTCCCGGCGTGAGCTCGCCGGCGCCCGCGCCCGCAAATACCAGCGGCGGCCCGGGCGGCGGCGGCCTGTCCGGCGGCGGCACGGGAACGACACCTCCCGCTGGACCTCCCCCGGCCACGCCCCCGGCATCGCCCCCGATCGTGGCACCCACACCCGCGCCGACCCAGTCCGGCACGACGGACAATCCGCCCCCGCCCCCGCCGCCGCTGCCGCCGGTCACGGCCGTCCCGGAGGCCTCGTCCCTCGCGATGATGAGCCTGGGCGCGCTGTTCCTGGCCGTGGCCGCCTCGCGCAAGCGCAAGCAGGCCTGAGCCCCCGCGCGTCTCCCGCGCGCCCTGTTGCCCTTCATCGGGCGCCCCTCTTCGAGCGGCGCCCGATGCGCTTTTCGGGGGCCTCTTTCCGCTTCGGCCGCGCAAGACCGCGGGAATCCCTAGCTTCTCGCCAAGGTGTCTTCATCCGGCCCGCAATGGCCTGTAGCATCCCGCTCGGCAGCCAATATGTGGTGCCGGGGTGACTCCCGCCGTGTCGTTGTCGGCCGGCACGCGTCGCCCCCTTTCGACGATGCCGAGGAACCGGACAGCAAGGCATGGCCAAGCCCAATTTTCACGACCGCAGTTGGCAAGACATCGACTGGGAGACCTGGGGCTCGCAGTTCAGCATCGTCGACCGCGCCTCGTCCATCGGTGAACTGCAGAACGGTATCGCCACGCGCTACATGGAAGTGCAGGACCTGCTGTCGCAGCTGCCACCGCACGCGGGTCGCGTCCAGTCTCTCGTCGCCCAGTGGCGCCATGAGGTGAACGGCTACGGGCGCACCGTGGTCTTCTCGGAGTCCACCCGCATCCTGCGCCGCCTCGACGACCTCCACGGCCAGGTCACCGCGCAGCTGCACGCCGCCCGCCAAGCCGCCAAGGCCGCCCGCAAGGCGCGCCAGCGCGCCTTGCTCGCCAGCGGCGCCGCGCCCGTGCGCGCCGGCGCCGCGGGACAGGCTTCGCACCGCAGCTCCGACCACGACACCGACGACTTCGAAGGCATGCGCCACAGCGCCGCCACGTCGCGCCAGCGCAGCGACGACGTCAATCCGGGCCAACAGACTGCCGCCATGCGCTGGGCCGCCGTGCAGGCTGCGATGGCGCGCGAGTGCGACGGCTGCGTCCCCGATTCCGCGAAGCCCGTCACGGCGCGCCAGTTCAAGACGGCGGTCGACGCCTCGGGCGAGGCCTCCGTCGAGCAGTTCCAGCCGGCGCGCGACAACGGCCTGGTGCGAATCGTCGTCGCCGGCCGCGCGCAGTTCTGGACCACGGGCCTGCCCAACCTCGAGAACCTCGGCATCGCGCGCTTCTCGATCTATCGCCGCGACGGCCACACACGCCGGTTCGACTACGTGGCGGGCCTTCGCCGGCCCGAGGACACGGCGGCGCAGCGCGAGATCGCCGAACGCGGCGGCGGCTAGAGCAATTCCTCCAGAGGGCCGGCGAGCCGGCGCCGGACGTACTCCACGTCGTCCACGAGCACCCCACGCAGCGCGTCGTTGCCCACGATCACGCGTTCGCGCGCGAAGCCCGCGTGCTCCAGCACCCGGCACGACGCGTCGTTGCCGAGCGTGACGGTGGCGCGCTGGCGCACGACGCCGTGGCGGCACAGGTGGTCGCTGAGCGCCGTCACGGCCTCCGTCGCGTAGCCCTGGCCCCAGTACGCCGCCAGGAACATGTAGCCGAGGTTGTTGGCCACGCCCTGCGCGGTGACCTCGGCGTCCATCTTGCCGATCCACGCGCCGTCGGCGATGCGCTGCACGGCCCAGCCGAAGTCCAGCACGTCGACACCGACGAGCGGACGCTCCGCCACCCGCGCCCAACGCCGCTGCAGGTGCGCCAGGTCGGGCGACGGCGCCATCGAGATCCACCGGTAGAGCGCCGGGTCGCGCATGGCCTCGAACATGGGCGCCGCATGGCCCGCGTTCAGCGGCTCGATGCGCAGGCGCGGCGTGGTGAGCGTCACGTTGATGGCGGGGCCGTTCAAGGGCGTCTTCCCGGGTTGCATGACGCAGTGTCCACTCGCGCGAAACCGCGCGCAAGCGTCCGCAAGAGTACATCCCCGCGTGTCGCGCGCAAGCTGATCAGGTTCGCCGATATCGGTCGCGCCGCCGCGATGCAGCGGCGGCGTATGCGGAGCAAGCGCCCTACGGACGCGGCGCGCTCGCCGGCGGCACCCGGACGGCGGCGGCTCGAGCCGCCTCGCGATCCTCGCGATCCTTCTTCGCGGCCAGGTGATGGCCGACGGCGCAGCCGACGACCGCGCCCGCCACGGCATGGTGGCCGGCCACGTGCCCGGCGACGCCGCCGACGGCGGCGCCCTTCAGGCAGCCCTTGGCCTGGGCGGGCACCGACGCGACGGCCAGGCACGCGGCGAGGCCGGCGATCAGGGTATGGAACTTCGACATCGGGTTCTCCTTGGGTACGGACTCGCGATGGCCGGACTATCGGCGTCCGCGCCGCCCGGCGCCAGCGCGGCGCGACGCGGCGCCGCGGACGCGCGACGAAACGACATGGGCGGCAGACGAACCGTCGGTTTGCCGGAGCGACGACCGCGAATTCCCCATGATCCTCGCCGCACGACGCTCCGACCAGCGCGTACATTGCGCATCAGTTTCGAACCCCCTCTATTCGGGAGACACGATGACCGCATTGCGAGACGAACCGGTGACCTGGACAACGATCGTCGCCCTGGCCCCGATGGCCGTGGCATTGGGGGCGCTGGGCGTCCTGACGCTGGCCGGCGGCGACTTCGCCTTCCAGTGGCAGCCGGTGCCACCGGACACGCCCGCGCGCGGCGCGCTCGCGATGGCGACCGGCGCCCTGGAGGTCGCGGCGGCCGTGCTGCTCGTCCCCGCACGCCTGCGCGCCATCGGCGCCTGGCTGGCCGCCGCGATCCTGGTCGGCTGGACGGCGCTGCACCTGCCTTCCGTCGTCGCGCACCCGGCCTCCATCGCCGACTGGCTGGGCATCGCCGAGACGGCGGCCATGGCCAGCGCGGCACTGATGTTCGCGGCCGCGTGGGCGAACGTCGGCGCGGATGGCGCGATCCGGCGCGGCGCGACGGTGGTGTTCGGCCTGAGCGCGATCCTGTTCGGCGTCTCGCACTTCGCCTACGCCGACTTCACCGCGTCGATGATCCCCGCCTGGCTGCCGCAACGCGTGGGGCTCGCGTATTTCACCGGCGCCGCGCACGCGCTGGCGGGACTGGCGATCGCCTTCGGCGTCCTGCGCCGTCTCGCCGCGGCGATGGAGGCGCTGATGATGGCCGTCTTCGTCGTTCTCGTGCACCTGCCGCGCGTGCTGGCCAGTCCCGGGAGCCGGATGGAGTGGACGATGCTGTTCGTCGCGCTGCTGCTGAGCGGCTCGGCGGCGATGGTGGCGCGGTTGGCGGACCGTCGCTGAGTGGCACGAATGCGCACTCGACCGCAACTTTCGGCATTCGTTCACACGAGAGAGACCGAACGGCCATACAGTGGGAGCGAAGTCCCCACTCCAACGCCGACGTGACCCTGCCCCTGCCGCCCAACGCCTTCGAGGCCGCCCCGTTCCACCACGGCGTGTTCCACAACGCCAGCGGGCGCGCGAAACACGGCCTGGCGAGCGCGCTGCGCTGGCTGGCGACGCGCTCGCGCGGGCCCTGGCCCACGCACGTGGAGGACGTGCCGGTCGCGCCGCCGGTGGACAAGGTCGACGACGGCTCGATCCGCGCGACGGTGATCGGCCACGCCACGGTGCTGGTGCAGGTGGACGGCCTCAACATCCTCACCGATCCGGTGATGTCCACGCGCATCGGCCCCACGCCGTGGACCGGCCCGAAGCGCGTGCGCCCGCCGGCGGTTCCGTTCGAGCTGATCCCGCCCATCGACGTCGTGCTGCTGAGCCACGACCATTACGACCACCTCGACCGCCCCACGCTGCGCCAGCTGGTGGCGCGCGACAACCCGCTGATCCTCACCGGACTGCGCGTCGGCGCCAAGGTGCCGTCGAAGAACGTGGTCGAGCTCAACTGGTGGGACAGCCACGCGATCTGCGAAGGCGTGAGCGCCACCTACGTGCCGGCCGAGCACTTCTCCGGCCGCGGCCTGTTCGATCGCGACAAGTCGCTGTGGGGCGGCTTCGTGCTGGAGACGCCGCACGGCAAGGTCTACTTCGCCGGCGACACGGCCGCCGGATTCCACTTCCAGGCGATCCGCGAGCGCTTCGGCGCCATGACGCTGTCGCTGATCCCGATCGGCGCGTACGCCCCGCGCTGGTTCATGGAACGCGTGCACATCGATCCCGACGAGGCGCTGCAGGCCAGCCTGACGCTGGAGTCGCAGACGACGCTGGCGATCCACTTCGCCACGTTCAACCTCGCCGACGACGCCTACGATGCGCCCACCCATGCGCTGGCGCGCGCGGTCTCGCAACTGGTCGACGCGCCGCCGGGCGGCGACTTCCGCGTGCTGCCGTTCGGCGAGGCCGCGATCGTGCGCATCGGCGAAGGCAAGGAAGCCGCGGCGCGACGCCGCTACGCCTGAAGAAACGCGCGCGCCGTCACGGCCGCGGCTCGCGCAGGCGCTCCCACTCGAGATACTCCCGCATCGCCTGCGCATCGCGGCGTGCGGGCGGCAGCAACTCGTCGTCCTGGGGCGGCAGCGGCGTGGTCTCCAGCGCCCGGCCGGCGGCCGCCCAGAGGCGTGTGCCGCCCTGCAGCCAGGCGACGTGCGCATGGCCCAGCTGGCGCAGCGTCCCTGCGGCGAAGGCGGACTGCCCGCCGTCGGTGCAGGTCACCAGCACCGCCTCGTCGAGCCGGGACGCGACGCGGCCGATGCGTGTCTCCAGCCAGCCGCGCGGCAACCAGACGGCGCCGGGCAGGTGCCCGCGCCGGTACGACGCGCTGGTGTCCACGTGCAGCACGTGCGCCGGCGAGCAGGCGCGGAGCCAGCGCGCCACGTCGTCGGCGCCCAGCCCCGGCGTCGCCGCGCTCGCCTCGCGCCAGCCCAGCGGCATCTCGCCCACCGTGGAGGCCGACCGGCCGGCGCGCGTCCACGCGGCCAGGCCGCCCGCGAGCTCGTGCACGTTCGGCAACCCGAGGCGGCGCAGCCAGACGCCGGTGAGCAGCGCGCGCACCCTGTCGTCGTCGACCAGCACGACGGGTGCGTCGCGCGCGGCGATCAGTTCCTCGTGGCGGACGATCAGCTGGTCGCTGGCCACCGAGAGGCTGCGCGGCACGTGCGCCACCACGTGGCGTCCCAGGTTGCGCAGGTCGAACGCCGTGCAGTTGCCGCTGGTGGCGTCGAGCAGCTCCGACAGCTCGGCGGCCTCGATCCGGTCGACGCCGTAGTGCTTGGCCAGGCGCGCGGAGCCGAGTTCGGCGAACTGGCGTGCCGGCTTCGACGGTTCGACCCGGCGCCGGCGCGAACCGGTCTCGAGGTCCAGTCCGGCCAGACGCCATGCGAGCGCGCCCCCATCGAGGGCGATGACCTCGCTGAGTCCGAGGTCGATCAGAGTCCGGGCGACGACCAGGCTGCGCGTGCGCGCGCTGGAGCACATCACGATCACGTCGGACTCGGCGGCCATGTCCAGCGCGTGCGAGACCGCTTCGAACCCCGGCAGCGAGACCGCGCCGGGAACGCAGCCCTCCGTGTGCTCGGCCGCGCTGCGCACGTCGCACAGCGCGACGCGCCGGCCTTCCTGTTGCCAGCGCCGCAGCGTGTCCACGTCGACCATCGGCACGCGTTCCAGGTCGCCGATGCGGCGGCCGAAGGCCTTGCTCGACACCTGGGCGCCGGAGACCATCGGCAGCCCCGCCCGGCGCCACGCCTCGAGACCGCCGTCCAGCGCCGCCACGTCGCGATAGCCGAGCGCGGCGAGCGTCGCGGCGGCCAACGCCGCCCGCGGGTCGCGCACGCCCGGGGCGACCTCCGCGCCGCTGTCGCTGACGATCAGCGGCGTGGCTCGATCGCGCACCAGCGCCTCGATGCGGAACTCGATGCGGCGGCGCGGCAGGATGGTGGTGCCCGGAACGTGGCCACGCTCGGACTCGATCAGGTCGCGCACGTCGAGCAGCAGCGGCGGATGCTCGGCCGACAACGCGGCGACGAGTTCGTCGATCGTGACGGTGCGCGTCGTCATGCCCAGGCCTCGATCCAGCGGGACGGCGACTCGCCTGTCGCGGCCGTGGGGACGGCGGGCGGTCGCGTCGTGGTCACGAGCGTGTCTGTCGACCGCCGAATCGCGCCGCGGCGTTGCGCGTCCCGGTCGGACGAACCTCGTCCGAGGGCAGGCGGTCCGGCAGCGGACGGATGGCAACGAGACGATGCGATCGACTCATGTGCGAACCCTCGAAACAAGCATTGCAAAGCCGCGGAGGCCGCCATGCACGACCGTGAACGCGGCCTGTTCGGACCAGTCTAGGTGTCGGCTGCCACGCGGTCAATCGAGGAAGTCGATCGATCGGGTCCGCGAGGAACCTGAACGATCGTCCGGCTCCGGCGGTCCGCCGGCCGCCTCCGCCCGGCCCGTCGTCGCCGCCCCGCCCGCCGAGGCGCCGATGATGCAGGCGATCGCGAGCCATTGCGGCGCCCCGAGCCGCTCGCCCAGCACCAGCGCCCCGCACGCCGCGCCGACCGCCGGCGTGGCGCTCACGAGAATGCCGAACACGTGGCGCGGCATGCGGCGCAGCGCGGCCATCTCGAGCGAATACGGCACCGCGCTCGACAGCAGTGCCACGCCCAGCCCGGCCAGCAGCGTCGTCGGCACCCCCATCGCCGCGCCGGCGTGCGCGATGCCGACCGGCACCGCGAACACGGCCGCCACGAGCATGCCCAGCGACACCGCCTGCCCGCTCGCGAGCGTGGACACGCGCTTGCCGAACACGATGTACATCGCCCACGACGCCGCCGCGCCGAATGCGAACAGCAGTCCGAGCGGATCCAGCGGCGCGTTCGTCGAGAGCGGCAACAGCAGCGCGAGGCCGGCGAGCGCCAGCGCCACCCATGCGACATCGAGCGCGCGCCGCGACGCGACGAGCACGACCACCAGCGGGCCGGTGGTCTCGATCGCGGTGGCGATGCCGATCGGGATGCGGCCGAACGCGTGATAGATGCAGATGTTCATGCCGCCCAGCATCGCCCCGTAGACGACGAGGTTGCCAACGTCGCGCCGCGCCACCGGCGCGCGCCACGGCCGCCAGAACGCGAGCAGCAGCAGCGCCGACAGCCCGATGCGCAGCGCCGTCATGCCTTCGACGCCGACGACCGGGAACAGGCTCTTGGCGACCGCCGCGCCGAGGTTCTGCGAAATCAGCGACCCCGTCAGCGCGACGAGCGGCAGCGTAGCGGCCGCACGCGGCGCGGCCTCACCCAAAGCGGTAGCTCGACACCGTGATGCCGCCGAAGAAATCGCTCTCGTGATATACGCGCGTCGCCGCCTCGTCCTCGGCCGCGCCGAGCGCCACCATCAGCGGCAGGAGATGTTCCTCGCGCGGGTGCGCGAGACGCGCGGCGGGCGCGCGCTCCCAGCCGGCCAGCGTCGCCGAGCGCGCAGCCGCATCGCTCGTCGCGAGCGTGCTCTCCAGCCACGCGTCGAACGCGGCCGACGGCGCGCGCGCGGCCGGCCCGAAGGCGCGCAGGTTGTGATAGCTGAGGCCGCTGCCCACGACCAGGATGTCCTCGTCGCGCAGCGGCGCGAGCGCGCGTCCGAGCGCCAGGTGCTCGGCGGGCGCGAGGCCGCGCTTGAGCGACAGCTGCAGCACCGGCACGTCGGCCTTCGGCCAGATCACGGCCATCGGCGCGAACATGCCATGGTCGAAGCCGCGCGCCGCGTCTTCCGCGGACTCGATCCCCGCCGCGGCGAGCAGCTCGCGCACCCGCGCGGCGACGTCGGGCGCCCCCGGCGCCGGATACCGGATGCGGTAGGTGAAGTCGGGAAAGCCGCCGTAGTCGTAGAGCATCGGCGGCGCCGGATGCGTCTGCACCGTGAAGCGCGCCTCCTCCCAGTGCGCCGACAGCATCAGCACCGCGCGCGGCGTGCGGCCGATGTCGGCAGGCATGCGCGCGAGCGCGGCCTCGAGCCGGTCGTAGACGCCGCCCATCTGCTCTTTCATCCACGGCCAGGGGCCGCCGCCATGCGAGATGAAATAGGTGGGCAGGCGGGACGTGGACATGGCAGTGGATCCTGGAGCGGTTCGCCTCAGGATATCGCCTCCCGAATGTCCCGGGGGCGCGCCAGGGCGCGTCTCAGGCGGCCTGGCGGCGCAGCGTCAGTAGCACGGCACCGAAGGCCACGAAGATCGCGCCCATGCTGCGGTTGAGCCAGGCCGAGAAGCGCGGTCGCGCGAGCAGCGCGCGGGCGCGCGACGCGAGCAGCGAGTACGTGGCCAGCGACGCGAACGACAATCCCATGAACAACCCCGTCAGGACGAGGAACTGCGGCAGCAGCGGCGCGCGCACGTCCAGGAACTGCGGGAACAGCGCCGTGAAGAACAGGATCGGCTTCGGATTGGTGCTCGCGGTCAACAGCGCCTCGCCGAACAGGCGCGCGCGCGCCGGCGGCGCGAGGGGCATGTCGCCGGCGGCCGGCACCAGGGTGACGCCGCGTCCCGTCAGCTGGCGGATGCCGACGTAGAACAGGTAGCCGGCACCCAGCAGCTTGACGCCGCCGAACAGCAGCGCCGACGACTGCAGCACCACGCCCAGCCCCAGCATCGCGGCGGCCGACAGGCAGAACAGCCCGCACACGTTGCCCAGCGTCGACCAGATCGCGGTGCGCGGCCCCCAGGCCATGCTGTTGCGCAACGCAAGCAAGGTGGCCGGGCCCGGGCTCACGATGGGCACGGCGGCGACGGCGGCGAAGGCGATCAGGGTGTGGGGTTGCATGGCATGCCCATTGTCACGGCGCCGGTTCATGCGCGATCTTCGTCCGACGACGCCGCAGGGACTTGCGTCTGCGGCCACGCCGCTGCCCGCGTTCCCGGGCAACATGGCGGCTTTCCTCGCCGAGGCCTTTCGCCATGCTGCTGCGTCCCCTTCTTCTCGCCGCGCCGATCGTGCTCGCCCTCGCACCGGCGCATGCGCAGGACGCCGCCGCCGGCGGCATGGCGTTCCAGCAATGCGCCGAGTGCCACAGCCCGGGCAACGCCGACGGCGCGGGGCCGGGGCTCAAGGGCGTGGCGGGACGCCGCGCCGGCTCGAAGGAAGGCTTCATCTACAGCCCCGCGATGAAGAAATCCACCGTCGTCTGGGATGCCGCGACGCTGGACGCCTTCCTGGCCGACCCCCGCGCCGCCGTGCCCGGCACGACGATGGCCTACGCCGGCGACGACGATGCCAAGGAACGCGCCGACCTGGTGGCGTACCTGAAGACGCTCAAGTAGCCGGCAACGCACGCGGGCCGTCGCCCGCGACGGCCGGCACGTCGCTGTCGTCCTTCAGCTCGATGCCGGTGACGCGCCGGCGCTGCGACTCGCGCACCAGCCACGCGATGCGTGCGGCCGCGCCGGCCAGCGGCAGCCCTTCGGGGCGGATGTTGCTGACGCAGTTGCGCTCGCTGTCGGCGCGCCCCGTCTTCGGCGCCCACGTGAGGTAGGCACCGAGGCTGTCCGGCGAGCTCAGGCCCGGGCGCTCGCCCAGCAACACCAGCACCAGCGACGCGCCGACGCGCTCGCCGATCTCGTCGCCGAGCGCGACGCGCGCCTGCGTGGCGACCACGACGAGCCCGACATCGATGCCCAGCGCGCGCAACGCCGACACCAGCGGGACGGCATGCGTCTGCGCCGCGATCGCGGACAGGCCGTCGCCGATCACGATGCACAGGCCCTCGTCGACGTCGTGTTCGAGCGCACTGCGGCTGGCGTGCGCCAGCTGCCGTCCGAGGTCGGGACGCGTCAGGTACTCGGCGCGCGACGTGGCGCGGCTGGCGACGGTCACCGCGTCCAGGCCCTCGGCGTGCAGGTCGGCCACCAGCTCGTCGACATCCAGCGGCAGGTGCACCGCGTCGCGCGCGCTCGCGTGCGCGGCCGCGAAGCGCAGCACCTCGGCGGTGGGCAGGCTGGTGCCGGAGCGCCCCAGCGATATACGCGCAGGGGTATGTCGGCGCAGTGCGGTCCAAGGATCGGCGGCCGGCGCCGGCGCGTGGGTCGGCGCCTCGCCGCTGTCCCAATGCACCGGCTGGTCGGGCAGCGTGCCGGTCATGCGCCGGCTCCCGACAGCAACCCCTGCGCGGTCGACATCGCCTGCGCCAGCGCCGGCATCGCCGTGACGCTGCGCAGCGCGCCGTGCTCGTCGGTGATGCCCATCGCGTTCAGCCAGGCCTCGAACTCCGGAGCGCGCGTCCGGCCGAGCAGCTTGCGCGCGAACAGCGCGTCGTGGAACGAGGTGCTCTGGTAGTTCAACATCACGTCGTCCGCGCCCGGCACGCCCATCATGAAGTTCAGGCCGGCGCTGGCGAGCAGCACCAGCAAGGTGTCCATGTCGTCCTGGTCGGCCTCGGCGTGGTTCGTGTAGCAGATGTCGCAACCCATCGGCAGGCCCAGCAGCTTGCCGCAGAAGTGGTCCTCGAGGCCGGCGCGGATGATCTGCTTGCCGTCGTACAGGTACTCGGGCCCGATGAAGCCGACGACGGTGTTGACCAGCAGCGGCCGGTAGCGGCGCGCCACGGCGTAGGCGCGCGCCTCCAGCGTCTGCTGGTCGACGCCGCGGTGCGCGTCGGCCGACAGCGCGCTGCCTTGCCCCGTCTCGAAATACATCACGTTGTCGCCCAGCGGCCCGCGCTTGAGGGCCAGCGCCGCGGCGTGCGCCTCGTCGAGCAACGCCAGCGACACGCCGAAGCCGCGGTTGGCCTGCTCCGTGCCGGCGATCGACTGGAACACGAGATCGACGGGCGCACGCTGCTCGATCGCGCGCAGCGTGTTCGTGACGTGGGTCAGCACGCAGGCCTGCGTGGGAATGCGCTGGCCGGCGATCAGGTCGTCGAGCAGGTGCAGCAGGCGCACCAGCTGCGGCACGCTGTCGGCCGCCGGATTGATGCCGATCACCGCGTCGCCGGCGCCATACATCAGGCCGTCGACGATGCTCGCCAGGATGCCGGCGGCGCTGTCGGTGGGGTGGTTGGGTTGCAGGCGCACGGCCAGCGAGCCGGGCAGGCCCAGCGTGTTGCGAAAGCGCGTGACGACGCGGCAGCGGCTGGCGGCGAGGATCAGGTCCTGGTTGCGCATGATCTTGCTCGCCGCGGCCGCCATCTCGGGCGTCAGGCCCGGCGCGAGCGCGGCGAGCGACGCGGCGGTGGCGGCGTCCGACAGCAGCCAGTCGCGCAGGGCGCCGACCGTCAGGTGGCGCACCGGCGCGAACGCGGCGGCGTCGTGCGTGTCGACGATCAGCCGCGTCACCTCGTCGCTCTCGTACGGCACGACGGCCTCGGACAGGAACGTGGCGAGCGGCACGTCGGCCAGCGCGGCCTGCGCGGCGACGCGCTCCTGCGCCGTCTCCGCACCGACGCCGGCCAGTTGGTCGCCCGAGCGCGCCGGACTCGCCTTGCCCATCAGCTCGCGCAGATCGGCGAACCCGTAGACCTTGTGACCGACCGTGGCGCGATAGCTCATGCCTTGGACGATACCCCGCATCGCCCGGGCGCGGGTAGCGTCAGCGCGGCCTTTTCAGCCGTGCGACTTCCTGCTCCAGCTCGGCGATGCGCCGGTCTCGCTCGGCGATCGCCGGAACCACCTCGTCCACGGGGATCAACCGGGGAATGTGCTGCGGGCAATTGGCGTCCCACGCCTTGACCGTGAACACGATCGCCTGCTCGGCGCGCGCCTTGTAGCCGGCGGGCATCAGGCGTTCGATCAGCGCCGGATCGGTCTCGACGCGCGCCTCGCCCCAGATCTTGAGCCGCTGGCGATGCGCATAGTCCATCAGGAACAGCTGCGCCTTCGGGTTGTCCTGCAGGTTGCCGGTGGAAACGAACTGGCGGTTGCCGGTGAAGTCGGCGAACGCCAGCGTGTGCTCGTCCAGCACGCGCAGGAAGTCGGGTGGGCCGCCGCGATGCTGCACGTAGGGCTGGCCGTCGAGGTTGGCGGTGGCCATGAACAGCGTGGTCTGCGCCTCGATGAAGCCGCGCACGTCGTCCGTGATGTCGCTCTGGAAGCCGCGGCCCTGCTCCATGCGCGCGTACGCGTGACGCGAGCCGCGCGCCTCCTGCAGCGCCTTCACGGTGGGCGTGAAGACGATCGAGGCCGGGGTCGTGATGCGGGACATGAGGTTTCCTTCGGGGCCGCGACGGCGTGCCGCGGCATGGAGGAACGATGGTTCCTTCCAATAAATTCCACCAGCCGCTACGATCTGGAATCACTATTCCATATTTCGGGAGTATCGGATGGATCGACTCGACGCGATGGCGGTCTTCCTCGCCGTGGTGGACGAAGGCAGCCTGTCGGCCGCCGGCCGCCGGCTGGCCATGCCGCTGGCGACCGTCAGCCGCAAGCTCGCCGAGCTCGAGGACCATCTCGGCGCGCGCCTGCTCAACCGCTCGACGCGCCGGCTCGAACTCACCGGGCCGGGACGCGCCTACGAGCAGGCGTGCAGACACATCCTCGACGAGGTCGACGGCGCCGAGCGCGCGGTCGCCGGCGAGTACGACACGCCGCGCGGCGAGCTGGCGATCGCCGCGCCCATCGTGTTCGGCCGGTTGCACGTGCTGCCGATCGTCAACGAGTTCCTGCGCACCAACGCCGAGGTCGACGTGCGGCTCGCGCTCGGCGACCGCGTCGCGCACCTGCTGGACGAGCACGTCGACGTCGCCGTGCGCATCGGCGTGCTGCCCGACAGCCGCCTCAACGCCGCGCCGCTCGGCCACCTGCGCTCTGTCGTCTGCGCCAGTGCGGCCTACCTCAAGGCGCACGGCACGCCGCGCACGCCGGCCGACCTCGCCGCGCACCGCTGCATCACGTTCGAGGCCACGTTCCCCGGGCCGTGGCGCTTCGCCGGCGGTGCGTCGTTCATGCCGGCGCGGCCGCGCCTGGTCGTCAACACCGCCGAGGCCGCCGTCGATGCAGCGGTGGCGGGGTTGGGGGTGACGCGCGTGCTGTCCTACCAGGCCGACGCCGCGTTGCACGCGCGGCACCTGCGCCTGTTGCTGCGCCAGTTCGAGCCCGCGCCGGTGCCCGTCAACCTGGTCTACGACGGCCAGCAGCGCGTCACGTCGAAACTGCGCGCCTTCATCGACTTCGCGGCGCCCCGCCTGCGCGAGCGGCTGGCCGCCCTGCGCGCAGAATGATCGGCATGACCATCGCCATCGATCCCCGCACGCTGCTGCGCCAGATGTTCGACGCCGCCATCGCCTCCGCGCAGCCCGCGCTGTGCCTGCCGCCGTACCTGCCCGAGCCGCCGTCCTCGCCCAGGGGGCGCACGATCGTCATCGGCGCCGGCAAGGCGTCGGCCGCGATGGCGCGCGCGCTGGAGGATCACTGGCCCGGGCCGCTGGAAGGCCTGGTCGTCACGCGCTACGGCTACGCAGTGCCGTGCGAGCGCATCGAGATCGCGCAGGCCGCGCATCCGGTGCCCGACGAGGCCGGCCTGCTCGCCTCGCGGCGCCTTGCCGGGAAAGTCACCGGCCTGACCGCGGACGACCTGGTGATCGCGCTGGTCTCCGGCGGCGGCTCGTCGCTGCTGGTCGCGCCCGCGCCGGGGCTGACGCTGGCCGACAAGCGCGCCGTCAACTCCGCGCTGCTCGCGAGCGGCGCGACGATCTCCGAGATGAACTGCGTGCGCCGCCACCTGTCCGCGCTGAAGGGCGGCCGGCTCGGCGCGCTGTGCCATCCCGCGCGCGTCGTCACGCTGCTGATCTCCGACGTGCCCGGCGACGACCCGCGCGACATCGCCTCCGGCCCGACGGTGGCCGACCCGACGACCTGCGCCGATGCGCTGGCCATCATCGACCGCTACCGGATGGCGGTGCCCGACGCCGTCCGCCGCGTGCTCGGGTCGGGCGAATGCGAGTCGGTCAAGCCCGGCGACCCGCGGCTCGCGCGCAGCGAGATCCGCATGATCACCGCGCCGCAGATCGCGCTGGAGGCCGCGGCGCAAGTGGCTCGCGCCGCCGGGGTGCCGGCCCACATCCTCGGCGACAGCCTAGAAGGCGAGTCACGCGACCTCGGCAAGGCCATGGCCGGCATCGCGCGCCAGGTCGCGCTGCGCGGCCAGCCGTTCGAGGCACCCTGCGTGCTGCTGTCCGGCGGCGAGACCACGGTCACCGTGCGCGGCGCCGGTCGCGGCGGCCGCAACGTCGAGTTCCTGCTGTCGCTGGCCGTGGCGCTGGACGGACTCGCGGGCGTGCACGCGATCGCGGGCGACACCGACGGCGTCGACGGCGCCGAGGAGATCGCGGGCGCGCTCGTCACGCCCGACACGCTCGCGCGCGCGTGGGCGGCGGGCGTGAACCCGCGC
>FSXQ01004445.1_pt1 | contig 22262 bp, 21 predicted proteins | sample 1638011 | NCBI WGS metagenome assembly FSXQ01 (sample SAMEA3914789, study PRJEB12502) | metagenome | biome: forest; material: soil | place: Canada | collected 2011-07-03 | depth 0.3 m | reverse complement strand
GCGCGTCGAACGCCTGCGCATGTTCGACACCGTGCGCTTCGCGCAGAAGGCGTGCTCCAACACGCACGTGCTGCGCCTGCTGCGCGAAGCGCACGGTGTCGAACATGCGCAGGCGTTCGACGCGCTCGCGGATGGTGGCGGCGTCGTACACCCACAGCGGCGTGGCGTGGGCCTCGGCGAGCGATTGCAGGCGGTCGGCGGTGAAGGCGGCGGGAGCGGGGTGCTGGAGCGTGGTCATGGCCGACATGGTGGCCGCTGCCGGCATATCAGTCCAATGCTTTGATTTGGCGATGGCTTTCGGATTTGATATGGTGTCGCGATGTCCCTGCCACTCACCCACCGCCACGTCGAGGTGTTCCGCGCCGTGATGACGGCTGGCAGCGTCACCGGCGCGGCCGAGGCGCTGTTCACGTCGCAACCCACCGTCAGCCGCGAGCTGTCGCGCATGGAGCAGCTGTCCGGCCTCCAGCTGTTCGACCGCGTGCGCGGCCGGCTGCAGCCCACGGCGCAGGCCTGGGCGCTGTTCGACGAGGTGCAGCGCTCGTACGCCGGCCTCGAGCGCGTGGCCGACACCGCGCTGCGCCTGCGCCAGTTCACCGAGGGCCAGCTGTCGCTCGCCTGCCTGCCGGCGTTCTCGCATGCGCTGCTGCCGGGCGCCTGCGCGCGCTTCCAGGCGGCGCATCCGGGGGTGAGCGTGTCGGTGAACCCGCTCGAGTCGCCGCTGCTGGAGGAGCGCCTGGCCGCGCAGGCGCACGACCTGGGCGTGACCGAGCACGACGGCGAGCTGGCCGGCGCGCGGCCCGAACTGCTGTTGGAGCTCGACGAGGTGGCCGTGCTGCCCGAGGGCCATCCGCTGCTGGGCAAGACGCGCCTGGCGCCCGCCGATTTCCGCGGCCACGCGTTCGTCAGCTTCCACCCGCGCGACCGCTACCGGCAGTGGGTGGACAAGGCCTTCGCCGACGCCGGCGTCGACCGCCAGCTCGCGGTCGAGACCGACAGCGCCGTGGCCGTCTGCGCGATGGTGAGGCACGGGCTGGGGCTGGCGATCGTCAATCCGCTCACGGCGCTCGCGCTGGCCACGCCGGGCGCGGGCATCGCGGTGCGGCCGTTGACGTTCACGATCCCGTTCCGCGTGTTCGCGGTGCGGCCGGCGCATCGGCCGGGCAATCCGCTGGTGGCGCGCTTCCAGGCGGCGTTGAAGGACGAGTGCGAGGCCTTGCGCGGCGCGGTCGCGCGCGCGTGGGCGCGCCCGCGCAAGCGCTGAGCCGGCCGTGTTCGCTGGCGGCGAAGCGCGCGTTGGCGAGCGGAGAACCCGCGACGGGGCGAGGGGCGGCGCGAGCGCCTAGAGTGGGCTGGTTGCCGAACAGGAGAGGCCCGCCATGACCGCCAAGAAGCTCGATCCCGCCCAACTGCCGGCGCTGCTGTCCCAACTCCCCGGCTGGACGCTCGATCCCGCCGCCGCCGCGATCTCGCGCCACCTGGAGTTCGCCGACTTCAACGAGGCTTTCGCGTTCATGACGCGCGTGGCGCTGGAGGCCGCGAAGCGCGACCACCATCCCGACTGGTCGAATTCGTACAACGTGGTCGACGTGACGCTCACGTCGCACGACGCGGGCGGGCTGACGATGCGGGACATCGAACTGGCGAGGTTCGTCGACCGCGTGGCGGCGGGCACGGGCGCGTCCGCGTGACGCGCGCGCCCGGGCGCGGGACGCTCATGGCGATTTCGCTTGAGGCGCCTCGGCAGAGGTCGGCCCTGCGACTGCGCGCAGGCTGACAGGCTCGGTGGGGCGCCTCAGTCCCGCTGGCGCGACGTGCCCACCATGACGTCTACCATCGACACCTCCGGCGCTCCGCCCAGCAGCGACAGCCCGGTCATGCCCAGCGCGCGCGGGATCTGGCCCGTGAGATGGGCGAAGCGCGAGCCGTTGTCGGCGAACACCGCGAAGGTGCCGAAATGGCTCTCGTCGTACTGGTTGGCGAACCAGGCGAGCGTGCCGGCTTCCTTGTCGACCAGCGGCTGGCAGTCGCGCATCATCTGGGCGACCTCGGCTTCCTTGCCGGGCTTGGCCTTGAAGCGCAGCACCAGGCCCTTGGTGACGCCTTCGAGCACCTTGGGCAGCTTGCTGCCGAGGATCTCGATCTTCGTGGTGGCCGGCGCGGCCGTCATCAGGCGCTGCTCGGCGCCCAGGATGTGGGCCATGGCGGTGCCGCCCACGTGGTCCGCGCGCGCGGCCTCGTCGTCGAAGCACGAGTACACGCCGAACTCGCCGCGCATGTAGCGGATGCCGAACCACGCCTGCGTGGTCTTTTCCCAGGAGACCTCGGTGGCGAGGTCCTCGAGGAACGTGTCCATCGTGTCCTCGTCGGTTTGCGATTCGAAGCGGAGCAGCAGGGCTTTGGTGATCATCAGGGTCCTTTCGGGAGTCTGCGGGCCACCGCCCCCGGCGATGGCTCTTCCTTGAGGCCTATCCTACCCAAGGTCGCGGACGGTTGCGCGGGGAGTGTCCCTTGGCGGACACAGTCGCGGCACGCGCCTACGCGTCGGCCACCTCGCCGATCAGCTCGTCGATCGGCGCCGGCTCGTGCAGCAGGTAGCCCTGCGCGAAGTCGACGTCCAACTCGTGCAGGCGTTCCAGCACGGCGGGCTTGTCGACGAACTCGGCGACGGTGGTGAGGCCCATCACCTTGGCGACGTCGGCGAAGCAGCGCACGGCCACCTCGTCCAACGGGTCGTCGACGAGGTCGCGCACGAACTGGCCGTCGATCTTGAGCGTGTCCACGCGCAGCGTCTTCAGGTAGCCGAACGACGCGGCGCCCGCGCCGAAGTCGTCCAGCGCCACCTTCACGCCGATGGCGCGCACCTCGTCGATGAACACGGCGGCGTCGGCGATGCTGGTGACGGCGGCGGTCTCCGTGATCTCCAGGCACAGGGCGCGGCACAGCGCCGGCCCGGCCTTGCCCAGCAGCTCGAGCGCCCAGCGGTGGAACGTGCGGTCGCCCACCGACTGGCCGGACAGGTTCACGCTCAGCAGCTCGATGCGCGACGGGTCGGGCAGGGCGCTCATCCAGTCGACGACGTGGCGCAGCACCCAGCGGTCGATGCGCGACGCGAGGTGGAAGCGTTCGGCGGCCGGCAGGAACGCGCCCGGCGCCACCAGCGGGCCGTTGCCCTGGCGCATGCGCAGCAGCACCTCGGCGTGCACGCCGCGGTCGGGATCGTGCGGGCCCTTGAGCGGCGTGAGGCGCTGCGCGTACAGCGCGAAGCCGTCGTCGTCGAGCGCGTTCTCGATGCGTGTGACCCACTGCATCTCGTGCTGCCGCTCGCGCATCGCGACGTCGGTGTCGAACCACGTGTGCACGCGGTTGCGGCCGGCCTCCTTGGCGGCGTAGCACGAGGTGTCGGCGGCCTGCTGGATGGCGGCGGTCGTCTGCCAGCGGCGATCGACGGGCACGAGGCCGATGCTCAGGCCGATGCGGAAGCGGCGGTCCTCGTGCGTGAAGCGGAAGTCGTCCATGCGGTCGCACAGCTTCTGCGCGACCCGCTGCGCCTGGTCGACGGTGCAGCGCTCCATGAGGATGGCGAACTCGTCGCCGCCCAGCCGCGCCACGGTGTCGCGGGTGCGCACGCTGTCGGTGAGCATGCGCGCCATCTGCTGCAGCAGCTGGTCGCCGACGGCGTGGCCGCAGGCGTCGTTGACCAGCTTGAACTGGTCCAGGTCGATGTACAGCAGCGCGTGCTCGCCGCCGCTGTCGTACGCGGATTGCAGCAGGCGGTCGAGGCGCGTCTCGAACTCGGTGCGGTTGACGAGCGCCGTGAGCGCGTCGTGCGTGGCGCGCCAGCTCATCTCGCCGGTGAGGCGGCGCTGCTCGCTGACGTCGTGGAACACCAGCACCGTGCCCAGCACCGTGCCGTCGTCGCGGCGGATGGGTGCGATCGATTCCTGGATGCCGAACTCCTCGCCGTTGCGCGAGAGCAGCAGCGTGGCGGCCGTCTCGGCCACGCGCTTGCCCTGTTCGAGACAAGCCTTCACGGGATCCGGCGACGGCTCGCGCGTGCCCTCGTCGACGATGTGGAACACCTGCGTCAGCACGCGGCCGATGGCCTCCAGCGACGTCCAGCCGGTGAGCCGTTCGGCCACCGGGTTGAGCCACGTGATCTGGCCGCGCGCGTTGGTGGTGATGACGGCGTCGCCGATGGATTCGAGCGTCACGCTGAGCAGCGAGCGATCCTCGGCCAGGCTCGCGGCGAGCTCGCGCAGCTCGGTGATGTCCCAGTTGGCGCCGATGAGGCGGATCGGCTTGCCGCTCGCGTCGCGCATCGCGCGCGCGGTGCCGCGCAGGTGGCGCACCGTGCCGTCGTCGTGCACGACGCGGAAGTCGCGATCGAGCAGGCGGTCGCCGTCGGCGGCCGCGCGCATCGCCTCCTGGATCAGGGGCAGGTCGTCGGCGTGGATGCGCTGGTTCCACAGCAGCACCGGCGACGCGCGGCCGCCGCTGCTGTCGCCGAACAGCTGGTACATGCGGGCGTCCCAGATGAGCTCGCCGGTGCCGATGATCAGCTCCCAGATGCCGATGCCGCCGCTCTCGGTGGCCACCGCCACGCGGTCGTTGATCTCCTTGATCTCGAGGCGCTGCGCGATCTTGTCGCTGATGTCCTGGAACGCGCCGACGAGGCGCACCGGCACGCCCGCCGCGAACTCGGCGGAACCGACGGCGCGCACCCACAGCCGCTTGCCGTCGGCGCGGATGAACGGCAGCTCGAGATCCCACGGCGTGCCCTCGCGCATGGCCGTGTTCACGGCGTCCTCGATGGTGTCGCGCGATTCGGGCGCGTAGAAGTTCAGCGCGGTGTGGAGGTCGGGCACGTAGCCGTCGTCGACGCCGTGGATGCGGCGCGTCTCGCGCGACCACACCACGTGGCCGGTGACGAGGTCGACCTCCCAGCCGCCGATGCCCGCCATCTGGCCGGTGCGGTCGAGGAAGGTCTCGCTCTTGCGCAGGTCTTCCTCCTGCCGCTTGCGCTCGGTGATGTCGAACGTGACCGACAGGTAGCCGACGATGCGGCCGCCGGCGTCGACCTCGGGGATGAGGGTCTGCTGCACCCATTCCTGGCGGCCGTTGATCAGCGCCGGCGACTCGAAGCGCCGCACCTCGCCCTGCAGCGCGGCCTCGACGTGCGGGCCGATGTGCCGCCACTCGTCCTCGCCGCGGAAGGCGCGATGCACCATGCCGACGAGCATCGCCGGGTCGATGCCGTACACGCGCCGCATGTGTTCGTTGGCGTAGGTGCACGTGCCCTGGGTGTCCATGCGCACGATGGTGGCCGGCAGGTTGTCGGTGATCGTGCGCAGCCGCTGCTCGCTGTTGGCCAGCGCCGTCTCGGCCTTGTGGCGCGCGGTGATGTCCAGCGACATGACGTAGTAGCCGTCGACGCCGCCGTTCGCGTTGAAGTCGGGCACGTAGCTGACCATGAACACCGAGTCGCGCTGCGTGGCCATGCCTTGCCGCTCGAAGTGCATGGTGCGGCCCGCGAGCGCGCCTTCCACGTACCCGGCGAGCTCGTCGCGCGTCTTCCTGCCCATCATCTCGGTCATCGTGCGGCCGATGAACGATTCGTGCGGCACGCCGAACAGCGTCGTGAACGCGGCGTTGGTGAAGCGGTAGGTCTCGGTCTTGTCGACGTACGCGATGCAGGCCGGCATGTTGTCGGCGATGGCGCGCAGTCGGCGCTCGCCGAGCTCGAGGCGGCTGCGGCTTTCCACCAGCGCGGCGGTCATCGCGCCGCGCAGCTTGAGCTCGCGCAGGATGAAGATGGCGCCCGAGGCGAGCGCGGTCACCAGCAGCATCAGCGTGATGCCGGCGTGGATCTCGGCGGCGTGGCGCACGTCGCGGCCCGCGCTGATGCGCTCCTCGAAGCGCCGGCCTTCGGCGGCGATCATGGCGGAGGCGAAGCTGTCGATGTCGTGGCGCACCTGGCGCGCGCCGCCGTCGAACAGCAGCGCGCGGGCCTGGTCGGCGCGCTCGGGTGCGAACGCGATGGCCTTGTCCAGGCGCGCGAAGTGCGCCCCGACGGCGTCGCGCAGGCCGGCCAGCAGGTGCAGCTGCGCCGGGTCGTCGGCCACGGCCACGGCGAGGTTGGACAGGTTGTATTGCGCGGTCTCGGCCGCCTCGTGATAGCGGGTGAGGCCGTTGGGCGAGCCCAGCAGGGCGCCGCGCTGCGCCGACTCGGCGTCGAGCACGGCCAGCGACACGGCCTGCACCGCGAGCACGCTGGTACGCGTGCGATCGGCCCAGCCGGCGGTCTCGTCGAGGCGAACGGATTGCTCGTGGGTCGTCCAGGCAATGACGCCCAGTGCGACCACCCCGATGGCGACCACGAGTGCAAACGCGCGCCGCAAGCGCGCGGAAGATCGATTCATGCTCGAAGCAGCCTGGTATCGCCCGGACCGGTCTGACGCCGTCCTGGGCGCAACCACCCTCGTGCCAGTCTACGGCGGCCGGCGGCGCGTGGCACGGCGGCGGCTTCATGGTTCTCCCTCGGTCCGTGCGTCAAATTGCCGCGTGCGAGCGCGAATCGCTCGGCAGGACGGCCGTTCAGCCGCCGGCCGAAGCGCGTCACGCCACTGCCCTACACTGGCCTCAATGCCTGTCTTCGAGATCAAGCCCGTCTTCATCGACGGCACCGACGCTGCCGCCGAGTGGGTGGACGACCAGCACTCCGCCTGGAACGAACCGCTGCTGCGCACCACCGCGCCGCTGGCCGAGCGCTGGGTGGCGCCGACGCTGGAGCTCTACCGTTCGGAGAAGAGCGCCACCGCGGTGCTGTTCCATCCGACGGCGCACGTCGTGTCGCAGGGCGTGCGCGACGAGCTGTCGCATTTCCCCGAGCTGGAGTTCCTGCCGGTGCATGTGGACGGCTACGGCCAGTTCTACGCGATGCACGTGCTCACCAGCTGCGAGCTGCCGCCGGGCAGCGAGGCCGATACGGGACCGGGTACCGACATCGCGCTGATCCGCGCGTTCCCGAAGTCCTTCGACGCGCCGATGCCGTTCTTCCGCATCCGCCACCCCGGCACGCTCACCGCGACCGGCATGGCCGTGTGCGTGCCCGACATCTACGCGAGCGAGGCCGCGGCCACGGCGGTGATGCGCGTGGCGGGCAAGTTCCTGCGCGCGGTGCGGGTGCCGACGGCTTGACGGTCGAGCCGCTGCCCGAAGCCGGCCCCGCGCCGGTCGCCCCGGCCGAGCCGCCGGTTCCGCCGAGCCGCCGCCAGGCCCTGCGCGACGCCTGGGTGGGCGCGCTCGTGTTCGGCCTGCTCGGGCCGCTGTTCGGCGGGGCGCCGCTGATCGTGTTCTTCGCGATCGCGGGCGCGATCTCCGGCGGTGCCGAAAAGGGCTTCGTCTGGGCGCTGCCGATCATGTTTGCGTTCTTCTTCGGCGGCTGGGGCATCGGGCTGGCGTGGGCCGGCCTGCCATGCCTGCTGACCGGCGTGATCTCCGCGGCGTGGCGTCGACGCGTCGGCCCCGACCGCACGACCCTGGCCTCGGTGGCGGCCGGCGCCGCGCTGTGCGTGGCGTTCCCGTTGCTGGTGCGGCTGCTGCACGCGCAGCGCGCGCCCGACGGTCCCATCCCGTTCGTGGACGACTCGTTCTTCGACATGCTGGGCCGCTACGCGATGATCGCGTGGCTGCCCGCATTGTGGGCGATGTGGGGGTGCGAAGGCGTGATGGGCAGCCACCGGCTCGCGCGCCGGCTGCGCGTCCGCGCGTCCAGCCCCCAGGCGGGGGATGGGACGGCGTGACGCGGCTGCCGACAATGCCGCGTCCGCGTCTTCCCGGCCCATCGATGCGTTCCCTTCGACTTCTCGCGGCGCTGCCGCTGCTGCTGTCCGCCACGGCCTTCGCGTCGCCCGCGGAAACCACGCGGCGCCTGAACTGCGAGCACGTCGATCCGACCGAGCCCGCGGTCGAGGCCACGCTCATTCGCCAGTTCGGCGGGGGCCTGGTCAAGCGAGGCTCGCCGCACGTGTTGCTGATCCAGGCGGGTGGCCATGAGGTTCGCCTCGAGGACAAGCCGCCGCACGACGAGCCGTTCGCAGGCGTCCACCGCTGGTTCTGCGATCGCCGGGGCGGCTTCATCCTGCTGCGCACGGACGAGGGCAGCGTCGCCACCGGCACGCTGGTCAACGAAGCCACGGGCGCCGTCACGCCCGGCGGCCAGGACGTGGTGTTCTCGGAAGACTGGCGCGCCTATTTCGCCGAGGAGCAGCCCGACGGGCTCGACGGCACGCAGTGGAAGATCTACGGCGTGAAGGGCGAGCTGTCGTGGGCCGGCGACAACCTCATCCCCGATCGCCAGCATCCCGATCGCAACGTCGCGTACCTCGACGAGCCGCGCTGGAAATCCACCGGCGAGTTCGTCGCGCAGGCCACGTGCATCACGGCCAACGAGAAGAAATGGCCGGTGACGCTGAAGAAGCTCGGCGGCAAGTGGGACTGGTCGCCGCGCGCGGACTGCCCGGCGGAGCGCGTGGCGCCCTGAGTCTTGGACGTCAGCGCCGCGGCTCGGCGGGCAACTGCTGCAACGCCTTGACCGGCTGCAGTCCGAAGTAGCGGCGCCCCTTCGCGGACGCGCCGAGCACCCAGACCCACCACAGGCACAGCCCCGGCGCGACGGCTTCCTGCATCAATCGGCCGCCCGCGCGTGCCGAGTCGCTGCCGTACACCGTCGTGTCCGGCAGCAGCTCGCAGCACAGCAGCATGGCCGCCAGCGTCGCGAGGGCGAGCGCGCGCGCCCATGAGCGGCGAGTCCACAAGCCGACGAGCGTGGTCGCGCAGACGGCCGAGACGGCGGCCCGCACCAGCAGGGACACGCCGAGCACCGACATCGACACGCCCGGCCGCTCGCCGCCGATCGCGATGAGGGACAGCCGCACGACGCCGAGCAGGGTCATCGAGCCCAGCAACGCCAGGAGCGCCATGAAGAACCACAGGGACAGCGGTCGCGGCGCCGACGGCGCCGAGGCAACTTCGCTCGCCAGCGCGGCTGGCGGTCGATACGGGTTGTCCGAGGTCACCGCGCCTCTGCCGGCAGCAGTCCGAAGTAGCGGCGCCCCTTCGCGGAGAACGCGAGCGCCCAGCCCCACCACACGCACAGCGCCGGCAGCAGGACGTACTGCGCCAGGTCGCCGCCGGCGCGCTCGGCGTCGCTCGCGTGGACGCCGTGGTCCTGCCGCATGACGCTGAAGACGACCAGGCCGGCGCAGCACAGCAGGCCCAGCCAGCGCGACCAGCGCCGGCGCCGCCAGAGTCCGATGATCAGCGTGACGCCGATCAACAGCTTGACGGCCTGGATGACCAGGAGGGTGACGAGCATGGCGTGCGTCGAGGCGCGCGGCGCGACGCGCGTCACGTCGGAGACCAGCATCGTCTCGCCGAAGAGCGCCGCGAGCGACAGCAGGGCCAGCGCCACGATCATCAGCCAGACGGAGATCGGCCGCGGCGACAGCTCGGGCTCCGGCGCGGCGTCGATGACGTCGGGGGTCGTTGCGACTGGCGGGCGATACGGATTGTCGGAAGTCATCGGTCGAGGCGCAGGCAGGGCGGCCGCGGCAGTGTGCCACGCGGCCTCAATGTTCGGCCTTGCCGGAACCCCGCAGCATGCCGTCCGCGTACCAGACGAAGAACGCGAAGAACAGTGCGAACAGAACGACCGCGGCGAGGGCGCCGACGCGCGCCCAGCGGCGCCAAGTCGCCGCATCGGTGACGACGCGCAGGCCCTGGCCGTGCCACCACGCCAGCGCCGGCTGCAGCAGCAGCGCCCACGCGAGCGTGGCCGCCAGCGCGACGACCACGGCGCCGACGGCGGCCATGCCCGCCATCTGCAGCCAGAACATCGCGTCGTCGCGCGAGGCCCACGGCGCGTGCAGGCCGGCCATCAGCGGCGCGGCCGCGGCGGGGCGGTGTTTGAGGAAAGGGTGAGCATCGAGGCTGCAGCATACCGACGATCCGCGAGCAGCGAGAATCGCGCGAGGACCTCGAGGCGCTCGGCGCGCGCGAGGTGTCGTGGCGCCATCCACCCGGCGCGGAGGAGCGGGCGCAGCGCAACCTGGAGACCGTCCTGGCCTGCACGAAAAAACTGGAGGCGCGCGACGAAGACGGCGTGACGGCGCTGCTCGTGGCTGCGCGCCATTTCCGCATGGACGCCGTGCTGCAACTCGCCGCGGCCGGCGCGGACATCAACGCCCGCGATCACGACGGCCGGACGGCGATCTGGTGCGCGGCGCCGGGCGAGTTCGCGGCGCTGGTGAAGGCGCATGCCGACATCCAGGCCGCCACGAAGTTCGGCCGCACGCTGCTGGCCAACGCGATCGTCGGCCTGCGCGGCCAGCAGGTGCTGGCGTACGTGCGCGCGGCGCTGGCGGCCGGCGCGCACGACAGCCGCGACGGGCAGGGCGAGCGGGCGTCGGAGTACGGGCTGAAGTGGCCGCGCGCGCACGACGCGCCGCCCGAGGACGTGGGCCGCGCGCAGGCCCGCGCTCTCGTCGCGGCGACTCAGGTCCGGTAGCTCGCGTCCATCCGGTCGAGCTTGCGCAGCAGCGCGGGCCACACGAACGCGCCGCCCTGGCTGGCGGTCTGCACGCGCATGGATTCGGCGACGCCGGCCACGATCTCCGGATGCACGTGCACCAGCGGGCCGCCGGCCTGCGCGGCGAGCTGGATCTGGCACGTCGTCTCGAAAATGTACATCGCCAGGAACGCGTCGGCGATGGACGCACCCACGGTCAGCAGGCCGTGGTTGCGCAGCATCAGGTAGTTGGCGCGGCCGAGGTCGGCCTGCAGGCGCGGCTTCTCGTCGTCGCGCAGGGCCACGCCTTCGTAGTCGTGGTACGCCAGCGAGGCCAGCACGAACGTGGACTGCTGCGAGATCGGCAGCACGCCGCCCGCCTGCGCGCTCACGGCCACGCCCGCGCGGGTGTGCGTGTGCAGCACGCAATGCGCGTCGTCGCGCATGGCGTGGATCGAGCTGTGGATGACGAAGCCGGCGCGGTTGACGGGGAACGACGAGTCGCCGCGCTTGTTGCCGTCCTGGTCGATGAGCACCAGCGAGGACGCGGTGATCTCGTCGAACATCAGGCCGTACGGATTGATCAGGAAGCTGTGGTCGTCGCCCGGCACGCGCGCGGTGATGTGCGTGAACACGAGGTCGCTCCAGCCGTACGCGGCCACGAGGCGGTAGCAGGCGGCGAGGTCGCAACGCAGCTGCCATTCCTCGGCGCTGACCTTGTCCTTCAGGGACGGGATGTGCATGGCGGTCTCCTGGGTTGTCCTGCGCGCAGCATAGACCGTTCGCATGACGCGCGTTGACGCGCGGGAGACAGACCAGGTCTTCAGGCCACGTGCAGGCTCAGGCGGTCTTCGCGCATCCGCGCGATCGCATCGGCCACGCGGCTCAGCAGCGCCGCGTCGTCGTGCGTCCACAGGCGCGCGTCGCCCACCTGCTCGCAGCTGACGATGCCGCACAGGTGGTCCTCGGTGCCGATCACCGACTGCAGCAGCGCGCCCACGCGATGCGGCGCGAGATAGGCCGCACGATGCGCGATCAGGCGGCGGTCGGTGATCGCGTTCATGCTCATGAAGCTGCCGCGCGCGAGCAGTTCGCCGAGCCACGCCGAGGGCGCGTCGACCTGCAGCGAGACGGTGTCGACCAGCGGGCGGTCGACGAGCGCGTCGTGCCCGCCCAGGCGCGCGAGCACCGCGCGGCCGGGGGCGTCGGCGATCGTCCAGAACGCCACGCGCGAGCAGTACAGCCGGCGCGCGAGCCACGCGCCGAAGTAATGCGCGGCGGCCCGCTGGTCGATGACCTCGCGGGCGAGCCCGTCGGCGATGCGGGCGAGGAGCGGCTCGAAGTCCTTCACGACACCTTGAACGCGGAGACCGAGTGCGCGAGATGCTCGGCCTGCGTTCGCATGCTGTCGGCGGCCGCCGCGGATTCCTCCACCAGCGCGGCGTTCTGCTGCGTCACCTGGTCGAGCTGCGACACGGCTTGCCCGATCTGCTCGATGCCGCGCGTCTGCTCGGTGCTGGCGGCGCTGATCTCGCTGACGAGGTCGTCGACGCGCTTGATCTGCGTGACGATGCGCTGCATGGTCTCGCCGGCCTCGGCCACCTGGCGCGCGCCGTCGTCGACCTGGCCCACGCTGGCGGCGATGAGCTCCTTGATCTCGCGCGCGGCCTGCGCGCTGCGTTGCGCCAGCGCGCGCACCTCGCCGGCCACGACCGCGAAGCCGCGGCCCTGCTCGCCGGCACGCGCCGCTTCCACGGCGGCGTTGAGCGCGAGCAGGTTGGTCTGGAACGCGATGCCGTCGATCACGCCCACGATGTCGGCGATGCGGCGCGAGCTCTGCGTGATGTTGTTCATCGTGGCGACCACGTGGCCCACGACGTCGCCGCCGCGCAGCGCCACGTCGCGCGCCGAGGACGCGAGCTGCGAGGCCGCGCTCGCGTTGTCGGCGTTCTGGCGCACGGTCGACGTGATCTGCTCCATCGACGCCGCGGTCTGCTGCAGGTTGGCGGCCTGTTCCTCGGTGCGCTGGCTCAGGTCGATGTTGCCGGTGGCGATCTGCGCCGAGGCGGTGCCTACCGATTCCACGCCGCTGCGCACGTCGGACACGATCAGGCGCAGGTGATGCACCATGCCGCCGAGCGCGCGCGTGAGCTGGCCGGTCTCGTCCTTCGCGGACGAGTCGATGTGGCGCGTCAGGTCGCCGGCGGCCACGGCCTCGGCCACCGCCACGGCCGCGCGCAGCGGCACGGTGATGGCGCGCGCGATCAGCAGCCCCAGGCCTGCGGCCAGCGCCACGGCGGCGGCGATCATGGCGATCACCTGGTGCCGGCTGGATTCGTACGTCGCCTTGGCGGACGCCGCATCGGCGTTCGCGCCCTCGTCGTTGAATTTCGTGAGCTGGCGCATCGACGCGATGGCCGCGTCGAACGACTTGACCGCGCCGAGCACGCCAGGCAGCACCTGGTCGGCCTGGCCGGCGCGCGCCTGCGCGGCGCTCTGGTCGCTGAGCGCGGCGTAGGCCTGCCAGTCGCGCATGGCCTGCTCGTACAGCGACTTCTCCTGCGCATCGAACAGGAACGCGGCGTACTGCTTGCGCGCGCCCTCGAACTCGTCCCACGCCTGCTGGCGGCTGGCGAGCACCTTGTCCATGTCCTCGGGCTTGCTGACGCCCATGCGGTAGTCGCGCACGCGGATCCGGGTGGCGGCTTCCACCATGTGCGAGCTGTCGCGCACGCCCGAGACGCGGTACGTGAGGATCTGGTCGGCCACGCCGTACAGGCGCGAGAGCTTGGCGACCGCCATGCCGCCCAGCAGGGCCATCAGCAGCAGGACGCTGCCGAAGGCGAGCGCCAGTTTTCCGCGCACGGTAAGGGAATCGAGGAACGGCATGTCGGGAGTTCTCCTTGAACGATGCCGTGTTTATCGGTCAACGCGGCCTGACCCAAAGCTTAATTTACGTGTAAATATACACGTCTATTTACGTGTACGCAATTTGCTAGCATGTGCCCATGCCCAAGAAGACGTCTTCCCCCGCCCCCGCCAAACCTGTCCACGTGCGCGTGCGCCGCGGCAGCGCGGCCGACGCCGACCGCCTGCGCGACGAGCTGGTCGCCGCGGCGCTGTCCCTGTTCATCGAAGGCGGCATCGAGGCCGTGACGATGCGGGCACTGGCCACGCGCGTGGGCGTGTCCGCGATGACGCCGTACCGCTATTTCGAGGACAAGACGCACCTGCTGCGCGGGATCTGGCAGCACGTGCTGCAGGGCTCGATCGACGCGATGGGCGCGCGCGGCGCGGGCATCGAGGATCCGCGCGACCTGATCCGCGCGCAGGTCACCGGGTTCGCCGACTACTGGGAGGCGCACCCCGACCACTACCGGCTGGTCTACATGACCGAGCAGACCAACCGGCCGGACGAGCAGGGCAAGCTCACCACGCTGCCCGCCTACACCGCGGTGCTGGAGGCCTCGCTCGATTTGAGCCGCCGCCTGGCGCGCGTGGTCGGCGGCGACGAGGCGAACGCGAAGCTGGCGAGCGACATCCGCTTCATGATGGTCAGCGGCTACCTGCACTCGCGGCTGGTGAACCGGCGCTATCCGTGGATGCCGGCCGACGTGCTGCGGCCCGCGTTCATCGAGCTGGTGATCGACGCGATGACCACGTGCCTGCGCGAAGGCGCGCGCACGGCGCCGGTCGCGCCGTCGCTGTCACCCAGGAAGCGTGCGAAGGTTCAGCCGGGCCGTTGATCGGTCGACGGCTTCTGCCACAGGTTGATGCCGCCCTCGACGGCATGCTGGTCGATCGCGGCGAGTTCCTCGGGCGAGAAGTCGAGCCGCCTGATCGCGCCGGCGAGGTCGACGATCTGCTCGGGCTTGCTCGCGCCGATCAACGCCGACGTGACGCGCGGGTCGCGCAGCACCCAGGCCGTGGCCATCTGCGCCAGCGTCTGGCCGCGGCCGCGCGCGATGTCGTTCAGCGCCCGCACGTGGGCCAGGTTTTCAGGCGCGAGATGTTCGGGCTTCAGCGAGCCGCCTCCCTCGCGGCGGATGCGCGAGTCGTCGGGCACGCCGGCCAGGTACTTGTCGGTGAGCAGGCCCTGCGCGAGCGCGCTGAAGGCGATGCAGCCGGCGCCGGTGTCTTCCAGCGTGTCGAGCAGCTCGGGCTCGATCCAGCGATTGAGCAGGCTGTACGACGGCTGGTGAATCAGCAGCGGCACGCCCAGCGACGCCAGGATGGCCGCGGCCTCGCGCGTCTTGCCGGCCGAATAGCTGCTGATGCCGACGTACAGCGCCTTGCCTTGCCGCACGGCCGACGCGAGCGCCCCCATCGTCTCCTCCAGTGGCGTGTCGGGGTCGAAGCGGTGCGAGTAGAAGATGTCGACGTAGTCCAGGCCCATGCGCTTCAGGCTCTGGTCCAGGCTCGCGAGCACGTACTTGCGCGAACCGCCGCCCTGGCCGTACGGGCCGGGCCACATGTCCCAGCCGGCCTTGCTGGAGATCAGCAGCTCGTCGCGGTGCGGCCGGAAGTCGCGCCGCAGGTGTTCGCCGAAATTGATCTCGGCGCTGCCGTAGGGCGGGCCGTAGTTGTTGGCGAGGTCGAAGTGCGTGATGCCGTGGTCGAACGCGGTGCGCAGCATCTGGCGCTGCGTCGCCATCGGCGTGGTGTCGCCGAAGTTGTGCCACAGGCCCAGCGAGATCGCGGGCAGCTTCAGGCCGCTGCGGCCGCACGTGCGGTAGGGCATGCGGCCGTCGTAGCGGTGGGTGTCGGCGTTCCAGGTCATCGCGCGCTCGCTTGTCTCGTGTCGGAGGGGAGCGGCGATTCTGGCGCGGACGCGCGCCCGGCGGGATGACGAATCGAGCGGCCGCGATGCCGGAACGGGTATCGCGGGCGCCGAGGGGTCAGGCCGAGGGGTCAGGACTCTCCTCGGATCGCGCTGCTTCGTCGATTGATGGCTGCGATGCACCGGCGCGATTCGAGGCGAAGGCCTGACCCCGATCGAGCGCTGCTCCGGTGATCGGGGTCAGGCCTTCGCCTTCATCCGCGATTGGAGATCGCGGCTTCGTTCGGCAATGCGCCGCGGACGAAGGAGAGTCGTGACCCCTCCGTCCGCGTCGATTGATGACTGGCGCTCAGTCCTCGATCCGCGTGACCTTCGTGCCTTCCAGCGTCGCGCCGGCCATGATGCCCGCGTTGGTCATCACGAACGCCAGCGTCGGCGCGCGCGCCGCGTTGGCATCGACGGCGCCGTTGGCGCCCACTGTCAGCAGCGCCACCGAGGCGTCGACGCCGCCCGACCAGCCGTGGCCGGCCTTGAAGCGCTCCAGCGCGTCCTCGGTCATGAACAGGAACACCAGCGCGCGCGATTGCGCGCCGATCTGCCAGCCCACCGAGCCGGTGGTGGTGCGGTAGTAGCCCTCGACGTGGCCGTGCTCGCGCAGCTGGCCTTCGCCGTACGCGCCGCCCACCACGAGGCCGGCGGAGATCACGCGCGGGAACACGAGCACGCCGCGCGCCTTGCCCACCAGCTCGCGCGAGCCGGGGTTGCTGGCGTAGAGGCGTTCCAGCGTTTCCTGGTAGCTGGCGTCGACCGCGTGGCGCGATTCGGCGGTGCTGGGCGTGCCGCCCTCGGCGGGCTTGGTGACGCTGGCGGTGGTCGAGCAGCCGGCGAGCGCGGCGGCCGCGGCGAGGGCGGTGATGGAGATGAGGCGGGCAGTGTTCATGTTGAGCGTCCTGTTGTTGGCATGAGGGCGCCGGCCGACAGGCCTGGGCGCCACGGAAAGGCGGTTGACGCTCCCCGAGGGCAAATGCGGTGCCAGGCCTCGAATGCCGATTCTCAGGGCGCGGTCGGCGCCGCGCGGTCCGGCGCCGCCGCCGGCGCGGCCTGGCCGTCGGACACCACCGACGCCTCCACCGGCACCACCCCCGCCGGCGCGGTCGCGTCCGGCGTGGCGGCCAGCGTGACGACCGGGCCTTCAAGATCGGCCGGCCCTTGCGGATCGCCCGGCGGGCGCGCGCGCACGAGCCAGTCGATCATCCAGGCCACCGTCGTCTGGTCGCGCTCGAAGTAGTGCGTGTGCGCGCCCAGGCCCAGGCAGACCTCGACCTCGCGCGCCTCGAGCAGGCGGCCCTCGGCGGGCGGCGTCGGGTTGAAGTCGCCGTAGACGTCGACGCGGCCGAACGGGTCGTGGCCCACCGGGTTGAGCATCGGATGCTTCAGCGCGGCGTCGTGGTCGGCGTGGCTCCACAGCCAGCGGCCCACGTAGTCGCCGCTGCAGAACGCGTTCATCCAGCGCTGCACGCCGACGTCGGCCGCGCGCGGGCCGAACACGTTGCCGTTCTTCGCGAGCACCCAGGCGTACAGTCCCGGGAAGCGCGCGCCGTAGAGCTGGCGCAGCGGGCAGCCCATGGTGAGCAGGCTCGCGGGCGGCAGCGGCTTGTCGTCGAGCACGGGCACGTCGGTGGCGGTGGGCGCGAGGCCGTCGCGGCTGGTGAGGAAGCGCATCAGCTCGGCGCTGATCACGGTGCCCTGGCTGTGCGACACGATCACCACGCGGTCGTAGCCCTGCGACTGCACGTGGCGCAGCAGCGCGGCGTAGCGCGAGAAGATGTGGGCGCGCGGGATGTCCGAGCGGGGGAACTCGCGGAAGTGGTTGTCGACGTCCATCGCCACGTCCAGCGGCCCGCGCAGCGCGGGGAGGCGGCGCGACAGCTGGCCGCCCAGCAGCGACAGCATCGCGCCGACGCCGGCCGCGCTGAACACCAGCGCCTGCAGCGGATCGAACAGTTTCTGCGACAGGTCGGACACGCCGCCCTCGAGTCCGCCCAGCACCGTCACCAGCGCGGTGAGCCCCACGCTGGCCAGCCAGCCGGTGACCATGCCGTGCTCGAACACCGTGGCCAGGAACAGCAGCGCGATGCCCAGGCTCAGCGTGACGCCGAGGGCGCTGATGACCGCCACCACGAGGTCCAGCCAGCGATAGCCCGTGGTGAGCCAGCGGCCCAGCGCGCGCGCGCGCTGCGTGCGCTGGCGCAGCGTGGGCGCGGCGTGGTGCGGGTGCAGCTTGTCGAGCGCGCGCTGGTGGGCGTCGCGCTGCGAGTCGGCGATCAGCTTGAGCTCGGCGAGCACGCTGGGCGTGAACATCGTGAGCAGGTAGGCCACCAGCACCAGCAGCAGCGTGGCGAGCAGCGAGAACGCGCTGGTGCTCTTGACGTAGCGGTCGTCGAGCACCGCGTGCGCGCTGGGCAGCGGCTGCCGCGCCGCGGCCTCCTTGGCGTTGCGGCTGGTCCACATGCAGGTGTTGGTGCCGGCCGTCGCCGCGGGCTTCGGCGCATTGGCCGCGGGCTCCATCGCGAAGATGCAGGGCCGGTAGCCCGCGCCTTCGACCGAGGCGTCGAGGATGTTGCTGAGCAGCGCCCAGAGGGTCATCGTGACCGCCAGGAACATGCCCAGCGACACGGTGATGCCCAGCCGCCCGGTGCCGATGCTCGCGCGCGACGCGTAGCCCGATTCGCGGCGCGCGACGAAGCCGGCGAGGAACCAGACCACGAGCAGCGGGCCGCACACGATCCACCACCACTTGATCACCAGCAGCACCGTCTCGGTGGCGAACAGCGCGGCGTGCACCCACACGTCGCGCCACTGCGGCGCGGCCAGCACCTGCGTCTCGTGCACCGCGCTGCCCAGCATCAGCAACGCCGACGCGGCCCACATCCACCGGCCCACCAGGTGCACCAGCGGGAAGCGGTCGTCGGCGATGCGCAGCGCGAGCTCGTTGACGGCCGTGAGGATCGCGAGGAAGGCGAGGGCGGTCACCCACTGCAGCCACGACGGCTCCACGCACAGCGCCACCAGCGCGACCGCGCCGACGGCGATCGGCGCCGCGGCCTGCAGCCACTTGCCGTCGCCCCAGCGGTACGCCAGTCGCAGCGTCGACAACGCCAGCAGCGCGCCGGCCACGCCCCAGTGCAGCCACTGCTCGCGCGCCGCCGCCGTGGGGCCGGCGGTCGCGTTGGCGGCGACCTCCGGCGACACGCCCGACGTGAAGCCCAGCGCCACCAGCAGGATGCCCAGCAGCGCGAGCTGCGTGAACAGCAGCGCGAGGCCGTTGACGAACAGCCAGTCGAGGCCGATCTGCAGCCACGCGACCACGTTCCACGCGGCCGCGTACACGCCGGCGCCGCGGGCGCCCGTCACGCGCGCCCGCGCGAGCTGGCCCCACATCTCGTCGACCGTCTCGCGGCCCAGCTTCGACAGCCGGAACACCAGCGTGAACAGCTCGGAGACGATGCGCGGCATCGAGCCGGACAGCCGCGAGAGGTCGGCCCAGTACATCTCGTACACGTCGACCGTCGCCGTGGTGTCGTCGTCGCCCTCGAGCTCGTCGGGGCCGACGTCGTGGCGCTGCATCGCGATGCACGTGGTCTCGTAGGTGTCGGGGCCCGCGCCGTTGCGGATGTGCTTGGACAGCAGGTAGTTGGTGACGGCGATGCCGCGATCCTCGCCGGTGGGCGGCGCGGCGATCGCGGCGGTCTTGGCGGCGTGGGCGACGCCGGCACCGGCGTGCGCGGGCGCGGCCCAGGCCTGGCGCTGGAAGTCGGAGCGCGTGGACTGCAGCAGCGACTTCATCAGCGGCCGGTCCTCGCCCTTCGGCGTGGCCTGCGTGGCGTGCGAGGCGCGCGGCATGGCGCCGGCCTGCGGCGCGAGCGGCGGCACGCGCAGGGTCAGGGTGTCGGTGTCTGCGGAGGTGTAGCGGGTGCCGTCGGGGGCCGACGACACGAGCAGGTCGGCGACGGCGCGCGCGGTCTCGCCGGGCTGCTGATCGGCCACGCCGTGGACGGCGATGACGGCGACGCGGGGAATGGGCACGGCGGGTCTCCTGGCTGCGGCGCGACCGGGAGACGACGCGGCCCGCGGTGCCGCGCCACGTTAGTGACCCGGCGCCGCAGCGTCAAGGAACCGCGATCCCTTGACCTGGGGCCGTGTTTACGCGGGTGCGCCGGTGGGCAGCGCGCCCAGCTCGCCCGTCGCGCGCGCCTTGCGGCCGTAGACCAGCTCGAACAGCGGGCTCGCCATCATCGTGGTGACGATGGCCATCAGCACCAGCATCGAGAACAGCGCCGGGCCGATGATGCCCTTCTGCAGGCCGATGTTGATGATGATCAGCTCCATCAGGCCGCGCGAGTTCATCAGCACGCCGATGCCCAGCGCGGTGCGGTTGTCCTCGCCCGACGCGCGCGCCGCGAGGTAGCAGGCGAGGCCCTTGGCCGCCACCGACGCCACCAGCACGCCCAGCGCCACCAGCAGCAGCTGGCCGGAATTGACCATGTCCATGCGCGTGTTCAGGCCCGAGAACGTGAAGAACATCGGCAGCAGCAGGATCACGGCGAGCGGCTCGATCTTCTTCTTCAGCTCCTCGGCGAACAGCCCGCGCGGCATCACCACGCCCAGGATGAAGCCGCCGAAGATCGCGTGGATGCCGATGGCGTCCATCAGGAAGGCCGAGAGGCAGAACAGCGCCATCGTGACCCCCAGCACCGTATGGCTCATGTGGCCTTCGCGCTCCACGATGCGGCCCAGCGGCGCCAGCAGCTGGCGGCCGAACAGCAGGATGAACGCGCCGTACAGCACGCCGCCGCCGATGGCCAGGATCGCCACGCCGGGCCCGGCGCCGAACGCCGCCAGCACGAGCGCGAGCACGCACCACGACGCCGCGTCGTCGAACGCGCCGGCGGTGAGGGACAGGGTACCCAGGGCCGTATTGGCCAGGCCGCGCTCGTTGACGATGCGGGCCAGCATCGGGAACGCGGTCAGCGCGATGCAGGCGCCCATGAACAGCGTCGCGTTGGCCTGCGAGATGTTGGCGGCGAACAGGCCCGGGATGTTCATCAGCCACGGCGTGATCAGCACCGCCACCAGGAACGGCGCCGCGATGCCCGCGATCGACACGCCCACCGCGCTGCGGCCCTTGGACTTGAAGTGGCTCAGCTGCAGCGTCGTGCCGACCAGGAACATGTAGAGGCCCACGCCCAGCTGCGCGCCGGCGTACAGCACGCTGCGCGACTCCTTCGGGAAGATCGTGGCCTGCAGGTCGGGCCACAGCATGCCCAGCAGCGACGGGCCGAGGCACACGCCCGCGATCATCTCGCCCACCACCTGCGGCTGGCCGAGGAACTTGCGGCCCGCCCAGCCCACGATGCGGCAGGTCAGCAGGATCAGCGCGAGTTGCAGGAAGAAGTGCACGCTGAAGTCGCCCGGCGCGTACGTCTTGGCGCCGGCGACGGCGGCGGGGCCGTGGGCGTGGAACACGTCCGCGGCGATGTCCAGCAGGCTGGGGTTGTCGATGGCCATCTTGGGCAGTCCTCTTGTCTTGTCTCGTGGTGTTTGTCTGGTAGCGCTTTCACGCCACGGACATCGACTGTGCCAGCGCGGTCGATTCTGTCGAGTCGGGGTCGCCTCCTTGAACCGATGTACCTACGTCGGGTTTGATAGAATGTCGGTATGTAGGTACAAGTAGGACCGCCATGAAGCTGATCACGAGCCGCGAATTCAACCGCGACGTGAGCCTCGCCAAGCGCGAGGCGCGCGTTGAGCCGGTGCTGATCACCGACCGCGGCCAGCCCACGCACGTGCTGATGAGCATCGCCGACTTCCGCCGCTTCACGGGCGAGAGCGAGAGCATCCTGGAGATCCTCGCGATGCCCGAGCCGGTCGATCTCGAAGCGGACGACCTGTCGGACGGCGCCTGGGACCACCGCGAAAGGATCGAGTGATGTTTCTGCTCGACACCGGCGTCGTGCTCGAACTGCGCAAGGCCAAGGCCGGCCGCTCCGACCCCGGCCTCGCGGCCTGGGCCGGCAGCGTCGCGCGCCAGAAGCTGTTCATCTCGGCGCTGACCCTGCTGGAGATCGAGAACGCCGCCGCCCGCCTCGCGCGCAAGGAGCGCGCGGCCGGCCTCGTGGTGCGCGAGTGGATCGACGACCACGTGGTGCCCGCGTTCGACGGCCGCGTGCTGCCGATCGACGCCGCCATCGTGCGTCGACGCGCCCAGTTGCCCTACGCGAACACGCGCGACGGCCTGCTGGCGGCCACCGCGCTGGAGCACGGCCTGACCTTCGTCACGCGCAAGGTGACGTCGTTCCGCGCCGGCCGCGTCAAGCTGCTCAATCCGTCGGGCTACAGTGCGCAACCGGCCGGCGACGAGGACGAGGACTGGGGCCAGGCGGCCCACGCCGGCCACCTCTGGCTCAAGAACCTGTACGTGCGCGCATGAACCAAGATTCCACGAACAAGCGCCGCATCCTCATCGTGGGCGGCGGCACCGCGGGCTGGCTGACGGCCGCGTACCTCGCCAAGCACCTGGCGCTGACCGAGCGCAGCCACCTCGAGGTGACGGTGCTGGAGTCGCCGGACATCGGCCCCATCGGCGTCGGCGAGGGCACGTTCCCGACGATCCGCACCACGTTGCAGTTCCTGGGCATCGACGAGCGCCGCTTCGTCCGCGAGACCGCGGCCACGTTCAAGCAGGGCATCCGCTTCGTCGACTGGGCGCAGACGCCGAGCGACGGTCGGCACCACGAGTTCCTGCATCCGTTCGAGGCGCCGTTCTACACCGAGGGCACCAGCCTCGTGCCGTACTGGCTGCTGCAGGACGAGGCCACGCGCCCGCCGTTCGCGCAGGCCGTGACGCTGCAG
>FSXQ01002770.1_pt1 | contig 22837 bp, 19 predicted proteins | sample 1638011 | NCBI WGS metagenome assembly FSXQ01 (sample SAMEA3914789, study PRJEB12502) | metagenome | biome: forest; material: soil | place: Canada | collected 2011-07-03 | depth 0.3 m | reverse complement strand
GGGCATGGAGAACACGCTCACCATCTGCAACGTCGCGACGAGCGCGATGGTGCGCGAGTGCCGCTTCCACTTCATCACGCGCGCCGGCGCCGAGATCGGCGTCGCGTCGACCAAGGCGTTCACCACGCAGCTGGTCGGCCTGTTCACGCTCACGCTCGCGCTCGCGCAGGTGCGCGGCCACCTCGACGACATCACCGAGGCCGGCCATCTGAAAGCGCTGCGCCACCTGCCCGCCGCCGTGCAGGCCGTGCTCGCGCTCGAGCCGCAGATCATGGCCTGGAGCGAGGAGTTCGCCACCAAGGAAAACGCCCTCTTCCTCGGCCGCGGCCTGCACTACCCGATCGCCCTCGAGGGCGCGCTGAAGTTGAAGGAGATCAGCTACATCCACGCCGAGGCCTACCCCGCGGGCGAGCTGAAGCACGGCCCGCTGGCGCTGGTGACGTCCGCGATGCCGGTGGTGACCGTCGCCCCCAACGACGCGCTGCTGGAAAAGCTCAAGAGCAACATGCAGGAAGTGCGCGCCCGCGGCGGCGAGCTGTTCGTCTTCGCGGATGCCGATTCACGCATCGAGAGCGACATCGGGCTGCACGTGATCCGCATGCCCGAACACTACGGCGTGCTGTCGCCGATCCTGCATGTGGTGACGCTGCAGCTGCTGGCGTACCACACGGCGTGTGCGCGGGGGACGGATGTCGACAAGCCGCGCAACCTCGCGAAATCCGTGACGGTGGAGTGACGCAAGAGGCTCAGTCGATCACCAGGTCGAACTGCTCCCACCCTCCGATGGCCGTGCGATTGGCAATGAGTGCGGCTGCACCGGCGTTCTCCGCCGTGACGTAGCGATTGTTGACGTAGGCCAGCAGGCTCACCGTGCCGTTCGAGTTCTGGATCAGGCGGAAGGTCTCCCAAGGTCCGACCGCCGTGCGGTTCGCGATGAGGGACGACGCTCCTGCGTTCTCGGCGCACACGTACAGGCCGTTGGCATGGGCCTTGAGCGCGATGTTGCCGCCGCCGGCGTCCAGCACGTCGAATTGCTCCCACCCACCGATGGCCGTCCGGTTCGCGATGAGAGGCAAGGCGCCGGCGTTATCTGCCGTCACGTACTTGTTGTCTGCCCGCGAGCGAAGCGTCACCACCTTGCCGACCACGGATCCCCCGCCGGTGGCGACGACAGGCTGGGTCGGCCGGGTCGCGGTGAGGGCGAGCTGGCCCTTGAGCATGCGGCCGCCGTCGGCGGTCAGGCGCAGGTAGTAGTCCGCGGAACAGGCGGTGCCGTCCTCGTCGAGGGCAAACATGCCCGAGTTCGTCGGCAGGAAGGCCTGCGTCTCCGCGGTCTTGGCGATCTGGTTGCCCTCGTTGTACTCGTCGAACATCGAGATGTAGAGACCCTGCGCGCCGACGCGAGTCATGTTGTAGAACTGGCGCCACATGAAGTCGCCATGCGCCCGCTGGCGCGCACTCAGGTCGCCGGGCAGCACGCACGGTTGGTAGTCGACGCCGTGGGCGTTGCAGTCGGCCTGGTCGCCCTGGTTGACGTTCGCGTAGAACCAGTCGGAGCCCGCCGCGTCGCCGATGCGGCCGACCATCCAGGGGGAGATCATGTTGAACGCGTGGTACGCATCCAGGTAGCCGGGCCGGGAGTCGTTGATGCCGGTTCGCCAGTAGGTCGGCACGCCCCCCATGACGTAGCAACCTTGGCTCTTGAACCAGTTGATGACGTCGATGCAGGCCGTCGCCGTCCAGGGGTGGTTGGTGTCGTTGAAGCCGAAGCCCCAGATGCCGACGACCGGCCGGCCGTTCTGGCGCGCGTAGGCCGGCGACGAGGCCAGCGCAGCCATCTTGTTCGACCAGTCGGCCTTGATCTCCGACTGCATGTTCGTCCAGCCGGACACGTCGTACATGATGTAGAACTTGCGCCCGGTCGCCTCGGCGGCACTGCGAACCTTGGTGGCCATCGCGTCTCGCGTCGCGCCTTCGCCGCCGTTCGGGTTGAAGCGCTGCAGCGCGGCCGTGTCGCAACCGTTCTGCTGCATCCAGCTGAAGTGCGTGTTGACGGTGCTCTGGTCGTAGGACGAGAACAGCTTCGCCGGCGTGCCGTTGCCGAAGTTGGCGTACGCCGTCGGGTAGCTGGCGGCGTAGTCGCGCATGTCGGGCCACGCCTTCATGCCCGTGTTGGAGGGCGACGGCGCATGGCTCCAGTCCTGGGCCCAATGCCACCATCCGTTGATGGGAGCGCCATCGCCGGTGCAGGCAAACCAACCCTGGTAGCCGACAGTGATCTTCCCGACGACGTCCCCCGCCGCGCTGGCAGCGCCGGCCGGCCGAGGAAGGGTCAAGACGGAGGCCGCTGCGCCAGCGGCGGCGGTGCTCAGGAAAGTGCGACGGGAAACGGTCACGATGACTCCGAATGGTGATGTGAGAGGACAAGCGACCGGCAGCGGCCGCGATTTGGGGAAAGATGGCGCTACCAGTCGAGGCCACCTTTGCGAAGTGCGCCGGTGTCGACCTTCGGGATCCGCCATCAATTAAGTCAAATCCCTTTAATCATGCAGGCAACAAAAACGGGCGTTGGGCCCGAAGCATTTCCTGCATGCAGCAGCTGCACATACCTATACATGTACAGGTATTCGCGCGAACGCGCCGGTACGAACTTCTTGGTGATGTCACCGGCCGTGTCGGCAGTTGCTTCGCCACCGACTCGCTGGCGTTCCGGATGCTAGCCGTCTCTCCGATGGTTGTGTCCACCTGGGTACCAGCAAGCACCGCGAATGCGTTACCCGCGGTATCCCGCTGATCACGCTGTCATCGGGAAGGAGGGATGCGTCGCACGTCTGCCGGCGGCGTGCTCGCGTGGCGCCGTAGACGACGGATCCACCCATGGCGTGGCGTCGCGGCGTGCCCTGGCGCAACGATCGGCGCCCCGCCCTTCTCAGGCCGATCGCGACAGAGCGGTCGCCGAAGCTTGGCGTGACATTCCGACACACTCCACGAATCGAAGCGTTCGCCTCGCCCCGCGTCACTCATCCAGGTGCGTCGGCGGATTGTCGCGTTCGCGCTGCCGCAGGTTCGCCCACCCGATCGTGTCGAAGATGAACTCCCGCTCCGCCTCCACCGCCGACTGGTGCGTGCCGCGCACGCCGGCCACGCTCGCCGACTGGCCGTCCTGCGACACCGCGCGCTGGTAGGCGATCAGCGAGGCCGCGCCCCACGAGCGATCGTCCGACGACAGCTTCTGCCGCTTGTTCGCGACCTCTGCCAGCAGCCCGTCCAGGCCCGGCGTGCCGCGCTGGCTCGCCAGCATGTCCTCGACCGCCTTGAGCTCGTCCAGGCGTTGCGCGACGTCCGGGTGCAGGCGTTCGCGGGCGTAGTACACGTGGTTGCCCTCGTGCACGCTGTCGGCCTTCACGAAGAAGTTGTCGACGTCGGCCTCGCCCTTGCGGCGCGCCTCTGCCGGGGCCTCGTCGCGGTACTTGTAGGCGAAGAGGGCTATCCACTTGTCCTTGTTGCCGTGGGCGAGCACGACTTCGCGGAACAGGTCCTTGTCCGGCGTCTCGGTGTCGCTGAAGGCCTTCTCGGGCACGATGTTGCCCTCGCGCGTGGGCACCCGCGTGCGGGCGCTGCCGCCGCCCTCGCCCATCGTGCGCGTGACGCTCGCGAGGGTGGTGGGCGGGGCGCCAATGCTCTCGGGGAAGTACGCGTTGCCGCCCACGTCGGCGTTCACGCGATGGCGGCCCTGCCAGCCCACGCGCAGGTTGTTGATGCGGTAGGAACCCGTCTGGTCCTTCTCGGTGGTCGAGAAGCGCCAGCCCTTCTCGAAGCCGTAGCTCAGGCTGGCGCCGAAGCGGCCGCCGAACGGGGTCGTCGACGTCGTCATGCTGCCGCCCACCGCGCCGCCGATCTCCGAACGCAGCGCCGAGCTGTGCTGGTGCAGCATCGTCAGCGACAGGCCCTGGTCCATGAAGCGGCTGACGAAGCCCTCGAAGAACGCCTCGCGCTGCTGCGGCGTGGCGGCATGCGCGCCGCCGGTGCCGAACAGCGTGCGGCCCATCTCGGCCATCGTGGCGCGCACCTGCGGGTCGCTCTGCGTGAATACGGGCGGCGTGTCCTCGGTCTCCGGTTGGTCCGCGGTGACGCGGCGGTCGACGCGGAATATCGCGCCGTCGTAGTCGGCGGTCTCGCGCGCCAGCAGCGTGATGTCGCCGCCGCCCGAGATGCGCCCGAGCGTGCCCGACTCGCCCCACGCCGTGCGACCCGCGTGCACGCCGCCGCCGCCGGAGCCGCGCTGGCGCTTCTCCTGGCCGACGAACAGCTCGCCGCCGTGCGTGGCGGCGCCGGCGCGCAGCACGTTCTCGGTCGTGCCTTCGTAGCGCACGTCGAGCCGCGCCAGGATGGGCTTGTGCGCGGCGTCGGCGCTGTCGTGGTGGATCAGCGGCGCGATGTTGGCCGCGAGGCCGCGCGTGGAGACGCCCGCCGACGAGATCTCGGACGCCTTGCCGTGGTTGCCGAACTGCACGTCGATCAGGAACTCCGCGAACATCTCGCCCACCGCGTGCGGCGTGTTGGCGGCCGGCAGCAGCGGGCGCGCCTCGACGAGGCCGCGCGCCTTGGCCAGCAGGGCAGACGCCGCGGGCTGCGGCACCACGCCGCGCTTGGCGGACATGTCCTGCAGCCCGCGCACGCCCAGCTGGATGGATTGCAGCTTCTCGTGCACGCGGTCGGCCAGCAGGCCCGCCTGGCGGGTCGCGTGGTCGGAGGCGCCCGCGGGCGGCGGCGTCGTGCCCGCGAGATCGGCGGCGGACAGGTCGCCCGCGCCGTGCAGCACCCGCGTGCACAACGCCTCGAGCGCCGCGCGTTCCGTGCCGCCCGCGGCGGTGTCGTGGCGCTGGCCGTGCACGAGCTCGTCGAGGGGCTTCGCGGCGGCCTGGGCGCCTTGCCAGGACTGCAGGTGCAGCGCGTCGGCGAGCATCTCCACCAGCGCCTCGGGCGCGCGAGCGGCGTCGGGGCCGCGCTGGCCTTCGACGTCGGAGGCCGCGGCGTGCAATGCGCGGCGCTGCGCGTTGATCCCGGTGCGCACCGACTGGCCCAGGTCGCCCACCAGCGAGGCCAGCGCCGGCGACGACTGGCCATCGGGCCCGCGCAGCAGCGTGCGCAGCTTGCCCTCCTCGTCGGCCAGCAGGTGGCGATGCGCGCCGCCGAGGCCGTTCTCGTACAGCGCGCGCATCGGGCCGGGCTCGTGCGGCTCGCGCGACAACTGCTCCAGGCCGCTGAAGAAGTGCGACTTGGCGTCGTTCAGCGCGGAGCCGGGCGCGTCGTCGCGGAACCCGTTGCCCCACAGGAAGTTCTCGAAGCGCTGGTGGTTGTCCAGCGCCTGCGGGCCGTGCGCGAGCTCGGTGCGGGCGTTCTCGCGCACGCGCGACGCCATCGGCAGCGGCGTGGCGGCCTCGGCCTGCAGCAGGCAGCGCAGCGCGCGCAGCTGGGTCTCGGGCACGTGCGGCATCAGGTGCTGCGCCACGGCCAGGAACTGGTTGCTCTCGCAGTAGCTCGCGAGCACCTCGCGCGCCACGCGCTCCGGCGTGGGTTGCGCGCGCGTGTGCGTCAGGCCCGCGGGCGCGCCGGGAAAGAACGAGCGCTCTGCGTCGACGATGTCCGACAGCGGGCGGCCCGCGCCCACCTGACGCAACGCGTCGAGGGCGGCCGGCAGCTGGCGGCTGCCCTGGCCGTCCAGCTTGCCGATGGCATCGCGGCACGCGAACGACAGGCTCAGCGCGACGTGCGGCGAACTCTGCTGCGCGAAGCGGTCCAGCCAGGCCAGCACGTTCGACTGCGCCTGGCCCGTGCCGAGTCCGCCGACGGCCTTCATCGAGTCGGAGTTCCAGAACGACGCGATCGGCTGCGCGCCCGTCATGTGGCGCAGCAGCGCGGTCGGCGTGGCCTTGGAGTCGGGGCCGCCGGCGTCGCAGGCCTGCGCGCGCACGCCGCGCATCGTGCTGGCCATCCACTGCGTGGGCGTGTTGGCCGACACCGCGCCGTACGCGACGCCCCACATGCGGTTGGCCAGCGTGCGCTGCGCGTGCGGCGGCACGGCGTTGCCGGCGCGCTGCGCGGCGATGGCGGCGGCCACGGGCGCATAGCGGTCGAGATCGGTCACGCTGCCGGTGTTGGCCGTCGCCCGCGCGTTCAGCGGCAGCACCGTGGCCTCGGTGCGGCTCGCCTGCATCACGTCGGGCAGCTTGCCGCGCGGGCTGTTGCGCGAAGCGCGCGGACGCGCCGCGCCGTCGTCGCGCAACGGCGGCCCGCTCTCGTTGCCGACGCGTCGCATCGGCACCGAGACCTGGGGCTGCACGGCGGTGGCGGTCGATGGCTGCGCCGTGTCGCGCGTGGCGACGGCGTTCGAGGACGTGCCATGGGAGACGGTCGGCGACTGCATCGCGGGCTCCGGTCGGTCAGGCGTAGCGCGACGCCAGGGCCGCCACGGCCAGGGCGTTGACCAGCGCGTCTTCCAGCTCCTCCAGCAGGCGTGCCTGCGGCATCGGCGGACACGACCAGAGCAAGGCGAGCGTGCCGTCCAGCACGACGAAGCGATGCGTGCGGCCGTCGGCGGCCCAGCGCGCCGACTGGGCCAGCGCGGCGACGACCGCCTGGCGCGACACCGTGTCGGCGGCGCCCACGCGGATCATCGCGGCGATGCGGCCCTGGGCCGTGGGCGCGATGTGCGCCGTCAGGCCGTTGATGGTGAGCGCGAGCGCGGCATCGGCCTCCGGGCCGAGCTCGGTGCGTAGCGCGTGCGCGATCACCTCCATGCCGCGGCGCAGCGTCGAGGCGCTGGCGGGGTTGGCGAGCGGTTGGCGAGTGGTCGTGTTCATGGCGGGCAGCTTTCTTCGAAGGCGGTGGGACGAAGCTCAGTCGGCGAAGCGAGTGGCCAGCGCGCGGGCCGACAGCGCCGTCGCCGCCACCTCGCGCCAGTGCTCGACCAGGGCCGCCGACGCCATCGGCGCGGGCGTCCACAGCAGCACGAAGTCGTCGGCCACGACGGCATAGCGCAGCGTCTCGCCGTCGCTGCCCCAGGCCGCCGCATCGGCGAGCAGGCTCACCATCACGGGAACGGACACCAGCGCGACGTCGCCCAGCTTGAAGAAGGCGGCGATGCGGCCGTTCGCGGTCGGTTCGATGCACACCGGCATGCCGGCGATCGTGAACGAGAGGCCCTGCGCCGGGTCGGCGTCGGCCGGCAACTGGAGGGCGCGCGCGATCGCCGCGACGCCGTGGTGCAGATCCGAGGCGGCGTAGGAAGTGGTCGTGGTCATGGTCGGAACTCCGGGTTCGTCGGGGACGTGGGGTGGAGGTTCAGGCGAAGGCCTGGCGCAGCGTGCGGCTGGCGACGTTCACGCGCATCTTCGAGCGCGCGATCGCCGTGCCCGCGAGGGCGCTCTGCGGGTCGATGGTGGGCAGCGCGTGGCCGTCGTTGGCGGCCGCCTTCTCGGCGAGGTCGGCCGACGTGAGGATCACCGCGTCGATGCCCTGCTTCTTCAGGTGCGCGATCGCGCCGTCGAGGTCGCCCGCGGCGGCCAGCTTGGCCGCGTCGTCGTCGGCGGCCTGGCAGTCGAGGTCGCGGCCGGTCGCGTGGGCGCGCTGGGCGAACACGTCCTGCAGCGCGCCGCTGTCGGCGCCCAGCAGCGCGACGCGCTTCGCACCCGCGGGCAGTTGCTTGAACGATTCGTCGGCGGCGTGGTGGAAGCGCAGGCCCAGCTTGTCGTTCTTCATGCCCTGCGACAGCGCGTCGAAGTGGACGTGGTCCTTCAGCGTGGCCAGCGAGACGTCGTGCGCGCCCATGCTGGCCATGCGCTTCATCGCGGCGCCGAGCTCCTTGAGCACCAGGCCCGGCTCGGTGGGCAGGCCGACCACCAGGTCCAGCAGCGCCTGCGTGTGATCCTGGTCCTTCTTCGCGGCCGTGTTGAGCCGGACGGCGAGATCGGCCAGGCGCACGCCCGCATGCGGGTCGGTGCCGGCCACGAAGCCCGCCAGGCGGATCGCGCCGCCCAGGAAGTCCTTGGCCTTGGAAGCGAACTCGCTCATCGGCGCCAGGCTCACGTGGAAGTTCTTGCCGGAGTGCACCGCGGTGTCGCCGGGCGACAGCGACATCGCATGTTCCAGCATGCCGGTGTTGAGCGCCTTGAGCGTGTCGATGACGGGCGTGTCCTCGCCGGCGTCGTTCTTGATGTCGCCCGTCTGCAGCACCAGCGGGATCTCGGTGCAGGCGGCCAGCAGCACGTGCGCCTTGCCGGAGGCCTGCAGGTCGCGCGCGGCCTTGCCCAGCAGGCGCGCGCCCATCTCCAGGTCGCCGCTCTTGACGCCCTTGTAGATGCCGGCCATCACCTCCTCGTCCTGCGCCTTGTCGTCCGGCACGCAGAACTCGATCGGGTGGCCCAGCTCCGCCGACAGCGCCTTGGCGCGGTCGTGGTAGACCTCGGTCTTGATCGTGCCCGAGGTCGCGAGCAGGCCGATGCGGATCGGCTCCTTCGCGCCCACGCCGCCCTCCTCGGCTGCCGCGACGGCCAGGCGCAGCGTGGCGTCGGCGATGTGCACGTGGTCGACCGGCATCCGCTTCTGCGCCGCGATGGCCTTCATCGCGTCGAGGAACTTGTTGGCCGTGTTGCAGTAGAAGCCCTGCACCACGACGTCGCCCGGCGCGTTGCCGCGCGCGGTGCGGCCCATCGCGCGCGCCATGGCCTTGCTGGGATCCTTGCCGCCGGTCAGCAGCGCGGCCGTGCGGTCGGAGACGTCCGTGGCCTGCACGACCACCGCGTTGATGCGCGTGCCGGTCTTCTCGTGCAGCGCGACGGCCTGGTCGACGAGGTTGCGCGCGCCTTCCACGCCGGCCGCCGGGCCCATGCCGCCGAGCGGGCGCAGCACGATCGAGCGCGGCGCCGGGCGGGCCGAGGTCGACACGGTGGAAGCGCGCGCGCCGGGAATGCCCTCGGGCCCGGAGGCGCGGCGCTGCGGCTGCGACAACTGCGGCGCGGTGGTCGTCGTCGGCGTCGTGTCCCGCTGCGCCTGCGGGCGGATCGGCGAGTCCTTGATGGAGGGCGTGCTGGTCATCGGAGGCTTCCTGCTTCAAGTCGATTCGATGACTGATTGGGCCGCAGCCACCGGCCCGCGAAGGCCGCCCATGCGAGCCGGCGTCGCGAAAAGCGCAGGCGGCGCGCGCAGGCCTTGAGGCATGATGGCCCTCATGGAAATCAAGTGGATCGAGGATTTCGTCGCGCTGGCGCAGACCCAGAGCTTCTCGCGCGCCGCGGAGATCCGCAATGTCACGCAGTCGGGATTCAGCCGGCGCATCCAGGCGCTCGAGCAGTGGGTGGGCGCCGACCTCGTCGACCGCAGCAGCTACCCGCCCACGCTCACGCGCGCGGGCCGGCTGTTCAAGGAAGCGGCCGACGAGATCCTGATGAAGCTGTTCGACACCCGCGCCGTCATCCGCGACGAACGCCGCATGCCCGGCGTGGGCCTGCAGATCGCGGCGGGCCACACGATCGCGCTCACGTTCCTGCCCGCGTGGCTGGCCTCGCTGGCGCCGCAGTTCAAGGAGATCCGCACGCGCGTCACGCCCACCAACGTGCACGACTCCATCCTGGCGCTGGCCAACGGCAACTGCGAGCTGATGTTCGCGTACCACCACCCCGAACTGCCGCTGCACCTCGACCCGGCCAAGTACGAGCACCTCACCGTCGGCACCGACGTGCTGCTGCCGGTGTGCAAGCCCAACGAGCGCGGCAACCCCGCGTTCCGCATGACGGCCTCCGGCAGCCGCGCGCTGCCGCTGCTGGCCTATGCCGAGACGAGCTACTTCGGCCGCTGCCTGGCGTTCCTGCTCAAGCGCGCCAAGTCGGTGCCCCGGCTCGAGCGCCAGTACGAATCGGACATGGCGGAGCTGCTGAAGAAGATGGCCATCGCGGGCGAAGGCATCGCGTGGCTGCCGCGCAGCGCGGTGGTCGACGAGTTCGCGCGCGGCGAGCTGGTGCAGGCCGGGATCGCCGAGTGGTGCCTCGAGCTCGAGCTCAGGGTTTACCGGGATGCGTCGGCCCGCAATCCCCTCGTCTCCACTCTGTGGAACGGCCTGCGGGAGCAGTCGCCGGCCGCATGATCCCCGGCAGGTATGCGGCGCGCGCATCGGTGGATGCGGGCGCCGCATCGTCCGCGAAAGTCGTTCTCCCTACCATTGCCTGGCGGAGTCGATCGAGGGTTCGACACGATTCCGTCGAGTGTGCGTTCCCGTCGGAGCGCGAACAACCAAGCGGATCGACCATCATGAAGAATCGACTGACTCTCTACATCGGGATCGGCATGATCGCCGGCATCCTGGCCGGCTACATCAGCCACGCGACGGCCGCCGACGCGGAATCGGCCAAGACGATCGCGGGCTACTACTCGATCCTCACGGACGTGTTCCTGCGCCTGATCAAGATGATCATCTCGCCGCTGGTGTTCGCGACGCTGGTGTCGGGCCTGGCCGGCATGCGCAGCGACCGCGACATCGGGCGCATCGGCGTGCGCTCGATCGGCTGGTTCCTGTGCGCGTCGTTCGTGTCGCTGCTGCTGGGCCTGGTCTTCGTGAACCTGCTGCAGCCCGGCGCCGGCCTGCACCTGGTGGCCGGCGGCACGCCGGTCAGCACGGGCCTGAACACCGCGGGGCTCAACTTCAAGGACGTCGTCACCAAGGCGTTCCCGACCAGCCTGCTGGATGCGATGGCGCGCAACGACATCCTCGAGATCGTCGTGTTCTCGGTGTTCTTCGGCCTCGGCCTGAACGCGCTGAAGAACGTGCCCGCGGTGGCCACGCTGATCACGATGGTCGACGGCATGATGGGCGTCATGCTGCGGCTGACGGACTTCGTCATGCGCGCGGCGCCGTTCGGCGTGTTCGGCGCGCTGGCCTCGGCCGTCACCGTCAAGGGCATCGGCCTGCTGGTCACCTACGGCAAGCTCGTGGGCACCTTCTACGTGGGCCTGGGCGCGCTGTGGATCGTGCTGATCGCCGTGGGCTACGCGTTCCTGGGCAAGACGGTGGTGGCGCTGCTGCGCGCGATCCGCGAGCCCGCCATGCTGGCCTTCTCCACCGCCAGCAGCGAGGCCGCGTTCCCGCGCCTGACCGAGAAGCTCGAGCAGTTCGGCATCGACAAGAAGATCATCGGCTTCACGCTGCCGCTGGGCTACGCGTTCAACCTCGACGGCTCGATGATGTACCAGTCGTTCGCCGCCGTGTTCATCGCGCAGGCGTTCGGCATCGACATGCCGCTGGGCCAGCAGTTCGTGATGCTGCTGGTGCTGATGCTCAGCAGCAAGGGCATGGCCAGCGTGCCGCGCGGCTCGGTGGTGGTGGTCGCGGCCATCGCCCCGATGTTCGGGCTGCCCGTGGAAGGCGTCGCCCTGGTGCTCGCCGTCGACCAGGCCCTCGACATGGGCCGCACGATGACCAACGTGGTGGGCAACAGCATCGCCACCGCCGTGATCGCGCGCTGGGAGACGGCGCGGGGCCGCGCCGCCGCGCCGCAGGCCGTGCCCGCCACCGCCTCCGTGACGTCGTCGCCGACGAGCTCCGCGAAGGGCAGCGCCGCCTTCCCCGCGGCCGCGACGGGCCGTTGAGCCCACCCTCCCTCCAGCCTGCGATCACGACCATGACCCCAGCGACCTGCACCCCCGCGCCGACGTCCGACGCCGCCACGCCCGCCTCCGCCGGCATCGTCGGCGTGCTCGGCGGCATGGGGCCGCTCGCGACGATCGACTTCCTGGGCAAGATGATCGCCGCCACGCCCGCCGGCAGCGACCAGGACCACGTGCCCGTCGTGGTCAGCTCCATCCCCCAGGTGCCCGATCGCACGCGCGCGTTCCGCGGCGAAGGGCCGTCGCCGCTGGCGGCCATGATCTCCAGCGCCATGCGCCTGAAGGCCGCCGGCGCCGGCCTGGCCGTGATCGCCTGCAACACGGCCCACCTGTGGTTCGACGAGATCGAGGACGCCGTGGGCCTGCCCATGATCCACCTCGTCGACGCCGCGATCCAGGACGCCGTCACGCTGGCCGGCCCCGGCGGCAAGGTGGGCCTGCTGGGCACCGACGCCACGCTCGCCTCGGGCCTGTACGTCAACCGCGGCGCCGCGGCCACGCGCTCGCACGTGCACTGGCTGCTGCCCACGGCGCGCGAGATGCTGGAGCTCGTGGCGCCGGGCATCGAGGCCGTGAAGTCCGGCGACCTCGATGGCGGCCGCCAGCTGCTGACGGCCGCCGCGCGGTCGCTGAAGGAGCGCGGCGCCACGGCCGTCATCCTCGGCTGCACCGAGATCCCCGTCGTCCTGGACAGCGGCAACTCGCCGGTACCGGTGGTCGACGCGACGGCCGCGCTCGCCAAGCGCGCGGTCGCCTGGTCGCTGGCGTGCCGCGCGAAGGCGGCCACGGCCGCCGAGGCGCTCTCGCCTTAAATCACTCACCCGCATCGCCACGCCATGCCGCGCAGGCCGCTGCGCGAACCGGTCGCGCCTGCCCGTCGCGCCCCTGCCATCGCCCGAAGGCCCCGAGCCATGCCAGACACGCCGTCCGCCCCCGAGGGCCTGCGCCTTTTTGTCGTCGACGATGACGAGCCGTTCCGCGCCAGCCTGCAGCGCGCGCTCGAACTGCGCGGACATCGCGTGAGCGCGTTCGCCGACGCCGAAAGCGCGCTGGCGGGCCTCGCGGCCGCGGCACCGGAGGTCGTGCTCACCGACCTGCGCCTGCCGCGCGCCGACGGCCTGCAGCTGCTGCAGCGCCTGCGCGAGCACGACCCCGACCTGCCCGTGGTGGTGATGACGGGCCACGCCGACATCCCGACCGCCATCAAGGCCATGCGCGCCGGCGCCTGCGACTTCCTCGAGAAGCCGTTCGGCCACGACCGCCTCCTGGGCGTGCTGCAGGCGGCCGCCGCGCGCTACCGCCAGGTGCGCGACGGCCTGCAGGCCACGCAGCGGTTCGCGGCCGCGTCGGGCATCGCCGGCATGGTGCGCGGCGACGCGCCGGCCGTGCGCGCACTGCGCGACATGATCCAGCGCCTCGCGCCCAAGCCCGTCGACGTGCTGGTCGAGGGCGAGACGGGCACGGGCAAGGAGCTCGTCGCCCGCTGCCTGCACGACCACGGCCTGCGCAGCGGCAACTTCGTGGCCGTCAACTGCGCGGCCGTGCCCGAGCACCTGTTCGAGAGCGAGCTGTTCGGCCACGAGCCGGGCGCGTTCACCGGCGCGACGCGCCAGCGCGTGGGCAAGATCGAGCACGCCCGCGACGGCACCCTGTTCCTGGACGAGGTCGAGGCGATGCCGCTCGCGTCGCAGGCCAAGGTGCTGCGCGTGCTGCAGGAGCGCGAGGTGGTGAGGCTGGGCAGCAACCAGCGCATCGCCGTCGACTTCCGCGTGGTGGCGGCCACCAAGGTCAGCCTGGCCCGGCTCGGCGAGACGGGCGCCTTCCGCGAGGACCTGTTCTACCGGCTCAACGTGGGCACGCTGCGCATCCCGCCGCTGCGCGAGCGCCCCGGCGACATCCCCGGCCTGTTCCAGTTCTTCCTGCAGCAGGCCGGCCAGCGCTACCAGATGCCGGTGCCCGACATCGGCGACGACGCCCGCGAGGCGCTGCTGCACGCGCGCTGGCCCGGCAACGTGCGCGAGCTCAAGGCCTGCGCCGAACGCGCGGTGCTGGGCATGCCGCCGTTCGTCGACAGCGCGCCGGGCGGCCTGGCCTCGCTCAGCTTCGACGAGTCGATGGCGATGGTGGAGCGCAGCCTGCTCGAGGCGTCGCTGCGCCGCCATGCCGGGTCGGTGCGCGCCGCGTGCCACGAGCTGTCGATGCCGCCGGCCACGATCTACCGCAAGCTGCGCGCGTTCGGCCTGGACGTGGCCGACTTCCGGCCCGCGGGCGGCCTGCTGCGCTGAGGCACGACCGCGTCGGCACTGTGACAACGCAGGAGTCTGCGCACGAACGTTCGGACTGCGCCACCGCGCTTCGCATTGGCGGAGCGAAACGCGCCCGCGATGCACAGAATCTCACGATTCGTCAAACCGACGCGAGGATCCTGCCGCGACCTCGACGCCCGCCATGCAGACTCCGAAGCCTTTCCTTCATCGCGAAGATCCGCCGCTCGCGGGCTCCGACGGGCTCGGTCCGCTGCTGTTCGAGATCTCGCTGCTGATGGGCCTGTCGCCCGCCGGCGCGCTCGCGCTCGGCAACATCGGCAACCTGCGCGGGCCGCGCGACCTCGTGTGCCGGCTGCAGCTCGCCGGCGAGCACGAGGTCACGCAGGTGCGCCCGCAGGTGCTGCTGCCGATCGCGGCACGCGAGCTCGCCGGGCCGGGCGTCGAGCGCCTGCTCGTGATGCAGCAGGCGATGATGCTGGAGCTCGGCTGGTCGCTGGGCCTGTCCCCGGAAGGCCTGCTGCAGATCGGCCCGCTGGCCTGGATCGACGACGCCGGCGCCGCCGTGCGCGCGATGGACCTCGGCCAGACGCTGGGCGTGCAGACGGTGCGCGTGCTGCGCGGCGAGGACGACGCGGCGGCGTCGGCGTTCCAGGATCTGTGAGGCGGCAGCCCCGCGAGGCGAGTTGTCGATGTCGACGTGGCCCGAGGGGTCTGGCACCTCCCTCGTCCGCGGCCACGACATCGCCATGCGCGAAGTTCATGAACCGCGGATGAGGGCAAGTGCCTGACCCCGATCGTGCGCCAGGCCGTCACCCCAGGATGCGTCTTCTCGAGCGATCGGGGTCAGGCCTTCGCCTCGACATCGCGATCAATCCCACCGTCTCCGATGAAGTGATGGCGCGATATCGAGGAGAGGCCAGACCCCTCCGGTGCCTTCGCGGCGACGTCGTCCGCTTCGCCTTTGCGCCTCGCCGGTCACCTCACAGAACCTAGTCTGCAATCCATGCAGACGACGTCCGCCTTCAAACTCCGCCAGCTCGGCGCGCTCCTCGCCGCGGCGCTCGTCGTGTCGACGGCCCCCGCCGCGCCGGCCGCCGCGCCGTTCCCCTCGAAGCATTTCACGTACCGCGCGGACGGCAAGAAGCTGACCGAGGTGCTGCAGGACTTCGCGTCGAGCCAGGGCCTGCCGGTGGTGATCGATCCCGGCGTCGACGGCACCGTGAACGCGAACTTCAACACGAGCGCCGAGCAGTTCCTCGCGGCCATGACGCGCACCTACGGCGTGATCTGGTACTTCGACGGCACGACGCTGTTCATCTATCCGTCGCGCGCCATGCAGAGCCGCGTGTTCCGCATGCGCGGCTACGACCGCCAGCAGGTGCGCCAGATGCTGGGCTCGCTGGGCCTGGGCGACGCGCGCTTCCCGCTGCGCTTCGACGACGTCAACCAGACGCTGCTCGCCTACGGCCCGCCGCGCCACATCGAGCTGGTGGCCACCGTGCTGGGCGAGCTCGAGCGCGACGGCCACGACCGCATGGGCAAGTCCATCCTCGTGGTGCCACTGCGCTACGCCACGGCCGGCGAGCGCACGTTCGGCGACACCAAGGTGCCCGGCCTGGCCGACACGCTCAACAGCCTGTTCAGCAGCGGCGAGTCCAGCGGCCAGGGCACGCCCGGCGCGAAGTCCATGCAGAACCCGCTGGTGGGCCGCGCGGACAAGCTCAAGGCCGCGCACGCCACGTACGGCCTGCAGCTGCCGGAGTCCGGCAACAACACCACGGCGCAGAAGCGCGACGACACGCAGCGGGCCAACCAGCTGGCCAACAGCGACCCGGTGGAAGCCACCGACGCCGAGCGCCCGTGGTTCCAGGCCGAGGAGTCCACCAACGCCATCATCGTGCGCGGCCTGCCCGACCGGATGCGCGAGTACGAGTCGCTGATCCACCAGCTCGACATCCCGCAGGACCTCGTCGAGATCGAGGCCTCGATCATCGACATCCGCGCCGACGACTTCGAATCGCTGGGCGTCGACTGGAACTTCAGCCAGAACGGCACGACGCGCCTGAGCATCTCGCCCGGCTCCACGTCGGTGACCGACGGCAGCTCGACGGAGACCCTGGCCGGCACCAACATCACCACGTTGATCGGCAACGCCGGACGCCAGCTGCTCGCGCACGTGCGCGCGCTCGAGGGCGTCGGCAAGGCGCACGTGCTGGCGCGGCCCAAGGTGCTGGGCGCCGTCAACCGCACCGCCACGATGACCGACAAGCGCATCGCCTCGGTGCGCGTGGCCGGCAACCTCGACGCGAGCCTGTTCACCGTCGAGGCGGGCACCACGCTGAAGGTGACGCCGCAGATCGTCACCTACGGCGACCACCGCGAGGTGCGCCTGTCGCTGTCGATCCAGGACGGCGACTTCGAAGGCGCCGTCGTCGACCAGGTGCCCATCATCAAGCAGACCGAGATCAACACCGAGGCCTCCGTGCGCGAAGGCGAGAGCCTGCTGATCGGCGGGATCTCGGTGGAGTCGGAATCCAGCGGCACCAGCGGCGTGCCGCTGCTGTCGAAGATCCCCTTCCTGGGCGCGGCGTTCCGCCACGACGAGGGCGCGAAGTCGCGCACCGAACGGCTGTTCCTGCTGACGCCCAAGGTCATCACCGTGGGCGAGGCGCGGCCCGTGGCGAGCGCGGTCAATCGCACGCCGCCCGCGACGACGCCGGCCGCCGCGCCGCTGCCCGTCGCGCCGGCACCCGTGCGCGCGCTGCCGGCCGCGCACGCCGCGGTCGGGGTCGCGCAAGCGAGCCCGGCGCCGGCACCACGCGCGGTCGCCGTCAACGTCGCGGCCGTCAAGCCGCGCGCGTCCGACACCGACTGCGCCGCGGTCGCGCTGGGCCTGGCCACCGGATGCGCCAGCGCGGGAACGCACTGAGATGAGCGCTTCGCAGGACATCAAGCAGCTTCGCATCCTCAGCGGTGCGCATGCCGGCGCCTTCCTAAATTTGAGTCCTGGAACACACCGGCTTGGACGCACCGATGACTGCGACATCACGATCACCGACTGGCGCCTCGACGCGCTCGCGCTGCGCCTCGGCGCGGACGGCGTCGTCACGGCGCAGTGGGCGGGCGCGAGTCCGCGCGGCCTGCGGCTGGACGACCTCGCGCCGGTCGATTTCGACGGCGTCGTCGTCTGCATCGGCTCCTGCGACGGCGCGTGGCCCGCGGATGCGCAGCTGCTCGCGCAACTGCGTTCGTCGACCGCACGCCCGCCGCTCGCCGCGATCCGGCCAGGCGGCCTGGCCGGCCGGCGCGGCCTCGTGTCGGGGCTGGTGGCAATGAGCGTGGCCGTCGTCACCTTCGGCTGGCTGGTGTCGGCGCGCTCGACGCCGCGCGACGCCGCGGGCGTGACCATCGCCTCGGCCCGCGTCGACCTGCAGCGCGCGCTCGACCAGTCCGCGCCCGGGCGGCTCGAGGTGTCGCAGGACAAGGACACGCTGATGGTCGACGGCCTGGTCGACACGCCCCAGCAGGCCCGCGCCGCCGCCGCCGCGATGGACGCCGTGCCGCCGCGCTTCGCGGTGATGCGCCACGTGTCGGTGGCCACCGACGTCGCCGAGACGATCCGCGGCGCGCTGGGCATGCCCGGCGCGCAGGTGAGCTACCGCGGCGGGCGCGTGTTCAGCGTGGTCGTGGAGTCGGCCGACGTCGCCGCCACGCAGGCCGCGGTCGACCGTGTCGCCATCGACCTCGCGCCGCTGGTCAAGCGCATCGACGCCGTGCTGCAGGAGACGCCCGAGGCCACCGTGGCGATGCCCGCGACGCTGTCCACGATGACGGCCGACGGCGTCAGCGTGCTCGAGACGCGCGACCACGTGAAGCATCTCGTCATCACCGACGCCGCGCCGGCCAGCGAGCCGGTCGCCGCGACCCCGACGCGTCGCCCAGACGCCCTTGCCGCCCAAACAGGAGCGACCCCATGAACGACCACCTGACCCCGCCCCCGCCCGACCTGCTCGCCGATTTCGACGCCCTGGAGCCGGCGCTCTCGCGCGACAAGTCGGGCGACAAGGCACGCCGCCTGGCCGCCTACTTCGAACAGTCCGAGCTGGAATGCCGCCAGGCCGAACTGCGCAGCACGGACTTCGAGGAGAAGGAACTCGTGCGCATCCAGATCGAGGCGCTGGCGGTGTCGCGCCGCGTCCTGCTGGCCACCTGGAACAAGTTGCACGGCAGCGAGCTCGCGCGCTAGCCGCACCCCGATTCGAACGAGCGCCGCAGCCCGCTCCCGAACGGACCATCCGGTCCGAACCCAGGCTGACCGTCCCATCACCCAAGCAAAGCACAGAGGAACATCATGAAAGTCTCGAAGACCACCGCGAACGCCACGACCTCGGCGCTCGGTACCCAGGCCTTCTCGTCGGCCGCCGGCGGCGCCGTGCAGAACCAAGCATCGGGCTCCATGGACAGCGCGGTCAGCGACCTCGGCGACCTGATGAAGCAGAGCGTCGCCGCGAACTCGTCGATGCTCAGCTCGCAGATGGCGGCGTCGCAGGCCAACGCGCAGAACGGCATGGCCGCCCAGCAGGCCATGGCCGCGCAGAACCAGGCCGAGTCGCTGAACGAAGCCGAGATCAAGATGACCAACAAGGCCACCGACGGCGTCAAGAGCGCGATCTCCTGATCGAAGCCCGGCGTCCTGGATGGCCTGACCGCCGTCCGGACGCGCCTTCGTCGACCCGCGGCCGCCTTCACCGGCGACGCCGCGCGGCGACGGGGCCGTCTCACGTTTCGCTCACACGGAGCCCGTCATGTCCACCCTGAAATTGCCCAAGTGGCAGATCAAGATCATCGTCGAGATGTACTCGCTGGCCAACAAGCACGGCACCGTCGGCGACGTGGCCTGCCTGGTCGACCTGATGGCCCGCGCCTGCCCCGGCATCCCCGAGGTGATCGCCGCCCAGGCCCGCATCATGATGTGCCAGCGCGACTACATCGGCGCCCGCGACCTGCTCATGGCGAGCGAGGCCCGGCATCCGACCAACGCCGTGCTCAAGGCGCTGCTGTCGTTCTGCCTGTTCAACCTGCGCGACAGCGTGTGGGAAGCCTACGCGGAAGACACGCTGGCCCTGCCGCACGACGACATCGCCCAGGCCATCATCGAGACCATCGCCGCGCTGTCGAACAAGCAGCTGCGCGGCAGCCGCACCGAAGCCGCGACGTCCGGCGACAGCTTCGTCATGCCCATGATGGGCCTCGCCTGCTGACCCGCACGGAGCCCATGCCATGACGCCCATCGCCCCCGTCCCGCCGGTCGACGAAGCCCTCAAGGCCCTCGCGAGCGGCAGCGGCCCCACCGCGCCGCCCGCGGTCGCGCCGGAGTTGCGCCAGCAGTTCGAGGCGCTGATGAAGCAGCAGACCAACGTGGCGCCGCCGCCCACCGGGCCCAACGCGCTGGCCGCCGTCATCCAGAACCAGCAGTCGGACATCGACAAGGTGCAGGCCGGCGCGCAGCAGTTCCTGGACGACGCACCCAACATGAGCTCCATGGAGATCGTCACGTCCGGCATGGCGCTGAGCCACAGCCTGGCGATGGTCAACATGAAGATGCAGGTGGCGACCTCGCTCACGCAGGGCTCCAACAAGAGCCTGCAGACGTTGCTGAAGAACCAGTGACCGCCATGAGCCCCGCCATGCAGCATCGCCTTAGTCTCCTCGTCCCGTCGTTCGCGCTGCTGCTCGCGCTCGCCGGCTGCAAGCAGGACGTCTACACCAAGCTCGCCGAGTCCGACGCCAACGACATGCTGGGCGTGCTGCTGATCGCGCACCTCGACGCCGCCAAGTCGAGCCCCGACGGCAAGACCTGGAACGTGGCCGTCGAGTCCGACGACATGGGCCGCGCGCTCGCGCTGCTGCGCGCCAACGGCCTGCCGGCCGAGCGCCGCGCCACGCTGGGCGACATGTTCCGCAAGGACGGCCTGATCTCCACGCCCACCGAGGAGCGCGTGCGCTTCATCTACGGCGTGTCGCAGGAACTGGAAAAGACGCTGTCGTCCATCGACGGCGTGGTGGCCGCGCGCGTGCACGTCGTGCTGCCCAACAACGACCCGCTGGCCGACCACGTGAAGCCGTCCAGCGCCTCCGTCTTCATCAAGCACCGGGCCGAGACCAACGTGGCCGCGCTGGTGCCCACCGTGAAGAACCTGGTGATGCGCAGCGTCGAGGGCCTCACCTACGAGAACGTGAGCGTGACGCTGGTCGTCGCGCAGCCGCTCACCGAGGGCTTGACCGACGTCGCGGCGCATCCGTCGGCCGGCGCGTCGACCTCCGTCGTGACGGCGCTGAGCCTGCTGGTGGCTGCGGCGCTCGCCGGGGCCGGCTTCTACGGCTGGCAGCGCTGGCGCGTCGCGCGGCCCGCCGCGGGAGGCGCCTGATGCTCGCCGTGGCGCCCGTCGACGGCGTCGGCCTGGTGCGCCGGCTGCTGCGCGCGGCGCTGGCCAAGTCCGCCGACGTGCCGGCCCAGCTGCATCCGGCCTGGGTGCAGATGGCGTGGCAGCGCGCGGGCATCGCGGCGCCGCCGTCGGAGGCGGTGCCGGGCTGGTCGGCGGCGCTGGCCGCGGTGTACGGCCTGCAGTGGACGTCGCTGGTGCGCTTCCGCCAGGTGGCACATCGCATCGCGCTGCTGCCGCGCGACGAGCTGCTGCGCGTGCTGGCCGCCGTGGCGCTGCACCTGGAGCGCGACCGCGTGCGCCACAGCATCGGCCGCGGCCTGCGCGCCACCATGATCGAGCGCGTGGGCGACGTCGCCTACGCCGGCATCGTGGCCGCCGCCAGCGATCGCGCCGGCGGCGCCAAGGGCCCGCTCGCGATGGCCGACCTCCAGCCCGAAGCCCTGGCCGCGCGCGGCTACGCGGCCCTGCGCGACCACGGCCACTGGCGCAACGACAGCATCGCGGCCTGGGTGCGCCTGGCGCTGGCGCCGGCGCCCTCGCGCGCGGCGCCCGCGTCCGAAGGCGCCCAGGCCACCGACACGGCAAGCGCGTTGCAGCGCCTGTCCCTTTACTTTCCGGAGCATGCATGGCTGTTTGGCTCACCCATGGACCGTGCACTGTCGGCTTCGACGACGGCCTGATCCGCGCCGCCGACTTCGCGCGGCTCGCCGACTCCGCCACGATCGCCGCGGCCGTCGCGCACGAGCGCGACCGCGTGCTCGCGCAGGCGCGCGCGGAGGCCGACGCGCTCCTCGACGCGGCCCGCGCGGAAGCCGCGGCGCTCGTGCAGGACGCGCGCGATCGCCTCGACCGGGCCCACCAGTCCGGCATGAGCCAGGGCCTGGAGGACGCCGCCGCGCACTGGGCCGGCCAGGCGATGGCCGCCGCGGAGTCGCGCCGCCGCCACCTGCTGCGCCAGAGCGAGCGGCTGGCGGCGATCGTGTCGATGGCCGTCGAGCGCGTGATCGAGCAGGAGGACCGCGCGGGCCTGTTCCGGCGTTCGCTGCGCACGATCGTCAAGCTGGTCAAGGACACGCCGATGCTCACGCTGCGCGTCACCGAGGCCGACCGCGACATCGCGCAGGGCGCCGTCGACGCCGTGAAGGCCCAGCTCAGCGGCCTGCCCATCGAGGTGGTGACCGACGCCGCGCTCCACGAAGGCGGCTGCCGCTTCGAATCCGACGGCGGCGTGATCGACGCCGGGCTCGACACCCAGCTCGCCGCGCTGCGCCGCGCCGTGGCCCGCGCCGCGCAGCAGATGGCGCGCGAGTCGATGGCGCAGGACGACGACGGCGACGATGCCGAGCCCTCGCCGCTCGACTGGCCCGCCATGGACAACGACACGACCGACGAGCCCGCGACGGCGGCCCCGACATGAGCGTCGCCACGCCCCGCCCCGACCCGCATTTCCAGCGCTTCGTCACGACGCTGGAGCAGGAGCTCGCGCACGAGGACGTGCTGGCGCGCACCGGCCGCGTCTTCGAGGTGGTGGGCACGCTGATCCGCGCCACCGGCCTCGATGCCAAGGTGGGCGAGCTGTGCGAGCTGCGCGACGCGCGCGGCCGCCTGCTGCAGCGCGCCGAGGTGGTGGGCTTCGGCCGCAACGGCGCGATCCTGTCGCCGTTCGGCGCGATGGGCGGCATCAGCGAGGGCACGCTGGTGGTGGGCACCGGCAAGCCGCTGTCGGTGCCCGTCGGGCCCGCGCTGCTGGGGCGCGTCATCAGCGGGCTGGGCGAGCCCATCGACGGCCTGGGGCCGATCGCCTGCGACGATTCGCGCCCCGTCTTCGCCGATCCGCCCGACCCGATGAGCCGCGCGATGATCGAGCATCCACTGCCCACCGGCATCAAGGTGATCGACGGCCTGATGACGCTCGGCGAGGGCCAGCGCATGGGCATCTTCGCGCCGGCCGGCGTGGGCAAGAGCACGTTGATGGGCATGCTGGCGCGCGGCGCGCAGTGCGACGTGAGCGTGATCGCGCTGATCGGCGAGCGCGGCCGCGAGGTGCGCGAGTTCATCGAGTTCATCCTCGGGCCGGAAGGCATGGCGCGCTCGGTGGTGATCTGCGCCACGTCCGACCGCTCGAGCATCGAGCGCGCCAAGGCGGCCTACGTCGCCACGGCCGTGGCCGAGCACTTCCGCGACCAGGGCCAGCGCGTGCTTCTGATGATGGACTCGCTCACCCGCTTCGCGCGCGCGCAGCGCGAGATCGGCCTGGCCGCCGGCGAGCCGCCCGCGCGGCGCGGCTTCCCGCCGTCGGTCTTCGCCGAGCTGCCGCGCCTGCTGGAGCGCACGGGCATGGGCCGCGTGGGCTCCATCACCGCGCTGTACACCGTGCTGGCCGAGGACGAGAGCGGCGGCGACCCGATCGCCGAGGAGGTGCGCGGCATCCTCGACGGCCACATGATCCTGTCGCGCCGCATCGCC
>FSXQ01000952.1_pt1 | contig 22988 bp, 19 predicted proteins | sample 1638011 | NCBI WGS metagenome assembly FSXQ01 (sample SAMEA3914789, study PRJEB12502) | metagenome | biome: forest; material: soil | place: Canada | collected 2011-07-03 | depth 0.3 m | reverse complement strand
GCGCGCCGGCGCGCGCGGGCAATGTTCGGCGCTCGCTGCGCATCACGGCGCTGTGGGACACGCCCGACGACATCTCCATCGGGTTCACGCCGGGCGTCACGCGCGGCGGCGGCATGGCGTTCAACGGCTTCGGCGTCGAGCACTACGTGGCCGGCCTCGAGGTGAGCACGCTCGACAAGTCGCGCTCGGCGCGCTGGCGCAGCTACGTCGAGCTGTCGGGCGAGAAGCTGGCGGTCAACAACGTCATCGACAACAACACGGCGCATGTGGCAGCCGGGGCGACGTACGCGACGTCGTCGTCGACGCAGCTGGACATCTCGGTGTCGCGCGGGACGACGTGGCAGGCGACCGACTTGCAGTCGTCGGTGGGGTTGTCGGTGCACTTCTGAGCCCGCGGCGCCGCGCAAGCACGCGCGCGCCAACTACCTCGGTCATTCTGCGCGCAGTCGCAGAATCCACCCCTGAGGCAGCGCTTCCCAACGCGTGGATCCTGCGACTGCGCGCAGGATGACAGCGGCGAAATCAGGTGCACATGGTGACACCGCCCGCGCGCTTGCCGCAGCGCAATGCTGGGACTCCGCCCCTGCCGGACAATGGCCTCGCCCCATGCCATCGCCCACCGCACCAACGGCCTCGCACGCGTCCCGCCCGCGCGCATGAGCCCCATCTCCGCCACCTTCCCGCTCGTCAAGCGCCCCGCGCCGCTGTGGCTGCTGGTGCTCGTCACCTTCAGCGGCACGCTGGCCATGCACATGTTCGTGCCGGCGCTCACCGTGGCCGCGCAGGCGCTGCAGGTGGACGCCGCGACGATCCGCACGACGATCAGCGTCTACATCTTCGGGCTCGCGGTGGGGCAGCTCGTCTACGGCCCGTTGTCCGACGTGTTCGGCCGCCGGCCCACGCTGCTGGTGGGCCTCGCGCTGTACACCGCGGGCGGCCTCGCGGCCACGCTCGCGCCCAACGTCGGCGTGCTGATCGCCGCGCGCCTCGTGCAGGCCGCGGGCGGCTGCGCGGGCCTGCTGCTGGGCCGCACCATCGTGCGCGACACCGCCGAGTCGACCGACGCCGTGCGCCGGCTCGCGCTGATGAGCCTCATGACCATGGTCGGCCCCGGCCTCGCGCCGATGGTGGGCGGGCTGCTCGCGGGCGCGCTGGGCTGGCGCTCGATCTTCGTGGTGCTGACGGCGCTGGGCGTCGCCAACTTCACGATCTCGTGGCGCCTGCTGCCCGAGACGGGCCAGCCCGGCGGCAAGATCACCGCCGCCGGCGTGGCGCGCGACTACCGCTCGCTGCTCGGCTCGCCGCGCTTCGTCGGCTTCGCGCTGGGCGGCGGCTGCGCCACCACCGCGTTCTACGGCTTCATCGCGGCCGCGCCGTTCATCTTCATCAACGAGTTGCACCGGCCGATCCACGAGGTGGGGCTGTACCTCGGGCTGCTGATCGTGGGCGTGTCGATCGGCAACATCCTGGCGAGCCGGCTCATCGGCCGCTACAGCATCGAGCGGCTGCTGCTGGCCGGCAACCTGCTGAGCCTGGCGGCGGCCGTCGTCGTGGCGGCCGCGTTCCTGTGGTTACGGCCAGGGGTATTCGCGATCGAGGCGCTGATGATCGTGTACTGCGTCGGCGCGGGGCTGTGCAGCCCGGCGGTGTCGACGTTGTCGATCAGCGTCGACCCGCGCCTCATCGGCTCGGCCGCGGGGCTGTACGGCTTCATGCAGATGGCGGTTGGCGCGGCGTGCACCACGCTCGCGGGGTTCGGGCACGACCCAGCGGTGTCGGCATGCGCGGTGCTGGTGGGCGCGGCCACGCTGGCGCAGCTGGCGTTCCGCGTCGCGCTGCGCACGCCCGCGCGCGGCGGGTCGGCCTGAGCTCAGGGCGCGAGCGCGTCCAGCAGGTCGGCGGCGCGCGTCATCGCGTCGTCCTTCGCGAGCCGGTTGCCGGGCACGGCCTGGCGTGCGGCGCCCGGGTCGTCGAAGTCGTGCGTGGCGCCGGGGTAGGTCGTCACCGCGATCGGGCCGCCGGTGCCGGCGCGCAGGAAGCGGTCGCAGACGGTGGGCGAGACCTCCTCGTCGTCCGAGCCCAGGAACGCCCACACGGGCGCGTCGGCCTTGAAGCGCGCGGCGAGGGTCGCCTTCGGGCCGCAGCCCGGATAGAACGCGAGCGCCGCGCGGAATCGCGGGCCGCCCGGCGCGGCGTCGGCCTGTCGCTGCATCGTGTTGAGCACGGTGCTGCCGCCGTTCGACCAGCCCTGCAGCATCACGCGCGCGGGCGTCACGTCCGTGCGCGTGCGCAGCCACGCGAGCGCGCCCTCGGCGTCGAGCGGGCGCACGGTGCGTTCGTTGACGGCGTCGCGGTCGGGGTCGTCGTGCGTGTTGCGGCCGTAGCCGTGCGCGCGGCCGCGCGGCCCGAAGCTGTCGACCAGCACCGCGAGATAGCCGTGCGAGGCCCAGTACTCGCCCCACATCTCGTGGCGCTTGGACAGCGTCGTCGCGTTGCACGGCGATTCATGGTCGGGCGCGACCAGCGTGCACGCCGTGTTGACGTTGGACGAGTACGGCCCGGCACGGCCGTGCAGCATCACGACGGCCGGATGCGGGCCGGGGCCGGCGGGCGTGAACAGATAGCCGACGAGCTCGGTGTGGCCGTCGGCGCTGGGGAAATGCACGGCCTGCGCGGCGCTCGCATGCGACTTCGCGGCGAACGCGGGGGCCGCGAACGCGAGGCAGGCGGCGAGAACGATCGAGCGTGACATGCGGGTCTCCTTCTGCGATGCGAAAGGCGGTGTCAGGTCTTGCGTTTTGCGTTTCGCACGGCAAGGCTCGAACGAATGGCGACAGCGTGGTCGTGCAAATCGCAAAACGCAAGACCTGACACCGCCGCTGCCCGCCAGCGGAAGAGCCTCAGACCAGCGCGTGCAAGCCCTGCCAGCCGACGTACAGCCCGACGATCAGGATCAGCGCGCCCGAGAAGTACGGCGCCTTCGCCGCCAGCTCGCTGAACTTGCCGCCGCTCATGCGCTTGGACAGGTGCTTGACGCCGATGGCTGCGATCACGCCCGACGCGACCATCGTCAGCGCCAGGCCGATGCTGAAGCCCAGCACCAGCGTCGCGCCGAGGGCGATGCGCTTGAGCTGCAGGCACAGCAGCAGCACCGTGATCGACGCGGGGCACGGGATCAGGCCGCCGGTGAGGCCGAACAGGACGATCTGGCCCGTCGTGACCTCGCGGCCGGCGAAGCGGCGCTGGATGTCGTCGGCGTGCTCGCGGGCGTGGGCGTCCATGCCGGTCGTGTCGACGAGCGGGGCGGCGGACGCCGGTGCATGCGCGTGGCCGTGATCGCAGGAGGCGCCGTGTGCGTGGTCATGGCCGTCGTGCGCGTCATGACCGTGCGCGTGGTCGTGATCGTGGCCCGCGTGGGCATGATCGTGGTCATGCGCATGCTCGCCATCGCCATGGTCGTGGAAGCACGCCGCCTTGTTCTGCGACGTCCGCCACAGCATCCAGGCCGCGACGCCGATGATCATCACCGCCGAGATCACCTGCATCCACGGCTCGCTGGCCTCGGCGCTCCAGCGCTGGCCGAAGTACATGCCGCCCAGCGCGATGAGCCAGACGATGGCCGTGTGCGACACGGTCGCGGCCAGGCCCAGCAGGATGGCCTGCGTGAGCGTGCCGCGCACCGCGATGATGAACGCGGCCATCATCGTCTTGGAATGGCCGGGCTCGAGGCCGTGCAGCGCGCCCAGCAGGATGGCGCTGGGGATGAACAACCAGGCGTTGCCGCCGGTGAGCAGGGTGTGGAAGTCGGTCATAGGTACTTCGTGATGGCCTTGAACTGCGAGATCGCGTCGCGCGCGCCGACGCCGTCGACCGCGTGTTCCAGGCAGTGGTCGATGTGGTCGTGCACCAGCGTGCGCTTGGCGTTGCCGACGGCGCTTTCGACGGCCTGCATCTGCTGGGCGATGTCCAGGCAGTCGCGGCCTTCCTCCAGCATCGCGACGATGCTGCGCAAGTGACCCTCGGCGCGTTTCAGGCGCTTGATGATGTCGGGGTGGGACGGGTGGACGGCCATGGTTCGTATCCTGTGGGGGAGGATAGGATACTACGTCTGGCCGTCACTTCCCTGAAGGCCGCAAGGCCAGATCGGTCATCCTGCGCGAAGTCGCAGGACCCACGCGCCGAGCTGCGCACCCTACCCCCACCCGTTGTGCGAGCCGCGGCTGGCGTCCCGGCAGTCGTTCCTCCCAAGTTCCATTGCGTTAGTTGTATTGAACAACTTGTTGATGTATAGTGAACTCACTGACCCCAAGGACGCGAACCATGAACACCAGTACCCAGCTCCTCGTCATCGACCCGCAGAACGACTTCTGCGACGTCCCCGCCGCCTGGCGCCCCGTCGACCCGCTCACCGGCGCCACCGTGAACCCCGCCCTGCCCGTGTCCGGCGCCCACGCCGACATGCAGCGCACCGCCGCCTTCATCCGGGCCGCCGGCGCCGCGCTGGACGAGATCGTCGTCACGCTCGACTCTCACCACCAGGTCGACATCGCCCACCCCACGTTCTGGAAGAAGGCCGACGGCGGCGATGTCACGCCGTTCACGCAGATCACCGCCGCCCAGGTGCGCGCCGCCGAGTTCCTGCCCCGCGACCCCGCCGCCCTGCCCCGCACGCTCGACTACCTCGACGCCCTCGAGGCCGGCGGCCGCTACGTCTTGATGGTCTGGCCCGTCCACTGCGAGATCGGCACCTGGGGCCACGACGTGCACGCCGACGTCCGCGCCGCCTACAACGAATGGGAACGCACCCGCCTGCGCGGCGTGCGCAAGGTCACCAAGGGCGAGAACCCGTGGACGGAGCACTACAGCGCGATCCAGGCCGAGGTGCCCGACGCCGCCGACGAGCACACGCGCATGAACACCGCGCTGCTCGCCGAACTCGACAGGGCCGGCACGCTGCTCATCGCCGGCGAGGCCAGCAGCCACTGCGTGCGCGCCACCACCGAGCACATCGTGGCCAACCTGCCGTCGGGCCGCCCCGAGCGCGTGGTGCTGCTGACCGACTGCATGAGCCCCGTCGGCGGCTTCGAGGCGCAGCACCAGGCCTTCCTCGACGACATGCGTGCCAAGGGCGTGCGCCTGATGACGTCGACGCAAGCCCGGGAACTCGTCGTCGCCGCCGCGTAAGAGAATCGCACCATGACCCCCATCCTGCACAGCCTGCTCGAGACCGACCTCTACAAGTTCACGATGTGGCAGACCATGCTGCATCGCCACCCGCAGGCGCAAGCCGAGTACCGCTTCGTCTGCCGCAACACGCCCGCGTTCCCGCTGGCCGAGCTGCTGCCCGACGTGAACGAGCAGCTCGACCACCTGTGCAGCCTCACGTTCAGCGAGGACGAGCTGGCCTACCTCGGCGGCCTGCGCTTCATCAAGAACGACTTCGTCGATTTCCTGCGCATCTTCAAGTTCCAGCGCCGCTTCATCCAGGCTTCGGTCGGCGCCGACGGCCGCACGCTGGAGATCGTGGCCGACGGCCCGCAGGTGCACGTGATGGGCTTCGAGATCTACGTGCTGGCCATCGTGAACGAGCTGTACTTCCGGCGCGCCGACCAGGCCGCCGCGCTCGCGGAAGGCCACACGCGGCTGCAGGCCAAGATCGCCGCGCTGCGCGCCTTCGGAGCCGACGAGGCGCCGCGCGCCCACCCGTTCGAGTTCTTCGACTTCGGCGTGCGCCGGCGCTTCGGCGGCGCGTGGCACGAAGAAGTCGTCCGCACGCTCAAGGCCGAGGTGCCCGAGTTCTTCAAGGGCACGTCCAATGTGCTGCTGGCCAAGGAACTCGACCTGGTGGCCATCGGCACCATGGCGCACGAATACCTCCAGTCGTATCAGGCCTTCGATGTCCGCCTGCGCGATTTCCAGAAGTCGGCGCTCGAGAACTGGGTGCAGGAATACCGCGGCGACCTCGGCGTGGCGCTCACCGACGTCGTCGGCATGGACGCCTTCCTGCGCGACTTCGACCTCTACTTCGCCAAGCTGTTCGACGGCCTGCGCCACGATTCCGGCGACCCCGTCGAGTGGGGCGAGAAGGCGCTCGCGCACTACGCCAGGCTGCGCATCGACGCGCACAGCAAGCGCCTGACGTTCTCCGACGGCCTGAACCTGCAGACCGCGTTCGACATCTACCGCCACTTCGCCGATCGCACGCAGCTGGGCTTCGGCATCGGCACCCACCTCACCAACGACGTCGGCCTGGTGCCGCTCAACATCGTGATGAAGCTCACCCAGTGCAACGGCCAGCCGGTGGCCAAGCTGTCCGACTCGCCGGGCAAGACGCTGTGCAAGGACGAGACCTTCCTCGCGTACCTGCGCCAGGTGTTCAACGTCGCGCCCGAGGCCGCCTGACATGCTGCGCATCACCGTCGCCCAGCTGAACTACATGGTCGGCGACGTCGCCGGCAACGTCGCGAAGATGGTGGCCGCCGCGCGCGACGCCGCGGCCGCGAACGCCGACCTCGTCGTCTTCTCCGAGCTGTCCATCACCGGCTACTACCCGGGCGACCTGCTCGAGGAGCCCGACTTCCTCGCGCGCGTGGCGCAAGGCCTGGCCGACCTGCAGGCCGCGTCGCTCGAATTCCCCGCGCTGCACTGGATCGTCGGCGCGCCGCTCGCGCGCGAGGGTGCGGGCAAGCGCCTGCTCAACGCGCTGGTGGTGTTGAAGGCCGGCGAGATCGTGCTGCGCTACGCCAAGCAGCTGCTGCCCACGTACAACATCTTCGACGAGATGCGCCACTTCGCGCCCGGCCCCGACGTCGCCCGCGTGCTGCGCATCGGCGCCACGCAGGTGGGCCTGATGATCTGCGAGGACGGCTGGAACGACGAGGGCGGCGACTACGCGGTCAACCCGTTCACGCGGCTCGAGGACGCGGCGCCCGACCTCGTGGTGTCCATCAACGCGAGCCCGTCCAACATCGGCAAGCGCGAGATGCGGCACCAGGTCTTCGGCGCCGCGTGCCAACGCCACGGCTTCCCGCTGCTGTACGTCAACCAGGTCGGCGGCCAGGACACCGTCGTGTTCGACGGCGCGTCGTTCGCGGTCGACGCCACGGGCGCGGTCTGCTACGAGGCGCAGCGCTTCGTCGAGGACGTCGCGACGCTCGCGTTCGACGACGGCCACTTCACCTCGGGCACCGGCGCGCCGCTCGCGCCGGTCGACGCCAAGGGCCTGCCGACGATGGCGTTCTACCGCGCGCAGATCGTGCTGGGCCTGCGCGACTACGCGCGCCGCTGCGGCTTCTCGAAGGCCGTCATCGGCTCGTCCGGCGGCATCGACAGCGCGCTCACGATGGCGCTGGCGGTCGACGCGCTGGGCGCCGACAACGTGGTGGGCATCACGATGCCGTCGGTGTACTCGTCGGCCGGCTCGGTGGACGACTCGGTCGCGCTGTGCCGCAACCTGGGCATCGCGCTGGTCACGCATCCGATCGCCGACACCGTGGCCGCGTTCAGCCGCCAGTTCGAGGCCTCGTTCGGCCAGCCGCTGAAGGGCCTGCCGCTGGAGAACCTGCAGGCGCGCGTGCGCGGCACCACGCTGATGGAGTACTCCAACGCGTTCGGCCACCTGCTGCTCACCACGGGCAACAAGTCGGAGATCTCGGTCGGATACTGCACCCTGTATGGCGACACCAACGGCGGCCTCGGCCTCATCGGCGACCTCTACAAGACCGAGGTGTTCGCGCTGTCGCGCCACGTCAACGAGGCGGCGGGGCGCGAGGTCATCCCGCAGGCCATCATCGACAAGGAGCCCTCGGCCGAGCTCGCGCCCGACCAGCGCGACACCGACAGCCTGCCGCCCTACCCGGTGCTCGACGAGATCCTCAAGCTGCTGATCGAAGGCGGTCGCCTCGCGACGAGCGAGCTGGCGCACGCCACCGAGTTCGTCGCCAAGCTTCGCACGCAGGACGGCGGCGACGCGCTGGTGGCCCGCGTGCGCGCCATGATCGCGCGCAACGAATACAAGCGCCGCCAGGCGCCGCCCATCATCCGCGTGCGATCGCGCGCCTTCGGCAGCGGGCGCCAGATGCCCATCGCCGCGAAAGTCTCCTGAACATGACCGCACACAACCACGACGTCGCCGTCCTCGTCGGCCGCTTCCAGCCCTTCCACGACGCGCATCTCGCGCTGCTCACGCGTGCGCTCGCGCTCGCGCCGCGCGTGGTCGTGGTGGTCGGCTCGGCCTTCCAGGCGCGCACGCCCAAGAACCCGTTCACGTGGACGGAGCGCGCCGAGATGATCCGCCACGCGCTGCCCGAAGCGGAGCGCGAACGCGTCGCTGTCGTGCCGATGCGCGACTACTACGACGAGGCGCGCTGGGTCGCGTCGGTGCGCGAGGCCGTGGCGTCGACGACCGCCGGCGATACCCAGCCCCGTATCGTTCTGGTGGGCCATTTCAAGGACGCCACCAGCGGCTACCTCGCGGCCTTCCCCGGCTGGACGCTCGATTCGGCCGACCGCCTGCCCGGCGCCGACGGCAAGGCCTTGCGCGACGCGCTGTTCGCCGCGCTGCCCGAGGACAAGCACGCGCCGCCCGCGCTCGACGCCGCGCTCACCGCGCTCGTCGACCAGGTGCCGCCGTCGACGCTCGCCTTCCTGCGCGCGTGGACGGCGCTACCGTTCTTCGACGAACTGGCCGTCGAATGGCGCATGCTCAAGCGCTACAAGGAAGCGTGGCGCGCGGCGCCGTACGCGCCCACGTTCGTCACCGTCGACGCGGTGCTGCAGTGCGCGGGCCAGGTGCTGCTGATCCGGCGCGGCAAGGCGCCGGGACGTGGCCTGATGGCGGTGCCGGGCGGGTTCATCGAGGAACGCGAGACCACGTGGCAGTCGTGCCTGCGCGAGCTGGAGGAAGAGACGCACCTGAAGCTGCTGGACGAGACGATGCGCCGCGCGCTGCGCTCGACGGCCGTGTTCGACCACCCCGACCGCAGCCAGCGCGGCCGCACCATCACGCACGCGCACCACTTCGACCTGGGCGAGCGCGAGCTGCCCGAGGTGCGCGCCGACGACGACGCCGCTTCCGTCGAATGGGTACCCGTCGCCGACCTCGCCGCGATGGAAGACCGCTTCTTCGACGACCACTTCCACATGCTGGACCACTTCCTCGGCCTCACCGTCAAAGCATGACGCCGCTGGAGATCGCCGCCAACGCGGTCACGACGCTGTCGATCTGGCTCGCGGCGCGCAACAGCCGCCACACGTGGTCGACGGGCATCGTGGGCTGCGTGCTGTTCGGCGTGCAGTTCTTCCGCACGCAGCTCTATGCGGACGTCACGCTGCAGGCGTTCTTCCTCGTCACCAGCGCGATCGGGTGGTGGCAGTGGGCCCACGCACGCAAGGGCGCCGTGGTTTCGGAACGCCCCGTCACGCGCGCGCGTCCCGCGACGCTCGCAACGATGGTGCTCGCCGCCGCCGCGGTCACGCTGGGCTACGGCGCGCTGCTGCACCACTTTACCGACGCATACGCGCCCTACGTCGACTCCGCGGTGCTCGCGCTGAGCGTGGCCGCGCAGTTCCTCCTGATGCAGCGGCAGATCGAGACCTGGGCGTTCTGGATCGTGGTCAACACGCTGTCGGTGCCGCTGTACGCATCGCGCGGCCTGCACTTGACCGCGGTGCTGTACGCGGCGTACTGGTTCAACGCGTGGTACGGGCTGTGGCGCTGGCATCGCGAGCGACGCGCATGAGCTTCGCGGGCTTCGAACTCGGGCTCGTGGTGGGCAAGTTCGCCCCGCTGCATCGCGGCCACGAACTGGTCGTCGCGCAGGCGGCTGCGGCGTGCGAGCGTCTCCTGGTCGTGAGCTATTCGAAGCCCGAGTTCGAACGCTGCGGCGTCGAGACGCGGCGCGCGTGGATGGCCGCGCGCTGGCCGTCGCACGAGTGCCTGGCCATCGACGACGCGTGGCTCGCGAGCGCGTGCGAGGCCCGCGGCATCGCGTCGCGCACGATCCCCGACAACGCCGAGGACGACCTCGCCCAGCAGCAGTTCCTCGCCTGGCTGCTGCGCGACGTGCTGCAACGCGCGCCCGACGCCATGTTCTGCAGCGAGGCCTACGGGCCGCCGTGCGCGGCGCTGTTGTCGCGCGAGCTGGCGCACCCGGTGCAATGCGTGCTGGTGGACGTCGCCCGCGCGCGCGTGCCCATCAGCGCGACGCGCCTGCGCGCGGGCGAGGCCGCGCGCGCGTGGCTGGCGCCCGAGGTGCTGGCGTCGTTCGTGCCGCGGCTGGTGCTGCTGGGCGGCGAGTCGTCGGGCAAGACGACGCTGGCCGCCGCGCTGGCCGAGCGTCTCGAGACCACGTGGGTCGCCGAGTACGGCCGCGAGCTGTGGGAACGACAAGGCGGCGTGCTCTCGAAAGAAGACCTGCGCCTGATCGCGCACGAGCAGGTCCGCCGCGAAGACGCCGCCGCGCCGCACGCACGCGCGGTGCTCGTGTGCGACACCTCGCCGCTCACCACCTGGGGCTACAGCGACTGGATGTTCGGCGCGCCCGACCCCGCGCTGGAGCCGCTCGCGAACCGTCGCTACGAAGGTGTCGTGTTGTGCGCGCCCGACATCCCGTTCGTGCAGGACGGCACGCGCCAGCAGGCCGAGTTCCGCGAGCGCCAGCATGCGTGGTATCTCGCGCAGATCCAGCGCCTGGGCCTGCCGCTGCTGCACGTGAGCGGTTCGGTGGAGGCGCGCGTCGCGCAGGTCGTGCAGGCGCTCGCGAAGGGATTTGCGGCGCCGCAGTGAACCCGCGCGCCACGGGCGCTAACATCGTGCGATCGCCGCCCGCCCAAGGTCCTCGTCGCGCATGGCCACGTACAAAGGCATCTCGTTCCCCGACCACGTCGCGCCGCTCGTGCGCCACATGCACTCGGTCGACGACCACCGCGAGGCGCTGGCCGCCCTCAGCGGCACCTGGGACACGCTGGCCCTGCTGGCGCACCTGTCCAACCTCAAGGCCGACATGCGCGACGTGCGCCGCAGCTTCGGCGAGCTCACCGGCGAGTTGCTGGTGTGCCTGGCCGAGGAGATGCTCAAGCTGGCCGACGAGACGCTGGGGCACCAGGCGCAGATTGCCGGCGACGTGCTGGTGCGCAACCTGTTCGAGCGCACCGCCGACATCGGCTTCCTGGCCACCGACTCGGCCATCGCCGACGCGTGCTCAAGCAACGAGTTCGACGGCCTGCGCGAACGCCTGCGCGCCTACGCCGAGCGCTACACCGTCTATCGCGACATCGTGCTGCTGGCGCCCGACGGCCAGGTGCTGACGCGGCTGGTCGACGGCTTCGACGGCCGCTCGCAATCGGACATCGTCGGCCGCGCGCTGGCCGGCCAGGGCGGCTGGGTCGAGACCTTCGCGCCCACCGATTTCTGCGGCGCCGAGCCCGCGCTCACGTACGCGTGGCGCGTGGAACAGGACGGCCGCGCCGTCGGCGTGCTCGTGCTCGTATTCGACCTGCAACGCGAAGCGCAGACGATCTTCGAGCGCCTCGCCACGCGCGACGAGGTGCTGGCCTTCGTGGACGCGCAGCAGCGCATCGTCGTCTCCAGCGACCCGGCGCGCCTGCCGCCCGGCCATCGCCTGGTCCTGCGTGCCGGCGCCGCATCGATGCGGCTCGGCGGCGTCACGCACCTCGCTGCGCAGCGCGCGCCGCAGGCCTACCAGGGCTACGCGGGGCCGGGCTGGACGACCGTGGCGTTCGCGCCCGTGGAGCTCGCGTTCGGCACGGAGGCGGAGCCGAGCGCGGCGGTCGACTGGTCGGGCGAGACGGTGTTCTCGCCGCGCCTGCTCGACGTGCCCGTGCGCGCCCGCGAGATCCAGCGCCGCCTCGACCGCATGGTGTGGAACGGCCGCATCCACCAGGCCGCCGAGCCGAACGCGTTCTCGCGCTCGTTGCTGGAGGAGATCGCCGCGAACGGCCGCAAGACCAAAGGCGTGTTCGAGCGCGCGTCGGAAGAGCTGCTCGCCACCGTGGCCGCGGGTCGGCTGGGCGAGGCGCGTTTCCTGTCCGACCTGGCGGTGGACGTGCTCGATCGCAACCTCTACGAACGCGCCAACGACTGCCGCTGGTGGGCCACGAGCCCCGTGCTCGCCACGCTCGACGCCGCCGAGTCGCGCAAGACGCTCGCGCGCATCAACGCGCTGTACACGGTCTACGCGAACGTGTTGCTGTTCGACGCGCAGGGCACGGTCGTCGCCGCGAGCCGCGACACGAGCCTCGAGGGCCGCCAGCTGACGCAGCCGTGGGTGGTCGAGTGCCTGCGATTGCGTGACCCGATGGGCTACGCCGTGTCGCCGTTCGAGCCCAGCGACCTCTATGCCGACGCCGGCACCTACGTCTACGCCGCGCCTGTGCTGGTCGACGGCCGCGCGGTAGGCGGCGTGGCGCTCGTGTTCGACAGCACGCCGCAGTTCGAGGCCATGCTGCGCGAGGCCTTGCCCGACGCGCCGGGCGCCGTCGCCGCGTACTGCCGACCCGACGGCACCGTGCTGAGCCGCACCGGCGAGCTGCCGGTGACGCTGCCCGCGAGCGTGCTGTCGCTGCCGTCCGGGCACTCGTGGTCGGGCGTGCTCGCCGAGGGCGCCGAGCGCCTCATCGTCGGCGCCACCGCGGGCAGCGGCTACCGCGAGTTCAAGACGCGCGACGGCTACGTGGAGCCCGTGATCGCCGTCGTCGTGATCCCGTGCGGCCGCACGCTCGACCGCCACGTGGCCACCGCGCCGCAGGTGGCCAACGTGGCGGGCGGCGCCGAGATCGCCACGTTCCTGATCGGCGAACACCTGCTGGGCGTGCCGGCGGTGGAGGTCGTCGAATGCATCGAGGTGTCCGCGGCCGTGCGCGTGTGGCGCGGCGGCTTCGCGCAACGCCACGTCGGCTTCGTCACGTGGAACGACGTCGCGCTGCCGCTGGTGGACATCGCCGACGCCCTCGCCGTGACCGGCGCCACGCAGCGCCACGCGCTGGTGCTGCGCGCGGGCGAGCAGGCGTTCGGGCTGCTCGTCTCGGAGCTCGGGCCGGTGGCGGACATGCAGTTGACCGAGGAACGCGGACTCGCGGGGCAGGGGCCGGTGGCGAAGCTGATCTCGCAGCTGGCGCGGTCGGGGTCGGTGTTCATTCCGGTGCTGGCGCCGGGGGCGATCTTCGGCGTGACGCGCTGAGCCCTCGCGCGCCCGCGCGTCACGCCCCCGCGTGCGTGGCGGCGTTCATGATGAGGGAAGCGACCTCGCGCGGATGGCTGATCATCGCGACGTGGCTCGAATCGAGCTCGATCGTGGTCGCGTTCATGCGCTTGGCGAGGAAGCGTTCGAGCTCGGGCGCGGTCGTGCGATCGCGCGTCGACACCGAATACCAGGTCGGCTTCGAGCGCCACGCAGCGACCGTGGTGCGCGAGGCGAAGAGCGTATCGGCGATGCGACCCTGCTCGGCGGCCATCACGCGGGCCCGCTCGGCCGGGACGTCGCCCGCGAAATCGCGCAGGAAGGCCTCTTCCGAGAGTTGCGCGAAGCCGCCGGACTTCACCAGGCCGGCGCTGGCCGGCGGCGTCGGGAACTTCGCGGCGAGCGCGGCGTAGTCCTCGCCGGCGTCGGGTGCCCGCGCCGCGATGTACACGAGGCCGGCCACCTTCGGGTCGACGCCCGCTTCGCTGATCACCGTGCCGGCCCAGGAGTGGCCCACGAGGATCGTCGGGCCGTCCTGCAGCGCGAGCACGCGTTTCGTCGCGGCCACGTCGTCGGCCAGGGACGTCAGCGGGTTCTGCACGGCCGTGGCCTTGTAGCCCGCGGCCTGCAGCAACGCGATGACATCCGACCAGCACGAGCCGTCGGCATAGGCGCCGTGCACCAGCACGATGTTGCGGATGGGCTGGCCCGGAGCCTGGGCGAAGGCCAGGCGGCCGATCGAGGCCATGGCGAGGCCGGCCAGGACGCGGGCCGAGAAGTCGCGGCGGTTCATCATCGAGGTTCCGATCCTGGTTCGAGTGAAGCGCACAGGCGGCAACCGGCGCGCCCGGCCGAGCAAGCGCGGCCCGATGTCGCGAGGGACAGCCAAGGCGTGAGGGCCGCGGCGGACACGTCACACCGGGGTTGCCCCGAACACGCGCTCGAAGGCGCGCAGGCGCTCCAGCCCCTGACTCGAATCGAGCACCGCGAAGTCGACATGCTTGAAGCATCCGGCGTACGCACCGACGCCGGTCAGGTGCCTGGCGAAGGCGGCGGCCACCATGTCGGGATCGTTGCCGAACACGCCGCAGCCCCACGCGCCGAGCACGAGTGCATCGCAGCCGGCCATCACCGCCACGTCGAGCACGCGTTCGATGCGGCAGTGGAAGGCCTGCGGCAACCGCGCGATCAGTCGCGGCTCGTTCGCGCGCAGTGCCGTGGCGTTGGGCGCGGCACAGGTCAGGAACGTGGCGGGCAACACGGCTGGCAGCAACGCGCCGGACGCATCGCGGAACACAGGGCAGTCGGGCGACACGACCACGCGATCGGTGTACAGGCCATCCAGCGCGGCGCCGTGTCGATAGAAGCGGCTGCCGGACTCGCTGACCAACGACGCGTACAACGCGGAGCTGCGCGCGAGCGCCTCTTCCTGCGCCTCTGCGCCGCTCTGGAAGCCGCCGCCGGGGCGACGCGCCGACGCGAAATTCAGCACGCCGACACGGCGATGCCCCGCCGCCACTCGTCGCGCGAGCGCCTTCAGCGTGCTCTCGTTGCGCACGCCAAAGCCCGGGCCGCTCGGGGATTCGGGGACGTGCGGCCGCTCGAACGCGACCCATTCGCCGGGCAGCACGAGCCGTGTGGCCGCCACGCAGGCGCGGACGTCGCCGGACACGTCGACGACGCGCCCGGAGGGATCCGAATAGCGGCCGCTCTCGACGATGGCCAGCGTCTCGCGCGCGATCGCGGCGCGCTGGTCGCGCGGGCTCATGCCATCACCTCGATGAACTCCGCCGGCACCGCCTCCACCAGCCACACATCGTTGGCGCTCACGAAGAACGCATGCCCTTGCGCGGCCATCACGCCCGCCGCGACACGCAGGATCACCGGTTTGCCATAGCGCCGCCCCACCGCCTCGCCCGTGGCAACGTTCGCCGTCAGATGCACGTGGTGTCGCGAGCGCCGCTCCAGGCCCGTCGCCATCACGGAGTCGACGAAGCGCGACGCCGTGCCGTGATACAGGATCTCGGGCGGCTGCGCCCGCGGCAGGCCGAGGTCGACCTCGACCGAGTGGCCCTGGTTTGCGCGTATACGCAGGCCGTCGTCGCTCAGCGCGAAGCGGCGCTTGTCGCTGGTGGCGACGACCTCGTTCAGCTCGTCGCGTGTGATGGCGCGACCGTGCGTGGCGGCCCGCGCCAGCAGGTCCTCGACGGTAGTCCAGCCCGCGGCGTCCAGCGCCAGGCCGATGAGGTCGGGCTGGTGCCGCAGCACCAGGCTCATGAACTTGCTGATCGATGTCAGCTTCGTGTTCGCAGTCATTTTAGTTTCCCTGAGCCATTCAAGTTGTTCTATGCAACCAATAAAGGTGTACAGTACAACCCATCGCCACCGAAGTCAAGCAGAACGACCATGGCCACCCGCAAGAAGAACGACTTCCCCCGCCCGTACACCACCGTCGACGTGCTGATCTTCACCGTCCTCGGCGACGCGTTGAAGGTGCTGCTGGTGCAACGTCCGTCCGACACCGACGAGCCGCATCCCGGCCTGTGGGCGCTGCCGGGCGGCTTCGTGAATGTCGACGTCGACGCCGACCTCGAGGCCTGCGCGCGGCGCAAGCTGGTCGAGAAGACCGGTGTCGCGACGCCCTACCTCGAGCAGTTGGGCAGCTGGGGCGACGCCACGCGCGATCCGCGCGGGTGGTCGTCCACGCATGCGTACTTCGCGCTGATGCCGTCGGACGGCGTCACGCTCGCCAAGGGCGCGAACGCGGCGGACGTCGCGTGGTTCACGGTCGACGACGCGCTGCTCGCGAAGAAGAAGCTCGCGTTCGACCACGCGCGGATCCTGCGCGCGGGCGTCGAGCGGCTGCGCAGCAAGGTCGAGTACACGTCGCTGCCCGCATACCTGCTGCCCGAGCCGTTCACGCTGCCGCAGCTGCAGCGCACCTACGAGATCGTGCTGGATCGGCCGGTGGACAAGAGCGGCTTCCGCACGCGCATGATGGCGGCCGATTTCCTCGCCGAGGTGGGCGTCGTCGAGAGCGATTCCAACCGTCCGCCGATGGGCTACCGGCTGAAGGATCGCGACACGCCGGTGTTCTTCCCGCGCACGTTCAGTCCGCGCGGGTGACGAGCATGGATACCCTGGACAGGTATCGCGGCTGCCTGCTCGGACTGGCCTGCGGCGACGCGGTCGGCACGACGGTGGAGTTCTCCGCGCGCGGCACGTTCCCGCCCGTCACCGACATGATCGGCGGCGGCCCGTTCGGCCTCGTGTCCGGCGAGTGGACGGACGACACGTCGATGGCGCTGTGCCTGGCCACCAGCCTCGTGTACCGCAAAGGCACCGACCTGCGCGACCAGATCTCGCGCTACGTGAACTGGTGGCAGCACGGCTACCTGAGTTCGAACGGCGACTGCTTCGACATCGGCACGACGGTGCGCGCCGCGCTGAACCGCTTCCTGACGACGACGGATCCGCGCGCCGGCAGCGCGGACCCGCAGTCCGCCGGCAACGGCTCGCTGATGCGCCTCGCTCCGGTGGCGATGTGGTTCGCGCCCGACCTCGACGCGGTGCGCGCGAACGCGCGCCTCAGCTCGCTGACCACGCACGCGGCGCCCGAGGCGCTGGACTGCTGCGAGCTGTATGCCGAGCTGCTCGCGCGCGCGCTCGCGGGGGCGCCGCGTGACGCGCTGCTGCGCGCGGCCGCGCCCGCGAACGCGTCCCCGCGCGTGCGCGAGATCGCGGAGGGTGGCTACCTCGGCAAGACCGTCGATGAGGTGCGCGGCAGCGGCTACGTCGTCGACGCGCTGGAAGCGGCACTTTGGTGCTTCGCGACCGCGCAGACGTTCGAGGCGGCCGTGCTCGCGGCGGCGAACCTGGGCGACGATGCCGACACGACCGCGGCCATCGTGGGCCAGATCGCGGGGGCGCACTACGGCGTCGACGGCATCCCGCCGCATTGGCTGGCGAGGCTCGCGATGCGCGACGACATCGACGCGTTGGCGCGCGCCTTGTTGGAGCGCTGAGGCCGCCGCCTCAGGCCGTCGCTTCCTGCGACGCCTCATCGAACGCCCGGCCCACCCCCAGCGAGCATCCCGCGGCCTCGGCCCAGCGCCGCTGCGCCGCCGTCGCGATGCCCGTGGCCGCCAGCGTGTAGCCACACTGCGCGCCAAGCGCCGCGAGCGCCCGCACGTACGGCGTCCCCCGCTGCCTCGCCGTGCTGGAGCGCACGTCGAGCTCCAGCTGGTCGACCGGAGCGAACACGAGCCGTTGCAGCCCGATGTCCATCTCGGTGATGCCCGTGAAGCCGATGCGCACGCCCTGCCCGCGCAGGCGCAGCAGCACGTCGAGCGAGCGATGCGCCTCGGCCAGCCGGTGGCCCGGGAACTTCAGCAGCAGGCGTTGCGGCGGCAGGCCTTCCTGCGCGAGCACGTCGCGCACGAGGGCGGGCAGGTCTTCGAGATCGGCGGCGGCGGCGCCGAGCGTCAGCGACACGAAGCCCGGCGCGCCGTCGGCGGCCGCCTCACGCACGGCCGCGCGGCACGCGTGCGTGAGCAGCCAGTGGTCGACCTGCGCGGCCAGCGCCGCGTCGTCGGAGGCGTCCACCACGGCCTGCACCGGCTGCACTTGGCCGTCGACCGTCCACGCGATGGTGGCCTGGTGGCCCGCGATGCGGCCGGTGGCGAGCTCGACGACGGGCTCCAGCGCGAGGCCCAGCTCGTCGGCCGCGAACGATTGGCGAAGCGACTGCTCGAGCGCGAGCTGGCGTTCGATCTCGGCCTGGCGCGCGGGCTGCACGAAGCGGCAGGCGCCCTTGCCGGCGCGCTTGGTCTCATACATGGCGGTGTCGGCGGACTTCAGCAGCGTGGCCGCGTCCGCGCCGTCGACCGGCGACAGCGCGATGCCCACGCTCGCGCCCACGCGCCAGGTCTGGCCGGCGAACGCGATGTCCTCGCCGACGCTGCGCACCAGCTTGCGGCCCACCAGGAACGCCTGCATCGGCGACGCGACCGCCTCGACGATCACCACGAACTCGTCGCCACCCACGCGCGCGACGAAATCGCCCTCGCGCACCGCGGCGCGCAGCCGGCGGGCGACGGTGCGCAGCACCTCGTCGCCGGCGTCGTGGCCGCCGGTGTCGTTGACCTGCTTGAAGCCGTCGAGGTCGATGAACATCACGCCCACCGCCTGATCGCCGCGCGTGGCGCGCGCGAGCGCCTGCTCCAGCGCCTGCTGCAGGCCGCCGCGGGTGGGCAGGCCGGTGAGTTCGTCGGTGACGAGGCCCTGCAGCCGCTCGCCCTGCGTGCGCAGGTCGGTCTGCGCCTGCAGCAGCAGTTGCACGTTGGCGGCGAGCTCCTCGCGCGTGTGGCTCAGGCGTCGGCCGACGACGCGCCAGCCCAGCGCCAGCAGCGCGATGCCGGCCACCACGCTCGCGGCGATCCATTGCAGCGTGGTGCGGTGCTCGCGCTCGGCGTCGAGCCCGGGGCCGTAGGCCGCGTCGACCGGCGGCGGCGCGACGTAGACGGTGTCGCTGCCGTCGCGCACCCAGACCTCGCGGCCCTGGTTGGCGATGTCGACGGCCATGTCGCGCGGCGTGCTCTTGGTCTCGCCGTGGTGGACGATCAGGTTGAAGGTCTGCACCGTGGGTTCGACGGGGACGTCGAAGTACACGCCGTACGTGTCGACGCCGGCAGCCTCCAGCGGGCGATCCCAGCTGACGCTGTGCGGCAGCACCAGGCCGGCGCCCCACACGTGCAGGCCCCAGCCGCCGTAATCGCCCTTGTCGCGATGGAAGTGGATGCGCACGTTCACCGGCTCGACCGCGTGCGCCGCGGTGCCGAACAGGCAGGCGGCAACGAGCAGGAGCCAGGAGAAGGCGATGAACGGCGCCCGGTGCCACGGGCGCCGTCCGGCGGGCGCGGAAACGGTGGTCATGGACGGTGTTATCGACCAGTTCCCGCCCCCCTGCAGTGCGGCAAACCCGGGATCCCGCGACGGCGGCGGCGGCGCCGTGCACTCGTCCACGTTCGCGCTCGGCATGTGCGTCTCCTGGAAGCGACGCCTCACCATGCCGCACCCGCCCGCGCGGGTCGAGTTCATTCGGGTGACGAAGGCCGAATCACCGCCCGCCGCTCAACCGTGGCCGGCCGGGGTGCCCGCCTTGTCGAGCCGCGCGAATTCGTCCGCGGTGAGTTCGATGTCGGCGGCCTTGGCGTTCTGCTCCAGGTGCGCCACCTTCGACGTGCCGGGGATCGGGATGATCACCGGACTGCGCTGCAACAGCCACGCGATGGCGACCTGGCTCTGCGTGGCGCCGTGGGCCTTGGCGATGGCGTCCAGCGCGGAGCCCTCGCGCGTGTGCTCGCCGGCGGCCAGCGGGAACCATGGGATGAAGCCGATGCCGTGGGCCTCGCAGTACTTCAGGACGTCCTCGCTGCCGCGGTCGGCGAAGTTGTAGCGGTTCTGCACGGTGGCGACCGGGAACACCTTCGAGGCGGCCTCGATCTCTTCGACCGACACCTCGCTGAGCCCCGCATGCGCGATCACGCCGTCGTCGAGCAGCAGCTTGACGGCGCTGAACTGCTCGTCGCGCGGCACCCTGGAATCGATGCGATGCAGCTGCCACAGCGCGATCTGCTCCACGCCCAGGCGCTCGCGGCTGGCGTGCGCCTCGCTCACGAGGTGGCTGGGGTTGCCGTTCTGCGTCCAGATGTCCGGCCCGCTGCGCTCCAGCCCACCCTTGGTGGCCACCGTGACGTGGCTGTACGGGTACAGCGCTTCCTTGATCAGCTCCTCGGACACGTTCGGCCCGTAGGAGTTGGCGGTGTCGATGAAGTCGATGCCCAGCTCGGGCAGTCGGCGCAGCGTGGCGAGCGCACCTTCGCGATCCTCCGGCGGGCCCCAGATGCCCTTGCCGGTGATGCGCATGGCGCCGAAGCCCAGGCGGTGGATCTCGAGTTCGCCGCCGATGCGGAAGGTGGTGGGGTGCTTGGCCATGGTCGTGTCCTTCGTGAAAGGCGGGGTCAGGTCTTGCGTTCTCGGCGGCGGTGTCCAGCGGCGGTATCCGTCACGCGGTTTCGCGATCCGAAACACGGTGCCAGTCACCGCGTTTCGCAGTCTGAAAAGCGGTGCCAGTCACCACGTTTCGCAATCCGAAACACGGTGCCAGGCACGCGATTTCGCAGTCTGAAACGCGGTGTCAGTCACCCGGTTTCGCAGCATGAAACACGGTGTCAGTCACCGATGAGGTCCGCCCCAGTATGGTCAGCGGCCGCAGGCCCTGCCTGGCTGGGGTCTTGTCAGCCGGCCTTGGCGCGCTCGTCCAGCCGCGCCAGGTGCTGGTGGATCAGCGCCACCGCCGCCGCGCCGTCGCCGATCGCGCCGCCCACGCGCTTGACGGAGCCGGCGCGGACGTCGCCCACCGCGAACGCGCCGGGCACGCTGGTCTCGAACGGGTTGGGCACGCGGTCGGCCTTCACGTGGCCGTCGGCGCCCGTCACGGCCTCGGCGCCGGTCAGCACGAAGCCGGTCTTGTCGACGGCGACGCCGCAGCCTTCCAGCCAGCGCGTCTCCGGGTCGGCGCCGACGAACAGGAACACGTTGCGCAGCTCGCGCTCGTGCACGTCGCCGTCCGCGCCACCTTGGCGCCACTTCACGCTGCTGAGGCCAGAAGGCAGTTGGCCCTCCAGTTCGACCAGCTCGGTGTGGTTCCACAGCCGGATGTTGGGCGTGGCCTCGATGCGGTCGATGAGGTACTTGGACATGCTCGCCGCCAGCCCCGGCCCGCGGATCATCATGTGCACCTGCCTCGCATGCCCCGACAGGAACACCGCCGCCTGCCCCGCCGAATTGCCGCCGCCCACCAGCACGATCTCGCAGTCGGTGCACATCTTGGCCTCCAGGCCCGAGGCCCAGTACCAGACGCCGTGGCCCTCGAACTCCTCGATGCGCCCCAGCTCCGGCCGCCGATAGCGGGCGCCGCTCGCGCACACGAGGCTGCGCCCGCGCAGGCGGCGGCCGTCGGCCAGGTGGATCGCGAAGAGGCCTTCGGACTCGGCCTTCGAGCAGTCCAGCGACACCACTTCCGCCGGGATGATGATCTTGGCGCCGAACTTCTGCGCCTGGATGAACGCGCGGCCCGCGAGCGCCTGGCCCGAGATGCCGGTGGGAAAGCCGAGGTAGTTCTCGATGCGCGCGCTCGCGCCCGCCTGCCCGCCGAACGCGCGGCAGTCGAGCACGGCCACGCGCAGGCCCTCGGACGCCGCGTACACCGCCGTCGACAGCCCCGCCGGCCCGGCGCCGACGATCAGCACGTCGAAGATGCCGTCGCACACCCGGTCGTCGATCATGCCCAGCGCGGTGGCCAGCTGCGTCTCGGTCGGGTCGACCAGCACGGTGCCGTCGGGCGTGACCGCCACCGCCTCGGCCGCCGCCGCGCCGTACTGCACCAGCAGCTGCGCGGCCACGGGGTCTTCCTCGCCGGTGACGACGTGGTGCGGCTGGCCGTTGCGCTGCAGGAAGTTCTGCAGCCGCAGCACCGAGGCCGACGCCGTCGAGCCGATCAGCACCGCGCCGCTCGCGCCCGACTGGATCAGCGACACCCGGCGCAGGATCAGCGCGCGCATGATGCGCTCGCCGAGGTCGGCCTCCGCGATGATCAGCGCGCGCAGCTGGTCGGGCACCACGAGGATGCCTTCGACGTCGCCCACGCAGCGCGCGTCCACCAGCGCCGAGCCGCCGAACAGCGTGCCGGCTTCGGCCAGGAACTCGCCGGGGTCGTACTCGTGGTATGGCACGACGCGGCCCAGGCCGTCGCGCTGCGTGACGCTCACGTGGCCCTTCACCAGCAGGAACAGCCCGCGCGACTTCATGCCGGCCTGGATCAGGAACGCGCCGTCCTTGGCATGGTGCGGCTCGCCGAAGCGCTCGATGCGCTTGAAGTCGATGGCATCGAGTACCGGAAACATCTGGTACGCGCGGTGGGGGTCGGGTTGCTGGCCCGGCGCGGGGGCGGCGGAGGTCGGCGGTTGTTCCACGAGGGACTCCAGGCAAGGCGCCGCGAAAACCACGGCGCGTGATCGCTCGACTGTCTCACGACTGCGCGACTCTTGCATCGGCCTGAAGCGCGGCACGCGCCTTGCCGCCCGACAGTTCCCGTGCCCGAGAACGCCGCCATGACGACCCACGAAGAAGAGATCCGCATCGAACCCTTCACGCACGCGGCGGGCGGCTGGACGTCCGTCAAGGAGGTCGCGCACGCACTGAGCGAGGCGCACATCCGGCTCGACGGCACGCGCATCCTGCTCAAGCAGAACAAGCCCGACGGCTTCGCGTGCGTGAGCTGCTCGTGGGCCAAGCCGGCAAAGCCGCACGCGGCCGAGTTCTGCGAGCACGGCGCCAAGGCCACCGCATGGGAGCTCACCACCGACCGCTGCACGCCCGAGTTCTTCGCGCAGCACACGCTCACCGAGCTCGAAGGCTGGAGCGACCTGCAACTCGAATCGACGGGCCGCCTCACCGCGCCGATGCGCTGGGACGCGGCCACCGACAAGTACGTCGAGGTCTCGTGGCAAGAGGCCTTCACCGACATCGGCCAGCGTCTGAAGGCGCTCGAGCCCAAGGAGGCCGTGTTCTACGCCTCTGGCCGCGCGTCGCTGGAAACCTCGTACATGTACGCGTTGATGGCGCGCATGTACGGCAACAACAACCTGCCCGACAGCTCCAACATGTGCCACGAGAGCACGTCGTTCGGGCTGCCCAAGAGCATCGGCGTGCCGGTGGGCACGGTGC
>FSXQ01004545.1_pt1 | contig 23293 bp, 20 predicted proteins | sample 1638011 | NCBI WGS metagenome assembly FSXQ01 (sample SAMEA3914789, study PRJEB12502) | metagenome | biome: forest; material: soil | place: Canada | collected 2011-07-03 | depth 0.3 m | reverse complement strand
CGCGAAGGTCTCGCCCTCGAACGGCATCGGCACCGACGCCACCATGAACTGGTGCGCGCCGTACTCGATCACCTGGTCGCCGAAATAGCCGCGCTTGCGGCCCGAGCAGACGATCACCACACAGGCGTCGTGCAGCACCGGCGTGCGCGGCAGCGAGCGGTTGGAACGGCCGAAGGCGACGCCGTCCAGCAGCGACGGCGTCATGCCCTCGGTGGGGGCCAGCTCGGCCACCAGGGCCGTCATTTCCGCGCGGATGGCGGCGTCGTCGGGGTTCAGTGACATGGATCGGACTCTAAAGGATCAGGCCATCAAAGAACACATGAACTGTCATATTCGACGGTACATCTGGAGTTTTAGGCAACAAGTCTGGAGTTTCAGGACTTCTCCTCGGCGCCCCGATTTCCTAAACTGCGTTCACCCGGCCCCGAATGAGACCGGCGCGTGCAGCCTCCGCGGCTGCCCCGCGATGAGGCCACGCTGATCGGCCCACGCGACGAGACGACGCGCCGATCCCGCCTGCAGCGAGCCCGGGCCGCACCACCCCTTTGCAGGCGCCCGCACCCCGCGGGCCGTGGCCCCACCGGCGCCACGCCGAGAACCCTTTCGAACACCCCCACGCCGCCGGCGTGCGCTCCCCGCGCCGCCAGCGGCATGCCCGCCCATCCCACTCGAGGAGAAGATGATGAATCGACAAACATGGTTCGTGACCGGCGCCGCGTCGCATCTCGGCGCCGACATCGTCCGCCAGGCGCTCGCCGCCGGCCACCAGGTGATCGCCACCGACGCCGACGCGTTCGCCGTCCTGCGCCGCATCGGCAACGTGGCGGACGACCGGCTGCTGGCGCTCGCGCTCGACGAGGTCGACACGCGCGCCGTCGCCGCCGCCGTGACGGCCGCCGTCGCGCGCTTCGGCGCCATCGACGTGCTGGTGCACGGCGCGGCCGAGTGCAGCCCGCTCAGCGAGTTCGACGCGCCGCGCCCGTTCGACTTCAGCGCCTCCGTGCGCGCGCTGTTCAACGTGACGCGCGGCGTGCTGGAGGCGATGCGCGAGCAGCGCGCCGGCCACCTCCACCACCTCGTGCCCGCGCCCGACAAGGCGCGCGGGCCGACGCTGTTCTCCATCGCCGGCTTCTGCCAGTCGGTGGCGGCCGACGTCGCGCCGTTCGGCATCGAGGTGACCGCGGTGCCCGCGCACGACGCGCTCACGCTGTTGCGGCGCGATCGCGACGAGTTGCTGGAGCAGGCCTGAGGACGACGACCGGTTCGCGGCGCGCCAGCTGCTCGCGCGCGTGCCGCTGGACGCCACCTGGCTGGCCGTGCAGGTGGCCGAAGGCGGCCTCGCCGCGCTGCTGGTGACGGCCGTGCCCGCCGTGCGGCGGCTGGCCGCGTCGGCCTTCAGCGCGCGAAGTGGCGCCACTGCCCTTCCGACACCACCTCGGCCCGGCCATCGACCACCTTGATGGCCGTCTGGTCGTCGATCGCGTAGCCCGGGCACGCGATGCGCGCGGCCCATTGCTCGGCGCAGGCCATCGTGTTCTCGTCGAAGCCGGGGTGGTCGAGGTGCGGGAAGATCGCGAAGTCCACGACGCCCAGCGCGACGTCGACGCCGGTGAGCGGCGGCTTCATCTCGATGAACTCGTCGCCCACCTGCGGCGCCATCGCCATGCTGCCGGCGCTCAGGCCGACCCAGCCCTTGTCGGGCAACGACGCGAGCAGGTCGGCAAGGCCGCTTCGGCGCATCCAGTAGGCGAGGAACAGAGCGTCGCCGCCTTCCACCAGCAGCACGTCCGCCGCCTGCACCCAGGCCGTCCAGCGTTGGCGCGGCAGGCTCTCCAGCACGCCCAGGTCCAGCACCCCGAGCGACTTCCAGCCCAGCTCGCCCATCGGGCAGCCCGAGCGGCCATTGACGAAGCGCCAGGCGCCGGCCGGGCTGCCCTGCGGGTGGCCGTACAGCGCGGTCGGGATCAGCAGCGCGTGGCACTCGGCGATCGGCTTGCCCAGCAGGTCGAGCAACGCGGCGTGGATGCTCGGGTTGCGGATGCCGGCGGACGTGAGGAGCAGCTTCATGATGGGCTTTCCGATGGCAGGCCGACGTGGCCGGTCAATGCGACGACGATCGACGCCCGCCGCGATCGACATTCTCCGGAATCGGGCCGGCCGCGACGTCCTGAAAAAAGATTTCCAGGTGCGGGAAGAAAATGGTGCGCCTCATCGTTGTGCCAGATGAGACCCATCACCGACGACCCGCCATGCACACGCCCATCCGCCCCTCGCTCGCCCTCCTCGCGCTCGCCATCGCCTCCACGCTCGCCCGCGCCGAGACGTCGCCCAACGACGGCATGCAGTACGTCGGCGTCGGCGGCCAGGCCGACAGCCAGCACGACCAGCAGGCGCTGGCCGCGCTGAGCGTGACCGTGGGCCGGCACGCGTGGGTGCAGGCCGGCGTCGGCAAGTCGCGCGACAGCGTGGCCGCGGGCGGCCGCAAGCCGGGCATCGCGAGCGTCGGCGTGGGCGTCGCCAGCCAGTCGGTGCAGTGGACGGCCAATGCCACGCACCGCGCGGACGGCGGCAAGTATCGGCAGACGGACCTCGCGTCGTCGCTGGACTGGAAGCACGACGGCAACGTGGCCGGCGTGGACGTCACGCACCGCAACTCGCGCACCACCGGCGACGTCGCGAGCGGCTCGACGACCGCCCCCGCGCAGGCGCGCGTGTCGGGCACGGGCGTCGGCGTGCACGGCACGCTGCAGGCGAGCGAGCGCGTGAGCGTCTACGGCGCCGTCGCGCGCAACCACTACAAGGGCACGACCACGACGACGGTGTCGACCCCCGGCACGCCAGGCGGGCTGCTGGGGCTCGGCTCCACGTTGGGCAGCACCTCGGTCGTCAACCGCGACGAGGCCGCGCTGAACCGCAGCGCGCTGGTGGGCGCGACGTACCGCTTCGACAAGGTGGCCGTGTCGGCCGAATACGCCACCGGCCAGGTGCTCGACAACGGCGGCACGCTGCGCAGCATCGAGCTCAAGGCCGCGGTCGACGTCGCGCCCGGCTGGCGCGTGGCGCCCGGCATCGGCCGCGCGTCCAACGCACAGGCGGGGCATGCGACGTTCGCGTCGATGGCGGCGACGTACGGGTGGTGAGCTGGTGGCCCGCTTCGGCGCGCCTGTCAGCGGTCGACGCCCGCCAAGTCCCGCAGTCCGCCGATGAGACGGCCCAGGTCCCCGTGCTGCGTGTAGAGCGACGGCGTCACGCGGACGACATTTCCGCGCGCCGGGCCCTCGCGACGCACCGTCAGCACGCCGTGCTTGTCGCGCAGCGCCGTCACGATGGCCTCGTTGCGCTCTGGCGTGGTCGCGTCGGCCAGCCGGAAGGCGGTGATCCCGGCCACCATCGCCGGACCGTCCGGCGTCAGGACGTCCACGCCGGGGATCGCTCGCGCCTGCGCGACCCAGGCGTTCCTCAGGTGCCGCAGGCGCATCTCCTTGTTGCGCACCCCGATCCGGCGATGCAAGGCCAGCGCCGCCGGCACGGTGAGCCAGGCGGCGAAGTTGGGCGTGCCGGTATGGATGCGTGAACGGACGTCGTCGACGCCGTAGTCGCGGTCGCCGCAATAGCGATCGATGCACGGCAGGCGATCCTTCCGGATGTACAGCGCGCCGCAACCCAGCGGCGCGCCGACCCACTTGTGCAGGTTGAGGGCCACGAAAGGCGCGTCGAGCGAGGCGACGTCGAAGTCCATCTGGCCCCACGAATGAGCCGCGTCGACGATCACGTCCGCACCCGCCGCACGCGCCATCGCCGACAACTCGCGCACGGGCATCACCAGTCCCGTGCAATGGCTCAGGTGCGTCAACAGCACCAGTCGCGTGCGGGGATGGCGCTCCAGCATCTGCCGGTAGGCCTCGAGCACCCCCTCGCGCGTGGCCGGCTCCGGGATGGAGAAGCTCACCGGCTCGACGCCACGCCGATCGCGCAGCCATTCCATGGCGTGGCGCATGGCCGGATAGTCGAGGTCGCAGTAGAGAACCGTGTCGCCGTGGCCCAGCTGGTTGTAGCCCCCGATGAGCGCCAGCATCCCCTCCGTGGCACCGCGCGTGAGGGCGATCTCGTCGACGCCGCAACCGAGCGCCTCGGCGAGGGTGGCCCGCACGCCTTCGCACGCGTCGCCCCAGTGCCGACGGATGAACGCCGTGTTGTCGCGATTGATGCGGTCAGTCCAGTGGCGGTAGACGTCCTTGACCGGCTCCGCCATCACGCCCCAATAACCGTTCTCCAGGTTGGACACGGATCCGGTCGTGGCGTACAGGCCGCGCACGGCGTCCCAGAAGGCCTCGTCCGAGGCCACATCCTGCGCGTCACGCGGGATCGTCTCGATCGCCGCGACGAATGCTGCATCGTCGAACGGGAAAGGGTGCATGGCGGAGTCTCGTTGGTTCGTTCGCACGATTCTCCCGCACGGCGGCGGCGCGGGTCGATGCGACATATGTCGCATGCGCGTGAGTATCCAGCGGGTCCGCGAACGCCATCCCTCGAATAGGGTAGCGGGTATAGGGCGAAGCCCCGCCATTGTTCAGGAAACCGTATACCTCATATGGTATGCGCACCTCGATGGCTTCGAGCTTCTCGAACGATTCGATGCCCCCAAAACGGGGGGCCAAAAAACGTTTGCACGGCCATACAAGTTCACATACAGTGCGACCCCTCAGGGAACCCGGGAGCCACTACAAACAGGCACCGGAACGTCCGGCGCACTCGCCGGACCGAAGCGACGTTGCGCACAGAGGCAACGCGGATCTTCGCTGCCGGACATCGCTCCCGGCAGCCCTCGGGGCGCACCACCCCATCCTCATCATCAGCGCCCGTCATGACGGCGCGATGACCCCGCCCATGCGCGATCGTTCGAAGCGCGCGGGGCCCCTCCGTGAAAGAAAAGCCCTTGCTCCGAAGCCTCCGGTCGGCGCTTCCGTTCGTCCATTTCATGGATGCGGCAAACGTCCTCACCGCATTCAACGCCGCTCTCGCGCTGGCCACCATCGAACTGGCGAGCCGCGGCCACCTCTGGTGCGCCGCCACCACCATCGCGCTCGCCGCAGCGCTCGACTTCGTCGACGGCCACGTGGCGCGCACGTGGCTGTCCGGCCATGCGCAGCGGCGCGAGTTCGGGAAGCAGCTGGACAGCCTGGCCGACCTGCTCAACTTCAGCGTCGCCCCGGCATACCTGCTGGCGCTGTGCGCGGGCACCCCCGCCGCCACGATCGCCGCGGCGTTCCTGGTGCTCTCGGGCGCGTTGCGCCTCGCGGCCTTCGGCGCGTCGATCCCCGCGCGGCCGATGACGTATTCGGGACTGCCCACCACCTACTCGGGACTGCTGTTCGCGCTCGCCTACCAGGCCGTCGCCGCCGGCCGCATCCCTGCGTCGGCGCTGATCGCCCCGACCGTCGCCATCGGGGCGCTGCAGCTCACCGCGCTGCGCATCCCGAAACTGAAGGCTCCGCATGCGGTCTGCTGCATCGGCGCGTCGTACCTCGCAGAGACGCTGGTCCTGCACTTCCTCTGAACCCCTCGATCACCATGAAACACGTCGTCTTCGTAGACAGCACCGCCAGCGGCCTTCTCGCATTCGAGGCCGCCAAGCGCCTCGGGTGCTACGTCACCTTCATCCGCCAGAAGGACGCTTCGTTCGTCGGCATCTCCTTCAAGGGCGACGACACGCGCCTGAAGCCGTACCTCGCCCACGTGGACCAGTTCCTGGAGGTGGAGACCCTGGGCGACGAGCGCTTCGGCCAGCTGCTGGCCAAGGTCGACGCCGAGCGCAAGATCGACGCGCTCCTGACGACCTCCGAGGCGGCCATCATCCCGGTGGCGCGCGAGGCGGAGATCCTCGGCACGTCCTATCCGTCGCACGAGAACCTGTGCGGCGCGGTCTTCAAGCACAAGCTGCGCGAGACGTTGCGCGACGCCGGCCTGCGTTCGCCCGACCACGAGGTGATGAGCGAGAGCGACCTCGTCGCGGGCGCCGTGCCTCGCATCGCGCTGCCTTTCGTGGTCAAGCCCACGCGCGTCTTCGGCAAGCAGTTCTCCGCCATGTGCTTCACGCAGGCCGAGTACGACGACTTCGTCAACACCGTGCGCCACTCGCGCAGCGAGTCCGATCCGATGATCGACGCGCTGGTGAGCCGCGACTACCTGTTCGAGGAGTACGTGCGCGGCACGCTGCATTCGGCCGAGGTGATCGTGCAGAACGGCAAGGTGCAGTGCTACGCCACCACCATCCGCTTCCGCTCGCACTACAGCGAGATGCTGGAGATGACGGCCACCATGCCGTCGGGCCTGGACGCGCCCGCGCGCCAGGAGATCAAGGACTACGTGCAGCAGGTGTTCACCGCGCTGAAGCTGGACGTGGGCCTGTACCACGTCGAGCTGCTGCGCGACGAGCGAGGCCCGTGCCTGGTGGAGATCAACGCCCGCATGATGGGCAGCGTGGCGCCGCAGATGTACCGCATGATCACCGGCATCGATCCGTTCGAGCTGCTGATCCGCACGCACCTGGGCGACGACGTGCGAATCGACGATTCGGTGCTCAAGGCCGCGGGCTCCGTCGTGACCGTGGCGTCGCGCCACGGCGGCCGCATCGCCGACGACTACGACCCGGCCAAGCTCGCCGCCCTGCTGCGCCGCCACGAGATCGAGTTCTGCACCGTCAACGTGCAACCCGGCCAGCAGGTCTCGCGCTACACCGGCAACCTGGGCGTGATGGGCCACGCCATCGTGCTGGACGACGACCCGATCGTCGCGGCGCGCAAGGGCCATCGGTTCCTGAAGGAGCTCGATCCGATCTTCGGCCTGGAGCTGGCCAAGTACTTCGACCCGGCCACCGACTGAGCCGCGCCCCGGCCCCGCAGCACGGCGGGGCCTTCCACGACTTCGATTCCCGATCCCCAGCAAAGAGTGGCATGGATACTGCGACGCTCCACAACCGGTTTGAATTCGCGGGCAAGGGCCGCACGCTCGCGCGCCTGGCTCCCTTGCTTGCCAGCGGCCGCGTGCTGCCGATGCAACGCGTGGAGCTCGACCACTGGCGAGCGGCGCCCGGCACGGTGCTCGACAACGCGCTCGCGCGCTTCCCCGACCAGGCGCTGATGGTGCGCTCGAGCGCCGGCTCGGAGGACACCGACGAGCAGTCCGGCGCCGGTGCGTACGACTCGATCGCAGGCGTGGCCGGCCGCGCGGCGCTGGCGCGCGCGATCGACCGCGTCTTCGCGTCCTACGGCACGCCAGGGCACGGCGACGAGGTGCTGATCCAGCCGATGGCCCAGGACGTGCGCGCCTGCGGCGTGGCGATGACCCGCGACCCTGAGACGGGCCTGCCCTACCACGTCGTCAACTACACGCTGGGGGTGGGCACCGATGGCGTGACCTCCGGATCGGAATCGGTCCTGTCGTACGTGGCGCTCAAGGGCGCCCACCGGCGCGAGCCCGCCGCGCTGCGCGGCCTGTTCGCGATGCTGGACGACGTGGAACGGGTCACGGGGCGCGACGACCTCGACATCGAGTTCGCGATCACCGGCACCGAGGTGCTGCTGTTCCAGGTGCGGCCCATCACCGGCATCGCGCAGCGGCGCCTGGCCGCGCCGCCGGACGAGCAGCTGGAGGCCGCGATCGCCACCGAGTCCGCGCGCATCGCCGCGCTCGCGCAGTCGATGCGGCCAGCCGGCGCGGCGGAGGCCGCGTCGTTCGGGTTGATGCCGGACTGGAATCCGGCCGAGATGATCGGCGTCAAGCCCAGCCCGCTGGCCTATTCACTGTACAAGGAGCTGATCACCGACGTGAACTGGGCGTCCGCGCGGTTCCGCTACGGCTACCGCGACATGCGCGACAAGAAGCTCATGTTCCAGTTCTGCGGCTCGCCGTACGTCTGCATCCCGCACAGCGTCGAGTCCTTCATTCCGGCCGCGCTGCCCGACGACGTGGCGCAGCAGACCGTGGCCGCGTGCTGCAGCCACCTGGCGGCGCATCGCCACCTGCACGACAAGATCGAATTCACGATCGTGCCGACCTGCTTCACGCCCACGCTGGCCAAGAAGCCGGCCGCCGAGGTGGCCGCGTTCGCGGGGCTCGACGCCGCCCAGCACGAGCTCTACCTGGCCGAGCTCCGCCACCTCACGCGGCAGATCGCCTCGCCGGACGGCCCCTTCTTCTCCGACCTCACGCAGCTTCCCAACATCGAGCAGCGCGTGGCCGCCTTCTCGGGCGCGCCCCAGGCCGACCCGCTGCAGCAGTTCCGGCGCGCGCTCACCGGCGCCAAGATCGTCGGCGAGGTGTTCGCAGGCGCCGCGCGTGCCGCGTTCGTGGCCACGGCCCTGCTCAAGTCGCTCGAGCTGGAAGGCTGCGTGGAGCCGGGCTTCGCCGACGCGCTCATCGGCAACGCCAACACGATCGGCCGCCGGCTCTCGGACGACTTCCGACTGCTGTCCAAGGACGCCTTCCTCCAGCGCCACGGGCACGTGCGGCCGGGCACGTACGACCTGCGCGTGCCGCGCTACGACGAAGCCCCCGACGCCTACTTCGACTGGCATTCGCCGTTGCAGCGTCCCACCGCCGGCGATGTCGGCGCGGCCGCCGACCGCCGCACGACGATGGCCATCCAGCGCTGCTTCGACGAGTGCGACCTGCAGCTGCCGGCCGCTCAGTTCCTGGAGTTCGTCGGCGCGGCGATCGGCGCCCGCGAAAACGTGAAGTACCTGTATGGCGCGTTCGTGTCCGAGGCTCTGCGATCGCTCGGCTGGTGGGGCGAGCGCCACGGCCTGAGCCGCGACGACCTCGGCTTCACGACGCTGGCCGACCTCGGCGGCGACGCCGGCCAGGCGGCGCAGCGCGTCTCGGGCAGGCTGGCGTCGCACCGCGCCCGCTGGGAGCTGACGCGCGACATGCGCATGCCTGCCGTCATCTGCGGACCCGAGGACCTGTCGGCCCACGACGTGCAGGCCTGCCACCCGAACTTCATCACGCGCGGCGGCGTGGACGGCCCGGTGACGGTCCTCAGCGCGCACGCCGCACCGCCGGCCGACCTCGAGGGCCACATCGTGCTCATCGAGAGCGCCGACCCGGGCTTCGACTGGATCTTCACGCGCCGCATCGCAGGCTTCGTGACGGCCTACGGCGGCGAGAACTCGCACATGTCCATCCGCGCCCGCGAGTTCTCCATGCCGGCGGCCATCGGCGTGGGCGAGGCCACGTTCCGCTCGCTGTCACTGGGCCGGCGGATCCGGCTCGACTGCTCGGCGAGGCGGCTGCAGGTGCTGTCTTGACGCTCGTGGCCGTCACCATGCTGCGCGTGCACGAACCCGCGCGCGACGAGTGGCGCGACGCCATCGACGCGCGCTGGACCCGTTTTCTCGCGCGCTGCGGCATCGTGCCGCTGTACCTGCCCAACGATCCCGGCGCAGCCAGGCAGCTGCTGGAGCGCGCGCGTCCCGCGGGGGCGCTGCTCACCGGCGGCGGCACCTGCAGCGCGCTCGGCACGCCGCCCGACGACCGAGATCGCACCGAGGCCCTGGTGCTCGACTGGGCGGAGCACGGGGGCCGGCCGGTGCTCGGCGTCTGCCGCGGCATGCAGGTGATGCTCGCGCTCGCCGGCGGCCGCCTCGAGCGCGTGCCGCACCACGTCGCGCGCCACCACCGCGTGGCGGGCGAGCACGGCGCGCGGCAGGTCAATTCGTACCACGAGTTCGGCCTGCGCGACGTGCCCGCCGGTTACGTCGCACAGACGCATGCCGACGACGGCGTCGTCGAATCGGTGCGGCACGCACACCGGCGCGCGGCCGCGCTCATGTGGCATCCGGAACGCACCGCCCCGTTCGACGACGCGGACATCCACGCCTTCCGACACTTCTTTGGAGACGCTTCATGAAAGCCATCGTTCTGGCCGCGGGCCGCGGCAGCCGCCTGGGCAGCCTCACCGACGAACGCCCCAAGGCGCTCGTCCAGTTCAACCGCGAGCCGCTGCTGGCGCGCACCGTGCGCACGCTGAAGGCCGGCGGCGTCGAACAGGTCGGCGTGGTCGCAGGCTACCGCGCCGAGATGCTCACCCCCTTCGCGGACTGCATCTTCCCGAACCCGCAATGGGCGACCACCGGCATCTTCCACTCGCTCGGCTGCGCCGGCCAGTGGCTGGAGTCCGAGCCCTGCCTCGTGAGCTACGGCGACATCTTCTACTCGCCCCAGCTGGTGAAGGACCTGATCGCCAGCGAAGAGCCCATCGACGTCGCGTACGACGTCAACGCCGTCGCGTTGTGGCAGCGGCGCTTCGAGGATCCGCTGGCGGACCTGGAGCGCTTCGCCATCGCCGACGGGGCGATCACGCGCATCGGCGGCCGCGCCGCGTCGCTCGCCGAGATCGAGGGCCAGTACATGGGCCTGTTCAAGCTGACACCGCAGACCTGGCGCGAACTCAGGCACCTGGCCGCCGACCTCGGAGCCGAACGCGGCGCCAACGTCGACATGACCAGCTTGCTGTCGCTGCTCATCGCGGCCGGACGGCGCGTGGGCGGGTGTCCCACCGACGCGCCGTGGGGCGAGATCGACTGCCCCTCGGACGTCGCGCTCTACGAATCGCTGTATCCCCAGCTGTGACGCGCATTCGCCTGCCCCCGGCTGCCCGGCTCGTGCTGAGTGCCACGTTCGCCACGAACGTGGGCAACGGCATGCAGATGCTGGCCGTCGCCAGGCTGCTGTTCGACCGCACCGGCTCCGTCTCCAGCTTCGCCGGCGTCATCCTGCTGCAGTACCTGGTCACGCTCGCGACCACGCTGTTTGCCGGCAGCCTCGTGGACCACGCGGCGCCCAAGACCGTGTGCACGGTGGTCGACGGCCTGCGCGGACTGGCCGTGTGCGTGGCCAGCGCCACGCTGCTGCCCTCGCATCCGGCGCTCGCGATCACGGTCATCACGCTGGTCATCCAGCTGGGCAAGCAGTTCCAGCGCACGGCCATGTTCGCGCTCGAGCCGCGGCTCGTGGAAGCCGGTCTGCTGGCGCGCTACAACGGCGCGGCGGTCACCTGCATGCAGGCGGGGCAGCTGGCGGGCGTGTCGCTGTGCGGCGTCGTGCTGCAGGCCGGCGGACCGATCGACGCCATCTTCCTGAACGGGCTGTCCTTCCTCGCCTCGGCGGCGTTGGTCGCGTGCGCGCGCGTGCCGGCAGGCGCGCCCGCGCCGGCGCCCGCCGCGGGCGCGCCGCGCGGCGTGCGCGGCGTGCTGCACGACTGGTGGTCGCTCGCCCGCGTCATCCGCATGGACCGCCTGCTGCTGACGCTGCTGCTGCTGAGCGCCGCCGACTACGCGGTGGTCGACTTCATCAACCTGTCGCTGGTGCCCATCGACAACGCCTCGTTCGCGGCGAACCCGTACTGGCTCTCGTTGCTGGACGGATCGTTCGCGATCGGCGCCATCGTGGCCGGGCTCGGCGTGGACGGCGCGATCGCGCGCCTGGGCACCGCGCGCGCCATCGTCACCGGCACGGGCCTGCAGGCCGCGCTGTACCTGGCCCTGCTGCCGGCCCATGTGGGCGCGGCCGCGCTCGCGGTGCTGTTCGGCCTGGGCGCGGCCTCCACGCTGAGCTCCGTGGCCGTCACGACGGCCCTGCAGCTGCGCATCCCACGGGCCATGCAGGGCCGGCTCGGCGCCACCCGCAGCCTGTACGTCACGGTGGTGGCGGCGTCGCTGGTGCCGCTGGTCGCGCAGGCGATGTCCGTGGGCCTGCGCCACGGGTTGCTGCTGGCGGGCGTGCTCAGCGCCGCGTTCTTCGCCTTCGCCGCCGCGCTGCTGCGCCTGGCGCCGCCCGCCGTCACGGGCGAGCGCGGCGAGTCGACTCCTTCGTCGTGATCCTGTTGCCTGCCATGTCCCTCATCGATCCCACCCTGCAGTCCCACTGGGACCGCTATCTCCAGGCCTCGGGGCGCCCCGCCACCGAGGTCGAGACGGCGTTCCAGGCGCGCTTTTCCGGCCTGCGCCCGGGCGACGACCACATCGTGTTTCCGCCGCCGCCCTTGCACGCCTCGTTCATCGACGAGATGGTGGCGGCCAGCCGCACGATCCTGCACTGCATCGACGCCATCCCCGAGCGCGTCTTCGGCGGCGACGTGCGTGCCTGGCTGGCGTTCCAGGGCCTGGCAGACGACGAGGCCGACTTCCTGCAGCAGTGCTGCCGCGGCCGCCAGCGCGCGATGGCCACGTCCTTCGCCCGGCCGGACTGCGTGATCGCCGATGGCACGGCGCGCATGGTGGAGATGAACATCGCGCCACCGCTCGGAGGCACCGATACCTGTGACCGTATCGCCGACGAGGTGCACGCCAGCGACTTCGGGCGCTTCCTGGCCGCCGCGGGCGTGGTGCTCGAATCGCCCGACACGCTGGGCCACTGGACACGCGCCATCCGCGCCCTCACCCGCCTCCGGGCCGACCGCCCTGCGCCGGTGTTCTTCGTCGCGCTGGCCGATCCCGACGAGCAGCCCAGCCCGCGCTACCCGAACTACGTGCGCGCCATCGAGGCCGCAGGCTTCGTCCACCGGCGCGGCCTGATCCAGCACCTGCAGGTGCGGCCCGACGGCGTCTTCCACCAGGGCGAACGCGTGGACGTGGTCTTCACCATGTTCACGTACGCCGAATTCCTGCGCTTCCAGGTGCCTCGTCCGCTGGCGCTCGCACTGGCGCAGGCTGATGAAGACGGCCTGGTGGACTACCTGCTCTCGCCGGTCAACATCGCCTTCGACAACAAGTGCAACCTCGAGCTGCTCACGTCGCCGGCGTTCGAGGCGCACTGGACGCCACGGGAGCGGCAGGTGTTCGCGCGCCACATTCCGGCCACCCGGCGCTGGCGCGGCGCCCGACTTGCGCAGGCCGCCGAGCGGCGCGCCGGCCTCGTGCTCAAGCCCGCGCGCGATTTCGGCGGAACCGGCGTGACGATCGGCGCCAACGTGGACGACGCTGCCTGGCGCGCGGCACTCGACACCGCGCTCGCCCCGGGCGAGCATTGGGTGCTGCAGGACGTGGCCGCGCCGATGTGGCGCCACGAGGCGGCCTCCGGCGCGGCGCTCAACCTCTGCCTCGGCCCGCTGCTGTATCGCGGCGTGCATGGCGGCACCTTCCTGCGCTTGCGGCCGGCGTTGGACGACGGCGTGCCGGTGATCAACGCCGCGCAGGGCGCCAGCGTCGGGCTGGCGATGGTGCGGCGAGGCTGAGCAGGTGCGGGCCATCACTTCCCGATGGCGGCGCGCGCCAGCGTCAACAGCGCTGGCGCTGGCGCTGGCGCTGGCCGCCGCTGTCGCCGGCGCGGACGCGCGGGCGCAGGCCGAGGCGCCGACATCGCTGGTGGCGAGCGCGGCACCCGAACGCCAGTTCCGCGGCCCGGACCTGCCCGACCCGCCGGACGAGTCGCCGGCGTGGCTGCGCGACGCGAAAGTCGACCTGCGCATGCGCTCGTTCGCCGATCACCAGAACATCGAGAACCGGATCGTGCGCCATTCCGTCGTGCAGGGGCTGATGATCGGCGTGCACACGGGCCTGGCCGGCGGCCCCGTGGGCGTGGGCCTGGACGCATCGGCGTTCGCCGCGCTGCGAGTGGCCGCGTCCGCCGACGCCGGCAACATGGGCCACGTCGCCCCGGACGGCACGCAGGGCGGTCCCGCATGGGCCTATCCAGGGCTCTACGACGTGCGCGTGGAATCCGGCGGCCTCACCCTGCGCGCGGGGACGCAGACGATCGCCAACCCGTTCCTCGACGCCCAGTTCAATCGCGCCCTGCCGCCGGTCTTCCTCGGCACCTCGGCCACCTGGCGGGCCGCGCCCGACCTCACCGTGCAGTCGGCCTACATCACGCGGGGCGTGGCGCGTGGCCGCACGCATCTGCAACCGCTCGCCACGTCCTACGGCGGCATCACGGTGGATCGCTTCTACAGCCTCGGCGTCGTGCGCGACGATCCCGGTGCCGAGCACCTGTCGCTGTTCGTCGGCGAGGCCGAGAACACGTGGCGCCAGTTCAACGCGGGCGCCGCTGCGCCGCTGGCGCGCGCCGGCGACGTCACGTTCCGCACCGACGCCAATGCCTATCTCACGCAGGCCGTCGGCGCGCGCCGCGAAGGCCCCATCGACAACCTCGCCTGGAGCCTCGCGCTGTTGGCGGTGCGGGGCGAGAGCCGCGTCGCGGTGAGCTACCAGCAGATCGTCGGCCGCCAGTTCTTCGACTACCTGTCCGAGACGTCGGGCGGCACGCTCGAGAACGCGGCCGTGGTCGACTTCAACGCGCCGCACGAGCAGTCCGTCAAGCTCCGCGTGACGCTGGGCCCCGACCAGTTGGGCGTGCGCGGCCTGAAGCTCACCGCCTGGGCCACCACCGGCTGGGGCGCGGACGGCCGCTTCTCCGCACGGCAGCACGTGGCCCCCGCCGACACGCTGCACGCCCTCTACTGGCGCAACGGCCAGCCGATCGCGGGCCGTCACGACGAGGTTGGCCTGTACCCGAGCTATGTCTTCGACAACGGCGGTCTGCGCGATTCGCGGCTGACTTTCGTGGCGGTGGTGCATCGCAGCGACCGGACGTACAGCGACCCGGCCGTCCACGAGTACCGCGCCATCCTCGACGTGCCGTTCCACTGACGCCCACGCTCACCTTCCCCAGACCTGACAACGAAAGGACTCCTCATGCAACGGCTCTTCATGGTCGGCGGATGGACCGACATCTACGCGCACGCCAAGGCCTGCGGCTTCCACCTCACCGTCGCCCAGAACAAGGAGGACGTGAAGCCGGAAGACCTCGCGGTCGTCGACCGGATGATCACCATCGCCAAGAACGATCCGCGCGTGCCCGAGCTCGCCGCGGCGCTGCACCAGTCCGAGCCGTTCGACGCCGCCGTCTCGTTCCAGGAACACGGCGTGTTCAACGCGGCGCGTGTGCGCGAGGAACTCGGCATCTTCGGCAATCCGCTGTCGGCCGTGGGCCTGGCGCGCGACAAGGGGCTGCTGCGCCAGCACATGAAGGCGCGCGGCATCCCGTCGATCCCGTTCGCGCTGGTGGATTCCGCCGACGAGGCGCGCGCCTTCGCCGACGAGATCGGCTGGCCCGTGATGATCAAGCCGGTGAGCGCCTCGGGCAGCGACTGCGTCCAGAAGCTCACCGGGCCGCAGGACGTGCAGGCCGCCTACGCGCGGATCGCGAGCCGGTATCCCGGGCAGGGCGTCATCGTCGAACAGTTCATGGTCGGGCCGGAAGTCAGCGTGGAGGCCCTCTCCTGGAACGGCCGCCATACCGTGCTCGGCGTCACGGACAAGATCACCACCGGCGCGCCCTTCTTCGTCGAGCTGGGCCATTCCCATCCGTCGAGCCTCGGGGCCGCCGTGATCGCGCAGATCGAGGCGCTCACGCTGCAACTGCTCGACTCGATGGGCCACCTCCACGGGCCGACGCACACCGAGATGATCGTCACGGCCGACGGCCCGCGCGTGGTGGAGGCGCATACCCGCACGGGCGGCGATCGCATCTTCGAGATGGTGGAACTCGTGCATGGGGTGAACCTGTTCGACACCACGCTGCGCGGCTTCGCGGGTGCGTTCCCCGATCTCGCGCCGCACGCGCCGCGGGGCGCCGCCATCCGCTACTTCGACCTGCCCGAGGGCGTGGTCACGCACGTGGCCGGCATCGACGAGGCCCGTGCGATGCCCGGCATCGTGCGCATCGAGCACAGCCTGGAGACCGGCAAGCCGTCGATGCCGGTGCGCAAGTCCGGCGACCGCCTGGGCTACGTGCTCGCCCAGGGCGCGGACCGCGCGGAGGCGGTCCGCCGCGTGGAGGACGCGATGGCGCGGATCCGCGTCGTCGTCGAGTCCTCGACCGCGCTGGCCGACGGCCGGACGCCATGACCGAGGCATCCATGGACCTCGCCTTGCCCGTGCCACCGGCCATCGAGCTGCAGACCCTCGATCCCTATGACTGGCTGAAGCAGCGTCGCGGCGAATTGCCGCCCGTGCTGGGTCGCCTCGGCGGCCCGCCGCCCGAGTCGCTCGCCCTCGTCGCTGCAGGATTGCGGGGGCACGGCACCGCTCGCGGGCTCATGACGCACCTGCTGGATCGGCTCCCGCCCACCGGGCGCACCGGTGACCGACCGCAGCGCACCGAGTGGGGAGTCGAGTGGGGCATCGTCTGCCTCGCGGCTTCGCTCGGCTGCGACATCCTCGGATACCCGGGCGAGAAGAAAGGCGAATACATCCACCAGGTCATCCCGGTGGCGGGGCGCGAGGACAGCCGCAGCAACGAGGGCGCGAACCTGTTCGAGGCGCACATGGAAGCACCCCATCTGCCCGAGCCGCCCGACCTCGTGATGATCACGTACCTGCGAAACGCCGAACGCGGACCGACCACCCTCTGGCCGATGGACACGCTGCTGGCAGCGCTCACGCCTCGGGAGCGCGCCCTGGCGTTCGAGGCGCGGTTCGCCGTGGAGATGGGGGAGAGCTGGGGTGAGCGTCGTTGGGTCGACTTTCCGATCCTGGACGAAGACCCGTGGGGCCAGCCGCGGTTGCGCCTGGACCTGACGTCGATGCAAGGCCGCGACCCCGAGGCGCAAGCGCTCCTGGACAAGCTGTTCGCACACTGCGTGAGTCCCGATGGCCATTTGCGCAACTGCCTGGAGTTCGTGATGGCGCCGGGCGACGTGCTGCTCTTCGACAACCGCCGCAACTGCCATGGCCGCGTGCCCATCCCGCAGGTCGGCCTGCCCCCAGGCGAGCGCCGATGGCTGCAGCGCGTCTACCTGCGGCGCCATCAGCGCTGAGTTCAACGAGGTTCCTTCGAAGCATGACTCCACCGATGATCGAGTTCACCAAGATGCATGGCCTGGGCAATGACTTCATCGTCGTCGTCCCCGACCAGGACGACACTTCCGCGCTGTCCGCGCTCGCGCGGCGGCTTTGCGCACGCCACACGGGCATCGGCGCCGACGGCTTGCTCGCCGTGCTGCCGTCGCGGCACCACGACGTGCGCATGCGGATCTTCAATGCGGACGGCAGCGAGGCCTCCATGTGCGGCAACGGCATCCGGTGCATGGCGCGGTTCGTCCATGACCGCGGCATCGTCCGCTCGACGCGCTTCGCCGTCGAGACCCGCGCCGGCTCGATGGACGTCACGCTGCAGGTCGAGCGCGGAGAGGTTGCCGGCGTGTCGATCGGCATGGGCCTCGCGAAATTCGAGGAGGCCGCGGTCCCCATGGCGGCCACTGCCGGCGGTCAGGGTCGCCTGCTGCTGGAGGCCGCCGGCCGCGAGATCGCGCTGCGCGCCGTGAACGTGGGCGTGCCGCACGCGGTCGTCTTCGTCGACGACCTGGACGCCACCGACGTGGCAGGCCTCGGCGCCGCGATCGAGCGGTCGCCGCAGTTCCCGCAGGGCACCAACGTCAATTTCGTGCAACGGGTCGACCATGGACACCTGCGCGTGCGCACCTGGGAGCGCGGCGCCGGCGCGACGCTCGCATGCGGGTCCGGGTCGTGTGCCGCCGCGGTCGTCGCGTGCAGCGAAGGGCTGGCCGGCAGGCAGGTGCGCGTGGAACTCGCGCTGGGCGATCTCGAGATCGAGTGGCTCGACGACGGCCAGGTGCGCATGACCGGCCCGGCCGCGTACGTCTGCGAGGGCCGGGTCCGGTGATGCGCGTCGACAGCCCGGTCGATCTCGTGCATGGCGACTGCTACGTCGGCCTGCGGGGCCTGGTGCCCGACGTCGTCGTGCAAGTGAAACTGGAAGGGTTCTCGCAGACCGGATCGATCAAGGTCAAGTCGGCGCGGCACATGATCCGCGGCTTCGAACGCGCAGGTCGCCTGGGGCCGGGCGCCCGCGTCATCGAGAGTTCCTCCGGAAATCTCGGCGTGGCCCTGGCGATGATCTGCGCGGCACGGGGCTACCGATTCACCTGCGTCACCGACCCGAACATTTCACCGGCTTCGGTTCGCATGATCCGCGCCTACGGTGCCGAACTCGTGGTGGTCCAGGAGCGCGACGCGAACGGTGGCTTCCTCGGCACGCGCATCGAGTTCATCCGTGCGATGTTGCGCGAGGATCCTTCGATCGTGTGGATCAACCAGTACGAGAACTTCGACAACGTCGAAGCACACGCCCGCACCACGGGGGCCGAACTGCTGAACGCCTTCCCCGCGCCCGATTTCGTGTTCGTCGGCGCCGGCACGACGGGTACCCTGGGGGGCATCTCGATCGCATTGCGCCAGTGCCGCGCCGGCACCCGGCTGGTCGCCGTCGATTCCATGGGCTCGGTCACTTTCGGCGGCCCCGCGGGCAAGCGCTACCTGCCCGGCCTCGGCACCAGTGCGCCGCCGCCGATTCGCCGGCATTCGGACCACGACGAGCTGGTCATGGTGCCCGAAGTGGACGCCGTACGCATGTGCCGGCGCCTCGCACGGCAGGGGCTGCTGCTGGGCGCGTCGTCGGGCACCGTGCTGGCCGGGGTGCAGGCGAGTGCCGCGGCGATCCCCCCTGGGGCCTGCGTCGTCGCCATCTCGCCGGACTTCGGCGACCGCTACCTCGACAGCGTGTATGACGACGACTGGGTCGCGAGCCGGTTCCCGGACCTCGACGCCATCGACGCCGCCGATCCGGCGCCGTTCGCACACGCGGCCTGCTCCCCTTGAGCGGACCGCCCTCGCCACTCGCAATCCGCCCTGGAATCCTCCCGATGCCACAACCCTTCACGTTCGTGCCCGGCCCCGTGCTGGGCCGCCTGCTCGAGTCCTCGAAAGAGGACGTGCTGGCGACCGTCCGCGACACCTACCTCCTGCACGGCGAGCGCGCCACGAACAACCCGCCAAGCCACTTCCTGCGCTTCGACGACCGCCCCGACGCACGGATCATCGCGTTGCCCGCCGCCGTGCGGGGACGCGAACCGGTCTCGGGGATCAAATGGATCGCGAGCTACCCGCAGAACATCCATCAGAACCTGCAGCGCGCCTCGGCGGTCCTGGTGCTCAACGACTACGAAACCGGCTACCCGATCGCCTGCCTGGAGGCCGCGCAGATCAGCGCGGCCCGCACCGCGGCCTCCGCCGTGCTGGGCGCCGAGGCATTGACCGGCGAGCGCACGACCGCCCACCTGGCCATCGTCGGAGCCGGCGTCATCGCGCGGACGATGATCGACTACTTCGCGGCTGCGCGATGGAAGATCGGACGAGTCTCGGTCTTCGACTTGCGCACGGCCGACGCGCAACGGCTCGCGGACCACGCGCAGGCCAGGCTGGACACGCCATCCGACGTTGCCGCCACGGTCGACGAGGCCCTCGCGGACGCAACCTGCATCGTCTTCGCGACGACCGCGAGCACGCCGCACGTCCACGGTGCCGACCGGCTGCGGGCGGGGCAGGTGGTGCTGCACGTGTCGCTGCGCGACCTCGCCCCCGAGATCATCCTCGCGTCCACCAACATCGTCGACGACATCGATCACTGCCTCAAGGCGGACACGTCGCCGCACCTCGCGGAGAAGCTCTGCGGGCATCGCGACTTCATCGACGGCACGCTCGCCGATGTTCTTTCGGGGCGCCTGGTCGTGCGCCGCGATCGACCCGTGATCTTCTCGCCGTTCGGGCTCGGCGTGCTCGACGTGGCGCTGGGACTGCATCTGCTTCGAGCGGCCGAGCGGCGAGGCCTGGCCCAGCACGTCGACGCGTTCTTTGGCGACACGGCCCGCTGGTGACGACACCGGCCCCCTTGCACAACTCTTCGAAAACCGTCCCGATGCATCACTCCAACATCCTCGGCACCGTCGGCAACACGCCCGTGGTCCAACTGGTCTCGCTGCGTGGCGCGCGCGGGGCGCGCGTCCACGCCAAGCTCGAATTCTTCAATCCCGGCCGCAGCGTCAAGGACAGGATCGCGCTCAACATCATCGAGCGCGCGGAGGCCGACGGCAGCCTGCGCCCCGACGCGCTCGTGATGGAGTCGAGCTCCGGCAACACGGGCATCGGGCTCAGCATGGTCTGCCGCGTGAAGGGCCTGCGCAACGTCGTGGTCGTCGACCAGAACTGCCCGGTCGAGAAGCTCACGTTGCTGCGCGCGCTCGGGGCGACCGTCGTGCGGCTCTCCAGCCATTCGAGCCGCGGGGCCGACCTCACGCAGTCGCGGATTCGCCTGATCGAGGAAGTGCGACGCCGCGCCGATGTCTTCGTGCCGAACCAGTACGAGAACCCCAACGCGCCGCTCGCGCACTACGAGCGGACGGCACAGGAGATCCTCGACTTCATCGCGTCGCAGCCGCGACGCGTGGGCACCGTGATGGTCAGCGTCGGCACCGGCGGCACGATCACGGGCGTGTCGCGGCGCCTCAAGGAGGCCATCCCGTCCATCCGCGTGGTCGGGGTCGAGCCGGACGGCTCGACGCTCTTCGGCGGAACCAAAGGGCCGTACCTGCAGCAGGGGCCGGGCAACTACTTCATCCCGAAGAACCTGTGCCACGACCACATCGACGAGGGCGTGAAGGTGGGCGACGCGGACGCGTTCGGCATGTGCCGGCGCATGGCGCGGCAGGAGGGCGTGCTGCTGGGGGGATCGTCGGGCGCCGTCCTCGCGGCGGCGGCGCGCCTCGCCGCGGACGAGTTGGACGACATCCTGTGCGTGTTGCCGGACGGGGGCGAGAAATACCTCGCGACGATCTACGACGACGCCTGGCTTGCGGCCAACGGCGTCGTGCTCGACGAGCCGCCTCGACCCGACGTCGTCGAGGTCGATGCCGAGTCCGATGTGGACTACGACGCGCTCGCACGACGGCTCTGCGACGAGGTGCCCGCATGACCGGTCCCGCCCGTTGCAGCGCCTTCACGCCCCGGTGCACCGCCCGGAGGGGCGCCTGATGGGCCTGCCCATGACAGCCGGTATCCCGGCCGACGACGACGTCCTCGCGCCCGGCGCGGCACGCGTCCGCGCGCTCCTGTGCGCGGAGAATTTCCTGGTCGCCTTCGGGGTCGGCGCCTTTCTCACGCTGCCGCTGGCCATCAAGTCGCGCGGCCTGGACGAGATCTTCTTCGGCCAGGTGTTCGCGGCTGGCGCCATCGGCGCGCTGCTGTGCGCGGGCACGAGTTCGTGGCTGCTGCGCCGATTCGGTCTCGCGGCCGTCGCACCGTGGGGAAGCGGGACCTTCTGCGCCGGCAGTGTCGTGCTGGCCGCCTGCATGGCGCGTCCGGACACCGGGCCTGGCTGGTACCTCGGCTCCGTGCTGCAGGGCATGGGCTGGGGCCTGTTCCTGACGCAGGGCCCCATCTGCCTGTCGACCATCGTCAGCGCGAAGCGACGGGCCTACCACTTGATGATCTACGGCGCGTTCAACACGCTCGGCATCGGCTTGGCACCCCTGGCTTCGCGATGGGCACTCGATGTCGCCCGCTGGCATTTCATCGATCTGTTCGTCGTCGGCTCGGCGGCGAGCGGGCTCGCGTGCATCGCCTCGGTCCTCGCGGCCTGGCGCAATCCCGCCTACAGGCATGCAACGCCGCCGGCGGACGGCGCCGGCCGACGGCCTGCGCTCCGTGCCGTGCTCGGCCTGCCCAGCGTGTGGTTCCTCGCGATGGTGTTCCTGTGCGCGTGCGTGTACACGAGCATGATGAATTTCCAGACCACGCTCGCGGCGGCCCGGCACATCGACTACGCCGTGTTCTATGGCGCCTACATGTTGGCGGTCGTCGCCGCGCGCTTCGGGCTGAGCGGTCCGCTCTCGAAGCTGCCGCCCTCGACCACGGTACCGGCCTTCGCCGTGCTGATGGCCGCCGCACTCGTGCTGCTGTGCGCGGCGAGCGCCTCGGTGGTCGCGTACGCGCTGGGGGCGCTCGCACTCGGCATCGCCTACGGGCTGCTCTACCCGACGATCCAGGCGCAGGCCGCCGGGTACGCGCCAGCCGCATTGCGCTCGCAGGCGCTGATCGCATTCAGCCTCTCCTACCTGTTCGCGCGTTACCTTTTCCCCTACGCCGGGGCTCGGATCATTGCGATCGGCGGGTACGACGCCCTGCTGGGGACACTCGTGGTCGTGGCCGTCGTGAACACGGCGATCGCGTTCGCGTTCTATCGAATCGGGCCCGGGCGAACCACCGCAACGGCCTGACGTTTCGGGGCTCCGTCGCAATGGCGCGTCTCGGCCATCGAGGGTGGACCGGCCGTCAGCCGCCGCTCACAGCTTGCGATGCCGCAGCGCCGGCAACTGCACCCGCACCTGCTCGATGCGCTCGCGCGAGAGGTCGGCGATGGCGAAACCTTCGCCCTCGCCGCCGTCCAGCGCCAGCGACAGCACCTCGCCCCACGGGTCGACGACCACGCTGTGGCCGAAGGTGCGGCGGCCGTTCTCGTGCGTGCCGCCTTGCGCGGGCGCGACGACGTAGCACTGGTTCTCGACGGCGCGGGCGCGCAGCAGCAGCAGCCAGTGCGCGAGCCCGGTCGTGTACGTGAACGCGGCGGGCACGAAAAGCACGTCGCACGGCGGGCGCATCAGGCCGCGGTACAGCTCGGGGAAGCGCACGTCGTAGCAGATCGACAGGCCGGCGCGCCAGCCGTCGTGCTCGAAGGCCACGGGCGTGTCGCCGGCCTCGAGCACGCGCGCCTCGTCGTAGGCTTCCTTGCCGTTGTCGAACGCGAACAGGTGGATCTTGTCGTAGCGCGCGATGCGCTTGCCGTCCGCGCCGTACACGCAGCACGAGTTGCGCACGCGGCCCGCGGTCTTCGCGTGGATCGGCAGCGTGCCGCCCACCAGCGTGACGCCGTACGTGCGCGCCTGCTCGGACAGGAAGTGCTGGATCGGCCCGTCGCCGTCGGCCTCGGCGATGCCCAGCTTGGCGTCGTCGCGCAAGCCCATCAGGCAGAAGTACTCGGGCAGCGCGATCCACTGCGCGCCGGCGTCGGCGGCCTGCGCGATCAGGCGGCCGGCGGCGGCGAGGTTGCGGTCGACGTCGGGCGTGGAGACGGTCTGGAGAGCGGCGAACTGGGTCATGGCGGTCCTTCGGCGTTGGCGCCAGTATCCGACGACCTGGGCACCCGCGTCAGGGCTGGGGCGTTGCAAACGCAGCCGAGGCCGCCGACGCCGCCTCGCGGGCGCGCGCGGCCGACGCGGCAGCCGCAGCGGCGGCGACCGCGGCCTTGTGCTCCACCTCGTCCACCTTCGGGTCGGCCCAGGTGCCGGTGACGTGCACCTCGCGCGTGCCGGCCTCGGTGAGCGGGCTGCGCAGGAACAGCTGCGCGAGGAAGGTGCCGATGCCGATCACCGGGTTGATGG
>FSXQ01001443.1_pt1 | contig 23461 bp, 20 predicted proteins | sample 1638011 | NCBI WGS metagenome assembly FSXQ01 (sample SAMEA3914789, study PRJEB12502) | metagenome | biome: forest; material: soil | place: Canada | collected 2011-07-03 | depth 0.3 m | reverse complement strand
CTTGTGGACGTCCAGGCCCACATGAAATTTGATACGCTCTTCCATGGTCGGTCTCCTTGTTGCTGACGACGCAAGTCACAGCATGTAGCCCTACATGCCCCGGCATGCAATCTACGATGTTGGAGACCGGCCGCCTACTTAGCGGCGACCATGATGTCTAGGGCAGTTCCGTGCCGAACGCGCCGGGCATCGCGTCGATGAGCGCCTGCATCGCGCCGTCGGTCCGCGGCGGGGCGCCAGGGGTGCTCGCGCCGTGGGCGGTGCCCGCGAGCGCCTGCGCGGCGGCCGACGATTGCCGCCACGCCCAGGCCGGTGCGACGAGCGAGCTTCCCAGCTGCGACAGGAAGCCCACGCGCTCGGGCTCCGCCCGGCGCTCGTTCTTGATCGGCACGGGCATCCACGCGAACTTGGCGTTGGTGATGCCCGAAGCCGTGGCCAGCGCCGCGGCACCGAACTGTGCCGCCAGGCTCGCCACGCCGGGTCCGCCGAGCGCCGCGGTGATCACGCGCGAGACGGCGGTCGCGCCCACGTTGCCCATGACCAGGCCCAGCCAGGCCAGGCCCATGCGCTGGCCCAGTTGCGCCGACATCTCCAGCGTCGTCATCTTGTTCCAGCCCTCGCGGCCGGCGAAGACGACCGGATGGCCCGTGGCACCGCCGGCCATCACCTCGTGCATCAGCCTGTGGGCGTCGCCGCCCGGCGTGACTCCGGTCAGGCGCCCCGCGGCCAGCGCCGCCAGGTCGTGGTCCAGGGCCTGCAGCGCCGGCTGGCTGGCCGGGTCGGCCTCGTCCAGCACGCTGCGGTGCAAGGCCACCATCTTCGTCACCTGGGCCAGCATCTGCGTGGCGGCGCCCGGCGCGAGCTTTCTCAATTCGTCGGGCTGGACGTGCTCGGCCCGAAGCGGCGTGCCGTCGACCAGCGCCTGCCGGCCTTCGGCGGTGAGGTAGTCGCGGCCGTACAGCATGTTGAGTTTCTCCTCCACGTCGGAGGCGCCCACCTGTTCGTCGCGGCCCGCGGCGAAGTGCTGGGCCATCAGCGCGGCGGCGGCCATGCCGACGGCCGCCGCGGTGGGGTACAGCGTGGGCTTCGCGCCCACGAGCTTTTCCATCCCCCTGCCGGCGACGCTCGCCAGGCCGCTGGCGGCGCGCAGGATGCGCGGCCACTCCTGCGCGTGGGTGGAACGCTTCTGGCGATCCAGCATGCCCACGCTCATGCGCAGGCTGTCCGACAACTCCTTCTGCTCGGCCTGCTTGCCGGCCAGGCCCTGCGACAGGTGGCCCAGGGTCGCATGGCTTTCGAGCTGCCGATGTCCCAGCGCGATCAGCTGCGCGCGGAATCCGGCCTGCCGCGCGGCGTCCGGGTCGGCCTCCAGGCCTTGCAGGACGAGCTGCGACCGCTGCGCGTCGTCCTCCGCGCCGGCCCTGGCCTGCAGGGCGTACGCGCCGGCCATCTGCTCGAACAGCGCGCGGATCGCGCCGTCGGCGGCGGCGCTCTCCGCCCGCATCGACGCCAGGCGTTGCGCGATGCGCTCGACGTCCGCGTTGACCGCGTCGAGCTTTCCGGCGACCTGGGCCGGCGTGCGCTTCGCGTCGACGGCGCCGTCGAGCGCGACCGCGTGGCCCATCTTCTTGCGCCAGGTATCGAGCGCGGCGATCACCGGCGTCTGGACCAGCGTGGTCGCCACGGGTTGGACGAGGCCCGCGCTGACGACGGCGATGCCGGCATTGACCATCGGGCTCTTCGACCCCATCAGCGTCAACCAGGGCAGGACGCCGAAATTCACGAGGTTGAACAAGGTGGCGCTGGTGGGCACGAAGCGTCCGACGGTGCGGGCGTTGGCGCGCATCAGCGCGACCTCCGCCGGGTTCAGGCCCAGGGCCTGCCGCCACTGCGCGACGTGCGCGTCGCCGACCAGCGCCATGGCCTCGGCGTGGGTCTGGCCGAGGTCGGCACGGCCCTTGTTGCGGATCTCGTCGAGGACGCGCGCGGCGAGCGCGACGTCCGTGGGACGGTTGGCTTCCCGCGCCAGCGCGGTCTCCCATGCGGCCAGGGTCTGCGGGAAGGCGTGCACGGTCGTCGCGCCTGCCGAGGCGACGACGGCCTCGCCGCGTTCGGCGGTGGAGAGCTCGTTGGCGCGCAGCGTGCGCAACGCCATGGCGGGCTGCGCCGTGTCCGCGGCCTCGTTGCCGCGCGCGGACGGCAGCGTGGCGCGCGGCCGCCGGGTCGTGGGCGCGACGGAGATCCGATCGGACGACGGCACCGGCGAGGCCTCGCGCGGCGTGACGCCCGCGCCCGCGTTGCGCGGCGCGCGGTCGGCGGTGGGGTGGCCTGCGTCGGTCGGTGCCGGGGTCGACGAGCGGGACGTGCGGATCGGGGTCGTGGTCATGGGCGCGAGGGGTTCGTTGGCGTGCTTCGCTGCCCTGTTTAGCCGCGCCGCGTGACGTCTCCGTGGCAGGCCGCTCCGCTCGCCGCTGCGCTTCGGATCAGCGGCCGCGGCTTCGCGAAATCAGCGCTCGGCGGGCAGTTCGAGCGCGACCAGCGACTCGCCGTCGGCGCTGTCCATGCGCCAGACCCGCCCTTGCATCTCGCGCGCGATCTCCTCGCACAGCGTGAAGCCCACCGACGGCACGGACGCGGGCGCGCCGGCAGCCGCGCAGGCGAACACCACGCGTACCGCCGCGCCGTGCGCGGACAGCGTCACGCGCGGGGGCGCGGGCCGGACATGGGCCTCGAGCTCGATCAGCAGGATGCGCAGCAGCACCGCCAGGCGCTGGGCGTCCCCGCGCACCTGGAACGGCAGCGCGTCGTGCAGCGGCAGGGGTTGCGCGGCACGCGTGCGCCCGATGGCCAACCCCTGCCACGCCTCTTGCAGCGCGAGCGGCAGGTCCACGGTCATCGTCTGCGGCGTCGCGCGGTACGAGAACATCTTGAGCTGGCGCGTCAGGCCGGAGGCCTCGTCGATGCAGGCCACGACCTGGCCCAGCACGTCGGCCAAGGCCGCGTCGTCCATTCGCGCGGCGCGGGCGATGCTGTGGCCGAGCAGCTGGTGGGCCGCGTTGAGCGGCGCGACCAGGGCATGGTAGATCTGCGCCATCAGCCGGCCGACCACGGCCAGGCGCTGCGCGTGCAGCAACGCGGTCTCGTGCTCGAGGCGCCGCGCCTGCTCGTCGCGTTCGAGGGCGGCAAGCCGGTAGCGCAGGCGCTCGTGCTGGTATTGCGTGCGGCGGCGGGCGGCGCGGGCCTCCTTCAGCCAGTGAAGGGCCTGCGCGTGGCGCCCGTTGGCGGCATGCGCGTTCGCCAGCATGGCCAGGGTGTCCGGCAGCTTGTCGTCCTGCCGGGCGGCCCGCATGGCGCGCACGGCGCGCTCGAGGCGGCCCGCGCTCTTCTCGGGGCGGCCGGTGTGCTGGTAGTAGTAGCCCATCGTCGTCCACACCTGCGCCATCCAGCGTGGCAGGCGCGGCATGCCGCGGGCGCGGCGCAGGAAGATCGTCGCCGTGGCGCGGGCGCCGACGATGTCGCCCAGCCGCGCGCGGGCATGGATCACCAGGTACAGGGATTCGAACGGGCTGGACGAATGGCTGATCGGCAGGCACTCCATCGCGCGCCGCCGCTCCACCTGGGCATCCGCCGGCCGGCCGGCGCGCTCGAGCGCGTCGGCGAGGGCACAGCGGCTGAAGCCGAGCGCGGCCGACGCGATCTCGGCCGTGTCCGACAGCGCATCCTGGCGCGCGCCGGTCGCCAGACGCAACACGTCCTCGCAGCAACGGGTGGCCGCGTGGAACTCGTCCATGCACAGGAAGGCCGTCGCCTGCTTCAGGAGGAGGCGCGCGAGCAGCGGCATGTCGCCGGTGTCGCGGGCGTTGCGCTGGGCCACGCGCAGGTGGTCGAGCGCACGGCCGAAGTCGCCCGCCTCGATGCAGATCGCGACGCAGTTGATGGCGGCCTGGATGGCATGCGCGCGATCGCCCGAGCGCTCCAGGTGCTCCTTGGCCTTGAGCGCGTGTGCATACGCCTGCTCGAAGCGGCTCCCGTCGCTGCGCACCACGCGCGCGACCTCGAGCGCGCGCTCGCTGAGCTGCGCGTGCAGCCGCGCTTGCAGCAATTCGACCCGGCTGGCGGCGCTCCCGCCGTCCGCGGCCGGGGGCGAGGCGGCGGTGGTGGCAGCGAGGGTGTGCCGCTGGCCCAGGCTGTGCTCGGCCGCCTCCAGCATCGGCAGCACGTCGACGAGACGGATCAGGTCGGGCGTGGCCGCGGGCGGGAGCTCGTGCATGTCAGGACGGCGTGGCGGCCGGGTCGAATTCACGCAATGCGGCCAGGGCGGCACGGGCGATCGTGCGGCACTCGCCGGCCTCCAGCGCCACGGCCAGCCCCGCCTGCGCGGCGCGAGCGGCCGGCGCGTGCAGGCGGGCGCGTGCGGCATCGGACAGCGCGGGCCGGGAGTCGGGATGGATCACCAGGAACCGCATCTCGTCGAGGCGGACCACCCGATCGCCGGCGCGCATGTCGCGCGCCAGCAGCGCGCGCACGCCCTCGACCGCGCGGGCCGCGGCGGCGGGGCCGTGGCGTTCGGCCAACTCGCCGAGCCCGTGCAGGGCCACCTCGAAGGCGACCGCCGCGCCGGCGCCGGCCCGCGGCGCGGCGCCCTCGGCGACGTCGTGCGCGACCTCGACCTTGTTCAGCAGGACTCGCACCTGGCGCTGCGCACGCTGTTCCTGCAACAGGCGATCGAAGTGGCGCAACGCCTCCAGGTGCTCCAGCGCCGCGGCGGCCTCGCCCTTGAGCTTCCAGCTCTCGTGCAGGCCCTGGTGGGCGGCCAGCGCCCAGTCGTGGTCGTCCGTGCCTCGCGTGTCGAGCAGGACGTCGTCATACAGCGCGATCGACAGGTCCACGTTGCCGCGCTCGCGCTCCAGGTTGGCCGAGACGATGCGCGCCGTCAGTGCCGCGAGCCGGTAGCCGTGGCGTTCGGCCAGCTCGCGCGAGCGCCGCGCGTGCGCGAGCGCGGTGTCGAGGTGCCCGGCGGCCAGGTTCGCGCCGGCCAGGACGCCGTGGCACATGGCGACGCCGTAGACGTTGGCGGCGCGCCCGGCGAGCGCCAGCCCCTGCTCGCCGGCACCCAGGGCGCGCGCGAGGGTCGCGTCGCGTGCCGCGCCCGATTGCGTGGCGGACAGCGTGAGCAGCGCGCCGCACAGGTTGTTGCAGGCGCTGGACTGCTCCTCCACGAGGTCGAATTTCCGGGCCAGCCGCAAGGCGTCCTCGAGCAGCTGGACGCCGCGCCCGGCTTCGCCCAGTGCGCGATGCGTGCTGCCCGCGCGATTGAGCGCCCAGCTCACCAGCGACGGATCGCCGTCGGCGTGCGCGGCCGCGATGCCCGCCGTGGCGCATGTCAGGGCGTCGGCCGGCAGGCCCACGCACAGGTAGGCCAGCACCAGCGTGCACAGGTTGCGTGCGCGCTCGCCGGCATCGCTCGAACGTCTTTGCAGCATCAACGCCCCGTGAGCGTGCGCGATGGCGCCCTCGCCGTCGCCCAGGCGAGACTCGGCCTCGGCCAGTGCGCCCAACGCGGCGGCCTCGGCGTCGCGAAGACCGGACGACTCCGCCAGCGCCAGGGCGCGCCGGCACCACGTCAAGGCGCCTTCGTAGTCGCCTCGTGTGGCGACCTGCCGCGCGGCGTCGAGCAGGCCTTGCGCATCGGCGAGTGCGCCGCGAAACGATGTCGGGCCGGAGGCCGCGGGCGGCAGCGGGTTCATGGGGGTTCCGGGGTCGGGTTGTCCAGGGTACGACACATACGGGTGCCGGTATGGTGCGGGGCACGCACCCGGCCTGCATCTTCCCTTGTGCCCTTGTCGGCGGGAAGACGAAGCCCCGGACGGCCGGGCGAACTTGCCCGCGTGAATAGTTTGCACGAAGTCCGGCCGGCGTGCCGGGACTCTCGTTTCTGCGAAACGAAAGCGCCCGTTGTCGCGAAAACGAGGTTACGAGTACCGACTGATTGTTCATGAGGATGTTTGAAATGCAGGTTTCTAGGATGTGTCCGGACGGCTCCGATTCCGGATCCGGCATCAACAGCGGACTCACCATGCAACTTCAAGTTCTGACCGTCCTCGCTCGCCAGCACGTCCCGCCCGCGCTGACGCAATCGGTGCTGGCCGGGCGCATCGCCGAGGCCGTCGCCAAGGCCGAGGACCTGCTCGGCGCCCGTCAGGCCAATGCGGCGCCCGCGCCGGCCTGGAGCGAGCTCGCGCAGCTCTGCGGCGACCTGATGCTGGCCCTCGGACGCGCGGAGGAGGCCGAGGAGACCTATCGCCAGGCCGTCAAGCTGGCCGGCAGCGAGCAGCGCGGCACGGTGCGCGTCGTGTCGTGTCGCAGCACCGGACTCCTGAGCCTGCACCAGCACCGATTCGGCACCGCCGAGGCCTGCTTCGGACGCATCGTCGTGGACGATGCGGCGACGCCGCCGCAGAAGGTCGAGGCGCTGTGCGCGCTGGCGATGGCGCGCCACGGACTGGGCCACAAGGAGCGCGCGCTGCAGGCGCTGGACGAGGCCGGGGAACTGGCGTGCAACCATGGTGGCGCCGATCTCGCGATGCTGGCCAGCCTGGTGCGCGTGGAGCTGATGGCCCACCTGGAGATCCGCGCCCACGAGACCTTGCGGGACCACGTGTTCTGGCAATCGCCATGCGGCTGGCGGCCCGCGTCGCCCGACGCCGTGCAGCCGCTGGCCGCGATCGAGATCTGCATGGCGGCGCACGGTCGCCACGCGCTCGTGGCCGCCCGCCTTCATCACCTGCGCGACCAGATCCGCGCCAGCTACGGCGACGCCTCCGCGCGTGCGGCGCTGGCGGATCACATCGCCGCCCTGCGCGGCGCGGGGCTGGGCGCGCTGGAGCACATGGCGCGCATCGACGCGTCGCTGATCGCCATCTGCCATCGGCAGTCCGAGCTCGCGCGCGCCGTCATCGAGCCGCTGCACGCGCGCGACGGCGACCTCGGCCGCCAGCCGCGCTGGGGCCTGGAGCTGAGCTACTGCCTCGCCAAGGTGTGCACCCTGGCCGGCCGGGGCGAGGAGGCCATGGCGCACTACCAGCGCTACGCGCTGGAGTCGATGCAGCGGGTGCGCGCCGAGTCGGCTCTGGCCGAGCGTTCGCATCGGCCGGGTGCGGCGCCGGTGACGCAGGTCAAGGACGACGTCGAGATGCGCCTGCCCGCCAAGTACCGCAAGGCGTATCGCTACATGCAGGAGCACCTCGATTGCGCCGAACTGAGCGTGCGCGAGATCGCCGACGACATGGGCGTCACGGAACGCGCGCTGCAGTCCGCGTTCAAGAGCCACCTGGGCATGACCCCGGGCGAGGTGATCCAGCGCTGCCGTGTCGAACGCATCCGGGCCGACCTGCTGCGCGAGGACGCGCCGGGCGGCACCGTGATCGAGACCGCGGCCCGCTGGGGCATCCGCAACCGTTCCACGCTGATCACGTCCTACCGCAAGTATTTCCGCGAGACGCCGACCGAGACGCTGGCGCGGCGCGGCTGCGGCGAGGCGATCGCGGCGGCGTGACCGCGGTGCGCGCGCTCCTGGGCGGGTGCCTGCGCGTGATGGTGGCGGCTGCGCCGTTGCAGGCGCATGCGGCCTGGCATTGCGTGGATCCGTGGGGCCATGTCTACCGCGCCGCCCAGGACCTGGGCCAGGCCGGGATGACCTGCGACTCGGACGAACCCGAGGCCGAGGTGGCGGACGCGGCCGGGACGCCGCCGGCCGCCACGCCGGCCCTGCCTGCGCAGCGCGGCTTGCTCGTGCTCGCGCCGCCGGCGCGCGTCCCGGCGTGGCTGTTGCCGCGCACCGCGGGCAGCGCCGGCGCAGCGTCGCGAACCGCCTACGACGCGTTGATCGACTCCGTGGCGCAGGCCTACGGCCAGGACGCGGCGCTGATGCGCGCCATCGTGCAGGTGGAGTCCGGTTTCGACCCGAACGCCGTGTCGCCGAAGGGGGCCATCGGCCTGATGCAGGTCATGCCGGCCACCGCGGCCCTGTTCGGCCTGGCCCGGCCGCAACAGGCGCTGTTCGAGCCCGAGTCCAACCTGCGCACCGGCGCGCAGTTCCTGCGCAGCCTGCTGCTGCAGTTCGCGGGCGACGCCGAACTCGCCGTCGCCGCCTACAACGCGGGCCCGGGCGCCGTGATGCGCAGCGGCTATGCAGTGCCGGCCTTCCCGGAGACGCGCGACTACGTGCGCAACGTGATGGCGCTCTATCGGGCCCGCCGTTGACGCCGGGCCCGCGTCGCATTTCCACGCGGAGCTTCGCTCGCGGCACGCACCGGTGCGCGGCCCGGCCCTAGGCTCGACGCGTCCCCTTCGAAAGCCAGCCGCCCGCCATGTCCGAGAAAACCGAAGAGCCGACCGAGCACAAGCTCAAGCAGGCGCGCGAGCAAGGGCAGGTCGCCAAGAGCCATGACGTGGCGGTGGCGGCGTCGACGCTGGCGGTGGTCGCAACCCTGCTGGCCATGGCCGACGGCCTGGGCCAGCGCCTGCGGGCGATCGTCGGCCTCGCGCTCGACTTCGGACCCGGCGACGTGCCGCTCGAGGTGCTGCACAAGCGCATGGGCGCGATGGTGCTCGAGGCGTTGATGGCGATCGGCCCGCTGGTCATCGCCGGCGCGCTCGGTGCGGCCATCGGGCTGGCCGCGCACGTGGGCCTGAAGATCTCGCCGAAGGCGGTGAGCCCCAAGTTCGACAGCCTGAACCCCGCGCAGGGCATCAAGAAGGTGTTCTCGGTCAAGTCGCTGCTGACCTTCCTGCAGATGGTGCTCAAGGCCACCATCATCGGCGTCGTCATGTGGCAGGGCATCCTGCGGCTGATGCCGCTGATCTCGGGCGCGGTGTTCCAGTCGCCCGAATCGATCGCCGCCATCGGCTGGCAGGCGGTTTCCACGCTGCTGCTGTTCGCGGTGGCGTTGTTCATGGTGCTGGCGCCGGCGGACTTCGCGCTGCAGCGCCACCTGTTCATGAAGGGACAGAAGATGTCCAAGGACGAGGTCAAGCGCGAGTACAAGGGGCAGGAGGGCGACCCGCAGATCAAGGGCCAGCGCAAGCAGCTCGCGCGCGAGTTCGCGCAGGAGGAGCCGCGCCAGGCCGTCGCGCGCGCCGACGCCGTCATCGTGAACCCGACGCACTACGCCGTGGCCATCCGCTACCGGCCCGACGAGGGCGGCCTGCCGGTGGTGCTGGCCAAGGGCGTCGACGACGCGGCGCTCGCGTTGCGCGGGCTGGCGACGGCGCTCGGCGTGCCGATCTTCGCCCACCCGCCGCTGGCGCGCGCCCTGCACGAGGTGCCGGTCAGCCACGCGGTGCCTCAGGAGCTGTTCGAGGCGGTGGCGGTGGTGTTGCGCTGGGTCGACGAGATCGGCGCCCGGCGCGAGCCGGAGTCGGCCGTGGCCGGCGCGGCGAACGCCTCGTCGCCGGAATGACGCGGAGCCGCCCGGCATGAAGAAGTTCAAGTTCGCGTTCGGTGGCGACATCGCGATGGTGGCCACCATCGTCGCGATCCTCTCGCTGATGGTGTTTCCGCTGCCGACGTTCGCGATCGACGGACTGCTCGCGGTGAACCTGACCATCAGCACCTTGCTGCTGATGGTCACGCTCTACATCCCGAGCGCCGTGTCGCTCACCTCGTTTCCTTCGTTGCTGCTGTTCACGACGCTGTTCCGGCTGTCGCTCAACATCTCGTCGACCAAGCTCATCCTGCTGCACGCCGACGCCGGGCACATCATCGAATCGTTCGGCAACCTGGTGGTGGGCGGCAACCTGGTGGTGGGCATCGTGGTGTTCCTGATCATCACGATCGTGCAGTTCATCGTGATCGCCAAGGGCACCGAGCGCGTCGCCGAGGTGGGTGCGCGCTTCACGCTCGACGCCATGCCCGGCAAGCAGATGAGCATCGACGCCGACCTGCGCGCCGGCCACCTGACGGCCGAGGAGGCGCGCCATCGTCGCGGCGAACTCGCGATGGAGAGCCAGCTGCACGGCGGCATGGACGGCGCGATGAAGTTCGTCAAGGGCGACGCGATCGCGGCGTTGATCATCACGATGATCAACATCCTGGCCGGCATCGTCATCGGCATCACCTACCACGGCATGACCGCCGCCGACGCCGCCAACCGCTTCGCCATCCTGTCGATCGGCGACGCGATGGTGTCGCAGATCCCGTCGCTGCTGATCTGCGTGGCGGCCGGCGTGATGATCACGCGCGTGACCGACGAGCACGCCGCCAGCCCGAAGTCGCTCGGCGACGAGATCACCTCGCAGCTGACGCGCAGCCCGCGCGCCCTCTACCTGGCCGCCGGCTTCCTGTGCGGCTTCGCGCTGGTGCCGGGGTTCCCGTGGTTCGTCTTCCTGCTCCTCGCGGCCGGACTGGTGATGCTCGGGCGGCGGCTGTCCGCCAAGGGCGCCGCGCGGTCGTCCGACTCGTCGGAGGCCGCGCCGGATGCGCTCAGCGGATTGCAGCGCGAAGGTGCGAAGGCGCGGCGCGGGGTCGCCACCGCGATCCAGGACAAGGGCGGCGCGTTCACCGCCCCGCTGGCCGTGACCCTGGCCGTCGGCCTGGGCCGGCAGTTTCGCGCGGACGTCCTCAACGAAGCCTTCGAGCGCGAGCGGCTGCTCCTGCAGGAGCAGCTGGGCCTGCCGTTCCCGGGCATCCGGCTGTGGACGCGGCTCACGCACGCCGAACTCGAATACGAGGTGCTGCTGCACGACGTGCCCTGCGGCCGCGGGCTGCTGGTGGCCGACAAGCTGATGGTCGACGGCGTGACGGCCACGACCGCCGCCTGCGCCGCCGGCGGCCCGGCCGGCGGGCTGGCGACGACGTCATGGGCCGCGCCGGGCAGCGTCACCGATGCGCGGCTGCTGCAGCACGAGGAGGTCGTGGCGCGGCATGCCGTGCGCGCGCTCAACGAGCAGGCGCACCAGTTCCTGGGCATCCAGGAGGTGCAGTGGGTGCTCGAACGCGTCGGCGCGGAGTATCCCGGCCTCGTCGCGGAGATGCAGAAGGTGGTGACCCTGCAGCGCGTCGCCGAGGTGCTGCGCCGCCTGCTGGAGGAGCAACTGCCGATCCGCAACATGCGCACGATCTGCGAGAGCCTGATCGTCTGGGGGCCGAAGGAAAAGGACGCGCTGATGCTCACCGAGTACGTGCGCGGCGACCTCGGGCGCTTCCTCAGCCACCGGGCGACGCAGGGCACCGGCGCGCTCTCGGCGGTGCTGCTGGAGCCTGCGGTGGAGAAGCTGATCCGCGAGTCGATCAAGCCGACGCCGGCCGGCAACTACCTGGCGCTCGACCCCGGCCACGTCGGCACGATCTCGCGCCGCGTGCGCGACCTCGTGGGGCTGGAGCCGCGGCCGGGCGTCGCGGTGATCACCTCGATGGACATCCGGCGCTACGTGCGCCGCATCGTCGAGGCCGACTCCCGGTGGCTGTCCGTCTACTCGTACCAGGAGCTGGGCGCGCAGGTGCGCGTCGAGCCGCTGGGCCGGGTCGCGCTGTAGGCGTCGCGCCATGAGCCGTCCGCGGGCCGTTTCCTTCCAGTCGCTGGAGGTGCATCGACCGGCGCAGCCCGAGGCACGCAAGGGTGCGGGCGCGCCGGGCAAGCCGAGCTTCGCCGACCTGCTGCGCCTGCGCCGCGGGGCGCCGGCGATCCCCGCTGCCGACGCCGACGACGAGGCGTCGGTGAACCTGCCCGTCGTGCCGCCCGGCCGGTCCGGCCCGGACGACGCCTCGACCGGCGGGCAGGGCGGCGACGACGCGCAGGAGCCGCCGCGCGGTCCGGCCGATCCGACGCACCGCGACGATCCGCTCGACTGGGTCGGCGCGCTGGCGCCGACGCCGGCGATGCTCGACACCCTGCTGCGCCCGCCCGCGGTCGACCGCGCCCGCCGTGTCGGCGCCGCCGGCGCGCATCCGGTGGTGGCCTCCATCGCCGGGACGGTCGCGCGCTTCTGCAACGAGCCGGCGGTGGACCACAGCGAAGGCTGGAGCGTGCGCATGCCGCTGCGCGACGACGTGCTGCCGGGAACGACGCTCGACCTGACGATTTCGTCCTGCTGGCTGCAGCTTCGGTTCGAGACCCGCAGCGACAGCGCGCGCGACCTACTCTTCGTTCATCGTGCCGCGTTGACCGACCTGCTGGCCACCGCCCTGAACCGGCAGCGCGACATCGCGATCACCATCGATTGAGTCCGCCGGCCGTGGCCGGTGTCCGTCACCGCAAGCCTCGTCCTCGCCCCGCCATGTCCAGCCCCGTGCTCGACTCCGTGTCCTCGCTCCACAAGCACCTGCGCGACGTGCCGCCCGCCGCCGCGGCCGCGTCACGGCTGCTGCACGACCGCCGCCTCGCGCCGCTGTGGCGGCAACTCGCCCTGGCCGGCGAGCTGACGCTGCACCCGGTGGCCGCGCCGGGCCGCACCCGCCTGTTCACGCTGACGCTGGAGTGCGACGCGGGAGGCTTCGCGGTGGCCGTCGCGAGCGCCGACGATGCGGCGATGACGATCGCGGCCGGGGCCGATCTCGGCGACCCGCTGCGCGCGCTGGCCGCCATGGCGTTGTTCGGCGAGACGGCGCGGCGGCTCGGCGAACTCGCGCTGCCGGGCGTGCAGGCGCTCGCGCTGGCGCCGTTGTCGCTGGAGGATTCGCCGGCCGCCGGCTGGTGCGCCCTGCGCCGCGGCGGCCTGGAGCTGGCGCGGGTGGCCGTGCAGCAATTGCCGCGCGCGGTGCACGAACGATTGCGCGTCGCGGCACGCCCGGCCGCAGGCCGCAGCGCCTGGCGCGCGCCCCTGCGCCTTCCGGCGCACGCGGCGATCGCGAGCCGGGCGCTGTCGGTGAGCCTGCTGCGCTCGCTGGCGCCGGGCGACGTGCTGCTGTTGCCGGTGTCCTCGCTGGAGGGCGCGGCGGGCCGCCTGCGGCTGGGCACGCTCGATGGACTGGCCCTGGTGGCGCCCGGCGTCATCGAGGGCGACGCATTCAGGATTTCAGGAGCCCCTTGCATGATGGACGACGATCCCACCTTCGCAGTCGACGCCGGCGCCGGCGTCGAACCCGATTCACTCGGCGAGCTGGAACTGCCGGTGCGCTTCGAGCTGGAGACCGTGAGCGTCTCGCTGGCCGACCTCGAGGCCATCCAGCCGGGCTACGTGATCGAGCTGGCGATGCCGGTGGCGCAGGCCAGCCTGCGGCTGGTCTCGTGCGGGCACGTCATCGGCCATGCGGACCTGGTGTCGGTCTCCGGGCGCCTCGGCGCCCGCATCACGAAGCTCGTGGCCCGCGATGACGCCGACCAGCACCACGGGTGAACTGCTGCCGCTGCTGGTCATCGCGTTCGCGATCGGCCTGCTGCCCTTCGTCGCGATGATGGTGACGTCGTACACCAAGATCGTCGTGGTGCTGGGCCTGCTGCGCAACGCGCTCGGCGTGCAGCAGGTGCCGCCCAACATGGTGCTCAACGGCGTGGCCATCATCGTGTCGGCCTACATCATGGCGCCCATCGCGATGGAGTCCTACGACAACATGAAGGCCGAGGGCTTCGCCAGCAGCAGCGCCGGGCAGATCGGGCAGGTGATCGACGTCGCGAAGGAGCCGGTGCGCAAGTTCCTGGCCAAGCACGCGCAGCTGCGCGAGAAGGAGTTCTTCCTGAAGTCGGCCACGCAGGTCTGGCCGCCCGAACGCGCGCGCGAACTCAAGGCGGACGACCTGATCGTGCTGGCCCCCGCGTTCACGCTGTCGGAGCTGACCGCGGCGTTCAAGATCGGCTTCCTGATCTACCTGGCGTTCATCGTCGTCGATCTGATCATCGCCAACGTGCTGCTCGCGCTGGGCCTGTCGCAGGTCACGCCGACGCAGGTGGCGATCCCGTTCAAGCTGCTGCTGTTCGTGGTGATGGACGGCTGGTCCACGCTGCTGCACGGACTGATCCTCACCTACCGCTGAGAGGGCCGACCCATGGAGTTCGACAACATCGTCCAGCTCGCGTCCCATGCGATGCTGCTGTGCCTCATGGTGTCCCTGCCGGTCGTCGGCGTGGCCGCGCTGGTGGGCCTGCTCGTCTCGTTCGGTCAGGCGATCACCTCGCTGCAGGACCAGAGCATCTCGCAAGGCGCCAAGCTCATCGCGGTGGTCGTCACGCTGCTGGTCGCCGCGCCCTGGGGCGCCGCGATGGTGCTGAGCTTCGCGCGGCAGGCGTTCCAGGCGGCGTTGCAATGAGCGGCGTCGGACGCGTCCCGCCGCGGCCGCCGCCGATCGCGGTGGCCACCGTCACGGCGGCGCCGGCCACGGCGTCGCATGCGGCGGATCCGTCGCATCCGGCGCAGGCATCGGCCGCGCCGGCGCCCGGCCACACCCACCATGCGCATCACGCGACCCACCACGGCGGCGGCCATGCGCATCCCGGCCACGGGGCGCACCAGGTGCCGCACGCGCCGAAGCCGCGCCGGCCGCCCAGGCCTCGCAAGGGCCGGCGCAAGAGCGCCAACGGCGTCGCGGGCGACGAGGACGAGGCCGACTTCGACGCCGAGGAGGCCGGTGCGAGCGGAGCGGTGCCGGTCAGCTTCGACAGCGACAAGCACGACGGCGGTGACGACCACGAGAGCGGCGGTGGCGACAGCTCGCGCGAGGATCGCACCCATCGGGCGCGCTTCGGGGCGGACGATGCGGCGCCGCCGAACACGTCGGCGCGGCCGTCGGTCCGCCGGGCGTCCGACACGTCCTTCGCCGCCAACCGCTACCACCGCGGCCTCTGCGACGCGATGGTGGGGTACCAGGCGCGACCGGATGCCGGCGCGCGCGTCGAGCACCTGGACCTGCAGCTGATGGAAGCGACGGTGGACGTCGCCCGGGTCGACAGCGGCGGCTTCGAGCGCGCGCTGGCGAACCTGCTCGCGCACGCGCCGCCGGCGCGCACGGGCGCCGATCGTCCAACGCCGGACTCGAAGGAGGGCCGCCTGAACTGCATGGCCTTCATGAAGGAGCTGAACCTGCAGCGACGCCGGACCCAGCAGCAGCGGCAGCAGGGCATCGCTCAGTTGAAGCTGCGCCAGCGGGCACGCACGCCATGAGCGCGACGACCATCGACGACGAGCCGGCGATCGATGCGGGCGAGGCTGCGCCGGACCCCAACCACGAGCGCTACGTGGAACTGGTGCGCGCGCTGTGCGTCGAGCTCGACCTGCCGGACGCCGCTGCCGTGCTGGCTTCGCGCCGCGTGGAGGTCGAAGGCTTCTCCGTCATCCTGGATCACGTCACCAACGACCCGGTGGCGATGTACCTGCAGTTCGACTACGGCATCACGACGGCCGGGCGCACGCTGTCGATCTTCCGCCTGATGCTGGAGTCCAACCTGCTGGTCTACGCGCAGGACCAGGCACAGCTCGGGCTCGACCCGGACACCGGCTCGACCCAGCTCATCGTGCGCCTGGCGATGACCGAGGACATCGACGGCCCCTGGCTGTCGGAGACGCTCACGCACTACGCCGAGCATGGCCGCTACTGGCGGGACCACCTGTTGCAGGCGCCGGACGAGATGTACGAGGCCATTTCGGCGGGCGACTACCTCTGGCTGCGGGCCTAGGAGGCTGCTCGCGCCATACTGCCGTCTGCCCCCACTCCTCGCCGCCGGGCTTCCCCGGCCACCCATGTCCTTCAGCAGCGAATCGTTCGAGCCGGTCGACGGACGCCCCGCCCATTGGCCGCATGCGGTGCCCGAGCACAAGCTGCCCGAGGGCATCGAGCAGCGGCTGCACGGCGCCCTGGCGGCGATCGCGAGCGATAGCCGGCACGCCCTGGCGCTTTGCCGGGAAGCGGTCGCCATCGCGCGGGCCCAGGACGAGGACGGCACGCTCGCGCGCACCCTGTTCAACGCAGCGGGGGTGGTGCAGCTGTCGGGCCACATCGATGACGCGTACCTGTTGTGCCTCGAGGCGCAGGCGCTGCTGGAACGGCGCGACGACCGCTGGCGCGCCACGCGCATCCTGCTGCTGCGGGGCCAGTGCTGGCTCGACGTCGGCGAGCACGAGCGGGCCGCTCGCCTGATCGCCGACGCGATGGAGCGCTTCCGCCTGATGCAGAGCGTCAACGACGTCGCACGCGCCATGACCGCGATGGCGATGGCGCGGCGGCTGGCGGGCCAGCTCGACGACGCGGTCGACTGGGCCGAGCGCGCCGTGGCGACGCTGGAGAGCGGACAGCCCGGACAGGGTGAGCGCGACCTCGATCTGGAGGTCGAACTGGACCTGGTCGCATGCGGCGCCGCGGCCCAGATCCGGCTCGATCGCGCCCGCCTGCGCGAAGGCCATGGCGACGCCGCGGGTGCGCGCGCCGAACTCGCGCTCGCTGCCGCGCTGCTGCCTGGCGTGGAGCGCATCGCGGCGGCCGGGCGCCGGCTCGGCGCCGGCAGTGCGCTCCATCCGCTGGTGGCGCTGTTCCTGCCGGTGGCGGTGGCCACCGCGGCGCCGGCGGCGCTGCCGCGCGCGATGCGCCTGCTGGCGCGCCCGTCCGGCGTGCGGCGGACGCGGGGCCTGGCCTGGCTGGAGCTGGCGCTGGTCCAGCAGCGCCGCGGCCGGCACGCAGGCGCGTTGGCAGGCGCGCGTGCGGCCGTGCGACACCTGGGCGCCGCCACGGCCGAACCACGCCGCGTCGAGGCCTGCCTGCTGCTCGGCGAGTTGCTGGAGCGCGCGGGCGACGCGCACGCCGCCTATGAGAGCTTCGACCTCGGCTTCCGGATCGAGGCCGAACAGCAACGCGCGTCGATCGCGCTGCGCGCCGAGATGCTGGCGCTGGAACGCAACGCGGAGCGCGAGCTTCTCAGCAACGAGCAGACGTTCGCCTACGCGCAGCGGCTGTCCAACGTGGGCCATCTCGTGGCCAGCGTCAATCACGAGCTGAACCAGCCGATGGCCTCCATCCGCATGGAAGCGGAGACGGCGCTGGCGCTGATCGAGCGCGGGCAGCGCGAGGAGGCGGTGGACAGCATGCGTGCCATGGCCCGGCTGAGCGCGCGTCTCACGGACCTGACCGCGCAGCTGGCCGCGTTCCCGGTGCAGTCCACCGCGTCCGTGCGGCCGGTCGGTGTGCGCCACGCGGTGTCCGAGGCGCTGGCGGTGCTGCGCTCGCACCTCGACAAGGTGCCGTGCGAGATCGTGCTGGATTTCGACGACGCGCTGGTCCGGGCGCAGGAGAGCCAGTTGGTGCGCGTGATCGCCAATATCGTGCACAACGCGCTCGACGCGCAGGACAAGACGCCCCGGCGGCGCATCGTGTTCCGCTGCGCGACAGGCGGCGACGAGGTCGTCCTGAGCATCTCCGACAACGGGCCCGGCCTGGCGCCCGCCGTGCGCGACCGCCTGTTCCAGCCCTTCTTCTCGACCAAGACCGCGGGCAAGGGGCTGGGGCTCGGGCTGGCCCTGTCGCGCGACGTGATGCACGAGATGGGCGGCCGGTTGAGCGCCCGCAACGTCGTCGACGGCGGGGCGGTCTTCGACCTGACCTTGCGGGCGGCGCTCCCTTCGCGGGACGCGAACGAGTCTTCGTCTCGAAACCAGGAATCCAGGTGAAATCGAGTTGCGAAGTTGAGGCGACCAACGGTAACGGACTGTCGTGACCGGCCGCGACGCCCGCGGCGCGGGTCTTGCAGGCTAGCATCGCAGCCAAGGACTGCGCGCAGTCGCCCTCAACCCACCGCCCCGTGATGCCAGATCAGCCACCCGCCAGCTTCCAGCCCGTTCCCACCCGCATCCTCGTCGTCGAGGACGACGAGCAGTTCCGCCTCAGCGTCAAGCGTGCGCTCGAGCTCGACGGCAACCAGGTGAGCCTGTTCGCGGATGCCGAGAGCGCGCTCGAGAGCCTCGCGGCGGTCGCGCCGGCCGTGATCCTCACCGACCTGCGCCTGCCCTTCGCGGATGGCCTGTTCCTGCTCGAGCGCGTGCGCGAGAAGGATCCCGACCTGCCGGTGGTGCTCATGACCGGCCACGGCGACATCCCGACCGCCATCCAGGCGATACGGGCCGGGGTGTACGACTTCCTGGAGAAGCCGTTCAGCCGCGAGCGCCTCCTGGCGGTGATCCAGCGGGCGTCCGACCAGCACCGCCTCGTCAAGGAGAACCAGCAGCTGAAGTTGCGGCTGGCGGCGGCTTCGGGCATCGACCAGATCGTGCGCGGGGACAGTCCGCCCGTGCGCGAACTGCGCGACCTGATCCTGCGGCTCGCGCCCAAGCCGGTCGACGTGCTGATCCGCGGCGAGACGGGCACCGGCAAGGAGCTCGTCGCGCGCTGCCTGCACGACTACGGCAACCGCACCGGCAACTTCGTCGCCGTCAATTGCGCGGCCGTGCCCGAGCACCTCTTCGAGAGCGAGCTGTTCGGCCACGAGGCCGGGGCCTTCACGGGGGCGACCAAGGCGCGCATCGGCAAGATCGAGCACGCCAAGGACGGCACGCTGTTCCTCGACGAGGTCGAGGCGATGCCGCTGGCGTTGCAGGCCAAGGTGCTGCGCGTGCTGCAGGAGCGCGAGGTGGAGCGCCTGGGCAGCAACCGGCCGATCCCGGTGAACTTCCGCGTCGTGGCGGCCACCAAGGTGAGCCTGGCCGAACTGGGCAGCAAGGGGGGGTTCCGCGAGGATCTGTTCTACCGGCTCAACGTCGCGATGCTCAAGGTGCCGCCCTTGCACGAGCGCCCGGGCGACATCCTCGGCCTGTTCCAGGTCTTCCTGCAGCAGGCCAGCCTGCGCTACCAGATGCCCATGCCCGTCGTCGGCGCCGAGCATCACCAGGCGCTGTTGTCGTCGCGCTGGCCCGGCAACGTGCGTGAGCTCAAGGCCTGCGCCGAGCGTTGCGTGCTGGGCATGCCGCTGTTCGTCGACGGCGGCTCCGCGACGGCCACCTCGCTGAGCTTCGACGAGTCGATGTCGATGATCGAGCGCAGCCTCCTCGAGGCGTCGTTGCGCCGCCAGGCGGGCTCGGTCAAGGCAGTCTGCGCGGAGCTCTCGCTGACGCCGGCGACCATCTATCGCAAGCTGAAGGCGCTGGGCCTGGACGCCGCGTCGTTCAAGGTGGCGGGCAGCGATCAGTCTTGAGAATCGCGGCCGCGTCGATTCTCAAAAATGAACGCCGCATTAACGCAAATTGCTTGAGTTGACATGTGGCGGCACGAAGAATCAAGGGCTTGCGCGTGATTTCCTCCTCGATTTAATCGTTTATCCATCCATCGCTTCGTGGCACGAGGCTTGCGAAGAGTGACCCGTGATCATGATCGTCCGATACGGAGAGTCACTTGAACAAAGCTGCATTGCTGATCGAGGACAAGGACACGCAACTGGTGGTGCGCACCGCGCTGGAATGCGCCGGGTTCTTGTGCGACATATACCCGGGTACCGTACCTTTGCTGCGCGCGATCAAGCGCGAGGATCACGGCGTGATCGTCGCGGACGTGGACGCGCAGCAGGCCGATTGCGAGTCCCTGCTCACGTGGCGCGCCAACTGGCTCAATCCGGCCGTGACGGTGATCGCCATCGGCGGCGACAACCCGCTCGCCGCCGCGCGAGCGCTCGATGCCGGCGTCGACGACTTCGTCGCCAAGCCGGTGCGCGGCGCCGAACTCCTGGCACGCCTGGGCGCGGCGATGCGTCGCCGGCGGCCGGTGGAATCGCCGGCGGGCCTGACGGTGGCTGGCTGCAGCCTCGACCGCGCGAGCAGCGCCATCGTCTCGTCGTCCACGCGGGTCACGCTCACGGCGCGCGAGCTCGCGCTGGCGCAGCTTCTGTTCGAGAACGCAGGGCACCTCGTGACGCGCGAACGGCTGGCGCGCGACGTCTGGGGGCTCAATACCGAGCTGATCAGCCGCACGATCGAACAGCATGTCTACCAGCTGCGCCGCAAGCTCAAGCGCTGCGCGGGCGAATCCCTCGCGCTGCGGGGCGTGTACGGCAGCGGGTATCGGATCGACGTCGCGGAGCCGGTCGCGCGCCGAGGCGAGGAGAGCCGGCTGGACAAGCCCGGCGTCGCGGCCACCCGCCTCGACGTCCCGACCCGGGCCGCGGGCCGCTCCCCCGGCTGGGTGCCGGCCTGAACGGCCGCGTGCCGCCGACTTCCTTCCGGAGCCTCCATGTTCAAGCCGCTGCTCGCCCTCGTCCTGTGCGCACTGGCCTGCAGCGCGCAGGCCGCAGACGACACCCTGCTCACCGCCACCGAGCGCAGCACGGCGATCCAGGCCGGGCGCAACCTCGCCCGCTACGTGGCGCAGCCGGCCGGCCTCGCCCTGAAGGTGCTGCCCACGGTCGGATCGACCGAGAACATCAAGCGCCTGGCCCGCGAGGGCGGGGTGCGGCTGGCGCTGGTCCAGTCGGACGTCTACCAGGCCTGGGTCGACCAGGCGTCCGCCGGCGACGGCGAGGCGGCGCGACTCGCGCGGCCGCTGCGGGTGGTGATGCCCCTGTACGACGAGGAGATCCACTTCGTCGTGCGCGCCGACTCGCCCCTGCGCTACGTGCACCAGATCCGCGACGCGCGCATCAACGTCGGCCCGGCGGGCAGCGGCACGGCCCTGACGGCCATCAACCTGTATCGCTGGATGTTCGGCACCGACCTGCCCGCGTCCTCCATCAGTGCGCTGTCCGACGAGGACGCGCTGGTCAAGCTCACCACCGATCGCAGCGTCGACGTGGTGGTGGTGGTCGGCGGGCAGCCGTCCAGGTTGTTCGCCGACATGAAGACGCAGGCGCATCAGTACATCAGGCTGCTGGCCGTCGACCCGCTCGCGCCAGAGATGCTGGCGGCGAACGCCGTGTATTCGCCGGCGGTGATCCGCAGCGCGTCCTACCCGACCTGGCTGGCCGAGGACGTGCCGTCCCTCGCGGTGCGCTCGCTGCTGGTGACCTCGGACGTGCACACGCCGAAGGCGCGCGAATCGCTGGTGCGCTTCGCGCAGGCGATGTGCGAGAACTTCGCCCGCCTCAAGGCGGACGGCCACGCCAAGTGGCGCGAGGTGACGCTCGGCCAGCCGCCGCTCCCCAAGGGCTGGCTCTACTACGCGCCCACGCGCCGGGTGCTGGCCGACTGCGCCGGCGCGGACCAGGCGCGGATGGCCGCGTTGATCACCGCCGCCGCCGACGCGGCGACCAACCGCTGCGCGCAGGATCGTGCGCAGCTCGGACTGTGCAGCGCTTCCGCACCTTGAGGAGAACACGATGGCAGTGAACGGACCCGCCAAGGGCATCGGGTCGGGACCGGGGCCGCTGGCGCCGGACGCGGGCACGCCGATCCGGCGGCCGGCCACGGCCAATGCCCCGCCGCTCGGCGGCGCGACCACGCGCCCGCAATTCGCCGGCGGTCCGCCATTGCGGGCGAACAGCCTGCCGGCGCCGCCCGGCCTGCGGGCGCCCCAGGGAGCGGCGCTGCCGCCGCGGCGGGCCTCGCTGCCGCCCGCGCGTTCGGCGCCCTGGTCGCCGGAGGCGGGCATGCCGCATGGCATGGCACAGGGCCTGCCGGGCATGGGGCCGCATCCGGGCGCCGCGGACGACCAGATGAAGAAGCTGGCGGAGCAGGTGGAGTCGACGCTGAAGAGCGCGCAGAAGATCAACGGCAAGCTCATCGAGACGGCGAACAAGGCCACGGACGGCGTCAAGGACGCCGTGAGTCCGCCGTCGGCCTGAGCCACGCGCCGGCGCGCAGGGCGGCGCCGGCCGCGTTCCGGTTCGGCGCGTGTCCCGCCCGCCCGGGCGCTCAGCGCGGCTTGCCGAGCGACGATCCCAACTGGTGCAGGAGGTCCGTGGGCAGCAGCAGGTGGCGCACCTGCGTGATCAGCACGCCCATCAGCAACGCCAGCATCAGCATCGTGACGGCGCCCTTGACGGGTTGGCTCAGGCTGGAGGGTTCGAGCTTGTCGGCCGAGCGCGTGACGATGCCGAAGCCGAGGTCGATCAGCATCAGGATCAGCAGCACGGGCGCGGCGAACTTGACCACGCTGGTCATCATCGAGTCGGTCTGGGCCACGATGAACAGATCGGCGACGTTGGTCATCGCGGGCATCGCCGAGAACAGCGGCCACAGGTGGTACGAGTCGAACATCACGCCGATGAACACGAGCATGCCGCCCAGCTGGAAGAACACCGCGACCATGGTCTGCAGCAACAGGTTGGACACGGGCGTGCTCTGTTCGCCGCTCATCGGGTTGCTCATCTGGACGCTGTTGAACCCGGCCTGCGCGTCGATCAGCGCCCCCACGCTCTCGGCCACCCAGAACACGCTGGACGCCGCGTAGCCCATCATCAGGCCGATCATCGTCTCCTTGCCGGCGAAGCCGGCCCACGCCATCGCGCTCAGGTGAGTCGTGACGTCGGCCGGCAGGCCGAACGCCACGTAGACGGCGACGATGACGACGATCCCGCCGCGGATGGTGCCCTGCATGTACTGCTGGCCCATCGGCGGCAGCAGCGAGAACGCGGCCAGCAGGCGCAGGCTGGCCAGCGCCGTGGCGAGCAGCAGGTCCTGGATCGGCTCGATGACGCGCACGGTGGCGTCGAACAGCGCGCCGGGATCATCCATGGCGACCGGCCTCGCGGGCGGCGCGCGAGCGCGCGACGTGGCGCGCGATCGAGGCCTCCTCGGTCTCTTCCTCGGCGCGTTCCTCCTGCGCGGCGTCGTGCGCGCGCAGCAGGTCGTCGATGCGCTCCTGGAAGCTCGCGATGCGCTGGTCGTTGCGGCGCCTGGCGGCCTGCGCGGAGCCCACCGCCGCGGCCTGCTGCTCCGCCGCCAGCCGGCGCTGGCCCAGCTCGCGCAGCGCGCGCGCCTCGGCCGCCTTCAGTTCCTCCACCCGGAAGCCGTGGGCGCGCACGGCCGCCGGCGTGAAGGCGCCGTTCATCATCGCGTCCAGGTCGGCGTGCGCCTGCCCGATGTCGGCCGTGCACGCCGCGTGTCCATCCAGCGCGTCGGCCACCTCCTGCTCGCGCTGCACGAGTTCACGCCGGGCTTGCGCCAGCGCCGACTCCAGGCGCTCGCCCTCGCGCCGGCGCACGCCCACCAGGAGGCGCAGCGACTTCAGCTGCGTCTTCATCGCACCACCTGGGCGAGCTGGCCGAGGATCTCGTCGTAGCCCATCAAGTCGCTCGTGCGCTGGTTGAGGAAGGCGCGCACCTCGCCCGCGCGCTCGATCGCGATGTCGGCCACCGGGTCGTTGCCGGCCTGGTACTCGCCGACCTGCACCAGCATCTCGACCTCGTCGTACTTGGCCATCAGGTTGCGCAGCGCGCCGGCCGCGTCGGCGTGCGCGGCGGGCACCACCTGCGACATCACACGCGACAGGCTGGCCAGCACGTCGATCGCGGGGTATTGGTTCTTCGCGGCGATGCGGCGCGACAGGATCATGTGGCCGTCGAGGATGCCGCGCACCTCCTCGGCGATCGGGTCGCCGCCGCTCTCGTCCTCGGCCAGCACGGTG
>FSXQ01002929.1_pt1 | contig 23665 bp, 15 predicted proteins | sample 1638011 | NCBI WGS metagenome assembly FSXQ01 (sample SAMEA3914789, study PRJEB12502) | metagenome | biome: forest; material: soil | place: Canada | collected 2011-07-03 | depth 0.3 m | reverse complement strand
GGGCTCGACGACCACGGTCTCCGACACGCCGGCCGGCGAGACGAAGGTCCATTGGATCTTCGGCTGGTCGCGCGACTGCCATGCCAGGCAGCGATGGGCTGAGAGATCAGCGGGACAGCGCAGCGGCGGCGAGCGCTTCAGATAGCCTGGCGAGGCGACGAGCCAACGTTGCGAGCGGACCAGCACCCGGCCGATCATGGTCGAATCGCTCAGCTCGCCGTAGCGGATGACGATGTCCACGACCTCGCGGGGCAGGTCGTGCATCCGGTCACCGACCCGCAGCGTCACCAGCAGGCGCGGATGCGACTTCGCGTAGTCCGCGACCCAGTCGGACAGGAACTGCGCGCTCGTGTCGGTCGGCGCCGCGATGCTGATGCGTCCTTCGACCTCGCGCGCGTCCTGCCTCAGCAGGCTCTGCCCGCGTGCCCAGGCCGCGGTCATCGCGTCGCAGGTCTGCATGAAGCGCTCGCCCTCGGGCGTCAGGCGCAAGGCCCGCGTCGTGCGTTCGACGAGCCGCACGCCGAGTTCTTCCTCGATCCGCTTGAGCCGTGCGCTCACGGACGCCGGCGTCTGGTCGAGATGCCGCGCGGCCTCGCTCAGCGACTGCGCGTGCGCGACGCGAAGAAACAGGCTGAGATCGTCGAGGTGCATGGTCAATTATGCGGCTCCTGAGGCGCCCGGACCCGTCGTCGCCGATCCTCAGGAGCCCGGCGTTCCAGGCGCCTGCGGATGGAATCGGTAGATGCGATAGGGCGGCGCGTTGTTGGCCTGCCCGGGCGGCGTGGCGCTGCTCTGGAACGCCGCAGTCTGGATCAGCTGTGCCGCACCCGTGTACATGAAGCCGTCGGAGATGTAGGTCACGCCGTCCGGCCAGATCATGGCCGGATCGGAGACGTAGGTCCGGAACTCCCGCGTGTCCGGCGCGATGATGCCGATCGCATGCTGGCCGACCTCGGTCAGGTAGAGGTTGTCGTTCGCGTCGATGGTCAGCCCGCCGTTGTAGGGCTTGTTGGCGTAGAACTCGATCTTGGCCGACAGCTGCGCATCGCTGAGACTTGTGTCCAGCAGGTCGCTCATGCGCACGCGGTACAGCTCGTAGCCACTGAGCGGCCCGAAGTAGAACCACTCCTGCTTGTGGTCGAGGGTGATGCCGTCGACGCCCACGCGCAGGCCCCATGACGCCGCCTGCAGTCCCGCCTGCGCCACCCAGCGGATCGGGTCGGCGTTGGGTACCACGTGCGCGTCGCCCTGCAGCAGGCGCCGGCTGATGCCGGTGGCGATGTCGGTGACGACCAGGGCCGCCGTGTCCCCGACGCCGTTCGAGTCTTCGCCGATCGCCTCGTCCGCGTCGACCAGCACGCCGTGCCTGAGGTCGATCGCGAAGTCGTTGTGCTGGGATTGCGGGAGCGTGACTGCGTCGAGGTCGATGACCTTGTAGAGCTTGTTCGTCTTCGTGTCCCAGCCGACGTACTTCGCGTGCAGCGCCGCCGGACGCGGGTGCACGGGATCCGCACGGTCGGTCGACTTGGCCGAATCCAGGATCCACAGGATGCCGTTGGCGTCCGCATGGAAGCCGAGCACCCAGTCGATGCAGAAGTCATAGCGGCCGTTGATCGGCGCGAGGAAGCTGCCGTCGGCATTCCTGCAGCTTTGCAGCAGGCCCGAGCCGGCCGGCGGATACGGCGTGCTCGACTTCCTGTCAGCGTTGAGCGTGGCGACCTGCACCGAGGTCGGCGTCAGGTAGAACGGGTGGTACCCGATGATCAGCTGTCCGTCCTGCATCTGCGTGATGGCCGCGACACCCGACTGCGTCAGCTCCGCGTAGACCTCCAGGCTCGCCTGGCCCTTCTGCATGTCGTCGCCGCCGCAGCCGCCAAGCGGCACGGCCAGTGCCGAGGTGATCGCCGCGAGGGCCGCGATTCCGAGAGCGTGTCTCATGATCATCTTCGTCTCCATGGTTGTAGAAATCTCAGGTCGCGGGGAAAGGTTGGCACGCGATATCCGGCTCTACAACGTCGATCCGCCGGAAACAGCTATCGCGATTCGTTGAAGGCGGCGCACCGAAGACGGCCTGGCGCCAGGCCACCGGCCCCATGCGGAGCGGTTCGAAAACGGCCGGCTTCAACAAGCGTTTGAAGGTGTTTTCGGCTCCGCCGGCTTGCCCGGCGTCGCAAGCCCGCACACGATTGCCTCGTCCTGAATCACGCAAGAACGACGGAGACAGCCATGAGGTTTCGCGAAATCAAGCGCTTCGCGCGGGCGCTGGCGTGCCTGGCGCTTCTGCCGGGCGCGACGGGCGCACTGGCGGCCGATCCGATCAAGATCGCCGTGTCCGGTCCGTTCACCGGCGGCTCGTCGGCGATGGGTGTCAGCATGCGCGACGGGGTGCACCTGGCCATCGCGGAGATCAACCAGTCCGGCGGCATCCTGGGGCGCCAGGTCGTGGCGGTCGAGCGCGACGACGAGGCGAAGAACGAACGCGGGGTGCAGATCGCGCAGGAGATGATCAACAAGGAGAAGGTCGTCGCCGTCGTCGGCTACGTCAACACCGGCGTCGCGCTCGCGTCGCAACGCTTCTACCAGGAAGCGAAGATCCCGGTGATGAACAACGTGGCCACGGGCACCGTCATCACGCACCAGTTCGACGGCGAGGCCGAGAACTACGTCTTCCGCAACGCGGCGAGCGACGGCATCCAGGCGCCGATGATCGTCGACGAAGCGATCACGCGCCGTGGTTTCAGGAAGGTTGCCATCCTCGCCGACTCGACGAACTACGGACAGCTCGGCCGCGAGGGACTCGAGAACGCGCTCAAGGCCAAGGGCATCGTGCCGGTGGCGGTCGAGAAGTTCAACATCAAGGACGTCGACATGACGGCGCAGCTGCTCAAGGCCCGCGAGGCCGGCGCGGAGACGGTGCTGACCTACGGCATCGGCCCCGAGCTCGCGCAGATCGCCAATGGCATGGTCAAGATCGGCTGGAAGGTGCCGATGATCGGCAGCTGGAGCCTGTCGATGGGCAGCTTCATCGACAACGCCGGCGCCAACGGCAACGGCGCGCGCATGCCGCAGACCTTCATCCAGGAGCCGACGAGCCCGAAACGCCAGGCCTTCATCGCCAGCTACCTCAAGACCTTCAACCCGAAGGGCGGCCGCATCGATTCGCCGGTGTCCGCCGCACAGGGCTACGACTCCGTCTACCTGCTCGCCGAGGCCATCCGGCAGGCGGGCTCGACCGACGGGCCGAAGATCCGCGCGGCCCTCGAGGACCTGAAGGCGCCGTACGACGGTGTGGTGACGAACTACAGCAAGCCGTTCTCCAAGGCCGACCACGAGGCGATCAGCGCCAACATCGCGGTGTTCGGCGAGGTCAAGGGCGGCCGCGTCGTCTACGCCTACGCGGACGACGAGCGCAAGGCGTCCGTCGTCCAGGTCAAGAAGTAGTCCCTCCTCGCATGGGAACGGCTTGCCTCGGGCGTCGCACGTTCACGCGTGGAAGCGGAACAGGACAGTCGCTGTCGCGGTCGCTCATGCAGCCAGCACGGCGGGCTCCAGGCGTGGTCCCGTCGACAACCCGAGCATCAGGTCGAGGTTCTGCACCGCCGCTCCCGCGGCCCCCTTGCCCAGGTTGTCGAACACCGCGGCCAGCAGCACCTGGCCCGTGCGCTCCTGCGGAAACACCGCCAGTCGCAATCGATTGCTGCCGTTCAACGCCTGGGGGTCGAGCCGGCACGCGTCGACATCCTCGGCAAGCGCTTGCACCTCGATGAAGGCTTGCCCCGCGTAGCGCGCGAGAAGCGCGGCGTGCAGGCGCGCGGGCGTCACGCCGGCGGGCAGCAGGCGCAGATGCAGCGCGATCGTCAACACGATGCCTTGTCGATAGTGGCCATACGCCGGCACGAACACCGGCGCATGCGCCAGGCCGGCGTGTTGCTGGATCTCGGGCACATGCTTGTGGTTCAGGCCCAGTCCGTAGACCTGGAACGGCAAGGCGCTGGCAGCGCCGGCGCCTTCATGATCCTCGAGTCCCGCGCGGCCCCGTCCTGAATAGCCCGACACCGCGTGGATGACCAGCGGATAGTCCGCCGGCACCAGGCCTTCGTCGATCAAGGGTTTGAGCAATGCCAGCGCCCCCGTGGGGTAGCAGCCGGGATTGCTGACGCGCGCGGCGGTGGCGATGCGCTCGGCCTGCGCGGCCTCCAGCTCCGGCAGGCCATAGACCCAGCCCGGCGCGGTGCGATGGGCCGAGCTCGCGTCGATCACCCGCGTGCCAGGACGGCGCACCAGCGCCACGGCCTCGCGGGCGGCGTCGTCCGGCAGGCACAGCAGCGCGACGTCGCAGTCATTCAGGGCCTCGGCGCGATGGGCCGCGCTCTTGCGATGCTGGGACGGCAATTGCAGCAGGCGCAGGTCGGTGCGTCCCGCCAGCCATTGCCGCACCTGCAGGCCGGTGGTGCCTTGGTCGCCGTCGATGAAAACGAGAGGGGTCATGGAGCGCTCCGATTGAGTTCGATGCGCATGGTGCATCGATCTCCGAATGCATGCCAGTTGAATCTGCCAAACTACGTATTCAGGAATCCTGAATCATTTCCCGACGACGAAAGCTGCCCATGCGCGAAATCAACCTCGACCGCCTGCGCACGCTGCTGACGGTGGCCGACCTCGGCTCGTTCGCCGCGGCGGCCAAGGCACTTCACCTGGCGCCGCCCACGGTGACGCTGCACGTGGCGCAGCTCGAAGCCCGCCTGGGGGCGCGCCTGCTGCACCGCGCACCGGCCGGCGTCACCGCGACATCGGCCGGCAGCTTGCTGATCGACAAGGCACGGCGGCTGCTGGCCGAGGCCGACGACCTGCTGCAGGCCGTGCAACGCCAGGTCGCCGCACGCGGGGGGCGCGTGCGATTGGGCGCCTCCACCGGCGCGCTCGCGCATCTGCTGCCGCAGGCGCTGGAGGCTTTGGCCGCCCAGCATCCGGAGATCGACGTGCAGGTCGCGGTGATGACCAGCGAGGAAGCCCTGGCCCGGCTGGCCGCCGGCAGCCTGGACATCGGCATCGTGGCGCTGCCGCAGCCGGCGCAGCGCGGCCTGCGCGTGCAGCACTGGCGTCGGGATCCGGTGCTGGCGTTCATCCCGGCCGATTGGGAACCGCCGCGGCACGTGACGCCTGCCTGGTTGGCCGCCCGGCCCCTGATCGCCAACGATCGCGGCACCCGGCTCTCGCGCCAGACCGCCGAATGGTTCGCCGCGGCGGGCGAGCGGCCGCAGGCGCGCATCGAGCTGAACTACAACGATGCGATGAAGAGCCTGGTGGCGGCAGGCTACGGCGCTGCGGTGCTGCCGCACGAGGCAGGCGCGCCGCCGCCGGATCGGCGCATCAGCATGCGACCCCTGCGGCCGGCGCTGTCGAGGGCGCTGGGCATCGCGCATCGGGCGCGGCCGGACGACGAAGCGACGGAGGCGACGCTGCGGGCGCTGTTGGGGATGCGGGCGCGTTGAGAAGAATATGGGTCAGCGAGCGGCGATTCGCCGGAGCCACCCCAGGCTAGGCGAGCCTCACTCCTGCGGCAGGAAGAATATCCTGGGTGACGACAAAGCGATGCTCCTTCACGGCATCGTGAAAATGGCGGTAGTCGGACGTCTCGAACGCCGGCGTCCACTCGGGCTTCTTGTCACCGTCGCCTTCGGTCGACTCGATCCCCGTGGCCAGGGCTTTCCAGGAACCGGGCCCCTTCGACTTGTATTCGGGAATGGCTTCGTCAACACCCTCGATCGCACCCGCCTCCACTTGCTTCGCCAGCGCGTCGAATCGCTTTTTTTCGTCGTGATCCTGGTTGCCGCCCAGCAGCGCGCGCAGGTCTTCTTTCGCCTTGGCAGGTAGTCCGGGCTGCGCCTCGAATTCGCGGCTGCGCGCGACGAAGGCCTGCACGACCTTGCAGGCCATGTCGGCAGCCTCGATGAAATCGGGAAGGTTGTTGCGCCGAACCTCGTGGCCCCATGCGTTGGTGTACTTCCAGGTCGCCCAAGGCATATCCGGAAAGTGGAGCGCCGCACCATGTCCAAGACCTGAAACCATGTCCAGGGCACGAGCCTCCACGTTGTCCAGTGCCACGCCCGCGAAAGCACGAAGTTTGCCAAGCCATGTTGTCTCGTCGTGCTGGTCACCGACAAGCGAGTGGATCCGGTTGCAGTTGCTCTCCGTTCCGCTGAAGCCTTGATGGGCCCAGGTGTCGACATAGACGTGCAGCGTGACGCCAAGGCGATGCAAGGCGTTGGGGGCCGCGCGGCCGTCGAGCGCCCGGCGAACCATCTCTTTGGCGACCCGGCTGTTGGGGCGACAGATGGCCTTCTCTTCGAGCGTCGCTCCTTCGGCGCCAGGCAGGAAGTGGAACGGCACCCACGTCACGCGGTTCTGGTCGTCATCGGTGTTCGCATAGTCCAGCATCCGGTGCGCGCTCGCGATGCGATCGAAAGTTTCACCACCGGCAAACTTCAGCAGTCCCGGGACGGTGGAGTCGTCGATGTACTGGCAGGCGTGGGCGACGGTTCGTGCCTGCGCCGGATTCAGTCCTCCGAGCCTGGACACGACGTAGATGACGCCGTAGTGGAAGTCGATATTCATGGCTGCTTGCTCTCGCTGGCTGATCTTTGAATGACGGCGCCTTGCAGTGTCAGTTGACCCGAATGGCCGGCCCAAACAGACCCGGTCCATTGTGCTTCGCAGGACAGTTCGACTTGACACCGTCGCGGGCCAAGCTCTCGGCCAGCGCGCTTGCTCGACCTGCCGGCGCTCAGTCGTTGCTTCCACCGCCGGCGCTGAGCTCCGCCCAGTCGAGTTCCTGCACCAGCACCCGGTAGGCGTCATCCCCGATCAGTTCGTCCCGGCGCAGCTCGAATGCGCGCTGCCGCGCGGCGGCGATCGCCTGGCGGCGAAGCGGGCCGCCCGGTACTTCGTCGACAGGCAAGTCGACGTCCGGACTGGCGTTCATCTCGATGATGGCCGCATATTCCTTCCTGAGCAATTTCGCGGCGAGCGTTTCGTTGCTGGCAATCGCCTCGATCAGCGCCTGGTAGGCCACGGTGCGGCCCATGCGGATCTCGCGTCGGACGGGATCGTCATCCCGGAGCCCGAGGCGGCGGATGAGGGGCTTCATCGTGAGGCCTTGAAGCACCAGCGTGCCGAGCACGACCGCGAAGGCGCACAGGAGAATCAGGTCGCGGTACGGGAAGGGCGCGCCGTCCGGCAGCGTGTGCGGAATGGCGAACGCCGCGGCCAGCGTGACGATGCCGCGCATGCCGGCCCACGACACGATGATTCCACCGCTCAGCGTCGGCCGCGCCGGTCCGGCGTCGCCGGCCGTCGGCCTGCGAGCCCGCTTCATGGCGTGATAGGCCATCACCCAGACGAACCGTGCCGCGATCGTGACCACCAGGACGACGATGGCGACGGCCACGGCCTGGCTGCGGAGCTGGCCCGCCTCCAGGCGTGTCCAGATCGGCCGGAGCTGCAGCCCGATCAGCACGAACGCGAAAGCGTTGAGCACGAAGACGACGGTCTCCCAGACCGCGAAGATCGGGATGCGCATCCGGGCCGGCATTTGCGGCCCGCCGCGTCGCGCCAGCGTCATCGCGAAGGCGACGAGCGTCAGGATGCCGGACAGTCCGATGGCTTCGGCGGCGATCCAGACGCCGAACGTGCATGCGAACTGGACGATCAACGAAGTCGGCACGTCACGCAGCCCGCTCGTCAAGCGCGGCACGGCAAACCCGCATGCGACGCCGGCGACCAGGCTGCCGACAACGGTGAGCAGAAAGATCGGTGCATAGCTGCCGACGCCGAGCGGGCCCGCCATCACCGTCATGATGGCGAGCCGATACACGAGAAGCGCGCTGGCATCGTTGAGCAGGCTCTCGCCCTCGAGGATCTTCAGCAGCCTGTGGGGCAACTTGACCTGGCGCATCACGGCGGTCGCCGCCGCGGCGTCGGGCGGCGCGACGATCGCGCCGAGGGCGATCGCCACGGGCCATGACATCGCGGGCACGAGCCAGTGCGCGGCGCACGCCACCGCCGCCACCGTGGTTCCCACCGCGGCGAAGACGAGGCCGGTGATGGGGCGCCAGTTCGCGCGCAGGTCGCGCAGAGAGGTGTCGTACGCCGCGTCCAGCAGGACCGGCGCGACGAACAACGTCAGGGCGAGGCGGGGATCGAGCGTCCAGTCGAGGCCCGACGGCACGAACGCCAACAGCACGCCGCCGAGCGCAAGAAGCGTCGGGTACGGCGCACCGATTCGCCGCGCCAGTGCCGACAGCAAGCCTGCGCCGAGCAGCAGGACGAGTATCCATTCGAAGGTGACCATGCGTGCGTCGAATCGTTTGGGCGAAATGCGGATACGCCGCCGACGGCGTCGTTGCGTGGCGGCAAGAGTACCTCACGCCTCATTTCGGACCGGGCGAATGCCTGCGTCGGCTCGAGCGACGGCAATTCATCGCCGCGGCGGCTGCCGCCAGCTCGAAGTCGGGTCAACCGTTGGCTTCCCGTTCGGCCAGCAAGTCGACGAAAGCACGCACCTTGGCCGGCCGGAAGCGGGAGGTCGGATACACCGCATGAATGCCCCCGGAAGGCAGGCTCCAGCCTGGCAGCACCTGGATGAGCCTGCCGTCAGCCAGGTCGTTGGCGACGGCAAAGTCAGGGAGCACGGACAGCCCCGCGCCTTCCAGCACGGCCTCGCGCACGGCCAGCGTGGCGTCCAGGAAGATGACGGGGCGCACCGTCACGCGGCGCCGCTCGGTCTCGTTGCGCGAGAAGGTCCACCGCGCGTGATCGCGAAGGGCGGTGTTCGCGACGAAGGGCTGGGTGCCGATGTCGCCCGGATCGGCGACGCGCCGCAACCGCGCGCGCCAGTGGGCGGGAGCGACCAGCAACTGCCTGAAGCTGCCGATCCGCCGCGCCTGCAGATGCAGGTCGGTCAGCCAGCCGACGCGGATCGCCAGTTCCACCTGGCCTGACATCAGGTCCAGCGACTGGTCGGTGAAGACGGCGTCCACCCGGCACTTCGGGAATCGCTGCGTGAAGGCCGCAATCGCCGGCACGACCGCGCTGATGCCGTAGTCCAGCGACGCGGTCAGGCGCAAGGTGCCGGCGGGTTCCTCCGCCGTCTCGGCCAGTTCGTCGAAGGCGTCGCCGGCCTCGCGGAGGATGAGCGCGCAACGTTGGTAGAAGGCCCGGCCCGCGTCGGTGGGCAGCACCTTGCGCGTGGTGCGCGTGAGCAGCGACGTGCGGAAATCACTCTCCAAGCGCGCGACTTGCTGGCTGACCACGGCCTTGGTGATCCCCAATCGCTCCGCGGCCGCCGTGAACGACCCCGCCTCGACCACGGCGGCGAAGTACGCCAGCCGCTTGAGATTGGCGAAATGGCCCAGCGGCGGCTCGTCCTGATTGTTTGCTTTTGGCATACGGTGCATCCATTTTATGAGTATTTATCTGTCAATGCGCCTTGCCTACGATGACGTCACCGGCTCATCGAAGCCTCTTCACGAGGCGGGCTTCGGCCGCCATGCACGGGCTCCTTTCGCCTCGACCGCCCCACTTCATCCAAGGAAAATCATGATGACTCGCAGAGACTTCGTCCAGGCCACCGCCGCTGCCGGCGCCGCCACCGTGCTCGCCAGCGGCGAGGCCACTGCCGCCTCGGGCCCGCTGCAGTGGAAGCACTTTCCCGCGGGCGAGAACGGCTTCTTCCGTGCCCCGGTACTTCTCTCCGGCGCCAAGGACGCCATCCTGATCGATGGTGGCTTCTCGCTGCTCGACGGCCGCGCCGTGGCCGAGGCGATCAAGGCCTCGGGCAGGACGCTCACCACGATCTACATCAGCCAGAGCGACCCGGACTACTACTTCAGCCTTGGCCCCATCAAGGCCGCGTTCCCGTCAGCCAAGGTGATCGCCGCGTCCGCCACGATCGCGGCCATCAAGGCCAGCGTGGAGAAGAAGCTCGCCGTCTGGGGTCCGCAGCTCAAGGAGAACGGTCCGCAGCAGCTCTCGGACATCGTCCTCCCTGAAGCCTTCGACGGCGCGTCGCTGAGCCTGGAAGGCCATCGCATCGAGATCGTGCCCGCCGCGGGCCTCGAGAACCGCCGCTATCTGTGGGTGCCGTCGCTCGATGCCGTGTTCGGCGGGGTGCTGCTGTTCTCGGGCCTGCACGTCTGGACGGCCGACACGTCGACCACGGCGGCGCGCGCGGCGTGGATCAAGGCGCTGGACGCCATCGCGGCACGCAAGCCGGCCGTGGTCGTGCCCGGCCACATGGCTGTCAATCGCGCGCTCGACGCCTCCTCCATCGCCTACACCCGCGGCTACCTCGTCGCCTTCGAAGAAGAAGTCGCGAAGGCCGCGGACAGTGCCGCGTTGATCGCCGCGATGTCCAGGCGCTACCCGGACGCCGGCCTGGCCGCTGCGCTGCAGATCGGCGCCAAAGTGGCCAAGGGCGAGATGAAGTGGGGCTGAAACGCGGGCGACGCCGACCGCCCCTCAGCCGTCGATGTGCAGCAACAGGCCCGTGGACGTGTAGGTCGGCGTGACCTTGAATCCCGTCACCTGGATGTTGGCGAACCGGCCCCGGATCGCGCCGGCGCCGATCACGTCCAGCGTATCGCCGACGGACGGCACGTGGCCGGGAGCGAACACCACGTCGAGCGTGCCGCCCGCCAGCGTCAGCGCCCCCGCGACCGCGAGCCGCCCCGCGCCGCCGCCGCCGATGTCGAGCTCCAGCGTGCCGGCGGCGAGTTCGGTGAAGCCGCCCGGGATCGCCAGCGGCGTGGCCGCGGCGCTGACCAGCGTTCCGGCGGCGAGGTAGACGTCGCCCTTTCCAAGCGCGTTCGCGGAGGCGGCTTGCAGCACGCCGGCGTCGATCTCGAGGCCGCCGCTGAACGTGTTGCTGCCGGTGAGCGTCAGCGTGCCGCTGCCCTTCTTGGTCAGCTTGCCGGTGCCGGAAATGTCGTTGCGCCAACTGTCGGCCGCCGCGAAGCCGCCCTGCGCGGCATCCATCGTCACCACGGTGTCGCCGTTGAACGCGCCGTAGCCGTCGGCCGCGTCGAACAGGTTCAGGCGGCCCCAGCCCTCGGCGTCGTCGAGCACCGGATAGCCCGAAGGCAGCGCGGTGGTCTTGAGCACCACGCGGCGCTGGGCGGCATCGAGATAAGGCAGGCGCGTCTCGAGCAGCGCCTCCGCGCCCTTGGGCACGACGGCGGGCCGGGTCTTGTCGCCGATCTGGGCGAAGCCGTACGTCAGCCGGCGCAGGTAGTTGGCCTTGTTGGCCGCGTGATCGGCGAAGCGGTCCGCACTGGTCGACTGAGAATGCGCGTAGGCATTGAACGCGGCAGGACTGCTGGCGCCGACGGCGGCCATCAGCGCGGTATGCGCCTGTGCGAGCGCGGTCGCGGTGACCTTCGAATCGGCACCGGTGACGATGCTGGCCGCCGCGGCCGCCTGGGCCTGGATGCGCCCGCCGATCACGTCCAGCGGCGAATGCATGCCGGCGAAGATGCGGTTCTCGCCCAGTTCGAGGCCGCGGCTCAGCAACTCCTGGTAGCGCTCGGGCACCACGTAGGCCATCGCGATCGCGTCGCGCGTGGCTTCGGCCGCGTGGCCGCTGATGAAGCCGCCGTCGGTGGCGGGCGTCGCGCTCTCCGCGGGAACCAGCGCCGGCACCACCTGCACGCTGCTGCTCCAGCGCCACGGGCGGGCATATTTGTAGAAGCGCTTGGCGGGCTCGGTCGAGGCATTCTGGCCGGCGTTGTTGACGAAGTCGACCACGCCGCCGAAGCTCGCGTTGCCCGCAGCGCTGCCGACGCCGGTGTTGTTGCCGCTGTCGTTGTACAGGACCGTCGTCGCGTCGGGCGGCACGCCGGTGATCGAGGTCGTCTGCTGCGCCGCGGCGCGCCAGGCCGCCGTCAACGGGCCCAGGCCGTCCGTGACGCTGTAGCCCTTGCCGCGTCGGTCGTCAACGTAGGCGGCCAGCGACTGGTCCGCGGTGCGGCCCGTGGTCGCGGCGACGACGTACTGGATGTTGGCGTCCAGCCCCGCGCTGTTCACCGCCGTGCCGTCCGTGGCATCGCCGGGAACGCCGCTCCAGGTCGACACGGTGACGGCCGGAAAGCTGCCATTCGCAGCCGCGGTCACGCCCGCGTCGACCAGCAGCGTACTGGGCTTCCAGAGGTCCAGGAAGCCCGACACCACGCGAACGCCGGCGTTCGTGGCCAGCGTGGCGTAGCGGGCGTCGCCGCGCTGGTTGGTGGCCGCGTTGTCGACGTAGGGCGGCACCGCCGTCTCGTCGGCGACGGGGGCGCTGTCGGCCGTGCCCATGCCGGCGGGGGCGGCGGGAGGCGTCAGGGCGGCGTCGTCGCTGCCTCCGCAGGCAGACAAGGCGGCGACGGCGACGAGGCAGGCGGCGAACGGGAAGGCAACGCGGAGTGACATGGGCGATTCGAGGAAGGGACGGGCTGCGGGTCGCAGGGACGGGAACCGCCGCGGCTGGGGCGACGGCGACCCGGCAATCTATCGCCTCAAAAAGTCAGACTTATGAATTCCCGCCCTTCCCGGGCGATCGCACGACGCTCGTCGGCGCGACGGCGGCGAGTCAACCCGCCGAGTCGAGGCTGGCCGGGGTGAACGCCGGATAGGACGCCGGCTTGTAGGTGTTGAGATTGCCGACGAAGTTGTCGTCGCGCAGCGGGATGATGGCCGAGCCGTAGTCGAACGCATCGAGCTTCGCGCGCATCTGTGCATTGCTCAAGCCGTCGCCCCACAGCACCTGCCAACTGACGATGTTGGGCGTGACGAACCGGCCATAGCCGTTCTCGGCGATCTCGCCGGCCTTGGCAAAGCGCATGCAGTGCGTCAGCGCACCGTCCTTGTGGTAGACGATCTTCATGTGGCCGTCCTGCTGGTCCAGCGTGCCCATCTCCTGGTTGTAGAGCTTGCCGTGCGCGCTGTAGCCGCCATGCGTGGCCACGCCGTTCTTCGTCCAGATCGCCGCGTGCTCCCAGTCGTGCCGATGGCCTCCGCCGAGCACGCTGATCTGGTCCTTCAGGAAGTAGAGCGCGTAGAAGTGCCCGCAGTAGATGTCGCCACCGCTGCGCACGCAGGCCTGGCGATGCAGCGTGTTGGAGGTGTCAAGGAAGTTGCTCGCCCGGCAGCCGCCGGTGATGCTGCCGAATGGCTTGAGTCCGCCGTTCTGCTGCCCCTGCCGGCTGATGCCCGCGCTGGGCAGGCAGCCATCGGTGTCGAAGTCGAACACCGGATAGGTCGCACGGATGTCGACGTTGACGGGCAGCGCCTCGTCCAGGCGGTAGAAGTCGTCGGCCTGGGCGGCAGAGGCGAGCAGCAGTCCCAGGGTCGCGGCGAAGGCGGTTCGAATCATGGTGCAGATGCGTGGAAGTGGCGGGGCCTCGATGCTGGCCGGCAACCGTGTCATGGACATGACCCCGTACGCCGCTGCCGCCGGTGCGGGAAATCAGGCCGCATCCTCGACGCGCGCATCCACGTTGAGCGCCCCCATGAGCGGCCGCGTGAGGCGGTAGCGCGCGAGCGCGGCCGCGCCCACCGCCACGGCGTCCCTGCCGAAGCGCGATGTCCGCACATTCGGCGGCGGCAGGTTGGCGGCCGCTGCGTACTCGTTGAGGGCGCGCAGGGCCGGCTGCAGGAAGACATCGCCCAGGTCGGCCATCTGCCCGCCGATCACGATGCAGCCAGGATCGTAGGCCGAGGCGAGGTTCTGGAGCAGCACGCCCAGGTAGCCGCCCGCCTTCCTCACGGCGCGCAGTGTCGCCGGGTCTCGTTCATCCACGAGGCGCTGGATTTCGCGCAGCGGATGCGGATGCTCCTCGGCAGTGCCGAGTATCGAGCGCGAGCCGATCAGGGCCTCGGCGCACCCGCGACGACCGCACGAGCAAAGCGGGCCGTTCACCTGCAACACCATGTGGCCCACCTCGCCCGCGAAGCCGCGGCTGCCGGTGAGCAGCCAGTCGTTGAAGATCACGCCGGCGCCCACGCCCTGGTTCATGCTCAGGTACAGGAGCGGATCCGAGGCGATCGATGGATTGAACTCCATCTCGCCCAGCGCCGCGACGTCGGCCTCGTTCTGCAGGAAGAGAGGCACGCCCGCCAGCGCGGTGCCGTCCACCTTCTGTTTCAGCATGGCTCCGATCGCCACGTCGCGCCAGCCCAGGTTGGGCGCGAAGTGCAGGAATCCGCTCGCCTCGTCCACGCCGCCGGGCAGCCCCACGCCCATGCCGATGACTCGTTGCCTGCTCGAGTCCAGCTGGGCGTGCACCTTCAGCATGGCTGCCGCCAGGGCGCCGATGCAGGCCTTGGCGCTCTTGCTGGAACCATAGTTCGCCACGACGGTGGCACGCACTTCGCCGGTCAGGGAAGTGGCGACCACGCGCGCCGACTCGATGTCGACTTCGGCCCCGAGCAACATCAGGCGGCCCGGGTCGACGAACAGCGGCGTCGGCCGCCGCCCCACGTCGCCCGTGGCGACAATTTCGCGCTCGCCCAGCCAGCCTTCCTCGAGAAGTTCGCGCACGAGCATGCTCACGGTGGACTTCGTCAGCCCCACCGCGACGGCCAGGTCGGCCCTCGACATGCCGGGCTGCGCGAACATCTGACGCACCAACGCCATGCGGTTGAGGACTTTCAACAATTGCTGGTTGCCAGCGGAGTCGGCAGTCACGGCTTTTTTCCCTTCGTTGGCTCGCAAGCGCGATGACCGACATGTTAAGTTGTGACGACGAACGAATGACGGCGCAGGAAAGCCATCGTCGTCCCTTCTGGTTCGTGCGATGCCTCGATGGACATGGCGTCAACTCCCGCGTCCGTGTCACCGCCACGCTCCGCCTCGATCCGACGGGGCGACTGCGTGCCTGATCGGGCAGCGGAATGGCATCGGCGTTTTCACCAGCGGCTTTTGTTCATGCATCGAACTAATATGCCGCTCGAGCCCTCCCCCATCCGCAACACGAGGCCGTAGGCAACCGCGCATCCCGGCGCGCTTTCCCGCTCCCTGCATCGCCGCGTCTGCAACTGACTCCATCGGCTTCCCGAATGACCCCAAAGAAGACGCGAACGGTCCGATTCCTTTGCCTGCTGTGGGCACTCGCGTGTTGCGACGGCGTGGCTGCGGCCGACCGGGAACGCCTGTCGCTCGACCAAGGCTGGCTGTTCCACCTTGGCGACGTGCCGACCTCGCCCATCAAGGGCCACGGATCCAGCTACTACAACGGCAAGGCGGACGGCGCGTGGGGAGCCGCCACCGCCGACTTCGACGATTCCGGCTGGCGCCGGTTGGACCTGCCGCACGACTGGGCGGTCGAAGGCCTCTTCGATCCGCATGAGAACGCCTCGCAAGGCTACCGGCCCCGCGGCATCGGCTGGTACCGGCGCTACCTGCAGTTGCCAGAATCGGACCGGGGCCGGCACATCGAACTCCAGTTCGACGCGATCGCGACCCACAGCACGGTGTGGATCAACGGCATCCTGGTCAACCGCAACTGGTCCGGCTACAACGGTCGCAACATCGACATCACGCCTTACCTTCGCTACGGCGAGGACGTCAACACCATCGCCGTGCGCGTCGACGCGGACGCGATGGAGGGCTGGTGGTACGAAGGCGCCGGCATCTATCGCCACACGTGGCTGGTCAAGCGCGAGGCGGTCCACATCGCGACGGATGGACTGCACGCGGACCCGGTCAAGACCGGCAAGAGCTGGACGCTGCCGATCGAAGTCACGCTGGAGAGCAGCGCGAACACCGCTCATCGGGTGACCGTCGACGTGAGCGTGAGCGACCCCGCCGGCGTGGAGCTTGCCCATGGCAGCGCCTCGGCCACCGTGCAGCCCTTGGCCACGGCCGACGCCCGCCTGCGTCTCGAAGTGCGCGCTCCCCACGCGTGGTCACCGCGAGACCCGCGTCTCTACCAGGTGCGCGCCGTGCTGCGCGAAGGCGGCCGCCGCCTGGATCGGACCGAGGTACAGACGGGTTTCAGGACGATCCGCTTCGATCCCGACCGCGGCCTGTTCCTCAACGGCGAGCCAATGAAGATCCAGGGCGTCTGCATCCACCAGGACCATGCAGGCGTCGGCGTCGCGGTGCCGGAGTCGATCTGGGAGTTCCGGTTGCGGCGGCTGAAGGAGATGGGCGTCAACGCGATCCGCTTCGCGCACAACGCGCCGGCGGCGGAAGTCCTGGCGATGACCGACCGCATGGGCTTCCTGGTGCTCGACGAGAACCGCCACTTCAACCCCTCGCCGGACTACCTGCAGCAGCTCACGTGGATGGTGCGCCGCGACCGCAACCACCCGAGCGTGATGATGTGGTCGATCTTCAACGAGGAGCCGCTCCAGGGCACCGAGGCGGGCTACGAAATGGCGCGGCGCATGGTGTCGGCGGTCAAGTCGCTCGACCCCTCGCGCCCGGTCACGGCGGCGATGCACGCGGGCCTGTTCACGCCGATCAACGCGGCGCAGGCACTGGACGTCGTGGGCGTGAACTACCAGTCGTGGGCCTACGACCGCTACCACAAGGAGCACCCGACACGGCCCCTGACGAGCACCGAGGACACCTCTGCCTACATGTCGCGCGGCGAATTCCGCAGCGACCAGGAGGCGCATGTCCTGGACAGCTATGACGATGAACCTTCGTCCTGGGGCAGCACGCACCGGGATGCCTGGCGCGCGATTGCGGCACGCCCCTTCATCGCCGGATCGTTCCTGTGGACCGGCATCGACTACCGCGGCGAGCCCAGCCCTTTCGAATGGCCCAGCGCCAGCTCGTTCTTCGGCGCCATCGACCTGGCCGGCTTTCCGAAGGCCGCCTTCTACATCCACCAGGCGCATTGGGTGAGGGATCGGGCCGTCGTGAAGATCCTGCCCCACTGGAACTGGCCAGGCAGCGAAGGCCAGCCCATCAAAGTGATGGTGGCGAGCAATGCGCCGCGCGTGCGCCTGCTGCTGAACGGCCAGGTGGTCGGCGAAGGCAGCGTCGATCCGATAGCCATGGCCGGCTTCGACGTGCCTTACGCTCCGGGCGTGCTGGAAGCGGTGGCACTGCAGGGAGCGATCGAGGTGGCGCGCGATCGGGAGGAGACGAGCGGGCCGCCCGCACGCCTGGTGCTGACGCCGGATCGGGCAGCGCTCGCCAACGACGGCCTGGATGCGGTGCCGGTCACGGTCAGCGCCGTCGATGCGCAGGGCCGGCCGGTCCCTGTCGCCGATTCCCTCGTTCGATTCGACGTCGAGGGCGACGGCAAGCTCATCGGCGTGGGCAACGGCGACCCCAACTCGCACGAGGCGGACAAGGCCCGCGAACGTAGCCTCTACAACGGCCTCGCCCAGCTCATCGTGCAGTCTCGCCGTGACGGCGCCGGCTCGCTGAGCTTGCATGCGTCCGCGCCTGGACTGCAAGAGGCAAGTGCCGAGTTGGCACTGCGCGCGGCGCCGGCCGTGCCGTCCGTGCCCTCCGCCGAACCGCTCACGTTCATGCTGAATTGGCGCATTTCCCCGCCCCAGGCGACGCGCGCCGACCCGAACGTCGTCCTGGCCGGCAACGACATGAACAGCTGGGGCTGGGGCGAGCCGCCGATGCGACAGGACCCCGACGTCCAGGCGTTCCGCCTGTATCGATCGGAACTGAACGTGCGCGCCGACACCAACGACGGCCATGCCTTGCTGACCTTCCGCATGATCGCCGGCAGCGCCGAGGTCTGGGTCGATGGCGTGAAGCTCGGCGACAAATCGAATCCGGAACCAGGCCCGCTGTCCGTCCTGCTGCCGCGGGGCGCGACGCATCGGCAGGTCACGCTCCTGGTCCAGTCGCGCCCACGAGAGCCGTCGGGCATCCTGGACCGCGTCCTTCTCGAGCGCGGCCGTCGATGAACACGCAACTCGACATCTCCGCCACGGGGCCCGCGACGACCTGTCCCTCCCGCCGCGACCCTTCATGAACATCCGACGTTCCAGCAGGAAACAGACAATGATCAAGCCTCTCAAACCGATCGGCGCCGCGGCGCTGGCCTTGTCCATCACGGCGGCGGGATCCACTGGTGCGGCCAGCCCGGCGCCGCGCCAGGTGGAACTGGACCGCTCGCGCGCCGCCGCGCCCGTGGACCGCTTCTTCGATCTGGCCGTCGGCGCGGACTATCCCGGCACCACCGGGCGCCCGGAGAACCTGGCCCAGATCAAGACCGCGGTCGACGAGCTGGGCTTTCGCTACGTGCGCTTCCACGACATCTTCCACGACGTGTACGGCACGGTGCGCAAGATCGACGGCCGCTTCGTCTACGACTTCGGCGGCATCGACAAGCTCTACGACTCGCTGCTGGCGCGCGGCATCAAGCCCTTCGTCGAGATCGGCTTCACGCCGGACGCGATGACCACGTCCAGCCTGACGATCTTCTATTGGAAGGGCAACACCTCGCATCCCCAGCCCGGGCCCTGGGCCGACCTGATCGACGCCTTCGCGCGCCACCTGATCCAGCGTTACGGCGCGCAGGAGGTGCACCAGTGGCTGTTCGAGGTCTGGAACGAACCCAACCTCGACGGCTTCTGGGAGCACGCCGACCAGAAGGCCTATTTCGAGCTGTACGCGAACACCGTGCGCACGATGAAGAAGGTGGACCCGGCGATCAAGGTCGGCGGCCCGTCCACCGCCGGCGCGGCCTGGGTGCCCGAGCTGCTGGCCTACGCCAAGGCCAACGAGCTGCCGGTGGACTTCGTCACCACCCACACCTACGGCGTGGAAGAAGGCTTCCTGGACGAGTTCGGCAAGTCCGACCGCAAGCTCTCGCCCAATCCCGATTCGATCATCGGCGACGTGCGCCGTGTGCGCACGGAGATCGAGGCCTCGGCCTACCCTGGCCTGCCGCTCTACATCACCGAGTGGAGCACCAGCTACAACCCGCGCGACAAGGTGCACGACAGCTACGTCAGCGCGCCCTGGATCCTGGCCAAGCTGCGCGGCACGCGCGGCTACGCACAGGCCATGAGCTACTGGACCTACAGCGACCTGTTCGAGGAACCCGGCCCGCCCGACGCGGCCTTCCACGGCGGCTTCGGCCTGATGACGCGCGAGGGCGTGCGCAAGCCCGCGTGGTTCGCCTACAAGTATCTCCATGCGCTGCGCGGCAACGAGATTCCCAGCAGCGACGAGGCGGTGCTCGCCGCCGCCGAGGGCGACCGCACCACCGTGCTGGTGTGGGACTGGAAGAGTTTCGAGCAGCCCACGAGCAACAGCGTGTACTTCGGCAAGCCCATCCCGGCCACGGCGTCGCGTCCGGTGCAACTTCGCCTGCAGGGCCTGAAGCCGGGCGCCTATCGCGTACAGGTCCAGCGCACCGGCTACAAGGCCAACGACGCCTACACGGCCTGGCTCGAGATGGGTTCCCCGAAGACGCTGGGCACGCAACAACTGAAGCAGCTCCAGGCCCTCACCGACGACAAGCCGGAAGTGAACCGGGCGGTGCACGTGGGCCGCGACGGCAAGCTGCAGTGGACGCTGCCGATGCGCAGCAACGACATCGCGCTCGTCACGTTGGAGCCCGCGAACCGCTGAAGCTCAGCCGCCCGCGGCGCGGACGGCAGCGCCAGGCGTCCGCGATCCGGCGCGCAGCGGCATCGGCGTCCCGCTGTTCGCTTCAGGGTCGGGACGTCGCGCTGACGACGAGCACGGACATCGGAGGCAGGTCCAGCGTCAGGCCGTCGGCGTCGCCGCGCGCGACGAAAGGCACCGGCGCTATCGCATCGGGGCGATCGAACGTGTTGTGCGCGTCCATCGTCGCGGCGGTGAGGATGCGGCCGCGGAACTCGCCCTTCAGGTTCGTGCGGACATGCGCCGGCCGCTCCGGATCCAGGTTCACCAGCGCGAGGTGCGTGCGGCCGTCCGCGCCGCGCGCCACGCTCGCTTCGACGGCAGGCAGCTCGTCGTCGCCGCGGCGCCAGCGAGCCGTGTCCAGGCTGGCCTTCAGCGGCGTCGCGCCCTTGAAGGGCCTGTACATGTCGAACACGTGGTACGTCGGCGTCAGCAGCATGCGCGGGCCGTCGGCCAGCACCATGGACTGCAGCACGTTGACCATCTGCGCGATGCTCGCCATGCGAACGCGCGCGGTGTGGCGCTGGAACACGTCGAGCGTGAGCGCCGCCACCAGCGCGTCGCGCAGCGTGTTCTGCTGGTAGAGGAAGCCGGGATTGGCGCCGGGCTCGGTGTCGTACCAGGTGCCCCATTCGTCGATGAACAGCCCGACGCGCCGCTTCGGGTCATGCTTGTCCATGATCGCCTCGATGGCGACGATGCGTCCCTCGATGCCGCGCGCCACCTTGAGCGTGTGCGCCCATTGGCCGGCATCGAAGCCGGTGGCCGGCCCCTTCTTCTGCCAGTCGCCCGGGATCGTGTAGTAGTGCAGGGTCAGCGCGTCCATCTGGTCGATGGAACGCTCCATCAGCACGTCGATCAGGTGCTCGTTGCCCTGCCCGTCGCCCGACGCGACGCGCTGCACGCCGCCGGCCAGGAAGGTGGCATAGCGGTTGTGCAGGTCGGCCTGGTACTCCGGCCGCATGTTGCCGCCGCAACCCCAGCTCTCGTTGCCGACGCCGATGTACTTGACCTTCCACGGCTTGTCGCGGCCGTTGCGCCGGCGTTCATCGGCCAGCGCCGACGCGCCGGGGCCGGTCATGTATTCCAGCCACTGGCTCATGGCCCGCGGCGGCATCGAACCCATGTTGCCGGCGATGACCACCTCCGCGCCGATCTGTTCGGCCAGGTCCATGAACTCGTGCGTGCCGACCCGGTTGGACTCCGGCACGCCGCCCCACCAGCGGTTCAGCCGAACCGGGCGCCGTGCGGGATCGCCGATGCCGTCGCGCCAGTCGTAGTCGTCCGCGAAGCAGCCGCCGGGCCAGCGCACGACCGGTACCTCGAGCCGCCGCAGTGCCTGCACGACGTCGTTGCGCCAGCCGCGGGTGTTGGGGATCGCCGATTCGGGTCCGACCCAGAGGCCGCCGTAGATGCCGGCGCCCAGTTGCTCGGCGAACTGGCCATGGATGTCCGGGTCGATGCGCGGGCCGGCGGCCTCCATCTCGACGACCAGGCGAGCCTGCGCCGGCTCGGTCGCGGCGGCAGCGGGCAAGCTCACGAAAGAGCAGGCCAGCGCAGCGCCGGCGACAAGGTTCCTGCAGATGTCTGGAAGCTTCATTTGATTCCGTTCGATCATCGATGAGGCGTGCTCACGCGGCCCGACGCATCACGGCTGGATCGACGGCGTGACGCGCAGCATCAGCACGCCATGCGAGGCGACCGTGCCGCCCGTGGCATCGCGAACGCCGTCGGTGACGCGATGGCTCCACAGGTCCCTCACCCGCGCCTTCGCGTGCGCGGGCAGGTTCAACTGCGCCCACGTCACTTGCATGGGCACGGCCTGCGGACCCCGATTGAACAGCACCACGGCCTGGTCGCCTCGCTGGAGCGGACGCACCCAGATCTCCAGGTCGCCCTCCTTCCAGACGCGCCGGCCCTGCATGCCGAGCCCGTCCTGGTCGACGGCGATCACGTCGCGGTTGGCCAGGATGCGCAGGGTCTGCGCCGACATCGCCGAAAGGTCGTTGCCCGCGATCAACGGCGCGGCCAGCATCGCCCACAGCGAGAAATGCGACTCGTACTCCGTGGTCGTCATGCCGCCGTTGCCCACCTCGAGCATGTCGGGGTCGTTCCAGCGGTTCGGCCCGGCGTTGCGCCAGGCCTCCACCTGCAGGTCGAGAATGTCGACCATGCCGGACGACCAGTCGCGGTGGCCCTGCCAGGCGTCGAAGATGTCGCCCGTCGTGCGCCAGAGGTGCCCGACGGCAGGAGCCCAGCGTTCCGGGTGGCTGGTGCCCCATTCGCAGATGGACAGCACGACGTCGCGGCCCGACTCGCGCAGGGCCTTGGCCATGATCGTGTAGGCGGCCTCGGCATCGCGCGTCCCGGTGCTGCACCAGTCGTATTTCAGGTAGTCGACGCCCCACGCCGCGTATTGGGCGGCGTCCTGGAATTCCCGGCCAGCGCTGCCGGGCCGCCCTCCGCACGTCAGCACGCCGGCGTCCGAGTAGACGCCGAACTTCAGGCCCTTCGCATGCACGTAATCGGCAAGAGCCTTGATGCCACCCGGGAATCGTCGCGCGTCCGCGACGACGTCGCCGCGGGCGTCCCGGCTCGCCTGCCAGCAGTCGTCGATGACGATGTACTGGTAGCCCGCGGCGGCGAGTCCGGAGGAGACCATGGCATCGGCCTGCCGGCGGACCGTCGCTTCGTCGATCTCGCAGCCGAACTTGTTCCAGGCGTTCCAGCCCATTGGCGGCGTCGCCGCGAGGCTGGGCTTGGGCGTGTCCAGCCGCAAGCTCTCGTGGCCCGAGGCGAACCCGCTCAGGCCGCAAACGAGCAGCCAGCCCAGGATCCGTAGCCGACGCAGGGCCGTGCCGTACCGATCCATGGACGGCATCTCAGACCACGCCGCGCCGCGCCTCGAGCGCCGCGCGGATCTCGTGCATGCGCGTCTCCGTCAACTGGAAGCGCAGCACCGCCACCAGCGCCAGCACGAGGCCGATGACCGGAATGCTGGACAGCAGGATGCGGATCATGAAGATCGCATGGTCGCTCTGCACGGGCAGCTTCGAGTCGAATCCGGTGAATTGCAGGATCCAGCCGGACGCGCCGGCGCCCAGCGCGATGCCGAGCTTCGACGTCCAGGATTGACACGCGGAGAACGAACCCTCGCGCCGCTTGCCGGTCTCCAGCTCGTCGTAGTCGACGACGTCGCCGATGGTGGAACCGTACAGCGTCCAGAAGCCGGCGCCGGTGAATGCGACGAAGCCGCAGGCGAACAGCTGCAGGACGGGCAGCGCCGGATCGTAGAGCCACCAGTCGCCGACGAAGGCCGCGACCGCCAGCACGAACACCGTGGCCAGCGCGTTGCGCTTGCCGTGGCGGCGCGCGATCCAGCTGAAGAACGGGATGCCCAGGAAGCCGAAGGCCATGCCCGCGCCGCCCATCGCGGTGTTCCATTTCGTGGCCAGCACGATGTCGCCGTGGCACACGTAGTAGACGGTGTTGTAGTAGCCCAGCGCGGCCACCATCGCGGTGCCGATGCCGTACGACATCATCATCAGCAGCACGTTGCGGAACGGCCGGCAGCGCAGCGTGCGCCACAGCGTGTCGGAGAACGGGATGCGCTGCTGCTTCTGGCGCACCAGGTTGGCGTAGTAGCGCTCCTTGACGAGCAGGAAGATCGCGATGGAGGCGACGACCATGATGCAGCCCAGGACGGCGCAGTAGGTCTGCGCGCCGCGCAGGATGTCGGGCTTGCCGCGGGCGTCGTTGAAGATCGCCAGCGTCGTGAACTGGGCCGCGAAGAACATCGCCAGCTCGGGCGCCTTCTGGATCGCGTTGCGCACCGACTGCACGGTGGTGCGCTCATGGTAGTCGGGCGTCATCTCCGCGCCCAGGCTCGACCAGGGCATGTTGAAGCAGCTCATCACGGGCACGTACAGCGCCGTGGTGACCAGCATGAAGATGAAGTACTCGCTGTCGCTCCAGCCGCGGCCGACGGCGAACAGCAGCGGCAGGCCGAAGCCGGCCAGCACGCCGCCGACG
>FSXQ01004065.1_pt1 | contig 24103 bp, 18 predicted proteins | sample 1638011 | NCBI WGS metagenome assembly FSXQ01 (sample SAMEA3914789, study PRJEB12502) | metagenome | biome: forest; material: soil | place: Canada | collected 2011-07-03 | depth 0.3 m | reverse complement strand
GCTGAGCGCCGCCGAGATGCGCGGCATGGCGCTGTTCAACGACATGAAGAAGGGCAACTGCGCGAGCTGCCATCCGAGCACGCGCAAGGCGTCCACCAACCGGCCGCCGATCTTCACGGACTTCGGCTTCGTCGCGCTGGGCGTGCCGCGCAACGCGGAGCTGCCGGCCAACCAGGATCCGAAGTTCTTCGACCTGGGCCTGTGCGGCCCGCTGCGCGCCGACCTCGCGAGCCATCCCGAGTACTGCGGCATGTTCCGCACGCCGTCGCTGCGCAACGTGGCGCTGCGCCAGCGCTTCTTCCACAACGGCAGCATCCGGTCGTTGCGCGACGCGGTCGCGTTCTACGCCACGCGCGACACGCAACCGCGCAAGTGGTACCCGAAGGGTTCGTACGACGACCTGCCGGAGAAGTACCGGGCCAACGTCTCGCACGAGCCGCCGTTCGCGCCGCTGCCGGGCGGCAAGCCGCGGCTGGACGATCGCGAGATCGACGACATCGTGGCGTTCCTGCGCACGTTGACCGACGGGTACAAGGCCGCTCCCGGAAAGACGATCGCGTCGCGCTGAGGCGGCGCGGCTCAGTCCAGCGGCTGGACGAGCAAGAGGTTGACCGGCCGCCGATCGATGTAGAGCGTGCATACGCGCTTGTCGTCGACCGTCAGGTTCCGCGGCTGGAGGCGTCGCACCTCCACGATCTCGTCGTCCCGCCCGGCCGCCACGCCCAGGATCAGTTCGTCGGGCGACGGGCGGAAGCCCGGCAGCACGTGGCCGGCGGTGATGCGCGTGAGTTCCTCGCGCGACGGGCACGCGTCGGCCTCGACCAGCAGTTGCAGCTCGGTGCTGAAGCCCAGGCCGCGATGTGGTTGCCATTGCACGGTGACGTCCATGATCCCGAGCACGGACCCGGTCGCCCTGTAGTCGGCCGTGAAGTTCGGGTTGATCGCCAGCCGGCTTCGCGGGCCGCTCCAGCGCACCTTGTCCGGCAGTTCGGGCAGGTGCAGCTGCGCGCCGACGGCCTCGAGATCCGTCTCCTGGCCGGCCGCGACGAGCGTGGCGATGGCGGTGGCGATCTCGACGCCGCGGCTCTGCGGCGCTTCTGGCGGCAGGGCCTCGGCGCGGGTCAGCAGCGAGGCCATCGCCGCGGCGCAGGCCCATAGTCGCGCAGTCATCCGGGCACCCGCTGCGTGGCCTGGAACGATTGCCCAGCCTCGGCCTTCAACTGCGCGAGGATCCGGCGCCGAATCCAGCCGCTGGCCGGACGAATCATCAGCCAGTAGGGCGGGAACGACAGTCGCGCTCGCATGTCGTGGCACCAGACGCGCGTCTCGGTGCTGATCGTGAACGAGCCGTCGCCGGCCTTGGCCAGCGTGTAGCTCATCACCAGCTTCGCGCCGCCCGGCTCCTGGTGCAAAGTGAACGCGGCCGCGTCCGCGATCGGCGTGAGACCGTAGTTCGGTTGCCAGAACTTGCCCATCAGGCCGAAGGCGATGGCGTCGTCGCGCTGCTCGAGCACGTGGAAATCCTTCAGCCCGAAGCGCTCGCGTTCGCGCAGCGTGGCGTCGCCGCCCACGCGCGCGAGCAGCCGCGAGGGCGCCTCGCGCACCTTCAGCAACGCGTTCAGCACGGGATCGCGACTGTCGTCGTCGTCGTGGATCGCGCCGAAGATCAGCGCCGGCGTCGACACCACGCCGTCGATGTGGTGCCGCTCCGCGTAGTGGAACACCGGCAGGTAGCGGTCGGCGATGGACGACATGGGACACCTTTGCGGTTCGGCGTCGACACGGCGACGCGGGGCGCCACAATGATCGCATGCGTCGCCGCTCGCTCACGATCCTCGCCGCCGCCGCGCTCGCCGGCTGCGCGGCCCTGACGCGGCTGCACGCGCCGTTGGGGCCGTGCGGCTTCGACGTCGACGAGCTGTCGTTCGCCGGTGACGCGCTGACACAGGCGCGGTGCCTGCTGCGGCCCGTCGCGACCGGTGGCGTACTGCAGCGCGCGCCGGCCGAACTGCCGCCGTCGCTCGAGGCGCTGGTGGGCCAGCCCGTGGGCGACCTCGCGCCGCGTCTTCACGCGTGGCTCGCCGTGCATCGCATCGCGGAAGCGTCGGTCGGCGGGCCCCTGGACGCGCCGATCTCGCACGCCCGCGACGACGACCCGGCCGCGCCCGCGGCGCGCTATTTCGTGCTGCACGACACCAGCTTCCCGTGGCTCGGCGACGCGCCCGCGTTCCCGCCCGACGACGACGCGGCGCTCAACGACCTGCACTGGTACGTGCGCAGCGAGGCCGTGGCGCACGTGTTCGTGAACCGCCGCGGCGAGACGCTGGTCGGCCACGACTTCCGCGTGCCCTGGCGCGCGACACAGCTCGAGAACCGGCGCGTGGGCGTGGCGGCGCGCGGGCTGTTCCTGCATGTGGAGTTGCTGCAGCCGCGTCGGCGCGATCCGTCGGGCCCGCCGCACAACGACCTCATCGCGCCCGAGCCCGGCTTCACCGACGCGCAGTACGCGCAGGCCGCGTTGCTCTACGCGGCCGCCAGCGCGCGCCGCGGCGACTGGCTGATCCCGGCGTTCCACGCGGCGATCGACGAGGGCATCGCGGGGGCGCATGACGACCCGCAGCATGTCGACATCGCGCGCTTCGCGGATGCGCTGGCGCGCTTGCGTGAGGCGCTGGCGCGCTGACGCGCGCGACCGGCGTTGTCGCTGACGGTCGGGGTCAGGCCTTCGCCTTCGTCCGCGAGGAGACTCTTCGCGGTCGCCAGCGTGGGCTGCGCGGACGAAGGAGAGTCCTGACCCCTCTGGTCGCGGCGCGTTGCCGGTGATGTGCCGACGCGTTGCCGAAGGGGTCAGGACTCTCCTCGAATTCGCGCCGTCCCCCGGATCGAAGTCGTCGCATCGAACGCGAATACGAGGCGAAGGCCTGACCCCGATTCGCCGGGCCGGCCGCGTGCTCTACGCCTGCAGGTCGACTTCTTCCGGCTTCAGGAACTTCTCGAACTCCGCCGCTGGCACCGCCGGCGACCAATGGAACCCTTGCCCCTGCTGGCACCCGAGATCCCCCAGCAGCGCCAGCGTCGCGCCGTCCTCCACGCCCTCGGCCACCGTGAACAGGTTCAGGCTCGCGGCCATCTGCACGATGGCACGCACGATGGCCTGGTCCTGCACGTCGTCGGTGAGCCGCCGCACGAAGGTCTGGTCGATCTTCAGGCGTTCGACCTCGAAGCGCTTCAGGTACGCGAGGTTCGAATACCCCGTGCCGAAGTCGTCGATCGCGAAGCGCACGCCCATGCGGCGCAGGCTGGCCAGGCTCTCGGCCAGCGTGAGCGAATCCTGGATCAGCAGAGACTCCGTGAGTTCGAGCTCGAGGTTCGCGCTGGGCAGGCCCGAGTCGGCCAGCGCCTGCGCCACCGAGGTCTCCACGCTGCCGCGCTTGAACTGCACCGGCGACACGTTGACGGAGATGGTGAGATCCGTCCACCCCGCCGCGCGCCAGCGCTGGGCCTGCGCGCAGGCCTCCTGCAGCACCCAGTCGCCGATCGGGATGATGAGCCCGGAGCGTTCGGCCAGCGGGATGAAGCGCACCGGCGAGATCTGGCCCATCTCCGCGTGCTTCCAGCGGATCAGCGCCTCGGCGCCGATGAGACGGCCGGTGCGCAGGTCGAACTGCGGTTGGTACGACAGCGTGAAGTCCCGGTGCGCGATGGCCGTGCGCATCGCCGACAGCAGCGCCACGTGCTCGACGACGCTCGCGTTCATCTCGCCGTCCCAGAAGCGGAACGCGTTGCGGCCCGACTCCTTGGCGCGGTACATCGCGATGTCGGCCTTCTTCAGCAGGCTGTCGAAGTCGGCGCCGTCGGCCGGGAACAGCGTGATGCCCAGCGAGCAGCCGGCGAAGATCTCCATGCCGATCACGTCGAACGGCGCCATCAGGCCGGTGACGACCTTGTTGGCGATCTCGGCCACGGCCGCGCCGTCGTTCACCTCGGGCACCAGCAGCAGGAACTCGTCGCCGCCCAGGCGGGCCACGGTGTCGGCGGTGCGCAGCAGCGCGGCCAGGCGCTCGCTCACCTGCTTGAGCAACGCGTCGCCGGAACTGTGGCCCAGCGTGTCGTTGACGTTCTTGAAGTTGTCCAGGTCGAGGTACAGCATCGCCACGCTCTGGCCGCTGCGGCTGGCGGCGGCGGCGGCCTGCTCGAAGCGGTCGCGCGCGAGGCTGCGATTGGGCAGGCCGGTCAGCGCGTCGTGCGTGGCCATGATCTCCATGCGCTGCTGCGTGGCGGCCATCTGCTCGTTCTGCGCGTGCACGGCGTCGAGCGCGCTGTGCATGTCGCTGGCCATCAGCCACGAGATCACGCAGGTGACGAACAGCACGGCCCACAGGTCGACGAGCGTGTTGATCGACAGCGGCACCACGCGGCTCACGTGCCAGCCCTGGACGTTGCCGACCAGCACCAGCGCGATCATCGCCATCATGCCGGCGAACAGGCCGAAGTACAGGCGCCGGGTGCCCAGCATCGCGGCGAAGACCAGCATGCACGGGAAGGCGAGCAGGGCGGTGTCGCGCAGGCCGCCGTTCTGCCACATCAGCAGCGACACCATGCCGAACAGCGACGTGAGCAGCACGGCGACCGCGCCGTTGCGCCGGCCCGCGCGCACCATCGCGAGGACCACGCCCATTGCGGCCAGGCCCACCAGCAGCGGCGGCAGGTTGGCCCAGCGCTCGGAGAAGATGTCGGGGATGGCCGACGCGGTGATGGCGATCACCGTGGCCCACGTGGCCTGCACCAGCCGGCGGTCGCGCAACGGGCGCGGAGCGCCTCGTTGGAGCGTTGTCGGCTGCGCGCGGGGGACTGTCACCGGTTCGGACCTCTTCGACGTCGGGGCGTCGATCCATGGCCCGGGCGGAGGGAGCCGGGCAGCAGCGCCGAGTGTTGCACGAGTGCCCGCCCAAGCCGTCCTTCAGGCGCCAGATGCCCCGATTTTCCGGGCATTGTTGGCATCCCGCGCGCGCTCAGAGCGCCAGCGACAACCCGTAGACGGCGGCCAGCCCGACCACCGAGATGACGGTCTCCATGATCGACCACGTCTTGATCGTCTCGCCCACGCTGAGCCCGAAGTACTCCTTGACCAGCCAGAAGCCGGCGTCGTTCACGTGCGAGAAGAACACCGACCCCGCGCCGATGGCCAGCACCACCAGCGACAGCTGCGTCGGCGCGAGGCCCGCGGCCAGCGGCGCGACGATGCCCGCGGCCGTGACCGTGGCGACCGTGGCCGATCCCGGGGCCAGGCGGATCAGCACCGCCACGATCCACCCGAGCAGCAGCGTCGACAGCCCCGCGGCCAGCGCGATCTTGGCGATGGCCGCGCCGGTGCCGCCGTCGACCAGCGCCTGCTTGAAGCCGCCGCCCGCGCCGACGATCAGCATCACGCCGACCACCGGCATCAGGCTGGCGCCGATCTTCTTGCCGAGCACCGCGGGCGAGAAGCCGACGGCGGTGCCGAACGTGACCATCGCGAGCAGCACGGCCGCCAGCAGCGCGAAGACGGGGTCGCCGACGAAGTCCAGCAGCGGACGCGCGGGCGACGCCTTGTCGAGGCCGATGTCGGCGCCGGCCTTGCCCAGCATCAGCACCAGCGGGAACAGCAGCGTGGCCATCACGACGCCGAAGCTCGGGCTGTGCGTGGGCTTGGGCTCGTCGTCGGCCGCGGACTTCGCGCCGCCCTGCGTGACGGCCAGCCCCGCGCCGGCCGCGCCCACCGGCACCAGCCGCGCGGCGATCGCGCCGTACAGCGGGCCGGCGATGGCCACGGTGGGCAGCGCCACGATGAGGCCCAGCGCCAGCGTGATGCCGACGTTGGCGTGCAGGATGCCGATGGCCGCGAGCGGCCCCGGGTGCGGCGGGATGAAGCCGTGCAGCACCGACAGGCCGGCCAGCGCCGGGATGCCCAGCCGCATCGCCGGGCCCTTCACGCGGTGCACCGCGAGCATCACCACCGGGATCAGCAGCACGAGGCCGATCTCGAAGAACATCGGGATGCCGATGATCGCGGCGATCAGCGCCATCTTCCAAGGCAGCGTGGCCGGCTTGCCGCGCAGGAGGGTGTCGACGACCTTGTCGGCGCCGCCGGAGTCGGCCAGCAGCTTGCCGATCATCGCCCCCAGCGCGATCAGCACCCCGACGTAGCCCAGCACGCCGCCGGCGCCGGCCTCGTACGACGCGGTGACCTTGCCCAGCGGGATGCCGGAGCCGGCGCCCACCAGCAGCGCGCCGACCGTCAGCGCGAGGAACGCGTGCAGCTTGAGCCACACGATCAGCAGCACGATGACGGCGATGCCGACGGCGGCCATCATCAGCACGTGGGTGTCGTGCGCGGTCAGCACGTTGGCGGCCGCGCTGGCGGCGAGGGCGGGGGCGTCGGCGGCCATGCGGGTCTCCTGGGCGTCAGGCCGTGAGGCCGAGGGCGTGCGCGATGTCGGTGGCGATGTCGTCGGCCGGCTCGCCGATCTCGACGCGGAGGGCCGGCTCGTCGGGGCCCGGCTCCTCCAGCGTGGCGAACTGGCTGTCCAGCAGCGACGACGGCATGAAGTGGCCGTGGCGGTCGGCCAGGCGCGATGCGATGAGCTCGCGCGAGCCGTGCAGGTAGACGAACTCGACGCCCGCGCCGCGGCGGTCGATCAGCGCGCGGTACGAGTGCTTCAGCGCGGAGCACGTGATGATGCCGCTCTCGCCGGCATCGAGCCGCGCGTCGACCCAGTCGGCCACCTTCGCGAGCCAGGGGGCGCGGTCGTCGTCGTCCAGCGGATGGCCCGCGGCCATCTTGGCGACGTTCGCCGGCGGGTGCAGCGCGTCGCCTTCCTCGAACGCCCAGTGCAGGCGGTCGGCGAGGATCTGCGCGACGGTGGTCTTGCCGCAGCCGGAGACGCCCATCAGGACGAGGACGACGGGGAGGGCGATGCGCTTGGCGGGAGCGGTCATGGGGCTCGGATGTTGTTGTTCGTCGGCCCGTTGCGGGGCGACGCACAGCATACGTCCGGATGGCCGTTCATGCTTGCGTGAGCCTGCGGCCTGTTCGTGGCCGCATGGCCGGGGTGGGCCCTGCGACTGCGCGCAGGGTGACAACTTTTTCTCGTTGCCCGCGAAGCAAACTCTGCCCGCCAACCAATAGCTGTCACCCTGCGCGCAGTCGCAGGGCCCACCCCCGCCAAGGCCTCTCAGCGGGAAGGCTTAGCCGCGTGCGCCAACGCCACGATGTCCTGCACCTCGAGCACCCGCTTCGGCGACCCGAAATCCGCCGCATTGATCATCGCCTGCGCCACCTCCCGCAGCGTGCAGAACGCCGACGGCCAGAAGCGACGACCCACCGGATAGATCCATGCGAGCGCGTGATACCAGCCCTTGAGGTTCTTCTGCCCCTTCGTCGCCAGCATCATCCCCGGCCGGAACATCACGCCGCGCTTGAACAGCCGCAGCAACTCGTTCTCGGTGACGCCCTTCACGCGCGCCCACATCGTCTTGCCGTGCTCGGTGGAATCGGTGCCCTTGCCGGTGACGTAGCAGAACGCCATGTCGGGGTTCAGGCGCGCGAGCGTGCGGCCCATGCCCAGCGTGAGGTCGCGCGTGACGCGCCCGTATTCGGCCTCGCTCATGCCGACCGACGACACGCCCAGCCCGAAGAAGCACGCGTCGTAGCCGGCCAGTTGCGACTGGATCGGCGCGAGGTCGAGGAAATCGCCGTGGATCACCTCGACGAGTTTCGGGTGCGACACGCCGCCCGGTTTCCGGTTGATGACCAGCACGCGACCCACGCGCGCGTCGGCCAGGCACTCCAGCAGGATGCCTTCGCCGACCATGCCGGTGGCGCCCGTGACGATGACGGAAAGAGTCATGAAGTCGACTTCCTCAGATCGGTTGCGCGACGGCTTGCGCCACCTCGACGTCCTGCCACCAGCGGCGGCCGGCCTGCGGCTGCGCCAGCGACAGGCGCTCGCCCATGCCCGGCGTGGCCAGCGGCACGCCGTGCGCGTGCGCCAGCGCGAGGATGCGGTCGAACGGCTCGTGCCAGGCATGCATCGCGAGGTCGAACGTGCCGTTGTGCAGCGGCATCAGCCAGCGGCCGCGCAAGTCGAGGTGCGCCTGCAGCGTCTGCTCGGGTTGCATGTGGACGTCGGGCCATTGCGCATCGTACGCCCCGGTCTCCGTGAACGTGACGTCGAACGGGCCGAAGCGGTCGCCGATGGTCTTGAAGTCGGCGTGGTAGCCGGTGTCGCCGCTGAAGAACACGCGCAGGTCGTCGTGCTGGATCACCCACGACGACCACAGCGTGGTGTTGCCGTCGCGCAAGCCCCGGCCCGAGAAGTGCTGCGCGGGCGCGCACACCAGCCGCACGCCGGCCAGCGTCGTCTGCTGCCACCAGTCGAGCTGGCGCACTTTCGCGGCCGGGATGCCCCATTCGATGAGGCGATCGCCCACGCCCAGCGGCGTGATGAACATCTCGGCCCTGGGCTCGAGCGCGAGCACGGCGGCGTGGTCGAGGTGGTCGTAGTGGTCGTGCGACAGGATCACGCCCTTGATGGGCGGCAGGCCGGCGATACCGATGGGCGGCGCGTGGAAGCGCTTCGGGCCGGCCCATTGCACGGGCGAGGCGCGCTCCGAGAACACCGGGTCGGTGAGCCAGAACTCGCCGCCCAGCTTGATCAGCAGCGTGGAATGGCCGAGGCGGAACAGGCTCGCGTCGGGCGCGGCCTCGAGCATGCGGGTGTCGAGCGACTTCACGGGGATCGGCGCGCGCGGCACCGTGGTGGCCGGCTTCTGCGTGAGCACGCGCCAGGCGATGCCCAGCGTCTTCCTGAAGCCGGGCTGTTCGCGCGGCGCGACGTTGCGGAACTTGCCGTCGCGATGCTGCGGCGACGAGGAGACGTCCGACTTGGACGAGGCGGGAGCGCGGGTGGTGAGGCAGGGCATGGTGGCTTGGCTTTCCTGAACAAGACTGGGGCGGTGCCTGGAAAGTTTTCAGTAAGTAAACTGCACCGTGTAGTTTTCAGTGTAGACCCGAACTTTCAAAAAGTAAACTGGTTGGTGTAAAGTTGCGTTCATGACCTCCCCCGTGCGCCTCACCGACCGCAAGCGCGACGCCATCGTCCAGGCGGCGATCGTCGAGTTCCGCGCCAACGGCTTCGAGGCCACCAGCGTCGACAAGGTGGCCGCGCGGGCCGAGGTGTCCAAGCGCACGCTGTACAACCATTTCCCGAGCAAGGACGAGCTGTTCGCGGCCATCCTGCACATCCTGTGGGAGACCAGCGCCAGCGAGATGGCGCGCACCTACGACCCGAAACGGCCGGTGCGCGACCAGCTGCTCGAGCTGCTGCAGGGCAAGCTCGCGATGCTCGCCGACGACAACTTCCTCGCGCTCGCCCGCGTGGCCATCGCCGCCGGCCTGCATTCGCCGGAACGCGCGCAGGAGATGGTGGCGCGGCTGGGCGAGAAGGACGGCGGGCTCGTCGACTGGATCCGCGCGGCGCAGAAGCACGGCGCGCTGAAGGCCGGCGATGCGTCGCTCGCGTACAAGCAGCTCGAGAGCCTGGTCAAGGGCGTCGCGTTCTGGCCGCAGGTGGCGATGGGGCAGCCGGTGCTCAACGCGCGGGCGCGCAAGCAGCTGGCGGACGCGACGGCGGAGATGTTCCTGAGTCAGTACGGGGCATGATCCGCGGCCTCGACCGGCCGCAGCGCGAACTCGCCGAACTGATCGCCAGCGTCTCGGAGCGCGCCTGGAGTGCCGGCTGGCTGGCCGGCGTGGAATTCGAGCTCTGGGCAGCGATGAGGTCGGAGCCCGGAGGCGCGTGGCCGTTGTCGCTCATGCCCGGCGAGCGGGAACGCCTGATGCGGGCGAGCGAGGAGTGCGGCGGCTGGATCGTCTTCGACGCCGAGCGCGAGGAGACGTTCATTCCGGTCGCCGAGTGGGTCGCGCGCTACGCCAGTTGGAGCGACTCGGCCGAAGTCCAAGTGACGCGAAGCCCCGCCGAGCGGCTGTGATCGCCGTCGGCTCGTGCGTTCTGCGACTTCGCGCAGGATGACGGGTGCTACGCGTCGCGTTCCCACGCGCCTGTCATGGCACCCGCACGATCCGCGGCTCGCCCTGCGCCGCCCCGCGCGGATCGTACGGCTTCGCCGGCGCCTTGTACGCCGCCATGAAGTGCACGAACGCATCGAGATCCTGTGCGCCGCCCACGCGATCGGTGCCCTGCGCCAGCACGCCCGCGCCGTCGCCGCCGGTCGCCAGGAAGTTGCTCACGGTGAGGCGGAACGTGCGCGTCGGCTCGCGCACCACGCCGTCCTTCACCAGCACCTGCACCGGTCCGGTCGCGACCGGCGGCGCGCGCGTGACGTCGGTCGGCGTGAACGTGACCTCGGCGATGCGCTCGCACGCCGCGCCCTTCGCGCGCCACGTGTAGCGGAATCCGTTGGACGGCTGCAGGTACGTGTCGAAGTTCTTGCCGTGGCAGCCGGCCAGCTGGTCTTCCAGCAGCGTCTTCAGCTGCGCGGTGGTGACCGTCATCGTGACGAGGCTGTTGCCGAACGGCTGCACGGTGAACAGGCCGCCGTAGGTCAGCGTGAACGGCAGCGACGCGCCCGCGGCCGGCACGAAGCCGGGCTGGCGCACGCCGCCCTCGTTCATGAACGCGATCTGCGCGCCGCCCAGTGCGGCCGACTGCGTGGCCGCGAGCTGCGCGTCGGCGATGGCGCTGCCGGCCAGCATCTCGCCGGACTCGTCGGGCGCGGTGGGCATCGGCGTCGTGATGCGGCCGATCTCGGCGCCCGCCAGCGGCGCCACGAGCGCTGCGTAGCCATTGACGATGTCGCGCACCTCGGGATGCGCCGCGATGGCTTGCGCGGTGACGGGGTCGTCGCGCGTGACCAGGCGGTTGACGGGCGACACACCCAGCACGGCATGCGTGCGCGGGTCGAGCGTGAGGTCGATGTCGGTGACGACGCGGCCGAACGCGCTCGCGCTGGTCACCGGCACCAGCCGGCCCGTGCTGTTGGGCAGGCCCTTCGCGCCGCCGTCCGCCGCGTTGGCCGAGCAGTTGTAGGCCGCGTGCGTGTGGGCGCTGACGACCAGCGCCACGGCGTCGTCGAGGCGGCGCACGATGCGGCCGATGTCGGACTCGCTGCCGTTCGGGTTGGCGAGCGCGCCGGCGCAGCCGTTGATGTCGCTGGCCGCGCTCTCGGCCTGCACGCCGCCCTGGTGCACCAGCACGACGATCGCCTGCACGCCCTGCGCGCGCAGCTGCGGCACCAGCGCGTTGACGGTGGCGGCCTCGTCGCGGAACTCGAGGCCCGCCACGCCGCTGGGCGACACGATGCCCGGCGTGCCGCGCAGCGTCATGCCGATGAAGGCGACGGGCACGCCGTCGAAGGTCTTGATGCCGTACGCCGGCAGCATCGTGCGGCCGCTGGCGGTGTCGACCACGTTGGCCGACAGCCACTGGAAGCGCGCGCCGTCGAACGTGCCCGGCGCGCGCGAGCCGAGGCCGCGGCAGCTGTTCGGGTCGGGCTTGCCGTCGGTGATCTTGCAGCCGCCACGCTGCAGGCGCAGCAGTTCGGCCTCGCCCTTGTCGAACTCGTGGTTGCCCACCGACGTGAAGTCGACGCCGACGTGGTTCAGCGCCTCCACGGCGGGCTCGTCGAAGAACAGCGCCGACGCGAGCGGCGAGGCACCGACGAAGTCGCCGCCGCCCACCACCACGTGGTTCGCGTTCTCGGCGGTGAGGCGCGCGACCCACGCGGCGAGCGCGTCGGCGCCGCCGACGGCCACGCGCTCGCTCCCGCGCGCGGACGCCGCGAAGCGGCCGGGCGACTGGATGTTGCCGTGGAAGTCGTTGAACGCGACGAGCTTCACGCGCACGGGGGCCGGCGCGGGCACGGGCGCGACCGCGCAGCCGCTGGCCAGGAGCGCGCCGGCGAGCGCCAGCGCGGACATCGAGAGAAGGGGGTGGGTGTCGAATTTCCGCATGCGCCCATTGTGGATCGCCCGCATGACGACACCGTGTTCAGGGGACGCCGCCGCGCGCCATGGGCGCTAATATCCGCCCGTGGGGGACACCGACGCGTGCTCACCGGGCGGCATGACCCGGGCGCGCGTGGCTTGCGAGACTCATGGACACTCCGGACGGCGGCTTCGCCCGCCTGGATCCTGGCCTGCCCAACGAGCCGGCGACTGCGCAGCCGGCCGGGACCCCGTTCGTCCTGCGATTCCTCGCGGTGCTCGCCGCCTACTACCTCACTGCCCGGCTGGGCCTGTTGATCCCGTACTTCGGCACGCACGTGTCGCTGGTCTGGCTGCCCACCGGCGTGGCCGTGGCGGCTTTGCGCCGCTGGGGCCCGGGCATGGCGCCGGCGGTGTTCGTGGCGGCGGTCGCGGCCAACGCGTCGATCGGCGGGCCGCTGTGGGTGGCCGCGCTGGTCGGACTGGGCAACACCGCGGGCACGGGGCTGTCGGCGTGGCTGCTCGCGCGCTGGCAGGTGGACGACCGCCTGCTGCGGCCGCGCGACGTCTCGGCCTTCCTCGCGGCGGTGGTCGCGGGCATGGCGGTGACGTCGGCCAACGGCATCGGGTGGCTGCTCGTCGTCGGCGCGCCCGACGTCGCGCAGCCGCTGCAGGCCTGGGTGGGCTGGTTCGTCGGCGACACCGTGGGCGCGCTGCTGGCCGGCGTGCCGCTCATCGCGTGGACGCGGCCCGGCGCGACCCGCGCGTTCGGCGGCCGGCCCGGCGCGGGCAACGTGGCGCTGCAGGCCGTCGTGCTCGCCTGCGGCCTGGCCGCGTTCTCCACCTGGCCCGGCAAGGACTCCGCGCTCGTGTTCCCGCTGCTCGCGCTGCCGTTCTTCGTGCTGGCGCTGCTGGCCATGCGCGGCGGCGTGCTGGCGTCGTCGGTGGGGGTGCTGGCGTTGTCGATGTCCGCGGCGTGGGGCACGGCGCGCGGCGTCGGCCCGTTCTCCGAGCACGACGCGCGCGCCGGCTCGCTCGCGCTGTGGAGCTGGATCACCGCGCAGGCCTGCACCAGCCTGATGATCTGCGGCATGGGCATGGCGCTGCAGTCCAGCCGCCGCCAGTTCGCGGCCTTCCTGCAGAACACGTCCGACGGCATCGTCGTGATCGACGAGCGCGGCCGGCTCGTGCATGGCAACGCGGCGTTCGCGCGCATGCTGGGCCTCGACGAGCGCGCGCTGGTCGGCCGCGACGCCACCGAGGTGCTGCGCGGCCCGGCCACCGTCATCGCCACGCTGATCGCGCAAGGGCGGTTGCCGGCGCTGGTCGAGCTCGCGCTGCCGCGGCCCGAGGGCGGCGAGCCGCTGCACGTGGAGTGCCAGGTGGCGCGCTACCAGAAGGCGAGCGGGCTGTGGCAGACCCACGTGTGCCTGCGCGACATCACGCAGCGCCGCCTCGCGCAGGCCCAACTGGCCACCAGCGAGGCGCGGCTGCAGGCCGTCACCGACAACCTGCCGGCGCTGTTCGCCTACGTCGACCGCGACCAGACCTATCGCTTCGCCAACGCGTATTTCCGCGACGTGCTGGGCGTCGATCCGGCCACGCTGGTCGGGCGCACGATGCGCGACCTGCTGGGCGACGTCGCGCATGCCCAGCTGCGGCCGCACATCGAGGGCGCGCTGCGCGGCGAGCGCCAGAAGTTCGAGCGCGACGGCTGGGGCCGCAACGCGGAGCGGCATTACCTGGTGGAGTATGTGCCCGACGTGCATGCCGATGGCCGCGTCGCGGGCTTCTTCATCATGGTGCTGGACATCACCGACCGCCACCACGCGCAGCTCGCGCTGGCGCGCAGCGAGACGCTCGTCCGCACGCTCGCGGACAACCTGCCGGGCCTGATCGCGCGCATGGATCGCGACTACCGCTACACCTTCGCCAACGCCAACTACGTGCGCTGGTTCTCGCTGCCCGAGTCGCCGGTGGGCAAGACGGTGGCCGAGGTGTTCGGCCAGCGCGTGTTCGAGGGCGTGCGCGCGCGCATCGACGAGGCGCTGGCGGGTGTCGACGTGGTGTTCGACCTCACCAACACCGTCGGCGACGCGGCCGACTTCATGCAGGTGCACTACGTGCCCGACCGCGACGACGCGGGCCACGTCATCGGCGTCTACGGCCTCGTCACCGACCGCACCGAGCAGCAGCACGCGCGCGACCGCATCGAGGCCAGCGAGCGCCAGCTGCGCGCCGTCACCGACAACCTGCCGATCCTGATCACCTACGTCGACTCGGGCGAGATGCTGCGCTTCATGAACGGCACGTTCCGCGACTGGCTGGGCGTCGACCGCGAGATGGCGATGGACCGGCCGCTCGTCGACGTCATCGGCCAGGAGAACTACGACGCGCGCCGCGAGCACCTGCGCGAGGGGCTCGGCGGCCAGCGCGTGCAGTTCGAGGTGGTCTCGAACACGCTGGCCGGCCCGCGCGTGCTGCAGACCATCTACATCCCCGACCTGCGCGCCGACGGCAGCGTGCGCGGCATCTTCACGCTGGCCACCGACGTGACGGCCGCCAAGGACACCGAGCGCGAGCTGCAGCGGCTCGCGCGCGTCGACACGCTCACCGGCCTGGCCAACCGGCGCCAGTTCGACGAGCTGCTGGAACAGGCGCTCGCGCGCTGGCGCCGCACGAAGCGGGCGCTGGGGCTGATCTTCCTGGACATCGACCGCTTCAAGACGATCAACGACACCCACGGCCACGGCGTCGGCGACGCGGTGCTCAAGGAGTTCGCCGCGCGCCTGCAGGCCAACCTGCGCGCCACCGACGTGGCGGCGCGGCTGTCGGGCGACGAGTTCGTGGTGATCGTCGACGGCGTGGCCGCGCTGGCCGAGGCCGAGGCCGTGGCCGCCAAGCTGCTGCTGGCGATCCGCGTGCCGATGGCGGTGGGCGAGCTCGCGCTGCCCGTGACGGCCAGCATGGGGCTCGCGTGGCTCGACGGGCAGGCGGACGTGTCGGCGAAGGAGTTGATGGTGCGGGCGGATCGGGCGTTGTATCGGGCCAAGGACGAAGGGCGCGATGGGTTGCGCGTTGATGGTGCGTGACGAGGCCAGAGGGGTCAGGACTCTCCTCGGATCGCGCGGAAGAATTCGCATCGAGACCGATCGCCTCGTCCTCCGCTGCCCGCAACCCGGCGACGGCGCCGCGGTGCATGCCGGCGTGGTGGACTCGCTCGCTCGATGCGCTGCGCGAGTTCCCGGCATCGCTGCCGTGGGCCCGGTTCGTGCCGTCGGTGGCCGAGTCCGAGAAGTACTGCCGCGAGGGCCAGGCCAAGTACGCGATGCGCACCGAGCTGCCGATGTCACGCGCCGGGGCCGGACGCTCTCGGCGCTTCAGGGCCCGAACAGCGCGTCCGCGAGGCCGTCGTTGCGCACCGCGCCCGCGACCGGGTCGTAGAAGCCGAAGCCGCCCGCCAGCTCCCAGTACGTCCACGTCATGCCGCGCGATTCCATCTCGTCGCGGATGGTGCGCGTGTACTTGACGCGGTCGGCGGTGGCCACGGTGTCGAAGGCGCCGAACTCGCCGACGAACACGGGGTAGCCGTGCGTCTTGCCCCATTGCTGCGCGATGTCGAGCGGGCCGCGGACGTCGGCGAGCTGCTGGGCCGAGCCCCACGAGACTCCCTTGGGCATCTCCGGCTTGATCCACGGCGCGCCCTGGTGCGTGAACGCGAACGGGTCGTAGTGGTGCACGGTCAGCACGAGGTCGGCATCGGGCGGCATGACGAACACGCCGAGGCCGCGGGCCGAGTTCCACTGCGTCGGGCCGACCACGACCACGCGGTGCGGGTTGCTCTGGCGCACCACGCGCACGCCGCGCGACGCGAGCTCGTTCCAGTGGTCGGTGAGGCGGCCGTGCGGCTCGTTGTACAGCTCGAAGGCGAGGCCGGCGGGCGCATCGCGGAAGTGCTCCGCGATCTGGCGCCACATCGAGAGGAAGCGCTGTTCGACGACGGCGTCGGCGACGGGCTTCTCGCCGGCGTCGAGCGTGTCGCCATCGAGCTGGCGGTAGTGGTGCATGTCCAGCACGACGGGCACGCCGCGCGCGAGCAGGCGCTGCACGACGTCGTCGACGCGGGCCATGAACACGGGGTCGATGGCGGCCTGCGCGTCCACGCCGGCGTGGTTGCTCCAGCGCACGGGCAGGCGCACGCTGCGCACGCGCTCGGCGTTGCCCCAGCCGCCCGTGCCCGACGCGTCGCCGACCAGCGCGACGTAGCGGTCGTCGACGCGCAGGTCCCACGCGCCTTCGGTGGGGGCGTCGAGCATGTTGCCGAAGTTGACGCCGCGGCCGAGGCTGGTGGCGAACTGGCGTGCGGCGGGCGAAGCGCCCGGCAGCGGGGCGGCGGGCAGGGGCGGGTAGGCGGCGAGCGGGTCGGCCGCGGGGGCGGGCGTGGGCGTCGCGGGCGCGTCACGCGCGTCGGGCGCGCCCGCGCAGGCGGCGAGCAGGGCCAGCGTGGCGATGGCCAGCGCGGTCGCGATCGAGTGCTTCGTCATCATCGGAAGTCCTTGGAATTGAAAAGGGGCCGCGCTTGTCGTCGGCCCCTTGTTGAATGCGGCTTGGCAGGGGTGGGTTCTGCGACTCCGCTTCGCTCCGCGCAGAATGACAGCATAGGTGGAGCGCGATACCCAATGCTGTCATGCTGCGCGCAGTCGCAGCACCCACGCGTCGCTGAAGCCTCCGTCACTGCTGCCAGCGGCGGAGGCCGCGAGCATCAGAAATCCATCCGCGCACGCGCCCCGAACGAGCGCGCGTCGTTCAGGAAGCGGATGTCCAGCTGTGCCCCCACGAGCGCCTTCTGCGACGCCTGCTTGTTGGTCACGTTGGTGCCGTACGCCTCGAGTCGCAGGCCGCCCTGGAACGTGTAGCCGGTGCCCAGGTTGATCGTCATGAAGCCGATCTGGCGATCCGGGAAGCCGGCTTGCAGCGCGGTCTGGGTCGCGCCGCCGCCGACCGGCGCCACGGCCTTCTCGTTGAACTGCGTCAGGTAGTACGACGAACGCCAGTTCAGCAGCGCCTGCCAGTCGAACTTGCCGCCGAACAGCGGGATCACCTGCTGCAGGCGCGTGGACAGGTTCACCTTCGAGGCGAGCGGCAGCTGGTTGCCCGTCAGGTCGATCAGCGGGCTTTCGCCGCCCTTGCTGTAGTCGATGGCGCGCACGTCGGCCACGGTGCCCGACTCGATGCGCGTGTGCAGCAGCGCGCCGTTCATGTCCAGCTTGAAGCCGGCCGGCAGGGCGAAGCGCGCCTCGGCCTCGAGACCGGCCAGCTTGGACTTGCCGATGTTGCGGTTGACCAGCGAGAAACCGCTGCAGGTGGGCGGGTTGGCGGCGGTGTTGGTGGCGATGCAGGTGAGATCCTGGAACACCTGGTCGTCGTAGTCGTAGAAGAAGCCCGACAGGTTGAACACCGCGCGCTGGCCACCCAGGTTGAACGAGTTGCGCGTGCCCGCCTCGTAGACCTTCACGTGCTCGGGCTTGAACACCTCGGGGATGGTCGAGCCGTTGAAGCTGTCGTTGAAGCCGCCCGCCTTGTGGCCCGTGGACACCTTGGCGTAGAGCATGTTGTCCTTGGTCAGGTCGTACTCCGTGCCGATGCGCCAGTCGGTGTAGCGGAACTTGCTGCTGCCGACCTGCTGCGTCGGCACCGTCAGGTTGGCGTACGAGAAGCCGCCGTTGTAGCCGCTGGTGGGGCAGGTGACGGGGCCGAGGTCGGGGCGCGAGAAGCAGTTGCCGGCCGGGTTGGAGCCGTCCGCGATGGGCCCGATCTGCGAGTTGAGCGTGTCGCGCGCGCCCGGCGTCATCGTCGTCTGCATCAGGAACTGCGCCATCTGCGCCGGCGTGACGACCTTGCTCATGTCGAAGTTCGGCCGCGCGAGCAGGTTGGGCTGGAAGCCTTCGGTACCCAGTCGGGTATAGAGGCAGCAGGCGTAGTCGGCGCCCCCCAGCGTCAGCGCGAGATTGCCGCCGATGCCGTAGCGCGACTTGCCTTCGTCGGTCTCGCGGATGCCGCCGAGCACGCGCAGGCGGTCGGTCACCTTGTACGTGCCGTCGGCGTACAGCGCGCTGGAGCGGCCGATCACCTTGGGCATCGTGAACTCGGTGCCGGAGTAGCAGCAGCCGCCGCCGTCCACCAGCGACAGGTAGCCCACGCCCTGGTGCTCGGTGAAGCCGAACGCGCCGACGTTCCACTGGAAGTTCTTCGCGTTGTCGCCGGAGTACAGGCGCAGCTCGCCGATCTTGCTGTTGGACTTGGTCTCCCAGTACTGCGTGGAGTAGTTGTCCCACGACTCGGTCGTGTAGTCGCGGCCCGGCCAGGCGATGCCGTCGGACTGCGCGTTGCGCTGGTAGAAGTTGACCTTGCGCTGGCTCAGCGCCAGCTCGGCGCCCCAGTCGTCGAAGTCGTAGGCGGCCTTGGCCTGCAGGCCCGACAGGTCGTTGTGCATCGTGCCCTGGGCGCCGCGGTAGACGATGCTGCGCAGCGGCAGGTCCTCGGCGCGCAGGCCGGTGGCGTGCACGGCGCTCCAGATGTTGGCGCCGGGGTAGCCGGTGCCGCTCTCGTGGCCGGCGTCGAACATGGCCGACAGCGTCAGGCGTTCGGTGGGCACCCACAGGGCCGACACGCGCGCGCCGGCGTTGTCTTCCTTGCCGGCTGGCTCGAGCGCGGCGGAGGCCGGGTCGGGCGAGGCGTTCTTGAAGTCGGACGTCTTCGATTCCTGGAAGCCCGCGAAGCGCAGCGCGAAGGTCTGCGACACCGGCACGTTGAGCGCCAGCTCGAGGCCGCTGCCGTGGTCGCCGCCGCCGAACTGCACGTAGCCGCCGAGGTGGTCGAAGCGCGGCTTGGCCGTGATGATGTTGAGCGTGCCGGCCATCGCGTTGCGGCCGTACAGCGTGCCTTGCGGGCCCTTGTTCACCTCGACGCGCTCGAGGTCGTAGAACATCGTGCCCATGCCGCGCGGACGCGGGATGTAGATGCCGTTGATGTGCGGCGCCGCGCCGGGGTCGCCCAGCTCGGTGTTGTTGGACGAGCCCACGCCGCGGATGTAGATCTCGATGTTGCCTTCCTGGTTGGCGATGTTCAGCCCGGGAATGTCGTTCTGCAGCTGGCGGATCTCGGTGACGCCGTCCCTGCGCAGCTGGTCGGCGTCGATCGTCTGCACCACGCCAGAGACGTTCTGCAGCGTCTCGATGCGGCGGTTGGCCGTGACGGTGACCTGGTCCACCTGGATGGGGCCGGTGGATTGGCCCTGCGCGGCCGAGGCCGCCTTCGAGGGCGCGGGCGCCGTGGTGGCGGCTTGCGCCGCCGCGATGTTGTGGCACAGGCTGAGGACAGCCAGGGTCACGGTCGAGTAAATGGTTTTCATAGTCTCCTCACCAAGGTGGCAGTGTGGTGGGCGGTTTCTTCTAGTGCCTCGAACTCTAGGCAAGAGTCCGGGCCGACGGGGTGGCACGAGCCCGCCAATTTCTCGTGCCGCGGGGAAAAAGTTCATGCAGCGTGCGTCGTGGCGGCCTCCGTCGAAGGCGCCGTCTCGGCGGGCAGCGGACGGGCGAGGCCGTCCGCATCGAAGGCATGCACGCGGCCGGCTTGCGGCCGCAGGCTGACGCGCTCGCCGGACGCGGGCAGCGCGTCGGACGGCGCGAGCCGCACCGCGAGCGTCGCGTCGCCGCTGGCCAGCGCCACCCATGCGAGCACGGCGTCGCCGACGTGCTCGACGCGCTCGACGCGGCCCGCGAGGCCTTGCCCCTCGGGCAGCAGCTGCAGGTGGTCGGGCCGCACGCCCAGCACCCACTCGGGCGGCGCGGCGGCCACGCGGCCGGTGAACGCCACGCGGCTCGCGGCGTCGAGGCGCGCGATGGGCAGGAAGTTCATCTGCGGCTGGCCCAGGAAGCCGGCGACGAAGCGCGAGCGCGGGCGTTCGTACAGCGCCAGCGGCGCGCCCACCTGCTCGAGGCGGCCGCCGTTGAACAGCGCGATGCGGTCGCCCAGCGTCATCGCCTCGACCTGGTCGTGCGTGACGTAGATCATCGTCGTGCCCAGCTGCTGGTGCAGGCGCGCGAGCTCCAGGCGCATCTGCACGCGCAGCGCGGCGTCGAGGTTGGACAGCGGCTCGTCGAACAGGAACACCTTCGGCTCGCGCACGATCGAGCGACCGATGGCCACCCGCTGGCGCTGGCCGCCGGACAGCGCCTTCGGGAAGCGATCGAGCAGCGCGCTGAGCTGCAGGATCTCCGCGACGCGGCCCACCGCGGCCGCGATCTCCACCTTCGGTCGGCCGGCCATCTTCAGCGCGAAGCCGAGGTTCTGCGCGACGGTCATGTGCGGGTACAGCGCGTAGCTCTGGAACACCATCGCCACGCCGCGGTCGGCCGGCGGCACGTCCTCCATGCGCTCGCCGCCGATGCGGATCTCGCCGCCGCTCGCCTCGTCGAGGCCGGCGATCAGGCGCAGCAGCGTCGACTTGCCGCAGCCCGACGGCCCGACGAAGACCATGAACTCGCCGTCCGCGATGTCCAGGTCGATGCCGCGCAGCACGTCGGTGCTGCCGAAGGCCTTGCGCACGCCGCGCAGCTGCAGGTCAGCCACGATGGGTCTCCCCGCGCACCGACGTCATCGCGTCGCGATACCAGAGAGCGCTGTCCTTGAGCGTGCGCCGCTGCGTGGCGTAGTCGACGTGCACGAGGCCGAAGCGCTTGGCGTAGCCCGAGTCCCACTCGTAGTTGTCCATCAGGCTCCAGTAGAAGAAGCCGCGGATGTCGACGCCGGCTTCGCGGGCGCGCGCGATGGCCTCGATGTGGCCGCGCATGTAGGCGATGCGCGGGTCGTCGGCCACGCGGCCTCCGACCAGCGTGTCGGCGTTGGCCATGCCGTTCTCCATCAGGTAGATCGGCGGCAGGCCCATGTAGCGCTTCTGCAGCCCCGTGAGCAGCTCGGTGAGGCCTTCGGGGTAGATCTCCCAGCCCATGTCCGACACGCCCTGCTCGCACGGCTGCGGCACCGGCGGCACCGAGGTGCTGGCCCAGATGCGCGTGTAGTAGTTGATGCCGAGGAAGTCGAGCGGCTGGCCGATGATGGCGAAGTCGCCGGGCTGCACGTTGCGCGGGTAGTGCGCGATGCCCGGGTCCTGCGGATAGCCGCCCTGGAAGATCGGCTCCATGTACCAGCGCACGAAGGTGGCGTACTCCGTCTCGGCGCGCGCGCGGTCGGCGGCGCTGTCGGTGGCGGCCGTCACCGACGACTGGTTCAGCACGATGCCCAGCGGGGCCTTCACGCCGGCGGCGCGCATCGACTGCAGCGCGAGGCCGTGCGACAGCAGCAGGTGGTGCGAGACGTCGGCGGCCAGCGCCTCGTCCTTGTCGCCGGGCGCGAACTGCCCGCGCGCGTGGCCCAGCACGGCGGTGCACCAGGGTTCGTTGTGCGTGGACAGCGTGGCCAGGCGGTCGCCCAGTCGGCGGCCGATGCGCTCGGCGTACTCGGCGAAACGGTACGCGGTATCGCGCGAGGCCCAGCCGCCGAGATCCTGCAGGCCTTGCGGCAGGTCCCAGTGGTACAGCGTGGCGCTGGGCCGGATGCCGCGCGCGAGCAGTTCGTCGACCAGCTTGTCGTAGAACGCCAGCCCCGCCTCGTTCCACGCGCCGTGGCCCTGCGGCTGCACGCGCGACCACGCGATGGAGAAGCGATACGCGTCGACGCCGAGGTCGGCCATCAGCGCGACGTCGTCGCGCCAGCGGTGGTAGTGGTCGCACGCGACGTCGCCCGTCTCGCCGCGCGCCGTCTTGCCGGGCGTGTGCGAGAAGGTGTCCCAGATCGACGGCGCCTTGCCGTCTTCGGCGGCCGCGCCTTCGATCTGGTACGCGCTGGTGGCGACGCCCCAGGCGAAGTCCTGCGCGAGCGTGGCGCGCGTCTGGGGAGTGAGGGCGAAGGGTTCGTTCATGGGAGACATTTCGAGGATTCAGCGCTATGAAATCGTTATCAGAGGTTTTCTTCAAAAGGCCGCGCGGTGTTTGCGCGGGCCGTTGTCGAGACGTGGGGTCAGTGCTTGACGGCTCCTGCGGTGAGGCCCGCGATGAGGCGGCGCGACGTGAACGCGAACAGCACCAGCAGCGGCAGCACGGCGATGGCCGCGCCCACGCACAGCGCGCCCCAGGGCGTCTGCCCCGAGCCCTGCAGCGAGCGCAGCGCCAGTGGCAGCGTGTAGCGATCCATGTCGCGCAGCACCACCAGCGGGCCGATGAAGTTGTTCCAGGAGCCGATGAACGTGATGAGCGCCAGCGTGCCCAGCGCGGGCCCGAGCAGCGGCAGCACCACGCGCCACCAAATCGCGAACTCGCTGCAGCCGTCCAGTCGCGCGGCCTCGACGAGGTCGCGCGGGATCGCCGACTCGATGTACTGCCGCATCAGGAAGATGCCCAGCGCGCCGCACGCGCCCGGAATGATCAGCGCGCGGTGCTCGTTGGTCCAGCCGAGCCAGCTCATCGTGAGCGCGGTGGGCACCATGAAGATGAAGCCTGGCAGCAGCATCGTGAGCATCACCGCGGCGTAGAAGCGCTCCTTGCCGGCGAAGTCGAGCAGCGCGAACGCGTGGCCCGCGAGCGCGCAGAAGAACAGGTTCAGCGCGGTGGTGGCCACGCCCACCCACACGCTCCACAGCAGGTTCCACCAGAACGTGGGCAACCGCTCGAGCAGGTCGCGCAGGTTGTCGCCCAGCGCGTGGCCGAACCACAGCGGCGGCGGCATCGAGAGGATCTCGCTGTTGCTGTGCGTGGCGAACACGAACATGAACCAGAACGGCACGAGCATCGTGAACGCGCCGGCCAGCACCGCGAGGCGGCCGATCCACAGCGCGACGCGGCCCTCGCGGGCGCGCGAGCGCTTGCGCGCGGGGGACGCGCCGCGCGGGGCGGCGCCGGGCATCGAGGCGATGGGCATGGAAGAGGAGGTCAATTGGAAATCTCCGGCCTGCAGCCTGCGAGGCGAGCTTCCTTCGGAGCGGCCGTGCGTTCGCTCATGCGCGTGCTCCAAGCAGGCGCTTGTTGATCCAGGTGGCGCCGGAGATCAGCACGAACAGCAGCCACGCGATGGCGGACGCGGTGCCGAAGTCGCCGTCCATGAAGGCCACCGCGTACATGTGCATGGCCGCGGTCTTGCCGGCCTGGTCGATGCCGCCGGTGCCGCCGGTGAGGATGAACGGCTCCTCGAACAGCTGCAGGTTGCCGATGATGGACAGCGTGACCGCGAAGAACATCATCGGCTTGAGCAGCGGCAGCACGATGTGCAGGAAGCGCTGTCGCGCGCTGGCGCCGTCGATCTGCGCGGCCTCCAGCAGGTCGACGGGGATCGTCTGGATGGCCGACAGGTACAGCACCGTGTTCCAGCCCACATAGCGCCAGAACACGACCGCCGAGATCATCCACTTCGTGTAGCCAGGCTGGCTCCAGTCGATGGATCGGCCGGGCATCAGCCAGCCCAGCACGGGCACTTCGCGCAACGCGGCGAACGCGGCGTTGACGAGCCCGAAGTCCTTCGAGAACAGCGACGAGAACACGAGCGAGATCGCCACCGTCGACGTGATGAACGGCAGGAAGTACGCGCCCGTCACGGCGTTGCGCCAGCGGCCGAACGCGCGATGCAGGAACCACGCGAGCGGCAGCGCGACGAGGTGCTGCGGGATGCCCGAGACCAGCGCGATCCACAGCGTGTTGAACATCGCCTTGCGCAGCCAGTCGTCGCGCGTCAACGCGTAGACGAAGTTGTCGAGGCCCACCCAGTGCATGCCCGTGATGCCGGCCACCGGGTCCCATTGATGGAACGACAGGACGATGGAGAACAGCAGCGGGAACAGGCCGAACGCGCCGAACAGGATGAAGAACGGGCTGATGAAGACGTAGGGCGCCCAGCGCGCGGAGATCCACGGCTTGCGGCGTTGCGTCGTGAGGGAAGTCGTCGCCATGTCAGTACCTGCGCGCACGGCGGTCGATGGCGGTGCGGGCATCGGCCAGCGCCTGCGGGATGGGCTTGTCGTGCTCGAGCACCTGGTCGAGCTCGGCGTTGACGATGTCGTTGGCGACCTGG